>Ga0213881_10000131_pt1 | contig 60479 bp, 64 predicted proteins | sample BarmaccoBMER_R08_FD_160104 | JGI IMG/M metagenome (GOLD analysis project Ga0213881, IMG submission 160104) | Barbacenia macrantha exposed rock microbial communities from rupestrian grasslands, the National Park of Serra do Cipo, Brazil - ER_R08 ...
GGGCAGACTATCAGATCCGGACAAGTTGCTCCTGTTCTTCTCCTGTAACCCGCGCAAATTCTCTATCGACATACATGTTCACCTCGGAACGAATACCAAACTCGGGAAGATAAATACCGGGTTCTATCGAAAAGCACGTGCGTGGTATGACCCGGCGGTCGTCGTGAGACTCGAGATTGTCCATATTTGCACCGTTCCCGTGCACGTCAGTTCCAATGCTGTGACCCGTTCGATGGAAGAAGAATGCGCCGAAACCTTGTGCCTCAATACAATTGCGAGCGGCGTCGTCTACCTCATAACCGGTGAAAGGCACCCCGCCCGATACTTTGTCGATAACGTAGGAGCAAGCCCGTTTTCTCGCAGTTTTAACAATTTCAAAAATATTTTGGATTTTGTCGGGCACCGTCTCGCCGCAGTATCCAGTCCATGTAACGTCGTAATAGACGGCGTTCGGTTCAGCTAGCTTTGCCCATAAGTCGATGAGTACTAGATCACGGGGGCGAATCTGTGCTGTTTTATCTCGATTCGGTTCATAGTGGGGATCCGATGCGTTAGCGTTGGCCGCCACAATCGGTCCATGCGTGGTCATTAAGGTTGAACGCGAAAAGCCGTCGACAATAAACTGCTGAACATCGAATTCAGTCACCGGCTGCATCGATTTCAGGCGGGCTCCTATGAACTCGAAGGCCTCTCGTCTTATCCGGTCGACGATTCTTCCCGCTTCGAGATGCATCCGCAACTGTTCCTCGTTCCAGCGAGCTTCGAATCGTTGAATAAGATCGGCTGCGCTAACTATCTCAACGCCAAAACCCCGGACCAGTTCCACTGTGCCGGCGTCTACTAGGGACACGTATGGGATTGCACATTTGGGTGAATACTGCATCGCAATACGCGAGCATCCTCTCAGAAGCGCGTGCAATTTTTCCTGTTGATCACTCCAGCTTGAGTATGCCTGTTTCTGCCCGGGCACGCTGTTCAGGGCGCTGCTTTCAATGCGGTGCACGAGCTTTCGAGGTTCACCCTGGGCGGGGACGAGATAGTACCATCTGCGCGTCGCTTCCACATCGTTGGGAATCCCTAATATTCGATACGCAAGTGGATCGCGGCGATGATGATCAAAAAACAGCCACGCATCGAGCGTTGCTTCACGCAAAGCTTCTTGAATCTCTTCAATGACCATTACTGAAATTTTACTTGCTTTATATAGACTTCAGCTTATTTATCGGCGGAGGTTCGGTTAGAAGGCTTACGATGATCAGGCTGAGAACTGACGTTACTAATGCTGGATATACAGCCGGAATCGGTGCGATCTGCCGTTGAATCGATACGGGGCCTTTTTCTTGTGTCAACTCCCACGCGATTGTAACTACAGTACCGAGCACGATGGACGTAATGGCGGCGGGTGTCGTCGTGCGTCGCCAAAAGAACACTGCCATTACAGCGGGCGTTACTGCTGCGCCATAAACTGTATAAGCGTACAAGGCAGCTCTCAAGATCGACTCGAATTGAGTGGCCTGGAGAACGGCAAAAATCCCAAGCAACACGACAACCATACGCGATACGAGCAGTATTCGCCTCTGAGTTGCCGCTCCGTTGATAAACCGCTCGTAGACATCGTGGATCAGGTTTGTTGCTGGAGAGAAAAGATAATTGTTGGCCGTCGAAATGACCTTTGCGAAAACTCCACCGAGCAAGATAGCCCCCAACAGTGAAGGCAACGCGGTCTTCGCGGTTAGCGGAATAATCTCGCGTGGTTTATCTGTGTGCAATTTTGCGCTTGCGATCACAGCCATTGCGACGAGCAGCGTCTCTAGCAATATTGTTCCTACGATCCACCCGATCACGGACTTTCTCGCATCGCTTTCGGATTTAGCAGAAAAAAACTTCTGGTACATACCTTGATTTCCGATTAAGAGCAACATTGTAGGCAAGGCCAACCCGATCGCGCCGCTTAGGGTATAATTCCCCAACACCTGGAAGTGAGTTGCTGGCAAAGAATTGCGAACTGCTGTCCATCCACCAACTCGCACCAACAAAATGGGGACGGCGACCATCGCTGTTACCGTAACCAGCGATCCAATCACTAAATCCAGATAAGCAATTGAAGCCATCCCTGCAGCAGCAGTAAACAAGACGACAAAAACCGCCACAATGTACATCCCTATTGTGCGGTCAATTTGAGGAAAAATGATGTGGAGCATGTCGCCGCCGCCAATAAATTGATAACTAGCGATAATTGTGTAGGAGATGACGATCGCAATGGTCGCGAGGACTCGCGCGCCGGAATTGTATCTTCCCTCAAGAAGATCGGGAACAGTAAATTGGGCAAAATGCCTCGCTCGGCCGGCGATTAAGCCTATAACTAAAAGTCCTGCCCACCCGCCCAGCGGCTGCCAAAGCGCTACAAATCCATTTCGATAAGCGTTTTCCGCCCCGGCAAACAAACTCCCCGCGCCGATCCACGATGACAGTAAGGTAAAGACCAGGACTGGCCAACTGAGAGTTCTGCCTGCAACAAGAAAATCGGTCTTATTCTTAACCTGAGTGGTTTTGTAAGCCGTAATGCTGCAAAGCAACAGGACAACGAGTGAGACTGTGACCGCGTAGATCAACCGACCATCTTACTCGTACGAGAGAGGGCAACCGTAAGGGCGATCCGGCCAAACCTTAGAATCGGATCGTCACACTCAAATCCCGGCCCGGGCTAACGGTCGAAGGCGTCCCGGAGCTTGGATCTACATCCAAAGCAATATTCACGGTCAGTGCGGCGTTTTCCTCAAGCGGTGGGAGAGTGACGCCGTCCACAATATTGGACGTCAGTTCACCAGGTGCGATCGATAGAACCGCTGAATCGCCTCCGTAGGGAGTCCCGTTCTGTAGAACCGTTACTGTGGTCGTATAGCCCTGTGCTGGCTGACTCAGCGTCGCTCTCAAATCTCGCACGGCGTGGTTCGCCTCAACTAGTAGAGGCGGAGCGGCATTCTGCTCAGTCGCGAGATAGCCACTTACTTGGATTGAAAATTGCCCACCTGATAAGGTTCGCAGTCCGTTGTCTGGATAAGCTGTGTAACTTTGACTTGACGCCTGGCTATCACCAAACGAATTTGTCACATAGAGCTGTGCCCCAGCTATCCTGATGTCCGGTAGAGTAACTGTGTGCACGTAATTGTTCGATGCTCTATCTTCAAAGAAACCACGCGCGAATGGCAGTACCACTACTAAGCGCTGCAGGTGAAATACCGGCTCGCCAGCCGCGTCTGCAAGAGCTTCGGAATTTAGCGCTGACCGCGTCACTTCATAGCTGTTATTTGACGGATCGACGGATATGATTGACATCAACTCACTCCCGACTTGGACAATATCTCCAGGCTCAGGTTGCGGGTTCGGTATTCCATTCAGGGTGATTATTGTTGAGGTTGCATCTATAGGGGCGGTTAGACTGTAACTGGTAGGCGTATAGAGCTCGTTCCAGGAGAATAATTGCAAAGTTCCCGTGGAAATTGACGACGTGTTCGTCAGATCGTTAAAGCCGATCCCGAAGATTGTCACGTTACCGCCGCCGGGTACAGCCACGGAAAAATTTGGAGCACCAGCAACGCCGGTATCTGACTCTCCTGCTCCTAGTGCCCATCGTGTTAGAGGACATAGATCAGGTGTACCTTCTTGGTTAAGAACGTTAGCACCGCGCCCTGAGACGTGAATGACCGTCCCGGCCCGGTAAGTGATCTCAAACTGGGCGATGCTTGTCATTGATACAGCGCCGAATTTCCAAGAACCTTCCGCCACCACAAACGTACTGCTCAAATCGGGATTTATCGACCAAGCCTGGGTCACAGTGAGCGTTGTCTGATCATTCGCTGCGATCACGCGCTCCTGTCCACGCCCGGTCCCTTCGATGATGCGGACGACCATTCCGGAATACGCCAAGTTTGTCGCTCCCATATCAGCAGAGCCAATTGAAGTGGCGGAAAAAACGGTCGCTGTGAAAGGCCCTGCATATTCGAAACGGTAGTAGAAGTTTGCATGATCGAAGTTGACGTCGGGCGGCCCTGCAGGCTGGGGAGGCAGGCCCGCATCACTGAAACCGCTACTCAGTGGAACCTGTGCCGCAATCCGGTATAACATCTGGGGCGTAGTGCCACGATAGATGTTAAACGAAGCCGCCGGCCGTGGAAAACTCAGTCCGGTTAACGAAACAACATTGTTATTCGATCCGGCCGGTATCATGGCAGGGACAGTGAAGGAGAGAGCACCTTCATTCCCCGCCTCATCAACAGCAGTAACCGCATAATACAAATTATTCCCGCCCGCAAGAGAGCCCCCGGTCGTGCTGTATTGGGGGGAAAGGCTGACCAATGGAAGATTCGACCAGTTGAGACTCGGCTTAGTGGGCTGGGTGAAACTCACGGTTAGAATGTCAGTGGCCGCTCCGTCACTCTCAGTTTGAACTGCGTCCGTAATATTGAAATTAAAGTACTCAAATTCGCCATTTGCATCCAGATGAGGGGTCACCCCAATTAACGGCCGCGGCATCTGGTTTTCGCTGCCTGTTTGTCTACCTGCTCCGCCTAACACCGTGGGATTATCGCTGTACCAATCATCATCGTGAATCTGCGCCAATACCGTGACGAGTTGATAATTCATTGACGGGGAAAGTTTCACAACGCGCAAAGGTACGCGTGAAAATCCTTCCTTTAAATAAGTAAGCGCTATGATATCGCCAGGCCGGACCTTGAGCGCGCGAAAACTGGTTTGGAACTGGACAAAGAGATTGCCCTTAGTCGATTTATCTAACTGCCGAAGCAGAACTCGATTTGCCTGGCTAAAATTTGCGACCCCCAAAGCCGTGGATTGGCTGCTGATCTCATATCCGATCAGTCCGGCATCATCCGCGTCGACGACCGTTAGACTATCCTGCTGGTACTCGTTCGATTCGTCTTGAAATTCTACGCTTAACCGATTTGATGTTTCCGCGATACTTCGGGAGCTCAGTCTAACCGTCGAGCCCCCGTTTGCGTTTCGAACGATGCCCGAAAATGGTCCCGCAGCATCGCTGAATTCGTAGGCTGGCCAACCTCCGTTTAACGGTTCAGTACTGTTTCCGCCATCCGGCAAAGTGGGCTGTTGCGCGGCGATCGTCGTCTCGGGCAGCAATTGTAACAGGCCTGTCGGTCCATATCGCAGCATCAGACTCGAGGCGACTCGGATGCCTCGCACTATCGTTGCCGCGCTTTGCCGCTTCGTCAGAATCAGATTGCATTCGAATCTGGGTACTTGAATATCGTTGCCATTTAGATCGGTTGTGTTGATTAGAGTACTGCAGAACTCGGCAGCTGAGCTGAACGATTGGAGGTCTAAATCCGAAAGTGACCAGCCGCACCTTCTAAGAAGATCGAGAATTACCCATGCGGGATTATTCGTAAACGAAGTGGATTGAAACACACCGTCTGGAGTGTACGAATCAATTTGCATTCCTTGTAGAAGTACTTCCACGGTTGGAAGACTTCGTCCGCTGCTGATGCGGTTGGGAACAACAATTGAAGCTGCAGAGATGCTTCCGTACGGATCGCCCAAAGGCTGTCCATTGGAATCCGTGAAGTCCAGATTGAAGCTCCCTGCACGGCTGCCATTCGTGAAGACGTTGTACCAACCAGTGGTGGTCATGTTCTGAGCCTGAACCGCTTGAGGAATTTCTACGTCATTGACAACTACTTTCAAAACGTTCTGGATTGTTCCCATACCCAGAAGAACTTCCATGTGCGTGAGATTACCGTCGTTTCGCGCAAATATGACGGGCGCTTTCAACCATCCAGTCCCATAAACGATCGGAACCGGGTCGTTGTATTTTGCTGAGTTGTCCAGAAGCGGCGAAACGTGGGACGTCTTATCCCCTGAAGTCCGCACCATAATCGCCGAGGGAACAAATTCGAATCCGCCAAACCGCCTGGTAACCCTGCCGGATTGATCAATATCGAACATTCCTCGCTGCTGGCACTGCGTTCGCGAAAGATCACAAGAAGTAAATGGCTGCCCAGCATTTAGGTTCCCCACGCCCCCTGGGATATCCGCAGAATATCCACAGCGATAGAACCGCGAATATCTACCACTGGTTCCCCCGTCTTTAGCTTCTGACCTTTGCTCCTGGTTGACGGGAAAGTTCCAGGCACACGAGCGTTGGACTCGAACTTCGGGTAAAGGTATTCGCTGTAGACTCAGCTTATTAGTAAAGCTCAGTGTCAGTGCATCTTCAGTGATTTCGTCGGGATCACCCGCGATTCCTCGAAATAGAACCGTGCTCTCAGTAGTAATTGTTTGATTCTGCAGGTCAGCAAACGCAAAATAGACAGTAAGTTGAGATCCCTTGAAGCCCATGCCGGCATTGAGTTCCGAAAGAGCCGAATCCGCATTCGCTAATGTAAGCGAAAGCTGGGATAGGCCATCCATTGCATCATCTGCGGATAACTGAAGATCAAATAAATTGTGCTTGAGAATCCTTGCGGAATACGGTTGTCCATTAAATACGAGGGAGTGCGTACTCCAGTTTTCGATATCGCCAGACGGCAAAATGCACTGGAAAAATAAAAGGGGCGTATCGCTTTCGGCAAGTTGTTTTATGTCGTTGATCGTCCCCATTTATTGTTCCTAAATTGCCGTTTCGATGCTGAACGAAGTGGAAAAGAGATTCGGACGTTGTGCGACTACAGTGAGTTCGTTTACTCCCCAATGCGCGTTCGCATAGATGCCACCTACTTGCGCCGTTGGTCGATAACGGGACGGTGCTATCTGCGGTTCTAGCTGTAATCCATAAAGATTCGCGCGCTGGCCTGCAGGCAGGCTTACAGCGATCGTGAAATTCGAGTCAGTGTCACTCAACTGACCACTTGAAATTACGCGATTCCAGCTGGGACCTATAGCAACACTCGTGCTTTGAATCGAAGTGGCTCGCCGGATCAATGTGATGTTGGTCGGCTCGGCGCTGCTCGCATAAAGCGAAAAGCAGTACATGTAGCTTGCGGGCACAATCATCGTCTGGCTAATCTCTTGATCAGCTTGCCCGGCGTTCGTGACCGCGAAAGCTGACGAGCCTCCTTGAGGATCGGCGACACCAGAGGTCAGTTCCATTGTGCTCACTCTCTGCCAAACCGATGCTGTCAAATCAGAGCTGGAGACTAACATGTTGTCCGTTGGATCGATAAACGTAAAAGCGTGGAAAGGGCCAATACAAGCTTCGAAATGTTCCTGAATCGCCTGTAGTTCGACGGCAGACAAATCAGAGTAAGTCAACTCCCAAATTAAACGCCCCCCATATGGATCGGAATATAAGACCATACTGCCGTCTGGGAGCACATTCCTGACCGTCCGGGCTAATCTTATTTTTCTAATCGGGTATTGCGCAACAGCCCGCTGGGCGAGTTGTGGAAAAAATAAGTTAGCCATTAGCTTCTATTACCCATAATGAAGTCGAGTTGACATCCTCACCTACGTATTCGGTGACTAGTCCTGGCGCGCCGATTCGGCAATTCGGAACATCATTGCCGGTAAATGGGTCCGGAAAGACAAAGGATGAATAGTCTCCCTGCTCGGACACAAAGAACGCCTCTAGTTGCTGAATCTCCTGATTATTCAAGAGATCCAGCCGGATTTCCCACGAGCGAAAAACTCTACCCTGCACAAGGAACCGCTGATCCGATCCATCAAGGAATCGAATCACTTGCGTAGCTTGGCCGCTGGTAAGCGGAGCTGGGTATTGGGTGATCGCTCCAGAGCTAAGAAAGGGAAAGTCGGCCATAACTAAAGTTCCGCAATAACGTCGTTAAGTGAACTGGAATTCAAAATCGCCGTTTTTACCGACTGGGCAATTTGGGCGCTCTGCGCCTGTATCCAATAGGTATCTGGTCCAGATCCGCTATTTTGGCTTCCTCCAGCCGATCCGCCGATGCCACTCGACTGGACCGCATTTCCCTGGTACACGCTATTGCCTGTTGCGCTGACATAAACCGTCTGTTGCTCCGAGGCTGGTAGTTGAAACTCGACTAGCGGAGGGAGCGTACTCTTGGCTCCCCCTCCGAATAGGCCTACAATGCCGGAAATCAGTGACCCCAGCCCGCCAATTCCTCCGAAACTTCCAGTAAATGCGCTCGCGATTCCGCCCGATGCCGTCTGCTTCAGTAAATTGGTCCATTCGCTACCGGAACTCGAGGCTTTTTGGCTCGAAGAGGAGGGTCTGCCGAACTTAATACCTTCCGGCGTAACCTTCCCGCCCATTGAAGCTCGACGCGTATCTCCTAAGCGTGGAAGAGTCGGGTTTTTTTCGGTATCTGACGCGCTAGCCTGCCCAACCAGGTTGGTGGGCGAAAACAATAAACCGCTCTTTAGTCCTCCACTTTTTGTTCGCGACAATTCGCTCAAGATACCTGATAAGTTATTTTTCGACTTCCCCACGCTGCTTCTCCACTTGAACGGCCTCGTCAAGAACCATGAGCGCCTCGGCCGCCTTAGCATTCATGGACAAAACGTCTGTTCCTCCGAACTGCTTCCACACCTTGAACTGCTCGATAAAATACAAGCTCTGTGCCGTAATCACTGATTTGGGGCACTCTGACGAAATCACTCCCCCTCGAGCCCAAACTGCTCTCGCGCATTCAGGTTCTTTGTTCTTCACCCAAGCGCAGTTTCTAATTCGGACCAGGCCGCCCGATCGGCATGTGTCGCAATTCCACGCGGCCGGCGAGGAAAACTGGAAATGGAACGCGACTAATAGTTTTTTCGTTCGTCTTCAGACAGCCCAAGCTCGCTACGGATGTCCGCAATAATCTCGTCGCTGAGTGTTTCCGGACCTTTCTCTATGAGCAATTCCACATTCGCCGACTGTGAATCAATTGTTAGTCCTGTAAGCTCGGCGAGACCCCACTCCAAATAGAGTCGTCTGACCAGTAAGTCAACAAGCGTTCCCTCGAGCTGCTCTGGCGTCTCGCCCGCTTGGAGGAATTCTTGTTTCAAAGAGAGCGCGCGGGCTCTTTTCGTCAATTCGATTCGCTGCTCTAGCGAAATACGCCTGGTTGCATATTTCACCCCTGGAAGCGCTTTACTCTCATGCCAAGTCACGCTTGTGTAACAACAGCTTTTATGCAAACGCGATGGAAATTTCATCATCCGAAGTTCCTTGCGCCCGATTGTTCTTGAACTCCCAAAGTAGTCTCGTCTCCGAGTCGTTATAATTCGGGATCTCCGGCACAACATTGGGAAGGAAGATACCCATTAATTGACCCTGCTGTTGGCCAAGCTGCAGCAATGCTGAAATACTGTTACGCAACTTCGCCGCCGCGTACAGGGCGGAGGTTTGAGCATCACTTTGCGCTAACAGCGTGAAATCGCAGTTCACAATACGCGCTCCTGGTGCAAGTGCTCGTGGATACGAGGTGCCGAATTCCTTATTCCGAACTTCGATTTGGTTGTTTACTCCAATTGTTGCGCTCGTTAGTGTGAAAACCTGGTTCACCGGACTCCCCAGCCATACCTCACCTAAGTGCCCTGGAACGATTGAATAGTCGAATGTGGACAAGGCCGGTTCTTCTGGAAAGCTACTTAGGCCTCCCATCCCAGGGTTGAAACTGCTCGAGTCAATAAGATCGGCCGCTGGGCCGTCAAACATGAACTGGTGATAATCGCCATTGACCGCAATGTCGAGGCTATTGGCTGCCGCTCCCGTGACGATGCGGCTCACGGCACTTAACGGATCCCAGTAATCATAGAGAGTCACACTTGGTAAGGCAGTGGACAAACCATATGTAATCGCTGGAGCCAGCATCGCATTTTGATTCGGCGTAGACGAAAATGGCGCAGTAACGGTAATCGTTACTGGATCTGAAACGCTTGTCACAAATCGAATTTCGTTGCTAAAGGAAACGGCCTCCCCAAACGCGAGCCCGTGTGGTGTGGCGGTTTTCAATTGCGTGGCAGTTTCCATCGACGCTACCAGCAGACCACTGTTCATCTGAGGCGAGGCGCCAAGTGCTGAATGAAACAGAGGTCCGTAAGAAGGCTGCCCTGCTCCGGTCCATGAAGTCAGGTAAGTCCGAACTTGGAATGCAGTATCGCGGCGGGCATTTCTTGACGTACCGAGAAACGTCCGTGTGCCGGTCTTATCAAGTCGTTTGCCAGGCTGCATTAGCTGTTGAGCTTGAAGCCGCGCCGCCGGAAACCTATTCGTCGCATCGATAGTAGCCGCTTGACCATAGGCTGTTTCCTCGGCGACATAAAACCGATTCGCATTCGATGAGATGTAAGTTGCCATGATCGTTGTCCTAGTTACGGCTCACATTCAGGTTGCAGGTTACTTTTGCTGATCCAGAATAGCCGAGCCCCCCGACTCTAGGCGCTTGGAAGCTGACATCATAGACACCCGAAAAGAAAATACCGTCACCCCAGTCGCCGATATTTTGGCGCAGAATATCGGTCATCGCTTCCACATAGAAGTGAATCCACTGATCCGTTTCCTGAAGAAGATTCGAACTTGCCCAGAGTTCAACGGTTACAGAAATCGTTCCCGATAAAGACCGGAATTTTTCAATTTGGGTATTCTTTAGGCCAGCGCAGTAGATGGAGATCCGTGGGTAAGTAAACTGAAGATCTTTATCGGCCATGTCAGCGCTTGCCGAGCTGAGCACGATTTGATCTGGACTTATAACCGGCAGCGTCACGTTTGATGACGTTGCGATTGCATTAATCTGCTGAGACAGTGCATTCGCGTTGGTCAATAAGTCCGAGACCTTCTGAGCAGCTAGGAGTGTTAAGGGCGGCATTTTTTATCCTCGTTGACTCAGTCTTGGAAGCACGATGTAATAATTTGGCTGTTGACCGCCCGAAGCTTCCGGCCCATCCACTAGGCCGGTTCCGGGAAGCTGCCACGTTGAACCAATCTGAAGTGGGGCTGTGTTTTGGCGGGTCAACTGGTCTTCGGTCGTCCCGGCGTACACGTTCCAACCCACTGCAGCACTTGGCGCATTAAGAGCGCCTTCCGCCATGGCCACAGCTATGGTGCTTGCCCCGTTGAGGATCAGCCCGTTCACGGGACTCACCGCGCTTTCAGTTCCACGGCTGTCAACCCAAGTAGTTTCGATAAACATCGCAAATGCTGGCGAGGTCCCATTTTGTATCGAAACTAAAGGCATGGCAGGCCTAGGTAGCGGGTTGTACACGATTCCCAGGCCCGACATGAATACCAAATCGGACGCCTCAGCAGCCTCGTTCTGATACTCCGTCCACTTGCCTTGAAACCGTGTGTTCAATTGAACGTTATATGCCTCAGCAAAAAATCGAGAGAGCGACTCGAAGCACACCCAACGTTGCAGCACGGGCGTCACGACGACCGTCGACAGCCCAAGAAGACGGCGCTTCAGATACTGAGGATCCGAGGCGCCCGCTCTAAGTAGCCAAAGCAATAATTTGTCGCTGACTGCATCGGTAGCTAACTTAATCTTGGTGTCTACGTTGATCCCGTGCGAAGAAGCGACCTGCACTAGGGACGTTTCAAACTGCAGAAGATCGTCTAAAGTTACGATTTCGGCATCAGTGAACAGAGCCATGACACGCTACTCTCCAGTTGTGCATGGATCTTCAAGCTGAGCTGCAATATGATGCTTTATCTCGCTATCGTTGATAATTGCGACTTGCACTCGTCTCGCTAACTCAGCCTTCTCGGCAGCCTGCCTGGCGTTCGCTTGTTTCGAGCGATAGAGTTCCTTCTCTTCTTCACTGGCCAGCACCGCTCGCCCTTCGACGATCATTTTGGCTGCCATTTCCCTAGAAACCTCTGAGATTAGTCCCTGCTTGCCACCGTCTGGTGTCTCAAGGCTTACGACAACTGGAAATCTCTCGGGTAAGCTGGCTTCAACTTGTCTCAATTTTCGAAAGTACTGTTTCAAATCCATGGGATCTCCTAAAATTAAGGGAGCCAGAAATGGCTCCCACAAGCTCGAGAGAGTGAATGCTGCCGGTTAGCTGTTAACCTGAACGGCGAAGTTGTTGCGCAACACCCCGGTCCCGTAGAGCACGTCGACTGTGAACTGTTGAGAAAGGGTGTTCGGCTGATAGCTCATAACCACTCGAAGTCCAAAGTTGCCCATTTCCGCATGTTCAGCGATTGCGCCAGTCCCAGGAAGAGGTTGCGGTAGTCTCCGGATTACCAGTCCAATCGCGTCGCGTGTGAACGCGAGGTTGTGCGTGTTCGGATTTGCCGTGCCGGTCGTTGGCACGTATTGAGATCGGAAAATAAAGAAGTCTTTGATCTTGCCTACGTTGCCTTCCACCAAAGCACGTAATCCCGCCTCTCCAGCTGAATAGTATTCACTGAAGCGTGGAATCTGGCGAATTTGTGAATACGTACTCGAATCCACAACCAAATACTTCGGAGCGCTGGGCGGCACCTTTGCAGCAAATAGTGCAGTTTCCGCGGCGTCAATGATTGCTTCCGTCACTGGCGTTCCCGCCGACCCGACTGGCGTATTCGCCGTGAACTGCCCGTAGAGGTTCAGCAAGTCGCTCTCGACCCGCTCAGCGATCGCAACCACAGCCGGCTGCATATACGCCTTCAGCAACTCAGGAAAGGCCAGCGCTTTTGTGACATCGGGAATCTGAAACGTCGCTTCAGCGTGCGTGTTCAGAACGATTTGCGCATTTCCTAAATTGGGGTTCTGCGGTGTTACTGTGCCACCTTCAGCAATGTTATTAGCGACCAGCGCCGGAGGAATAGGGATATTAACCGTATCTCCGGCATGAGCCAGAACCGGCTCGTAGTCACGGTTCACTAGGTTGCCCATAACGAGATTTCCCATTAGGGCCGGCAATGCATCGGCAGCAACAAGCTTTACGATCGCATTTGCCAAATTGGCAGACGTAATTATTGACATAAATCTCCTAAATTAAAATCAGATTTGTTCTACGTTTGAGTCACTTACACGCGCAAAGCCTCCGCTACGTGCTCAACAGCACCCATCAAAGTCGCTGCGCAATCTCGATTATTTTGCTAGGCGCCTCGCAATGCCTGTGAGGCCAGCCGCGCAATTTCCTGGCGTACGCGATCAAGATCGTCTGGGTTCATTCCAGGCTTGATCTTGTCAATCTCGATACCAGGTGATCCGCCTTGCCCACCCTTTCGCGGAATCGGCTGCACACCGCTCCCGCCGGCAATTCTTGCCGGAAGGAGCTCTGGGTTCTCCTGCACGAAGCTTGTTAAGTACTCATGCAGTGACTTCCCCTCCGAACCGCGCGCCTGTAAGCGGCCATCCTCGGCGCGTATAATGTCGTCCCTAATCGCGCGAAATGCCAGATCCACTTTCGCGACTCCAAGCCGCTGTAATTCATTACGGATTTGCGAGCTTCGATCGGCTTCTTCCGCCGCTGCCCTAGCGCTTCGATTTTCCTCTATTAGCTGGTTTAATCTGGCTTCCAGGCTTTCCCGCCGCTTCCGCTCATCTTGTAATTCGGCCTTGTAAGCCGGTTCAGCCTTCTGCTGCTCAGCGTGAACGAATTCTTCGATTGCCTGCCGGACAACGTCGCGGACCTCAAGCCCACTTACTACCTGGTCACTGATAGGCTTTTCCTCAGACATAACTTCTCCTCTGCATCTAATTCACGTTTGCGTGTTGATTTCTTCTGCAATCTGATCCTTCGTTTCTTGGCGAAGATCACTTAGAAACTTGAACGCAAGTCTCTGAAAGATTTGTCGCTTTAAAGTTGGCGACTTAATACCGAGCTGAAGTAGATTTGTCGCCTCTTGTAACTCGGTTCCAAAGTCTCCAATGTCCAGCTCGTCTAACCCCGAGACTGACACCACCAATCCATCCTCCCGGGCATCGCTCACCGCTGTTATCACCTTTTTGATTGTGTCTTTAACCATGTCTCCATAGCCGCGCAACACCTCTTTGGTAATCGTGAAGTCAAGCTGTTTGCTTGCGGCGGATTGGGCATGGCCACCCACCATCTCGCCTGAGGCCTGCGCCAAGTAGCAAACCCGGTACATCTCTTCTTTGAGAGTCTCGAGATTTTGCGCGGCTATCTGGTACACCTTGCCCTCGGGTTCCGTCCACCCAAAGCGATCCTGGGGCCCAAGTTGGATGTAGTAACTTTCACCCACGATTTGATTCCATTCGCGGTCTGAATAAATAACGGGCATTGCGAATAAGCCCATTCCGATCGCCCATCCAAGCGCGTTCGATTTATTGAAATGTTCCAGTTGAAGTTGAGCAGCCTTGTTCATCAGCCACAAACCATCGCTCACCTGCATAGTCAGCAAGGGCACCCGTCTTTGCCGCGCCAGCCCGTGAGAGCCATGAGCGATCAAATCGATCTTTGCGGGCTTGCTCGTCCCTATTCCTTCGAGCAAAGGAAACGTCGAGCCGGGATTCGCTTGTTCAATGTTTTTATAAGTCCGATATTCTGTTTTGTCGAAGTAGTACCAATACGTCTCTTGAACAAGCTCCGGCGACTCAGGACTAAGCTGCCGCTCAATTGTCTGCTTCAGCACTATCCACTCAAATTCGCCGCGCCCGTCTAAGCTCCAGTTGATGAGATCCTCGGCCGAATAACGAACGAGATATGCCCGCGACAAACCACCCGCATCCTCTTCGGCGCGATTCGCCGGAGGACGCGCGGCGCGCGGGAAGTCAATCAGAATATGGCTGCGGCCGGCGATCAGCGTATCTGTGAAAGTTCGCTTGAAAAACTCAGTTAGGCTTGTCCCTCTTAGATCACAATCGTCCGCCAAGGTAGCCAAAAAACTCTGGCCTGCTTCGTTCCCGCCATAGAACTGCAAACTTGGCGCCCGGCGGAACAATGTCGCCGAATACCAATCAACAATTGAACCGATATAGTTTTCATAAAAGACCCTCTGCAGACGCTCACTGTAGACATCGAGTGGCTCCTTCTGGCGCCGAAGCAAGTATTCCGCCGCCCTATATTTGAATTGCTGTCCACCTGCGTAAAGGTCGCGATATGAGCGCCACATCAACTTGTGCCGCTTGTAATCCGGATGCTCCCGGTCGATATCAGTCATGTCTTTCCTTTGCTTCTTTGCGTCCTTTTACTCGCTGGTAACTAAAACAAGGGCCGGTTCATCTCGCCTGTTGTTAGCTTTTCACCAAACAGCGCCCAAACCAGATATCCGAGCGCGTCGGAGGCATGAGTACGCCGCAGATCGCGCACTTTATCAATCACGCCCGAATCCGGTTTAAAAATCACTTCTTCGAAGTCTTTAATCAATTCTTTGCACCGCGCATCCACTTCCAAGCGCACTTCGCCTACGGCGTTTGTCAATAACCCGTTCACCTTTTGGACCCTGCTCAGAACCGGCGGATTCTTCTGTGGCACGCGCAGCCGAACGCTTCGGAATCCCGCGCGATAGAGCGCACCCTGCAGCATCGTGTAGTCCGATGTCCCAGTCGTATGCATACTTCTCCCGCTCGCATCACCAAAAATCTCTAAACCCACCGGATGATTCCTGTATCGGTTCTCGAATTCGAGACCGGCTTCCTCGGTCGTTGCTCGGTCCAGGACGATCTCATCAATGGCCACGAGCCGTCCATGATGTTCCTGAGCCAGCACGGAACTCATAGGCGCCACGTTGAAATCAAGCGCCCACAACAGCGGCTTGGCAGGGTCATAGGCCTGCTGAACTACATGCACTGCTGCATTAAAGCAGTGATAAACGCGATCAGCCCGGCGGTTCAGATACTCGCCCAACACTTCCTGTTGGTAAAATTTCGGATCGTAACTGGTTTCCAGCCTCTCGTAATAATCCGGCGTTCTCTCCAGCAGAAAGCGATTTTCAAACGGCCGTGCGCGGACACATTCGTAACCCAAAACCGGTTTATCGATAAACCGCTTATATATCCAGTCGCGTCCCTGAGGAGTCCACACCCCAAAGCCGCACAACTTCTCCGCTTTCGGGTCCCGCAAACGAGCCTCTAGCCGAAGCCACGCCTCCTCTCGCGTATAGGAGAGTTCGTCAATTCCGAACCATGCGAGGTTCGTTCCTCGCAACCGTTCTGGCTCGTCTAGAGAACGCAGCAGAATCATTGTCTCGGGACCTTTGATCGTCAGCTCACCATCGGCTTTGCGGTGCTCATATTCAATCTCTTGCTCCTCCATCACCCCGAAGAGGCCGGCTAACGTGGCGTCTCGCAGCATCGCGAATGTAGGAGCCGCCAACAATCCCTGTCTACCCCGGTTTACGAACGAAAGGCGCACGGCTTCCGAACACAGCGCCGCACTTTTTCCAGATCCTACAGGCCCGGAGAATCCTTTCAGCCTCGCCTTGAGCCCTTCAAATACGCTCTGCGAAGGCAGGGGCATCCGTGGCCAACAAAGTTCTTCACTTGGCAGCTCGCTCAAATCCGCTTCGCTGCTCAATTCCATCCGCACACGACGGTAAACAACGGGGTTTCACGCCAACCCGAAATTTTTATTTAAGAAGCTGATAACAGGACAGATAGTTTTTATTTGAGTTTCGTGATCCCCGTCTGAGACACTTGAGCGGATTCTTCGACTGTTGACGTAAAGGAGACTCCACGGCCCGTTTTTCGTAGTACGATACGGGTTTACAGGTTCACCGATGATCGGTCCTGACGATTTCGATCCTCTCGCCCCCCAGCGCGAAGCGGCCGTGTTTTACGGTCTCTTCCTGCGCGGCCATTCGGCGGACGATCTTCGTCGCGATATCGATGTACCCCGGCCGGTGTTGGACAAATGGCTCCATCCTCGACGCTATGAGACTAGCTTCAGGAATTCATTGCGAAACATGTACACCTATCGCAAGCGAGTGTTGGCTATTTTCGATGAACTGGTCTTGAAAGAAAAACATCGCGTGCGCATCCATTAGTATCCCTGCTGCATCCAACACCGGATGCATCTTCCCATCTATCAGGTAGACGCCTTCACTGGCGGCGTATTCGGAGGGAATCCAGCCGCCATTTGCCCCCTTGACCGGTGGCTCCCCGATGGTACGCTCCAGGCAATCGCTGCCGAAAACAATCTTTCGCAAACCGCCTTTTACGTTCGCGAGGACGGACATTTTCATCTACGATGGTTCACTCCAGCTTGTGAAGTAGATCTCTGCGGCCACGCCACTCTGGCATCGGCCTACGTCTTGTTTCGGGAGTTGAACGAGCCGGGCGATGTTCTGCGCTTCAAAACCCGATCGGGAGAGTTGGCAGTTAAACGTGACGGGGAGCGACTATTAATGAATTTTCCTGCCCGACCGGCTACCAAAGTCGACGTACATCCCGGATTGATCACCAGCCTCGGGGAAACTCCAACCGAGATTCTCGGCGCCCGCGATTATCTGGTGCGCTACGATTCGCCAGATCAAGTCCGTTCGCTGAAGCCGAATATGGACGGACTTCGGAATTTGGATCGTTTTGCCGTGATCGCCACTGCCGTCGGCTCCGACTGCGATTTCGTCTCCCGGTTTTTCGCGCCTTCTCAAGGCGTCCCGGAGGATCCAGTCACAGGTTCGTCTCACTGTACATTGACACCCTACTGGGCCGAGCAGCTAAACAAAACCACGCTCCATGCGCGCCAGATTTCCGCCCGCGGCGGCGAACTGTTCTGCAAGCTCCAGGGAGATCGAGTTGAGATCGGAGGGTACGCTGCACTCTATTTGAAAGGGCACATCCGTTTTTGAATTCCGTTTACGCAAGCTCCGGCGCCGAACATCGTGCGCGATGTTCGCTGTCGAAGCGAATGCTAAAGCTACCGGGGGATATTACCAGTTACTTTCTTTCACACCGCCTGAGAGAATCTGCCCGCTTGATCTACGTTAAGTCATCAAGAGCATCTGAATGCTGAATATGAACGCTTTCTCATGAACCGGGAAAACTTACAGCCGCTCGACACCGAGCCTTGGGGCTTCCAAGCAGAGACCCGATCGTCCTCCGGCGAGAAGAATATCTCGGGACGCGAATCTCATTGCAGTGTAAGGTTTTCCATATTTCGCCGATACGGTATGAAACGCCAACGACCAGCTATCCGTGGTCGCGATATTCTCCGGACCGGCTGCGGTGCTTCTCTGGGTGTTCGAGGCCTGAAATTGGTATTTGAATTGCTTGACGGCTGTGGTATGATTCATAGATCCGAAAAGCGCCTGCTTATCGGACGAGCAGTGCGGAGTCTCTGGAACGGTGCAATGTGCGCGCCAGGGCCGCACGCCCGCGCGAAGGCTACCTACGAGATACAGTTTTGTAGCAGGGCCGGGTTTCCGGTGTCTTGCCAAGCGCGGGTAGTAGTTTTAACGGGGTGAACCTTTTGGGAATCTCCCTACGTCTAAACGAAAGACTTGGCTACCTGAATCTGTTTTTGTATGGGTATGCCTGTGGTTGAAAAGGAGAAATGAAATGACGAAGACCGAACTAAATAAATTTAAGAAGATCCTGGAAAACAAGCAGGACGAGTTAGAGCAGATCGTCCGCAAGCGCGACGCGATCACCATCGAGAAAAGCGCAGATGCTCTCGATGAGGTACAGCACGCCGCTGAACGTGAGCTAGCTATCCGGAATTTGGACCGCGAATCACATCTGCTGCGAAATGTCCGGTCGGCTCTTCGCCGCCTTGAAGAAGGCACCTTCGGAATCTGTGTCCATTGCGAGGAAGAGATCAGCCCAAAACGACTCGCTGCGGTACCTTGGGCAGCATTCTGCATCCAGTGCCAGGAGCAAGCTGACCGCAATCACGAGGAAGGCAACGACATGCTCGAAGACATGCTCGTCAACGCGGCTTAAGGCTGACTCCGCGATCCCTTCTAAGTTGCGTTCTAGAGCCAATATAAGGCTCATTCGGACTCTTCAGCAGTGGGTCTGTCGATCCCGGTGGCGTTTGACACAGCCAGCCGGGTAACCTGGGGACACGCGCTGTCGCCTTCCTAATTCGGAAGGAAACTCAGCGTAAAACTCTGGGTCTCAGTGTTGTCTCCCGTGTCTTCGATCGCAGTCTTATTGTTTGCACACTTGGTGGCCAGTGGTCAGAACGCCACTTCCGCCCCGACGAAGCCCACTGAGCATGTTCTAGGGACTATTACAGCAGCCGATCCTGGGTCGCGTACCGTCACTGTTAAAGAAGATAAAACCGACACACAGTACGCAATTTCCCTCGAAAACACCAGAACGCTTCTTAGAGTCGAGCCGGGTGCCAAAGATCTAAAGAGTGCAACGCGGATCACGGTTGGGGACCTGGCTGTTGGTGATCGGGTCGACGTCCGCGGCTTTAAGCTGGAAACCAGCCCAAATTCGCTCTCCGCAGCCAGCGTGATCCTCATGTCTGGCCGTGACATTCAGCAGGCCCGTCAAGCTGAAATGGCTGATTGGCGGCGGCGCGGCCTAGCGGGTGTGGCGGTTTCTGTAGATAGCACAAACCACGATATGAAGATCAGAACTCGCACTCTTGAAGGACCTCAGATCGTTACAGTAAATGTTCCCGATGAAGCGAAACTTAGCCGCTATTCTCCCGAAACGCCGAATGCTCCACTGCCCTCGCGGCTAGAGGCTATCCAAACTGGTGACGAAGTTCGAGTGTTAGGGAAAAAAACTCAGGATGGTGCTGCCATAACGGCTGAAAAGATCTATTCGGGTTCCTTCCGCACGGTCGCTGGAACCGTCACCGCAGTTTCTCCGCAGGGTAACCAGATCATCGTAACCGATCTGCAAACGAAACAACCAGTCCAGGTGGACCTCACGCCTGACTCTGCCGTTCGAAGACTGCCGCCAGAAATGGCTGCGATGCTCGCAAGGCGACTGAACCCAAATGCCCGTCCTGATCAGCGAAGTCCGGCTCGGCCTGACAGGCCCGGGACAGCCAAATCAGGCCCGCCGTCCCTCGGGGCTAAAGCGGGCGAGCAGGGTGGGAGTGACATCGGCCGGCCACCAAACTGGACCCCATCAGGTGCTCGGCCAGCGGATGCCTCCGCTGGTTCTGGCGCAGGTGACATATCGCAATGGATCGAACGGCTGCCCAAAATCAGCGTCTCTGAGTTGAAATCCGGCGATGCCGTCGTTGTCTCGGGAGCGGCATCCAATGACAAATCTAAGCTAATCGCCACCAACATAATTGCCGGCGTTGAACCCATCTTTCAATCTGCTCCGCCGCGTCAAGGAAGGTCTCTCGCCGAGGATTGGAACTTAGACATTTCAGTCCCTAACCAATAAGCGAATCGTGCCCCATCGCTGACTGCTTGCTTAGAGAATCAATGAAAACAAATATCATCCGTGTGCTGCTCGGCGCCGCGTCTGTTGCGGCGATCGTCGCGCAAACCGCCAACCAGGCTCCACCTCCTTCTGCGCAACGCAGCGTTTCGTCCCAAACCGGCCAATCTCCTCCGGGCTCGCGTGCCGCGGTCACTGTCCGCGGCACCGTCAAAGATGATACGGGCGGGGTCATTCCCGGAGCTGTCGTCACCTTAACCGACTCCGCCGGTAATGCTAAAACCACAACGACTGGAGCAGATGGAACTTACGCTTTCCGCGGAGTCACACCGGGCTCATACACCGTTTCAGCCACCTATTCAGGCCTGCAACAAACCGGTCCTGTGGCCGTCAATCCCGCTCCTGGGCAACCCGCGGTCGGCAATGTTGTGATGACGGTGCGGACTCAACGCCAAGAGGTCACCGTAACCGATACGACTACAAACCAGGTCAGCACAGATCCAGCAAACAACGCCTCTGCTTTAGTTCTTCGGAAGGAAGATCTCGACGCCTTGCCCGACGATCCGGATGACCTGGAGGCCGATCTGCAAGCGCTAGCTGGCCCTTCAGCCGGACCAGGCGGAAACCAAATTTTCATCGATGGGTTCACCGGTGGAAGGCTTCCTCCTAAGCAATCAATTCGCGAAATTCGAATTAACTCCAACCCGTTCTCTGCCGAGTACGACAAGCTCGGCTACGGCCGCATCCAGATCTTCACAAAGCCAGGCACCGATAAGTTTCACGGTCAGGGATATTACGATATCAGCGACGCTATCTGGAATTCGCGCAATCCCTTTCTGAGCGTCAGCCCGCCTTTCAGAACCCAGCAATTTGGCGGCAACATTAGCGGCCCCCTGGGCCAGCGTGCGAGCTTCTTTATTGATGCTGAGCGCCGCAATATCGACGACAACGGGATTATTAACGCCCAAATCCCCGCAGCCGATTTCGTCACTTCCGTGAGAGATCAAACCTTCTATCCGACCCCACAGCGGCGTACCACGGTGAGTCCCCGCGTCGATTACCAGTTCAATGCAAATAACACCCTGAGCCTGCGTTACACCTATCTCGATAACAACCGTCTTCTAACCGGTGTTGGCAGCTTCAATCTTCCTGGAAACGGCTACTCGCTATTGAATACAGAACAGACCGCCCAGATCGTCGAGACTTCAGTCCTAAGTCCCCATGCCGTTAACGAAACCCACTTCCAATATGCTCGCGAAGATCAGTTCGAAAAAAGCCAGCTAACCACACCCCAGCTCAACGTAGCCAACTCATTCGTATCGGGAGGCTCTGGATATAGCTCGCCCCAATACGGCTCTACTTACGACATTCAAAACCAATACGAGCTTCAAAATTACACAACTCTAACCTACGGAGCTCATAACATAAAGACCGGCATCCGAATCCGGAGCACCACAATTGATGATTACTCGCCGAAGAATTTCAATGGCGTTTACACCTTTCTGGGTAATTCTCAGCGCACATCGATCGAGCAATACCTCATGGCCGAAGAACTGCTTCACGCTGGATTTAGTAGTCAGACGGTGAGCAATCTAGACGACGGCCCTTCGATATTCACTCTCAGCGCTCCCGGGCCGTCAGGCAGCCCGTTCGTCAGTTTTTATCAGCTCGACTTCGGTCCGTTTATCCAAGATGACTGGCGTGTGAAACCCAACCTGACTTTGAGTCTCGGAATGCGCTGGGAAGCGCAAACGAATATATCCGACAAGAATGATTGGGCACCTAGATTCGCCTTCGCGTGGTCGCCCGGCGCAAAAGGAATTAATAGCCGCCCCAAAACTGTGATCCGCGGCGGATGGGGCATTTTCTACGACCGTTTCCAAGCTACCAATATTCTCGCCGCCTATCGCTACAACGGAGTAAACGAGATCAATTACGTCGTAGATAAGCCTACTCTATTCGACGCTTCCTTCGATACCATTCCCACGAGCGAACTCACCATTTCAAACAGTCAGCAGCGTTATCAGATAGATAGCCATCTTCATGCACCCTATCTCATGCAAACCGTCATTGGCGTCGAACGTCAACTGCTGTCGCATACCACTTTAACCGTCAATTTCATGAACTCTCGCGGCCTTCACGAGCTCAGGACTGTTGACATCAATGCTCCAATACCAACGACATCGAATCCTCTACCCGGCGCGCCAGTTTCAGTCGCGGGCAGTTCCGCAGTAAATGCCAACAGCATCGGCATCCGTCCGTACGGCGATGTGGGTGACATCTACAATTATGAATCGACCGGGATCTTCAAGCAAACTCAGTTGATCGCCATGCTGAACAGCTCGATCGGACGCTGGTTTACTCTGTTCGCCCGGTATATCTACGGCGAAGCTCATAGCGATACCGATGGTCTAGGGACGCTTCCTTCCAATCAGTACGACTTCGCGGAAGATTACGGGCGATCTCAGCTCGATATTCGAAATCAGTTTTTTGCCGGGGGCTCCATCGCTGGTCCTTGGGGCTTACGATTCTCTCCTTTTGTTGTCGCTCATAGTGGCACGCCGTTCAATGTCACAACTGGAACTGATCTTTTCCTAACAGGCCAGCCGCAGCCCACGGCGCGGCCGAGCATTGCCGGAGGGCCGGGTTCAAACACCATCGACACTCCTTACGGCTTTCTCGACACTCTCCCTTTGCCGGGGCAACCGCTCGTCGAGCGCAATATCGGCGAAGGCCCCGGATTTCTCGGCATCAACCTGCGGGTGAGTAAGACGTGGGGCTTCGGAACAACTAAATTTTCAGGACCATCGGGCGGCGCGACATCCCGGAGCGGCTACGGCGGTGGCGGACCTTTCCGCGGCGGTTTCGATACGCTTACCGAACACCGATACAACCTGACACTCTCGGTGGGCGCGCGCAACATTCTAAACCACGCCAACCTCAATACTCCAAACGGGGCGCTCACATCGCCCTACCGATTCGAATCGACTAACATCACCGGTGGCTATGCTGCCGAAGCAACGGCCAGCGATCAGCGGCGCCTTGACTTACAACTACGATTTGCCTTCTAAGCCAGCGGAACTGAAAGGGCCTTACTGCGGATTGCCCGGATTACCCGCTGACTGCTGCTGTTGCTTGAAGGCGTCCAGGCTACCCTTTTGCAGCATTGACGTTCCTGTATCGATGAAGGTCGGGATCGGCGAGTAGGAGTTTGCTCTCCAGTCACCCGATAAAGGATTTGGCTTGTGGTGGTGCAAGTCATCCAGCACCTTGCAGCCGTAATATCCCATCGTATAAGGTTTTTGAGCAATGGTCGCGGAGATCACGCCCTTCTGAATCCAATCTAAAGTCCGCTGATCTGTATCCATGGCCACGATCGTGATCTTGCCTGTTAAATTCTCCCGATTCACCACCTCACCCACCTCCGGGCAGGCAATTGCCTCGAGGCAAACAATTGCATCCACTCTGTTCTTACTCTCGATAATCGTTCTCGCGTTATCGAAAGCGACGGGAGCATCACCCTTCATATCGATTGTTTGTGCAACTTTGATGCCCGGGTGAGCTTGGAACGCGCTTTGATAGCCTTCCAATCGCTCGTTCAAATTGGCTTGAGCCGGAATCGTAAAGATCGCAACCGAACCTTTCCCGTTGAGCAGTTTCGCCACCAGCTCGCCGCCGAGTTTTCCCGCGTTGAAGTTGTCGGTGCCAATGAACAGCAGTCTCTTGCTGTCTGGAGCATCCGAATCCACCGTAATCACCGGAATACCTTGCCCCAATGCCGAATCGATGTCGGGCGCGAGCACCTTGGCATCCGCCGCTGAAACCATAATTCCGCTCGGTTTCAGCGCCACTGCTCTCTGAAATTCTTTCTCCTCGCCCTGAGGATCATAGGTGTCTGGTCCTGCAATATCCGACTTGACCTTCATCTCGGAGGCGGCATGATTCAGCCCGGCCAGAACGGTCTGCCAGTACGCCAACTTGATATTCGCCGCAACGAGAAAATACTTTTCCGTCGGCTCGTGCGCTGGAGCTCCACAGCCGCTCAAAAAAACCAACGTGACGGTACCCGCAACCGCAACCCAAATGTTTTTCATCATTCCGTAATACCTGCGCGGGAGTATATCATGCCTTGTCTTCAGTCATTCGTTGTTCCGGCATGCGCGCTCGTACACGAGGCGGGCCGATGCTAGATCTTCAACGGCAATACCAAGCGACTTGAAAATTGTCGTTCGCCCCGCCTCCGGATTAGATATCTTGCCAGCGAGCAGTTCACCGATCTCTGCATAAATGCTCGCTCTGGAATGCAAAATCTCGCCGGATTCCTGCAACGCAGCTTCGCGCGAGTCAACTACGACGGTCGCCTCTCTCATGGCCTGAGCATCAATTTCGCGCTTCCCCAGCCCCACTGCACCCACTGCATTCACGTGTGCGCCCTCCTTCAACCAAGTTCCGTACAAAACCGGCTCCGAGGCGTTCGTAACTGTGACTACCACGTCTGCGCCCCGAACGGCTTCTTCCGCCGTCATGTTCTTCGCACCGATTTCAGCAGCAAATTTTGCCGCGTGCTCAGCATTACGGCTCCATACACGCACGTCTACAAATCTGCGCACGCGCTTCAGTGCTTCAAAATGCGTCCTTGCCTGAACACCGCTTCCCAATATCGCCAGAACCGAAGCATTTTCGGAAGCGAGCAGTTCAGTGGCAATCGCCGACACCACTGCTGTTCTCCACGCAGTGATAACACGGCCATCCATCAGCGCGAGAAGTTCCCCCGTATCTGTCCTGAAGAGGAGCATGGTCGCCAAATGAGTGTGCAGCCCGCGATTCGCATTCTCCGGGTAAACACTCACAAACTTCGCGCCCATTACGTCGCCGTAAACGGCCGGCATAATCCCAAAGAAGGCTGCATGTTCAGGAAGCGGCACTATGGTGCGCACCGGCTGCATCACACGTCCGGCAGAAAAGTCGATGAGCGCTTCCTTCAATATTGGGAACAATTCTTCCAAGCAAAGAAGCGCTTGAACTCGCTCCTCAGGTATAAAAATAATTTCCATGCTCTGCTTGCCGCTCCTCGACGCTAACACTGCTAGACTTGTGTGTGAAAATATCCCGAGTTTTTAATAATGCATCACCCCGATTTGCTAGGGACGCTTGGCGCGCTCCGCTCTAGCCGTTTTCTCGATCAGCTACAGCCGGAGCGAACGCTTAAAGAAGAGCTTCGCTCGAATCTCATCTGCAAATTAAACCGCACCGAGACTCTCTTTCCGGGAGTTATGGGATTCGAAGACACTGTTCTCCCGCAAATCGTGAATGCCATCTTATCGCGTCACAACTTCATTCTTTTGGGCTTGCGCGGGCAGGCCAAAACGCGCCTCGCGCGATTACTTACGAATTTTCTGGACCCGCAAATGGCCTATATTGCGGGATGCGAGATTCGGGACCATCCGCTACGCCCAATCTGCAAACAATGCCGCGAGAAACTTGCCACGTTGGGCGACGATACCCCAATCGCCTGGATCTCTGCCCAGGAGCGTTATATCGAAAAATTAGCCACTCCCGACGTGACTATCGCCGACATGATTGGCGATATCGATCCAATCAAAGCTGCTCGCTCCGGACAAGATATTTCAAGTGAGCTGACCATCCATTACGGACTTCTCCCGCGCGCTAACCGGAGCCTCTTCGTCATCAACGAGCTTCCCGATCTGGCCGGCAAAGTTCAAGTCGGTCTCTTCAACATCATGCAAGAGGGCGACGTTCAGATCAAAGGCTATCCCGTCCGTCTTCCGCTCGATGTTCTATTGGTGTTCACGGCAAATCCGGAGGATTACACGGCGCGCGGAAAAATTATCACGCCCTTAAAGGACCGTATCGGAAGCGAAATCCGCACGCATTATCCCTTGACCATCGCGCACGGCATCGCTATCACCAAGCAAGAGGCCTGGACGCGCCGCCGCTCGCCGGTTCAAATGGAAGTACCCCCGTACCTTCACGAAGTCATCGAGCAAGTCGCATTCCTGGCGCGCGAGGACAAGCGTGTAGACAAGAGATCAGGAGTTTCGCAGCGTTTGCCCATCAGCGTTCTCGAAAATGTGATCTCTAACGCCGAGCGGCGTGCTCTTAAAACGAAAGAAACCGAGGCCGTCCCGCGAATTCTCGATCTCTATGCAGCCCTACCTTCCATTACTGGAAAGCTCGAGCTGGAATACGAAGGTGAGCTGAAAGGCGGAGATGCCATTGGCCGCGATCTCATCCGCAATGCAGTGGCAAAAGTTTATACCTCGTACTTCGATGGCGTGAATCTGCGCCATCTCATTCAATGGTTCGAGCTGGGTGGCTCGATTCGTGTCGATGAGACAATGCCTGTTACCCAAATGCTCGAGCAGCTCGACCGCGTTCCGGATCTGTTCTCATTTACCCGCAAGCTAGGTGTCGATACAGATGAAAGCGACGCCATGCGAGCCTCGGCCGCCGAATTTATCCTCGAAGGCCTGTATGCTCACAAGCGCATCAGCCGCAACGAAGAACTTGAGTTCGTGGCTGGCGAGCGCCTGGTCCGTGAAGAACGTGTTCACGAGCGCGAAGACACGCAACGGCGCGGCTTCGACCCTCGACGGGGCGGGAATGGACCTGGTGGAGGCGGCCGCCGGAACCTCAATTAACTTGCACAGCAAAGCAGCCGCATGAGACGGATCTCTTACTCACGCTTCAATGAAGAAGATTTAGGGATCGACGTCGACGATCTCGTTCGAGCGCTCGCCGACTACTTCCTCCAGAGCGGCTATAGTGATCCGTATCTCCGCTTCTCGGAGATGAACCAACACACGCTCGAAGATCTCAAACGAGCGATTGAGCGCGCGCTTGAAAGCGGCGATCTCTTCGATTCCGAGCGCGCCCAACAGATACTCGAGCGGCTTCAACAGATGTCGGCCCAGCAACGCGATCAATTAATCGAGCGCCTCGTCAATAGGCTCGAACAGGCCGGATATGTCGACGTAGAGGGTCCACCTCCGGAATCAGCTACTGCTCCCGGGTCGCAGGATGGCCCGGAGACCCGCTCGCACTTCGAAGTCACCGACAAGGCCATCGACTTCCTCGGATTCAAGACCCTGAAAGATCTTCTTGGCTCGCTCGGTAAGTCGAGTTTCGGCGCGCATGATACCCGCGACCTCTCGACCGGCATCGATTCGAGTGGCGCCCCGAAATGTTACGAATTCGGCGACACGCTCAATCTTGACGTGCCAACCACGTTATTTTCCGCACTGCAACGAGAGGGCCTGCGCCTTCCCTTGAAGCTGGAGTATTCGGATCTTCATGTACACCAATCCGAATATCAAAGCTCATGCGCTACGGTCCTAATGCTCGATTGCAGCCACAGCATGATCCTATATGGCGAAGATCGATTTACGCCCGCAAAAAAGGTCGCGCTCGCGCTCGCGCACTTGATCCGCACGCAATATCCCGGCGACTCGCTGCGATGTGTCCTTTTTCACGATTCGGCCGAAGAGCTGCGCATCTCCGAGCTGGCGCGCGTGCAAGTTGGTCCATACTACACGAATACTCGCGATGGCCTCATCCTTGCCCAAAGACTTCTGTCTCAAGAAAAGAAGGATATGAAGCAAATCGTCATGATCACTGACGGAAAGCCGTCCGCCCTTACACTTGAGGACGGTCGCATTTATAAGAACGCTTTTGGCCTCGACCCGCTCGTAATTAGTCAAACCTTGGAAGAAGTAGCTCGATGCAAAAAACAAGGCATTTTGATCAACACTTTCATGCTTGCCAGCGACTACGGTCTGGTGCAGTTCATTCAGAAAGTAACCCAGATGTGCCGCGGGAAAGCTTACTTTACCACGCCTTACACACTCGGCAATTACTTACTGATGGACTACATGAACCGCAAAACAAGAACCATACACTAACGAAGTAAGTACCCGCTTATAACTGAGAGCACATAGACCACAGGTAAACTAAAGAGACTGCTATCAACCCGGTCTAACATTCCTCCATGGCCCGGTAATATTGCGCCGCTGTCCTTGATTCCTGCACCGCGCTTGACCGCAGATTCTGCCAGATCACCACATTGCCCGGCAATGTTTCCAGCAAGCGCGATACCGCCGACATGCCAGAACGGAATCTGCGGCATGAAATAGCCCATGTAAATAAGCCCGAACGCAACTGAACCAAATACAGAAGCTACGGCTCCCTCCCAGCTTTTGTTAGGACTTATCGTGGCCGCCAACCGGTGTTTTCCCAATCGCCGTCCAGTGTAGTACGCCAGAGTATCACCAGCCCAATTTAAAGCCAGACCAAAAAATAGCCAGTGGACGCTCTCACTGCGCAGGAGCACTGCAAAGCGCCACGGCGCAAACGTGTAGAGCGCACCAAAAAACGCTGCAGACACCGCTGGGAGTACGTTCCTCAGATCTCGATCCCGCAGTGCATTTGTCAAAGCTGCAGCGCTGAGAATCGTTAACCCGATCACGGCTTCTTCGGGCCATAGCAAGATCAGAATACCCGCCGCGATTCCGAATAACCCAGGCCGCGGAATGTTGTGAGCGCCTACAAGTCCCGCGTACTCCCAGAAGCAAAGCAGACTCATGCAAACAGCAGCCACTAGGAACAGCCACTGAGGCGCAAAGAAAACCAGATATGTCGCGACTGCGATTAACCCCACCGCAGTTAGGGGGCGCTTCATGACCAAAGGAGGGCAGGAAGGAGAATTCGGTTACGCGAGAGGCATTTCCACTTCCTCTTCTTCCATAAGAAGGGAAGATGCATCCACTACCGGTGCCGCGCTACGTTCCACTCCCCCAAAACGACGCTCCCGGTTTTGATATTCGAGGATCGCTTCGAGAAGATCTGCGCGCGTAAAATCGGGCCAGAGCGTTTCTGTGATGTAAAGTTCCGCGTATGCGATCTGCCACAGCAGAAAATTGCTGATCCGCATTTCGCCCGAGGTCCGAATCAGTAAATCGGGGTCTCTGATCCCCGCCGTGTAAACGTGTTCTGAAATCGCGTCCTCGGTAATTTCAAGCGAATCCAACTTCCCTTCAAGCCTCGCGTTGTTAAGGATCGAGTTCACCGCGTCCACTAACTCAGTGCGGCCACCATAATTGATCGCAAGATTCAAGCGCATCCCGCGATTCTGCGACGTTTTGCCTATTGCACGGCGCAGCTCGTCTTGAACTACACTCGGTAACGACTCCAAACGCCCAATAACCGCCAATTGAATGCCGTTCCGGATTAGATTCGGCAGTTCTCGGCACAGGTAGAATAGCAACAGACGCCACAACCCCTCCACCTCCTGACGAGGTCGCTTCCAGTTCTCAACCGAAAACGCATAGAGAGTTAACGTCTCCACTCCCAGTTGCGCGCACGTTTCCACCACCGTTCGTACTGGATCTACGCCCGCCTTGTGTCCCGCGAGCCGCGGAAAATTTCGCCTTCTCGCCCAGCGGCCGTTCCCGTCCATTATGATCGCTATATGGCCAGGCAAACGGTTGGCCTCGAGTTGCATCGCAATTCCCCAATCGCGATCCCCGGGAGAGAGGGCGTCAAGCAGCTGCTTCATAGTGTAAAGCTCTATAATACATCAAGGGAGCCGTTGAACCCGCCAACTACAGCCTCTTGATCAAAGGCACGAGTGCCGCTCCTACGCAAAGAAAGCTTCCGAACGGCAGCTCGTAAGTCGACGCGTTTTTTCGCGCGAGCCAGATGTAAGCCAGCCCGACCACGGAACCGCTTAGCGTCCCAATCAACAGCGCCAATAATCCGTTTTCCGGTCCGAGAAACACTCCTATAAGAGCTAGCAATTTCACGTCTCCCAGTCCCAGCCCTTCGCGTTTGCGCACGCGAGCGTATATGGCGCCAAGCAGCCAGATCGGTCCAGCTAGCACGATCGCCCCCAAACCAGCATTGAACAGCGATTGCCAAAGCATTCTCGACCCGGGCAAGACAATTTCGTTAAGTTGTCCCGGTGTTCGAATGAATACAGCAAAAACCAATCCAGCTAAGAGGCCGCCCAGCGTCAATTCATCCGGCAGAATGCGGTCCTCTAGGTCTGTCCAAAGCAACGCGACAACCAAACCCTCGAAAAACGCCCATTTCAACGCCCGCGCATCCCAACGATATTCAAGAGCGATCAACCCGAACATGATCGCCATCGTCAATTCAACAATGGGATACCGAAGCGCGATGCGCTCGCCGCAATATCTGCAACGCCCTTTAAGAAACGCATAACTTAGCAGCGGCACGTTATCAAACCACCGAATACTCGCCGCGCATCCAGGGCAAAAAGACCGAGGCGCCACTACCGACAAATCGCGGGGAACCCGGTAAATGCACACATTCAAGAAGCTGCCGAACAGCACGCCAAGAATGACTGCCGCTGAAATGTACAGCGCCTCCAAGTCAGGCAGCAAGCGCCCTCTCGTAAGACAGCAGTGTTCGCGCGACGAGATGATCCTGTGTGAAGCGTTCCCGAACGCGGTTTCTGCCTCCCACAATCAATTTGTGTGCCAGCCCTGGTTGCTCCACTACTCTCCTCATGGCGCCCGCAATCTCATGCGGATCGTTCGTCACAAATGTTCCCGAGACTCCATCCTCGAACACTTCGTTGAGACCCTCAATGCGGCTTGCGATCACCGGAACGCCTACGTTCATCGCAATCAACGCCGCCGATCCCAATCCTTCCGATCGCGTGATGTAAATAAACATTGATGCTTGCCGGAGATCACCCGACAGATTATCCGAAAAGACAACTCTCAGCCCAGCTAGACGCGCTGCCTCTTCGATCAAGTCGCGGCCCTTCTGCGGATCGTACGATGCTATTGCCACAGCCGGATGCTCCGAGTTCCACGCTGCGACATCTTCTATAACTTCTACTCCGTCGTACACGACGTCGATCTTTGCCTCGCTCACACCCACAGTTCGCAACTGCATCGCTACGAAATTCGAGACAGCCAGAAATCTCGCCGCGCGCTCATATTTCCAAGTGGAGACCAGGGACCGCCCGACCGGGAACGCCACTCTGCGCGAAACAACAAATCTGCCGCGCGAAGCTATCGCCGCAATCGCATGCGCTCTTGCGTCGTGTGCATGAACTATATCCGCTTCAACGCTCCTCTGCCAGAGCTCAGATGGCCCAGCGGTGCGCACCGTGAAGCCTGCATTAGTGGCGGCGATCGATAATGGCCCCTTCTTCCGGGCCAGCAGAATTGACTCATGCCCCCGCTCTCGCAAGCCCTTCAGCAACAGAAGCACCTGATACTGCCCGCCGCGCATCTCCCTTCCAGTGTCAACGTGCAAAATGCGCAAGCTTATGATTTTCGGCCGGGGCTCATCAGCCGAGCTTTTGAATATTTCACGAAATTATAGAATGCACCCATGTAAGCAATCGTTAGCCCTTCAGCGCCGTCCAAAAAGCCAAGCTTTAAGAAGTAAGTCTTCAGAAACGTCCAAGGCGGATCAACAAGCAATCTGCCTAAGCTCACCGCCTCGCCCCGGGAGACCATCTCTTGTGCGCCGAGCGTGGTGTACCGATCCATGGTCCGCACGTGCTCGGATAATGAGTTGCACGTAAAGTGAAGGAGATTCGATTTCAAATGTCCTATCGGCCCCTCTACCTTTACCGACTCATGTACAAATTCACCCACCCACTTCGCTTTTCGCCGGTCAAATAACCTGACCTTTCGATCGGGATACCAACCACTGTGCAAAATCCAGCGCCCGAGATATTGAGCCAATCGCGGCATAGTATAGCCATCAAACTTTGGGCCGCTCTTTTTGATTTGCCAGATTTCCGCTTCCAGAGCCTCACTTAGGCTCTCGTCGGCATCCAGCGACAACACCCAATCGTGAGTCGCCAATTGCGCTGCAATGTTTTTCTGAGCGGCAAATCCATGCCACGAAGCTTCCTCCACGCGCGCTCCGAGTTTTGCCGCGACCTCGACGGTCCGATCGTTAGAACCGCTGTCTAGTACCAGAATCTCATCGCAGCAGCGCAAGCTCTCTATTACCCGGGCGATATTCCGCTCTTCATTGAACGTGATGATGGCCGCAGAAATTTTTATCTGCATGCCGTCCTATTTGGTGTACACCGGCACAATGCATATCGAAAACAGAAATAACAGCAGAGCCACTACGCTGACGGCCGCGCGATAGCCGTCCAACCGTGTTTCGTCATAGACCAGTGGATGTCGCCTGCCAAAAAGAAAAATCACTGCGGCTAAAACATACCACGGCCAGTACCAATACCCCAACGCCACCAAGACCACCGGCAATGCGGTTGACACGCGCCGGTGAGCCTTCGCCCCAAACACTGCGTACAAGATGTGGCCGCCATCCAATTGACCTATCGGCAAGAGGTTTATCGCCGTTGCGAGCAACCCCGCCCATGCCGCGAGCGCGACGGGGTGAAGCAGAATATTGGCATGTGAGACGCCCGGAAATCGCTCTGCCTCGAGAGCCTGTAAAAGTAACGGCGCCTCAAATACAAACGGACCGTGCGCCCCTGCCCCGGGTGTTACCCGCGAGAGCCGAACGCCAATGAACAAAAACGGCAACAACATGACGAATCCGGCAAGCGGCCCCGATACGCCGATATCGAACAAGCTTCGCCGCTTGCAAATCGGCGATTGAATCCTGATAAATGCGCCGAGCGTCCCAAAGAGCGTCGGTGAGGGCATGAAGTAAGGCAAACTCGCTCTCACCCGCCAGCGCTGGCAAGCGAAGTAATGTCCAAACTCATGCGCCAGCAGTATTAACAATAAAGGCAGCGAGAAGTTCAATCCGCTGAGCACGCTTAAGTCGCCGTGCGCGAGCCGTGCGTATCCATTGACCAGCAATTCCACATCGAGCGGGCGATTTTCCCGGAAACTCTCTACTTCTGCAAACCCAAACACCGTGGTCGTCATTCCGGTCAGGACAAAAAGCAACACATGAACCCACGTTTTCCGAGGCAGTCCGACCCGCCGCACGCTCCGCTCAAGCTTGTCGAGCGTCAGAGGTGGTAATGGCGTGCTTTCGTGAGATTCTGACGATTCGTTGGCGATTCGCCCCGTTAAGCCCGGATCAGACACTTCGCCTATTGCAGCGTCTGCAGTTCCTTCCCGGGTTTAAATCGAACCGCCTTACCGGGCGGGATTGCTACCTCGGCTCCAGTTCTCGGATTTCTTCCGATCCCAGTCTTGCGAGGCCGAACGTTAAAAATTCCAAAACCACGCAGTTCAATCCGGTCTCCCTCACTCAACGCCTTTTTCATCGTTTCAAAAACCGTTTCGACAGCCATCTCGGCCTTCGTCTTGGTTATCCCTGTTCGGTTAACGACCTCATTGATGATATCCAGCTTGATCAAGGAACCTCCGGAACTATCCTCTCGCGCTAACTACATAAACATTATGCCGCCTCGTCCACAGCATTGCTGCAAGCATAATAAAAATCAGCTTACAGTGCTGTCAACCGACTCGCGATGTGCAGGCGGGCGTACGCATTTTTTTCAGGATGGGGTAAGCCCCTCGTTAATTCTTACCTGAGTAAGGGTATACCCTAAGATTCAACTCTCTCCTGCAACAAGTACTTATAGTTTGGCCGTCAAGTTGCAACCTCTTTCCTTAGAGAGCAGTCGCCGATGGATTCATTACGAATTCTCTTGGTCGAGGACAGTCCTAGTGACGTCCGCCTGATTCGAGAAGCGATGAAAAAAACTCCGATCCCGCTGGAGATCCGCGTCGCTCGCGACGGCGTTGAAGCGATGGACTATCTTCACCAAGCCCAGGCGGGCCTCGTCCACTGCCCGGACATCATCCTGCTCGACCTCAATCTTCCCAAGAAGAACGGGCGTGAAGTACTAGCTGAAGTCAAAGCCGAACCCAAGCTGAAGCAAATTCCCGTTCTCGTGATGACCAGCTCAAAAGCCGATGAGGATGTTCTTGCGGCATACAGCTTGAATGCGAACTGTTATATCGCCAAGCCGGGTGATCTCCAGGAATACGAGAATGTAGTGCGCGCCATCGAAGACTTCTGGTTCATGACCGCCACGCTTCCGCATCAATTCGCCGCGGCTTAAAATGCAACAATTCTAGCGAGCGGCTGAGTTTGCGTTCTGCTCTACCGCAGTTCTTGCCGCTGTCAATGCCGCCTCATAATTCGGGTGATCACCCACTTCCTTAACGTACTCGACATGGCGAAGCCGGTTCTCGCCATCCAAAACAAAGATCGCCCTGCTTTCGATGCGCAGATCGGGGATGAGCGTCCCATAATGTTCCCCGAAGGATCCGCTTCTATGGTCAGAAAGCATTCCCACCCGGCTTATTCCAAAATTTCCACACCAGCGTTTTTGGGCGAAGGGAAGATCCATGCTGACCGTGTAAATCTGCACGTCTTTCAGCTTCGCCGCCTCGTCTTCAAAACGCTTCGTCTGAGCGTCACATACCGGCGTATCGAGGGAAGGAACTACGCTGAATATGCGAACACTATTACCCGTTTTCGCCAGGTCGACTTTCTGCAGCGAATCATCCACGACTTCAAAATCGGGCGCCGGGTCCCCAACGTGCAATTCAGGACCTGCTAGTGCAAGGGGGTTGCCTCTCAACGTTGTTTCGCGAACTGCTTCATTCGTTTCTGCCATCGGCCACAGTGTATCAGCAGCACCCCCGCCCGTGTACATAAGCCGAATGGCTAGTTTTCCGGGGTTGTTTTCGTCTTATCTTTAAACGCCAGGCGGTAAGCGCGGCGTTCAGCCGCTTGATCAAATCGGCGCTTCTCTTCGTCTGTTTCGGGCACAATTTGCGGTAACACTATCCGGTTTCCCGCTGGATCCAAAGCCACAAACGTCAAGTATGCGGAAGATGTGTGTCGGATATCGCCTCCCTGCAGGTTCTCTACCCAAACTTTCACTCCCACTTCCATCGAGGTCCGGAACACACGGTTCACCTGTGATCTTAATCTCACGAGTTCTCCCAACCGAACCGGATGTAAGAACGTCATTTGGTCTACGGAGGCCGTCACTACGGTCGATCGTGCGTGCCGCATGGCTGCAATGGCGCCGCATAGATCAACAAGGTGCATCACATGTCCGCCAAGCATCGTACCCAACGCATTGGTATCGTTAGGCAGACAAATTTCTGAATATTCCGATTGTGATTCCCTTACCGTTCGAGGCTTGCCGGCTGCTTCGATTTCTAGCTCTTGAGTTATGTCCGGCACTAGCCGCGCCTTCCCGGCTTATCAAAATGTGCTAAATAACTTCGGCAGAATGCTAGCGCCTGCGCGTGAGCGCACTGGTCTTCCAACGCCGGCTCTAGGCGCTCACTCGCCACAACGTATGTAATAGAACGCCAGCGCAGCGGGAGGTAATCCTGCTCTTCAATGCAGATCAGGCTCAAAGCAATCTCGCTGCGGCCGGCAATATCGTACCGAAAAGAAGACCGGAGCTCGTCAGTCGGAAATCGCTTGCAGCATTCTTTCGAGTAACCATGATTACAGCCTCGAAATCGCATCTCCGAGGGTGCCCTAAGGGGCTCCGTGCCCGCGTGGCATACGCCCTCGTACTCATCAATTAGGGGCAGGCGGGCATTTGCATAATGTGGATGCGCGGCAACGTTTAGCGGCTCGAAATAAGGACAAGGCATCTCTGATCCAATTCAGAGTGTCCCGCCGTTTATCTGCCGAAGTCAATATAACCGCGCTCCGGATCGGTCGCTAGCAAGGTAACTCGTATTCGATCTCCAACATCCACCCCCGCTTCGCCCCGCATCAGCCGTCCTTCTACCGGCGGATTTAACACCCGCACGAAGACTCCTTTCGGAGTAACACCGGTGACGATCGCATCAAAAGTTTCACCCCGCCGATTCCTAAGCGCGACCGCCGCCACGCGTTTGTTCATTGCTCGCTCTACCTTACGTGCAGCGTCTTCCTTCAATGTGCAATTGCGGGCAATCGAGTTCAGTTCATCTTCTGAGTAGGGCGTTCCTTGTCCCGCGACTGTCGCTTTGACGAGCCGTTGCAGGACGAGGTCTGCGAAGCGGCGATTCGGCGCAGTCGAGTGCGTGTAGTCGGTTGCTGCTAAACCGAAATGTCCCTGGTCGTCGGCGCCTGGCCGCGACATTACGTACTCACCCGGTCCCATCAGCTTGACCACGGCTAACGAGAGATCGGGATAGTGTAGCGGATCTGCCGCGCGTCGCCGTTCCAAGAATGCATTCAAAGCACCCGAGTCAGGCGGCGCCGGGAGATGCTCTCCATATCCTGCCGCTAGCTCGACAATCCTGGCCCACCTCTCGGGAGCCTTCACGACTCGCCGGATCATCGGGACGCTTTTTACCTTGAGCGTTTTCGCGATGGTTTCATTAGCCGCGATCATGAAATCTTCAATCAGATCATGTGCCCGCGTCTTCTTCATACCGGCTATGCTCTCCACCGCGCCGTTACGAATCGTCGCGCTGGTCTCAACGCGATCAAAGTTCAGCGCGCCAAGACGGTACCGCTGATTGCGCAGAGCCGTTGCTGCTTCATCTTGCAATTTGAGCTGCGACGCGAGCTCATTCGAACTGCCCACCTTGGTATCCGGTTTTCCCCACCCTTCGAGCCAGGCCCCCACTCCGCTGTACGTCAGTTGCGCCTTGTTCCGTACCAGCGCACCGTAAACGTCCGTCGACCCGATCGAGCCCTCTGAGCTCACGACCATCTCGACGATGATCGCCACTCTGTCCGCACCCTCCCCGAGAGACGTGAGATCTGTCGAGAGCGCTTCCGGCAGCATCGGGAAATTGCGCACCGCCGTGTAGACGGTTGTTGTTTCACTCGCCGCGTGCTGATCGATGGGAGAACCAATTGCTACAACACAATCCACGTCTGCAATCCCTACGAGCACGCGGATTCCGTTGGATACTCGTTCTGCAGCTTCTATCTGGTCCAGATCGCGCGAAGTATCGTTATCGATCGAAGACCAGAGAACGTCGCGCAGATCTCGCAAGCTGTTTCTCGAAATTTCCGTGGGCCGCGCCTCAATAGCCGCGAGCTGATTTCGTATTGACGGAGAGAAGTCTGGGTGGAAGCCCTCGCGCATCATCTCCTGATACGCCGATGCAGCGAGATCAAAGCCGGCCGGATACATCGAAGAGGAGATTAGTAGCGCAGACTATCAAATGAAACGCAGGGGTTAAGAGGAGAAATCGGGATCGAGCGCGACCACCCTGTCCGCCAGAGCAGGATTGGCTCTTGGTCGCCGAGCTAGACCCGCCCTATGTTCTCGACTGAGAGCGCGTAAATAGGGATAATATTCCACAGTATCCTCACGTCTACCTGCATCGGGATAAATCGACACTGCCATTTTGGATTCTTTTGAGGCTCTCCGCTTCATCTCCGCTGGCTCGGGTAAAACGCATCGCCCCCCAATCAAATCAGCCACCCACATTGCCTGCCGTTCTAAAACCGGAAAGAACGCGCCAACCACAGAAATTCGGCCTACGAAATACAAATCCGGTTGATCCGGCGCGACCACTCGCAAGTATCGATCTACGAATGACCCGTTTTGGCCGGCCACATCAGGGGAAAAGAACGAGTACGCAGGTTCGTAACCGGTGGCACACACCAGCAGATCGCAGTCCGTAAAGCTGCCGTCCGAGAAGACAACCCGATTCCCCTCAAATCTCTCAATCCCAGGCTTTACAGCGACTCTATCTGCATCGATCAGGGTTGCGAGATGGTCATTGATTACTGCAGGTTTTGCGAAGGAGGAGGCACCCCGCTCCAAAACTGCACAAACCTTGGGAGATACCGATCGCCGGTAAAGCATAAGGCGCCAAAGCAGCTTTATCGCCGCGCGCGGAAGTAACGCTAACCAAGCCCGTGTGTTCTGGTCACGCGGCCTACCATGCACGTATCTCGGCACGAGATATCCCCCGCTGCGCGTTGAAAGTATGACGCTTCTTGCCGCATCCACTGCGTCACAGGCGATGTCCGCACCAGAAGCGCCAAAACCTGCCACCACGACCCTTTTCCCCAAAAACACATCCCGGATCCGGTACTCGCAAGCGTGCATCATTTTGCCATTGAAAAATCCCGGTATTCTGGGCCACTTGGGTTTCGAATGGCAGCCAGTAGCCACCACAACAGCTTCATAGTCCCGGCTGAGCCGCTCACCTGATCGGCTCTCGGCGGTTACTTGAAAACCGCCGTACTCTCTTGGCTCAACAGCGATTACTCGAGTTGAAAACGCAATTCTTTCCGCTAGCTCCGCCTGTTCGGCGAAGCTCGTAAGATACTCCAAAACTTGGTGATGGGTCAGAAAATCATTCGGCCGAGCCGGCATCGGGTAGCCGAACAACTGCATATTCACCTGTGAGGTGTTTGTGATGAGTGAAGAATAAACCGACGAACCACTATCATTTCCGAATCGCCAAATTCCTCCAAGTTGAGAGCCTGCCTCAAAGCAGTCGAACGAGATCCCCGCATGCGAAAGGGAGTGCGCCGTGGCGAGTCCTGCTGCGCCCGCACCGATAATGCATACTCTGTTCGGCTTCATGAAATTCGCGAGTTCTCTCCCAGCGTACTAGCCGCACCCACACGGCTTCAAGTAAATTGCGCTCCAGTACTATTACCCCTTACTGCGCAGCCGGAGATAGAAGCGTGAGGACGCTTACGCGAGACAAGCCAATTCGGTAGCAAAATGCGGGCAAGAGGGTGTCCTGGGGCGGTAGCGTCCCGAAGTTCGGAGGCATAGCTAAGTGAGCTGCCGGCCCCTCGCAACTCGCAAGGGCGCTATTTGGAAGTGCCCGGAGATGGATGGGCATTACGCCAGTTTCACGGCCTTGGATTTTCGAATCCGGAAGTCTCGGGTTAGGAGCGGAATATCGTGCGTCAGGCTCGTTGCTGCGATAATTTCGTCCGCGGGCTCGGACTCGAAGTCCAGCGCTCGAAGCTTTAAGCAGACTTGTCGCGTAATGGGCCAGACATGGACCTGATCCATCGCGGCTGCGGAGGTTTCATCATCCAAACCGTACGCCAAGCGCCCAAGCTGGTGCAGCTTCGCGATTTCCCACAGCACGATTGACGAGATACTCCACTCAGGATCTGCGGTGAGGACGTTTCGCTCGCGTGGTGTGAGACTTCCCTCGAACGCTTTGATGAGAATATGAGTGTCCAGATTCAGCATCCCAAGCTGCTCCAGTCGAAAAGAGATCGTCTTGTGGATTCGAGGCGAGGCCGTTCATGATCCCAATGAGGTCGGAGCAGGAGGAAGGAACGGGCGTGACCTTCGCGACCGGCCGTCCGCGCTTGGTTATGAGAATGCCATCTGCTGGCAGGCCGTCAAACAAGTGCAGGCATTGCTCCCGAAAATCGCTGACGCTCAAGCTCTTCATATCACAAGTGTACAGGCTCTTGTACACTCCCCAAAGGCGTTCAACAGGTTTTGCGAGGGTTGGTCGGGGCGAGTGGATTCGAACCACCGACCTCCTGGTCCCGAACCAGGCGCTCTAGCCAGGCTGAGCCACGCCCCGAACATCTCTTAGTCTATCGGGTTCGCCTTGCGCGAACCACCAAAACGGGCACATCGCACCCGGCTGCTAATTGACCTTCTTCAGCTCCGCAGCGAGTGCATTAATCCCTTTTCGACGGTAAACCTCAGCGAGCCTTTGCTGTTCAGGCGATGCCGCGAGCGCCCTCCGCAGCCCAATCTCACTCGTTGCCTCCGTGATGTCCCGCCTGCTCGGAATCCACACATTCCCGTCTGCAAACTCTACACTGTCGACGAACGCCATCACTGCGCCAATCTGCATCGGTTGCCCCGTTGGATGAGAAAAGCGCAAAATCCCCGGTTCTGTTACTTTCGCCTTCTGCACGGGTCCGAGCCGCATCGAAGCTGGAGACGAACCCGCAACGAAATCTCTCCCTTGTTGATCGCGCACAATCCAGCCCATTTCAATGCTCCGCACAGTCTTTAGCGATCGGTTCTTCACTTCTACCTGCGGAGCTCTCACCTGGTTACCGAAGATCCGTGCCGCCCCGCCGAGCGGCTCCACTGGAGAGCTTCGAAAAGAAACCGGAAGTACGCTGACCGCTTGTTCGCCCTTCTGGCTCGCTTCCGGTTCGCGCAGCAATGCTAATCCCAGCTGTTGCGGGCTGAGATCCTGCATTCCGAAATTCAACTCTTCGCGCAATTGCGCCAGCTTCCCGGTCTCGAGCAAACCCGCCAAGTATCGCCGGTCCCGGCGCGCTTCCAGTTCGTACACGGTGAGCGCGCGCCGCGAATCTAATGTGTCAGGACCGTAGTAAGAGAGATCGTTGAACAGTGCGCAATCAAGCGTAACCTGCACCATCGCTCCCTCAGTCTTCGTCACGTTGAACGGCCTCAGCAGCTCCATATCGATTCGCACTGGAAAGACTTCGCCCGGCTGAGCATTCAGGCTGGGCACGGTCACGGAACCTTTTCCCGCGGGCGTCAGGTCTTGCGCTTCCACTCGCAGCGTCAGTCCGCAAATGGTCTTGTTTCCAGTGTTTCGCAAAACAAGCGACGTGTGAAGATCGAGCGCCATCGAACTTCCGCGTACATGCGCAGTCGTCGGCCCCAGACTGAACGATACGAATAAAACCGGGGAGTCACGCGGAAATTCAACATCCAGCCAGCGCCCGCCCGTGTCGCTCGCCCACGCGCAGACCGGCAGGACGAGCCCAAACAAAGGCGTAAGCCCCCGCAGCCTTAAACTACTGGCCATACACGTTGGTGATTGTCACCTGCCCGGTTTGTTCATCCACGAAGCGTGCCCCGAGCGAAGAACTGCCTGCCAACGAAACGACAGCCGAAGGTGGATGAAGTATGGTGAGCGTCGCGCCTTGGGTTCGCACCGCAATCCCCTGCGGCGTCGTCTCGACCACGCTGCCCGTTATCTGCGGACTTTCAATGCCGATCGACCGCCGGATTGAGGCAGTGAGATGCTCTTTCTTGTCGCTGGGAATATTGGCAAACCATCCCGTGAAGAACAAAATCGCCAATCCTACCGAGGCTCCAGCCGCACGCCATACGAGAGTTCGGCTGGTTCGGACATTATCGATGCATCGCGCTGCCGCGACCCCAACCGCGATGTTCCCGAGCATTTCCCGCTCGAGACGGGTCCAATCCGTAATCGATTCAAATCCTGTCAGCGTCTGCGTTCCGGCTTCCCGGTTCAACTCCTTGCGGGCAGATCGGAAACGCGCGACTTGCTCTTCGCATCTCGCGCAATTTCGGACGTGACCGCCCAATTTCAGGCGCATGAGCCACGGCAGATCGCCGTTCGAATAAAGCGCGAGAGCCTGCAAGCTCGGGTGGTCGTTCTTGGTCGCCTTACCGGATCTCACGACAGTTTCCTCGTTTCCAAATACCGCTTGAACTTAATTCGCGCATTCGCAATGTGGGAGCGCACGGTTGCCATCGAGCAGTTCATTTGTTTCGCAACCTCATCGGCCGGCATATCTTCGACATCCCGCAGCAAAAGCGCGGTCCGCTCCCGTCCTGTCAGCGTCGCCAACCCGCCGTCAAGCTGCAATTTGCGCTCGCCTCGGAGCAGCAGTTGCTCTGGACTCTCCGTACCCGCAGCCTCCGACAATTCACTCACATCTGTAAAAGTAAGCTTTTTATTGCGCCTCAGAAAATCAATCGCCGTGTTGCTCGCGATTCTAGACAGCCACTGTCCCGCTTTCTCTAAATCCTTCAATTGTGATTGCCGCTGTAACGCCTTAATGAACGCCTCTTGCGTGAGGTCCTGGGCATCATCGACGTTTCCGACAATGCGGTAGATTAGCAAGAAAATGCGCCGCAGATTTGCTTGCACAAACTGCGTCTGCGCTTCGGATTCCGTCTGAAACTGCGCATCCGAAATGCGAGGCGGGGGTTCGTTCATGTACCCCTCCGCCACCAGTACGTCTCCGCCTGGCTGCCGTCGACTCCACGCACTGGTCCCGTCCCCGCGCATTCGCCTATAAAAGAATGACGAAGCACTGCTACAAACGTGCAGAATCGCCAGGCCATGGACGTTATCTTAAGGATATATGAGATCTGTGGCCGTGATCGGCATCGGAAAAACCGCGTTCGGAGCCTTTCCGGACCGCGATCTTCGCTCCCTTGCAGTCGAGGCAATCACCCATGCGCTCAACGACGCCAACGTCTCTCCGCCAGCCGTTCAGGCCTTTTATCTTGGCAATTTTGCCGGTCCGTCGTTCGTCGGCCAAAACCATTTAGCGCCTTATATCGGCTCTGCCGCCGGCTTTGAAACCATCCCTTGCACCCGGGTTGAGGATGCCTGCGCTTCAAGCGGCTCGGCATTCTTTCATGGCTGGCAAAGCGTTGCTGCTGGTATTTATGACATCGTCGTCGTGGGTGGGGTCGAAAAAATGACCTCCCAAACCACGCCGCGTGTCACCGAGATCCTCGCGGGCGCCGGCGACATGTCCGGTGAAGGCCGCGCAGGCGCAACGTTTCCGGCTCTTTTCGCAATGATCGCTCAGCGTCACATGTACCAATACGGAACCACGCGTGAGCAGCTCGCCGCCGTAGCCGTGAAAAATCACGCCAATGGCGCAAAGAACCCTCAAGCGCACATGCGCAAGGTCATTACCCTCGAACAAGCGCTCGCAGGCCGCCCGATCTCCGAGCCGCTTACCGTCTACGATTGCTCGCTCATCAGCGATGGAGCGGCTGCCGCGGTCCTTGTTCCGCTCGATCAGGCAAGCCGTTATACCTCGCGCCACGTGCGTGTCCTCAGCGTGGCCCAAACATCCGATCACGTCGCACTCGACACGAAAGCGGATATTACTTGCTTTCCCGCTGTCGAATCCGCCGGCCAGAAAGCGTACGAGCACGCTGGCCTTGGCCCGCGCGATATCGAAGTCGCCGAGCTTCACGATTGCTTTACCATCGCCGAAATCGTCGCCAGCGAAGATCTCGGGTTCGTCGAAAAGGGCAAGGGTGGACCGTTTGCCGCTGAAGGATGTAGCGCCATCACCGGCCCGCTTCCCATCAACACCAGCGGCGGTCTGAAATCCAAAGGCCACCCCGTCGGCGCTACCGGCGTCGGTCAAATCTGCGATATCACTATGCAGCTTCGCGGTGATGCGGGCGAGCGACAAGTGCGTCATCATCGCATTGGCTTAGCGCAAAACCTTGGCGGCTCGGGCGCCACCTGTGTCGTCACAATCCTGGCAGCAGCCTAAGGCAAACGGAATGCCATCAGCCCACGGAGTCGTTTACACCGAAACTGTCGTGCATGCCCCACCCGAACAATACGCGGGCGACGCTCCCTACCAACTCGCTATCGTGGATCTCGAAAATGGAGGCCGCCTGACCGTTCGCATCCTCGGCAAAGAACCTCAAGATCGCGCGCGGATCGGCGATCGCGTCGAATTCGTTGAAGAACGAAACGGCGTCTCTTATTACCGCCGCGCTATCTCGCAATCCAATAAACTATGAGTCTCACTCGCCGCCAATTTGCTCGCGCCGCTGGACTCGGCGCCGCCGCGTCTTCACTCGCCTCAGGTAATCGAGTCCCAGCTCAAGCCAGCGACGCCCAGTCCCGCAAACTGGGCTACTGCATCGTCGGCCTCGGCCGCATCTCCATGGATCACTTCATGCTGGCTTGCAAAATGTCTCAGTATTCACAAGTCACTGCGCTTGTCAGCGGGCATCGTGATAAGGCGGAAAAGATGGCCGCCCAGTACAACGTACCAACGAAGAACATCTACAGCTACGAAAATTACAATGAAATAGCCGAAAACAAAGACATTGATGCGGTTTACATCGGGCTGCCCAACAGCATGCACGCCGAATACACCATCCGCGCGGCGAATGCCGATAAACACGTACTCTGCGAGAAGCCCATGGCAACCAGCGTTAAGGACAGCCAGGCAATGATCGACGCCTGCAAAGCCGCCCAGCGAAAACTGATGATCGCTTATCGCTGCCAGTACGAGCCTACAAACCTTCGGGCCGTGCAACTCATCCGCGACGGCAAGCTCGGAACCATCCAAGCCATCGAAAGCACGCACGGTTTCAACGAGCGCGCAGGCGAATGGCGGCTCAACAGAAAATTGGCTGGAGGCGGACCGCTGATGGACGTCGGAATCTATTCCCTGAATGCCTGCCGCTATCTCACGGGCGAGGAGCCCATCCGAATCGAAGGCTACTCTTCAGTCATCGACAACGACGGCCGTTTCAAAGAAGTGGAAGAGAACCTTTCCTGGACCATGAAATTTCCGTCGGGCGTGGTCGCAAGCTGCGCTACGACCTATGGCGCGAATATGCCCGGCTTCTTTCGCGTGCACGGTTCCAAGGGAATGATTCACATGGAGCCGGCCTTCGCCTATCAAGGTCTGCATCTCAAAGCCGAATTCGACAACGAGCCTCCAATAGACGAGCCGAACAATTCTAAAGATCCTTACCAGTTCGCGCTCGAGGCCGACGATTTCGCCCGCTGTGTCTTTGACAACAAAGAGCCCAAAGCGAACGGCGAAGAAGGCCTCCGTGATATGCAGTGGATGGCGGAACTCTACAAATCAGCGGGCGTCAAGCTCGCCTAAAATCAGGGCGCCTTCAGTTCCCGCTCCGCCATTTTTCCTATCAGCGTGTTCAACGATGTGAGAAAGTCAATCGGCACGGGAAAGACAACCGTCGAATTTTTTTCCGACGCGATCTCAACGAGCGTCTGCAAGTACCGCAACTGAATCGCTACCGGCTCCTTCTGGATCTGCTGCGCGGCCATGCTCAACTTCTCCGCTGCCATGTATTCACCTTCAGCGTGAATTACTTTCGCACGCCTCTCGCGTTCTGCTTCCGCTTGTCGCGCGATCGCCCGGATCATCTGATCCGGCAGGTCCACCTGCTTCACTTCCACCATGGTCACTTTCACTCCCCATGGCCCGGTGTGCTGATCTAACACCTCCTGCAATCGAACGTTGATCTTCTCGCGCTGGCTGAGCAATTCGTCCAGCTCCACTTCGCCCAGGACACTCCGAAGCGTGGTTTGGGCAAGCTGGCTCGTGGCGTAAAGAAAATTCGCCACTTCGATCACCGCGCGCAGCGGATCGACTACCCGGAAGTAAACGACGGCATTCACCTTCACCGTTACGTTATCCCGCGTCACCAGATCTTGCGGCGGTACTTCGAAGGCTTCAATCCGCAGAGAAGTTCGAACGATTCGATCGATGGGCGAGAACACCAGAATGATTCCAGGCCCTTTCGGCTGGTGCAACACTCGGCCCAAGCGGAAAATCACACCTCGCTCATACTCCGCCAGAATCTTCACCGACGAGATCAAATAAAACGCCAGAATGATGATCAGAATGATGAAGCCGCCCGAGAAAACCATTGCGTTTTACACCGCCTCCACATATATAAGTAAGTTCTCTTCAACCCGCCGGATCGTTACTCGCTGTCCGGCGGGAATTGGGTGATCGCTGCGCGCCCGCCAGTATTCGCCGCGCACCAGCACAGTGCCTTCAGGATTGATTTCGGTGCGCGAAACCCCAACTTCGCCGACTAGCGTCTGCACACCTGTCATCTGTTTGTTCTTTCGCGCGCGCATCCCGATCACTCCCAGAAAGATGGTAAGAATACCAAACGCTATCGAGATCGAAATAGCCAAACCCGGCGTGATCCGCCGCGGTCCTTGAATCAACATAAGCGCGCCAATCACAAGCAACACAGTCCCGGCCAGACCGGAAATCATATGCGTGTAATATCGCAGCTCGATTGTCAGCAGAATGATTGCAAGCACCAGAAGCGTCAAACCGTACCAAGTTGGCGAATCCTGATAAATACCGTACGCGCCGGTGCAAATCAGCAGTACGCCGAGCAAGCCTGGCAAGACCATTCCCGGCGCATGCACTTCCCAATACACCCCAAGCGCTCCCAGGATCAGCAACAGAAACGCAATATTCGGATCGCTCAAAGCCGCGCCAACCATATCACCTCATCGTCTCTCCCGATGGGCGGGTAACCGGCACTCCTGCAGCTACCGGTTTCCCAAAATCCGGCATACCGTTCGCATTCCAGGTGAACGGCTGCATTCTCGGCGAGCGCCGGTCCGGGTTCGCGCATCCCCCGCCCGGCTTAGAAGTCGCGTGATACAAAATCCAATCCTGCTTGCCATCTGGCGATTTGAAGAATCCGTTGTGTCCAGGCCCGTACACATGTCGATCAGGCGCTTCCGCAAACACGGGCTTATCGCTTTTCTTCCACGATGACGCGTTTAGGACATTACTTTGCGAGTCCGCGGTAAGCATTCCCAGTTCGTAGTAATCAGTCCAGCAACCGCTCGCCGAATATAGCAGAAATATTTTGTCTCCATGCTCGAGAATCTCAGGCGCCTCGTTCACATCCACGTGCGGTGGGTCGGAATTGGGGAGATCGCCAACCTTCTCCCACGGATACTGCGGCCGCGAGATTTCCACGCGTTCCCCTTCTACTGTCCAGGGATTTTTCAACCTCGCCATGAAAATATCTTGTTCCCCGTTCTTCTTGCCCTCCCATCCCGACCAAACCAGATACGACTTCCCGCGATTCTCAAATACTGTCGGGTCGATTGCCCATTTGTCCGAGCCATCCGTAATCTTGCCTTTGAAGACCCATTCGCCTTGGGTAGGCTCCGCGGCCGCGTTTTCGAGCACCCATAATCGATGCGTGTCGTTCTCTCCTCCATCTGCAGCGAAGTAAATGTACCATCTCCCATTCAAGAAATGGAGCTCCGGGGCCCAAATGTCGCAGCAATCCTGCCCCGTCTGCGGGGGTCTCCAAACGGTTTTCGCGGTGGCAGTTTTCAAATCCGCCAGACTGCGCGTCTTCCATATCCTCAAGTCGCGCTGGGTCGTCTGCATGTAGTAGTAGTAACCATCGCGATAAATCACCCAGGGGTCGGCTCCTTCCGGCAGCAACGGATTAGTAAAGGTGCTTTGCCCGGTTCCGCTCAGCCCCGCACTGGCAGCAACCGCGACCAGAACGGCGGTCGTGATTTTCATGACTAAACCTTTACCTTTCATGCGGCTGAACAAAGTTTAACGGCTCGGGGCATAACAAAAGCACAAAGGGGCCCGTCTGTTGTATTGGAGACAGAAATCTCAGCAAAGGAAAACACCATGAGAAAACAGATTGCAACATTAGCGCTCTCTTCACTATTTGGGCTCGGAATATTAGCCGCGGCGCCACCGAATCAAGGGGACCAGAATCAAAATACTACGCCCCCGGCCAAAGAGTCTGCCCGCCGGCAGCAAGCGGATCCGCAGCGAGAAGTCAACCGGCTTGGCAAAAAGCTGAACCTGACAGACGATCAGAAAAATCAAATCCTGCCCATCCTCACCGAGCGGCAGCAAACAATGAGGAGCATTCACCAGGACAGCTCTCTATCCGCCGAGGATCGTAGAGCGAAAATGCGTGCTGCTTGGGAAGATAGCGACAACAAGATCAAAGCAGCGTTGAACGATCAGCAAAAGCAAAAGTACGATGAAATGCAGCAGGCTCGCCGGGAGCGCATGAACCATCATCGCGAACAGGGCCCAAGGAGCGCGCAGCCTCAAAGCTAACGCATTATCCTCTAGGGGCGAGGGATCCCTCGCCTCTGCCTCCGTCCTCTTTCCTGCTGACGTGGACGTTCCGCAGATCCATGTTGCCTATCGGGGTGTCAGGGCGTGGTCTGCTGAGTTGTGGTCTGCGAGGCCGCAAGCGCGAACTTAGCGCAGTTCATCTGTAGGCTGATCGGAGCCTTCCGTCCTGACGCCAGATCCATAACCAAGAAACCCCAAGGTTCTCCAAAGTGATCGTGCGTGTTCGCCGCCACATCAGACAATCGCTTATCGAGCTCCTTTCGGAGGTGCATCACCTTGGGATCTCCCACCTGCGGTCCGGTGCCTTGCGAGAACAATCCAAGTATCTGGGCCAGCCCATCAGCCAAATTGTGCATCGCGTCAGCCCACCATCGAATTGCCAGATAATCGGGAATAATCGCGTTAATCTCTTCCGGCGTGAAGCCCTGATCGCGAAGCACTGTGGAGAAAGTCGTCGTGCCACCCTGCATAGATTGCCAAATGGCATCATTCTGCAAAGGGCGCAGCCGCGCATCGCTGATCGGCGGATCCGGCACAATCAGGGCAGCCATTGCTTGCCGCCCCAGCCTCTCGTATTCGTTCTTGGGTCGCGCCGCTCCCGTCCCATCCAAAAACAAGCTGTGAAAGACCCCATTGGTGTAAGTCGAATCGAGATACAGAGTTGCCAGGCCAAGCGAAGCGGAACCGCGAAGCTGCTGTAACTTATTTCTGGCCTGTTCCAGTCCAATTAATTCCAAAGCTTGGGCGATCTGCAGGTAATTTTGTAAGTTCGCTAAATTTGCTTTTTCGTGCAGCTCAAAAAACCAATACTTCGAACTGATGCCTGGCGCCTGGAGCACAGTCTTACTTGTGCGATAAGTCACCGTTACCAGAAAGCTCTCCGCTAGAAGCTTTCGCAATTTACCGCTGTTCTTCGCAAAATTGTTGCTGTCAAATTGAACCCGGTTCGCGCCAACTTGGTCCGTGATCGTGATATCGCCGATCTGCCGATCGACGATCACGGTGCCTTTCTGAAACAGCTCGCTGACCGAGGCGTAGTTGAATATTCCAAGCAAGTTCAGCTTGAGTATTCTCGTCCCTCTTCGCAGTGTCGAAAAAATGCTCTTCAACGGTTTCACTCCGGTGAGAGCCGAACCTTCGAGACCACTCAGATCACCCCGCAACGCGTGTTCTACAGCCTCCCGCCCAGCCTCGTCTACAGCATGCAAGTCGATCTCATAGCTGAACGCCGTAGACGTTGTTTCCAGGAAATTCAATTCGCTCGTCAACGAAAGCTCTAAACTCCGCTCGATTCCCGTTTTGATCGCCTCCGCTATCGTTGAAATCTGTTCTTCTTTCAGCCCTGCCTTGCAGAACGTGTCCTTATCCGGCACAGGATCACTGCTTACAGCCTGCAACACCCCTTTGATCAGGTCGAATCCCTCCACCTCTGGTCCTGCCCCAAACTCCGCCTTCGCGCTGACGTCAAACTCCGAGCCGCGCTTCTTCTCATATCCCAAACGGAACTTCTTACCATCGAGCCGCTGCACTCGCAACTGATATTCGCCCGTGAGCGTGTAGGCTGCGCCAACCGTGAGCGAACCTCCATCCTGCAGCTTCAGTGGACCTACATTCACTGCTGTGTTCACCGTCGCAAGCGGATTTACCGCGCTCAGCAGGTTCGCCTCAGCGGAAAATTTCAATGATCCGCTCCCCTCCACTGCGGCCACAATCCCCGTTTCCATCGCTTCTATATCGCCGAGGTCGCCAGGAACCCTGAAATGCTCAAACAGCGTTCGAACTGCGGGTGCAATGTCGTCCGTCAATGCAAATAACCTGTAGTTCGTCAACGCGATTTCGCTTCCGGCAATAAACCCGAATTTTAGAGCCGAGGCGTCATCCTTTACCCCTGCGTCGACACCAGCCTTGATGCGCGCGGAAACGAAGGCGTGTTGCTTATCCGGTATCGGAATCGGATCTCGAAAAGGATCCTCATCTCCGCCGAAAAGCGCATCGTTCTTGACAATTTCAACCGTGCTCGTCAACTCCGGTTTCACAACGAGTTCCGCGCCGCTCGTACCAAGCTCGATCGACTTATCAAATGAGATACCCGACGTCTGTGAGCTAAACGGAACCTGTCCAATCTGCAAGCCTGCAATCGCGTTCGCGTTATGCAGCACCCCCGTGATCACTCTCGGATTCTTGAGGTACTTCAAAAAAAGACACTCCGGATCAGGCGACGCATCCACAACAAGTCCGAAGCCATCACGCAGTTCAATCGTTGGCATATACACTCCCACTCAAGTCTTTGGGAGTGTATCAGAACGCAGGACTCCCGCTCACTCGTATCATCAAAACACGTGGTTAGTAAGTTTCTCAGCAGACGACAAGCTGTCCGGCTTCTTGTTACCGCGCTCTTGCCGCCGGCTGGGAATCGCATGTTTTTATCTCTGAATAGCGTGTTGGTTTCAGGACGCGTCGGTTGGCCGGAGTTCGCCCGTTTAGCCGCGAAAGTAGGTTTTCCAGGCACGGATGTGATGCTCCAACCAGCCATGAAGGCTGGCGCCGAGGCTATAAGCGCGTTGCTCTCAGAGCTGAAGCTCCGTCCGGCCGTTCTCGATTTTCCCGTCGAGTTCCGAAAGGACGACGTTGCATTTCGGGCCTCACTGCCGGAGCTGGAACAAGCTGCTCCATTCGCCGCCGCGATCGGTTGCCCAAGAATGATCACCTGGATTTTGCCCTCGAGCGACACACCGAAAGACGAGCTACGCCGCACCTACAAACAGCGCTTCACAGAGAGCGCTCGTATCCTCGCGCGATCGGGCGTGCGGCTGGGGTTGGAGTTTCTCGGTCCGCTGCACCTTCGCAAACAGTTCCGATACGAATTTATTTGGCGCATGAACGACATGCTCGAGTTTGCGAAAGAGTGCGGTCCAAACGTCGGCCTTTTGCTCGATACGTGGCACTGGCATCACGCAGGCGCGACCACTGAGGACATCATTCGAGCTGGACGCGAGCGTATCGTGCATGTGCACTTCAACGATTCACCCGATCTTCTGCCCGAGCAAATCCGGGATGACCAGCGTCTCTTACCCGGTGAGGGAGTCATCAACCTCGCCGGTTTCCTGCATGCTCTTGAAAAGATCGGTTATACGGACGCCCTCAGCGTGGAAGTCTTTGGCCGCGGCCTCTCAAAGATGACACCGGAGGCAGCCGCCCGACTTGGCCTAGAAACCTCTCTCGCGGTCTTCCGCAAAGCCGGCGTTCCACAACCTCGTCCCTAAAGGGATGGGGCTCAACGCATCTCCGAACGCCACGCGCGCATCGAAGGAAGCATGCTACAGAAAAGACACTTAGGAAGCGAAGGTCTCGAAGTATCAGCTCTCGGACTCGGATGCATGGGAATGAGCCAGTCCTACGGCGTGGCGGATGAGAGCGAGTCGATAGCCACGATCCACAGAGCGTTGGAGGTCGGCGTCGATTTCTTCGACACCGCTGAAGTCTATGGCCCGTTCATTAACGAAGAACTCGTCGGACGAGCATTGAAAGGACGCCGCGAACAAGCCGTTATTGCAACAAAGTTTGGGTTCCGCATTGAAAACGGCAAGATCAGCGGCACTGACAGCAGGCCGGAACATATTCGTGAGGTAGCGGACGCTTCTCTGCGTCGTCTCCAGACGGACTACATCGACCTTCTTTATCAGCATCGCGTCGATCCAAACGTTCCGATTGAGGATGTTGCGGGAGCTGTCGCCGGCCTGGTGCGCGCCGGCAAAGTCCGGTTCTTTGGCCTTTCGGAAGCCAGCGAGAAGACAATCCGCCGCGCGCATGCGATTCATCCCATAACTGCATTGCAGAGCGAGTACTCGCTGTGGGAGCGCAATCTCGAGCCGTGCATTATCCCTGTGCTGCGTGAGCTTGGAATTGGACTCGTACCGTTTAGCCCATTGGGGCGCGGCTTTCTGACTGGAACAGCCAAACGCGCTGAAGAATATCCGGAAGGGGATTACCGGCGCGGCGATCCACGGTTCCAGGGCCAAAATTACGACGCCAACATGCGGGCCGCATCGGTTGTTCAGAAGATCGCTAAGAAAAGAGACGCCAAAGCCGGGCAGGTCGCGCTGGCATGGCTGCTGCGGAAGGGCGACAGCATCGTCCCAATCCCTGGCACTAAGCGGCGAACCTATCTGGAAGAAAACGTCGACGCTATTTCGCTACAGCTTACGCCGGAGGAAATGGCGGAACTCGATCAGGCATTGTCGTCCGAAGCGGTGTCCGGGCCGAGGTACAACGAGCGCATGATGGCGATGATTGACCGCTAGAGCCGACAGTACGCACGAGGGTCCGACCACGATGAGCGCAAACAAACTTGTCGCAGTTATCACTGGGGGCAGACAAGGGATCGGCCGCCGAACTGCCGAGTTACTTGCCGAGCGCGGGTACAAGATTGCGATTATCGATCTGCATCAGCCGGCCGAGGCGATCCATGCAATTCAGGCCGGGGGCGGTGAGGCAATCGGGTGCGCGGGCGACGTTACGAATGAGGCTACGATCCGCGGATTCGCGCAGCAGGTCTTTGACCTGTATGGGCGAGCAGAGGTGCTGGTGAACAATGCAGGAATCAGCCTGATCTCACCGGCCGAACACACTTCTGCCGCCGACTACCGGCGCGTATTAGACGTGAATCTCGTGGCGCCCTTTCTGCTGGCGAAGGCATTTGGAGAACAGATGCTGAGGGCGGCAAGCGGGTCTATCATCAATGTTTCTTCGGTTGCAGGATTACTGGGCATTGCGGATCGGGCAGCCTACAATGCATCGAAGCACGGATTGATCGGCCTAACGCGAACGCTTGCTGCTGAGTGGGGCGGACGAGGCGTGCGAGTCAATGCTGTTTGCCCCGGTTGGGTAAAGACGGAAATGGATTTGACCGATCAAGCACGCGGCAGCTACACAGATTTCGACATCATTGAACGCATACCGATGGCACGTTTCGCGACTCCTGATGATGTTGCACGGGCGATTGCCTTTCTTGCGAACAGTGACGAGAGCGGATTTATCAACGGGCAAGCCCTAACCGTCGACGGAGGATGGACCGCCGACGGAAGCTGGCAATCGCTCCGCCTCGGAAAGAGATAGCATAGTTCCAACGGCAGCCAGTTCTTCATCACCATGCGCCAACCATGACCAGAGACGAAGCCTGGAATATTGTTTGCGAGTTCGTCAAGAATGAGAACCTGCGACGTCATATGCTCGGCGTGGAAGCCTGCATGGTCGCCTATGCAGACAAATTTGGAGAGGACCGAGATCTCTGGGCAATTACGGCGCTGCTGCACGATTTCGATTGGGAGATTCATCCCAATGCGCCCGATCACCCAATGAAGGGTGAGCCCATTCTGGCCGGACGCGGAGTGCCCGATGAAATTCGCACGGCGATTTTGTCGCATGCGACATATAGCGGTGTTCCTCGCAACTCAAAACTGGAACGGGCCCTATTCGCCTGTGACGAACTCGCCGGATTTTTGGCCGCGTGCTCGTATGTAAAGCCCGGACGCAGTGTCTATGAACTTGACGTCGCGTCAGCAAAGCGAAAACTTAAAGACAAAGCATTCGCGCGCAACGTGAATCGCGAGGATATCCTCACCGGAGCACAGGAACTGGGAGTGCCGCTCGAAGAACACATCGCCTTCTGCATCGAGGCGATGAAAGCGCGGGCTCCAGAACTCGGGCTTGCAGGAACGCCGCAAGAGCAGGCTGCGGGTTAGAACCGCAGCACTGTCTCGCCGAATTTACTTTTTTAGTGCAGGCTAATGCCGCGCTCGGGCAGCGCGCAAATCGTTCACGTCCTGCAACAAGGCGTCACGGCTAGCTGCCTGAAGCGTGTTATGGTCCAGAACGTTCTGAACGTCTCCAATTGCCGAATCCAACTTGTCTTTATCAAAATGGCCTTTTGATAAATGGCGGTCAAATGTAGAAAGTGATCGCTGCGCGTTGTGATAGCGCTCCCGCTCTTTTTGCCCATGCTCCATATCCGCAGCCGCTCGTAAATCGGTCTGCGTGCGGTCAACCAAGCTGTGGATGTCACCCCAGTTGGCATTGTATTCCTGAAACCCAGGAGTGCCGGATCCGGAGAGCGCCAACGCCCCGCCGGCCGTTAACCCCAAACCCAATAAAGCTGTAGCAAATGCCGTACCTATTATTTTCATATCTGAAGTCTCCTCACGACTGCTGAATGTAAGACGCTTCCCAAAAGGCTGGGATGAGTACCAAACCTCTCTCGCCCAGATTAATTTTCCATAAAGTGATAGGCGATCATATGGCAAATCACCAAATGAGCATCTTCAATCCGGCCCATGTGCTCAGCCCGAACCTGAATATTCAATTGCGCCAAGCTGCCAAGCTGACCGCCGTCGCGACCCGTGAGCGCAAGGGTCCTGCAGCCGATTCGATTGCCGTATTCGATAGCGCGCAACACATTCGCTGAATTTCCGGAGCCGCTGATCGCCATTACCAGATCATCCGGTTCGGCGAAATTTTTCAGTTGTTCCTCGAAAACGCACTCATAGCAAACATCATTGGTATAGGCCGTAAGAGTCGGCATCGAATCTGTGAGCGCAAGTATTCGGAATCGGGCCTCACGATCGAAGCTAGCCCCTTTTACAACGTCGCAAGCAAAGTGGGACGCTGTCGCGGCGCTCCCGCCGTTTCCACAAACGAAAATCCGGCGGCCATTGTCCCGAGCTTCCCGAAACCAAACAATTGCTTGCTCGACTTTATCGAGATCAACCGACGCTATAGCGTCCAAAACCTGCGAACGGTAGATCTCGCTGAAAGTCATAGCAAACAGTACTAGTCCATCGATCTTGGTGGCCCGAGATTAATTCCATGATAGCGGTCTCCAAAGTGCTATGTGGAGCGCGCTTCACACCCATCCGAGTGGAAGTACCAGCCCTTACCAGCGGAAACGTAAGTGTCACAAATGAGTCAAATTTGACGGGTACTTGGGTTCGAAGGCCCCGGTAATGTATTTTGGCGGGCGCCTTCAAAAGGGAGAGAAAGAGAGGAGAGGATAAATGCTACGTTACGCGTTGATCTTTCTTGTGATCGCGATCATCGCTGCCGTGTTCGGCTTCGGCGGTATTGCGGCTGGAGCCGCAACCATTGCCAAAATTCTGTTCGGCGTATTTCTGGTCCTATTCCTAGTGGGCCTGATCATGCACCTGAGCCGCGGCGGAACCGCTGTATAGCGGGCGCGAAGAGCGCCCGGACTGGTTAGAGTCAGAAAAGAAAAAGCCCGGCAGCGAGCTGCGGCCGGGCTTTTTTTCTCTCCTATTGATTGAAGCATACACGTGTTGCGGCGCGTGTTTTCCCTCAGCAATTTCCTCGATTATCTTTTTAACGAAAGCTGGAATGTCTGCCGGTTTGCGGCTTGTGACAAGGCCTTGGTCAGTCACAACTTCCTGATCCGTCCAGTCTCCGCCAGCATTCCTGATGTCGGTTTGTAGTGACGGCCAAGAAGTCAGTTTCCGGCCTCGCACTACGTCGGCCTCTACCAACAGCCAAGGACCGTGGCAAATCGCGCCGACCGGCTTTCCACTTTTGAAAAAGGACCTCACGAACTGAACGGCAGAGGGTTGCATGCGAAGGTGATCGGGATTCATTACCCCGCCAGGAAGCAGCAACGCATCGTAAGATTCAGGATTGGCTGATTTCAGATTCACATCGACTGGAATCGCTTTGCCCCAGTCTGTGTGATCCCAGCCTTTGATCTTTCCGTCTTTCGGCGAAATCACTTCGACTTTGGCTCCCGCTTCTTCGAGCGCCTTCTTAGGTTCAATTAATTCGACCTGTTCGACCCCGTCAGTGGCCAGAATAGCGACGCGCCGGTTTTTGAGGGTATCGCTCATTTGAATCCATCCTTTCTACAGATTGGATTCCAGAGCCAGCGCGTAGTTTCGGGCAGTCGGAGCCCCGTTTCAGGAGCCTCATCGACCTACTAAATACAGCACCAGCACAATGATCAAAAGCAGACCAAGACCGCCGCTCGGGTAATAGCCCCAACCGGCGCTATAGGGCCAAGTGGGGAGCGCCCCCAATAACAGCAAGAACAGAAGAATAATCAGCACCAATCGCAGCATAGATTACACACCTCCTCCGAATTACTGGTTCTTACGGTAGCAGATTGCTCGTCCGTTAAAGCAGAGATCCAAGGGGATGTTCGGCTAGGAGACGCCCAGTTCATCACTCTCTTCAAGAGGCTCGAATTCAATCACCATTTCGGAATTCTGGAGCGCCTCTTGGAACGCTTGATCCTTGCCATCGGCGACGTCGTACTCCCAAACTTCGGTTGCGAGACTCAAGAAATCGTCATCCTCTTCCAAAATCTCCGAGGAATGTTTTGCATCCGGCCCCGTGCGCTCAACAAACGTCGAAGCTAACACTGTTTCGTTGTCCAGTTGCGCCTCCAAGAAGCTCGCCGGATCTTCTGCTTTTTCGCCTTCGCGGTTAGAACGTTCCCGGAATACTACTCTGTATTTCATGCGTAATTCGGCAGAGCCTATTCCCCGGACGCCCCGGATTTGGGCATGTTCGATTGAATGGACTTGATTTTGTCCAGATGCCCCTGGATCACCGGCAGTGTCCGAGATGCGAATGCCTTGATCTGATCGTCCTTCCCGTTATTCGCTTCCTTCTGAAACTCTTTCACGTCCTCTTCGTGATCCATGACCATATCTCTGACATACGCGCGATCAAAAGCTTCTCCTGAGAGCTTCTCGAGCCTGTTGCACATCGCGCGCTGATGCGCGTTCACATCAGCCGGCAGTGTCATATTTTCTTTTTCGGCGACCGATTTTAGATCGTCATTCGCTTTCGAATGATCGTCGACCATCTGCTGACCGAAGGCCTTAACGTCAGCGCTGTTACCCTTTTCGGCTGCGAGCTTTCCCATTTTCACTTCAGCCAAGCCGCCTTGCGCGGCTTTCATGGCAAAAGTGGCATCGGGTGATTTCATCATTTTGGTGCTGCCGGTATCCATTTTCTGGTCGGTAGTGTCTTGTGCTCGCCCCGCCAGCACGACACTCGCGGCAAAGATAACGACGCCGAAAAAAGTGCTCTTTCTTCCTGTCATGAAACAAAACCCTCCCGCTGATTTGATTTGCGCATCGGTGGGCGGTTACGTTTTAACTGACTTAACTGACGAACAACTCAGGGGAAACGGATCCAGGGGAACTATCAGCCTTAGTTTCAATCCAACTGGTGCTCGATCGCGTAGCGCGTCATCTGCGCCGTCGAGTGCATTCCCAATCTTTCCATGATTGCGGACCTGTGAAATTCCGCAGTACGGACGGAAATATTCAGTTGATTCGCGATATCCTTTGCGCTGCAGCCCTGCGCAATCAGGCGCAGAACTTCGCGCTGGCGCACTGTAAGCTCGCCCGGGCCTGCCGGAGTGTCCGCCGGCACGGGACTCAAAAGCGCTTCGCCTTCAAGGACGGCCTGAATTGCAGAAATGAGCTCCTGGGCAGGAAGCCGTTTAGACAAATATGCCTTTGCTCCCAACTGAGCAGCTTGGTCGACGTACCTTGAATCGGCATACATCGAAAGAAACATGATCGGCAGTGAGGGTTGGCGCTGCAGCACTTTTCTTGCCGCGGAGAAACCATCTCCGCCAGGCATGCTCACATCCAGAATCGCTACATCGGGCCGAAAGCGCTCTACAGCATCGATGAACGCCTCACTGTTATCGACGGCCAAAATATTGAAATGTGTCTTCATCATCTGTTTCAAAGCGTCGAGAATCAGATGGTGGTCGTCCGCTATAAGCACCTTTGGGAGCGCCGTCTCATGAGCCATTTCGGTTGCTGAAGTCACTCGATCCTCCTTGAAAGCAGATGCACTGAGCAACACGCTTCCTGTTACTATCCAAGAGTATTTTAGTACTCAATGCGCCTGAGGTGTCAAAGTAAGTTATGATACGAAATTGCCGTTCTATTTCTGATCGGACCCGCAGCTAGATTTTATGCGTGTTGCCATCATAGGGACCGGGTATGTCGGTCTAACGACGGGCGTTTGCCTGGGTTTTATTGGCCATTCCGTCTCCTGTCTGGATACGGATTACTCGAAAATCGCAGCTTTACGAGCCGGCGAAATTCCGATTTATGAGCCGAATCTGAGCGATTTGCTCGAGGAAGCGCGGCCGAACTTACGGTTCACCAGCAGCTATGCCGAAGCCATTCCCGACGCCGAAGTGGTTTTCATAGCCGTTGGGACCCCTCCCACGCCTTCGGGAGCACCGAACCTCGAGTATTTGTCACAGGCCGCCCGGTGCATCGGGCAGCATATGAATGGCGATTTTACGGTGGTGGTCAACAAATCGACTGTGCCCATCGGCAGTGGTAACTGGGTGGACTCCCTGCTCCGGGAATCTTACGAGCAGCGTCACGGAACAAAGTCTGCGGATTTCGCGGTGGCTTCGAATCCGGAGTTTCTTCGCGAAGGTTCGGCGCTGCACGACAGCCTTTACCCGGACCGCATCGTTATCGGCGCGGACGAATCGCGGGCCCTCGAGTTGCTCTACTCTCTCTACCGGCCGATTCTCGATCAGACCTTCAATGCCCCCACTTACCTGCCACGCCCGGATTGGGTAAGCGCGATTCCTCTAGTGTCGACCGATTTGGCTTCAGCAGAGCTGATAAAATATGCGGCAAACGCCTTTCTCGCGCTGAAAATCAGCTTCATCAATGAAATCGGGCTGCTGGCCGAGCGAGTGGGCGCGAACATTTCCGAGGTCGCGCGAGGAATAGGGCTGGATTCGAGGATTGGCTCGCGGTTCTTGAATGCCGGAATTGGCTGGGGCGGTTCCTGCTTTGGAAAAGACACGGCGGCGCTGGTGGCGACGGCCGGCGAGTATGGTTTGAGCATGCCCATCGTCGAGGCGGCGCGCAAGATCAACTGCCGGCAGCGCGACCGGGTTGTCGAGAAACTCCTCCATGAACTGAAGATTCTGAAAGGCCGGACAATCGGCATCCTTGGGCTCGCATTCAAGCCCAATACAGATGACCTCCGCGAGGCGCCGTCCGTAGAAATCGTCCAGAAACTGGTCGACCGTGGCGTGCGCGTCAAGGTACACGATCCCATCGCGCTCGACCGCTTTCAGCGCGAACATGGCGCGATGTCCGTGCAATCGTGCAAAACCGTAGAGGAAGTCGTGGAGGGTTGCGATGCACTGGTTCTCGTCACGGAATGGAATGAATACCGCGACCTGGATTGGGAGACACTTGCAGCAAAGATGCGATGCCCGGTAGTTCTCGATGGCCGTCACGCGCTTGATCGGGAAAAACTGACGCGAGCGGGCTATCAATACCTGACACTCGCGTGAGAACCCGGGTTCCCGGGCCGGTAGCACCTTGAATTGAAACTTCCTTCCGCTCTTAGCGATTCTTCGCCCCGGCTTGCTTCTCTTCGCCCAGCGCTTCGGCTTCGAGTGCGCCGGCCTCATTCGCGATCTTCTTCCAGCGTGGCGGCCGGCCCCGCCGGTGGTTAATAGCGGCGAGCCGTTCGAGCGCCTGAATCGCTTCATCAATGCGCTGTCTCTCGGCCTGAAGCTCCGCAATGATCTTAAGCAGGTCCACTACGGTATGAGTTGGGCTTTCCGTCCCGGCCCACTCTCTAAGACACAAAACCCCGGCCAGTAGTGACTGACCGGGGGTTTTTACTTAATGGGGCGACGTCCTACTCTCCCACACACTCGCGCGTGCAGTACCATCGGGGCTGAGAGGCTTAACTTCCGTGTTCGGGATGCTGTGGGAGTCCGCGCCGTGCATGAATACGATTTAATCGCAGACTGGTATTCGTCTGAGCGCATCGACCAGATAGGCATACCGGAAACGGTAATGCTGCTCTCCTCCATCCCACCCGGCTCGCGCATTCTCGACATTGGCTGTGGTAACGGCATCCCAATCACACGCGCCTTGGTGCGCGCCGGCCATACGGTGATTGGGCTGGATAGCTCTAGTGCCATGCTCGAACGGTTTCGAGATAACCGTCCTGAAACGCCGATCGTCCGAGGTGTTGTGCAGGCTTGTCCATTCGCCAACCGCATTTTTGACGCTGCGGTTGCGTGGGGAGTTATGTTCCACCTTAGCCGCGAGAATCAGATCCAGGCAATCGCGAGCGTCTCGCGTGTCCTTAAGATGGTGGCGCCCTTTCTATTCACGTCAGGTGACGCCGATGACTTCGAGGGCAAAGAAGGCGTGATGAATGGGGTCACCTTTCGGTATTTTTCCTTTAGCATCGAGAATTACCGTCGCATTCTCGGTGATCAAGGGTTCACGTTGACTGATGTTCATAAGGATAACGGGGGCAACACGTATTACGTGGCGACCAAAACTTTTGAAGGCTACGGTTGAGCAACTGATCAGAGCCCTTTTCGCGCTCCGAGTTTCTATGTGCCGAGGCGGGAACGACGGCTGCCGCCCTTTCCCCGTACCCATTTCTCTGCTAGCGGGGCTGAGCGGCTTCTCCAAGTTCGTCGCCGCGCGGAGAACCGCGGGGCTCATCCGAAGTTAAGCCTCTCAGCAGGAAAGGAAAAGCCCAGCTTCGCGGCTGGGCTTTGGTCAGTTTAATCGGGCGACGTCCTACTCTCCCACACACTCGCGCATGCAGTACCATCGGGGCTGAGAGGCTTAACTTCCGTGTTCGGGATGGGAACGGGTGGGACCCTCTCGCTTGGATCACCCGAAA
>Ga0213881_10000132_pt1 | contig 60354 bp, 61 predicted proteins | sample BarmaccoBMER_R08_FD_160104 | JGI IMG/M metagenome (GOLD analysis project Ga0213881, IMG submission 160104) | Barbacenia macrantha exposed rock microbial communities from rupestrian grasslands, the National Park of Serra do Cipo, Brazil - ER_R08 ...
TCCCAGCCGTTCATGCGCTGGCGGGACCGGTACCTGTACACCATGGAGGCGGTCAACCGCGCCTCGGCGGCGACCGGCGAGGTCAAGGGGCATTACCTCAACGTCACCTCGGCCACCATGGAGGACATGTACGAGCGGGCCGCCTTCGCCAAGGAGCTCGGCACCGTCATCATCATGATCGACCTCACCATCGGCTTCACCGCGATCCAGTCGATGGCGAAGTGGGCCCGGGCCAACGGGTGCATCCTGCACCTGCACCGGGCCGGGTACGCCACCTACGCCCGGCAGAAGAACCATGGGGTGAACTTCCGGGTGCTCGCCAAGTGGATGCGGCTGGCGGGGGTGGACCACATCCACTCCGGCACGGTGGTCGGCAAGCTGGAGGGCGACCCCAACGCGATCCGCGGCTACTACGACACCTGCCGGCTCGGCAAGATGGACGCCAACCCGGTCAGGGGCATCTATTTCGACCAGAACTGGGGGTCGATGCCCGGCGTGATGCCGGTGGCCTCCGGTGGCATCCACGCCGGTCAGATGCACGACTTGCTGTACTACCTGGGTGAGGACGTGGTGTTGCAGTTCGGCGGCGGCACGATCGGGCACCCGATGGGTATCGCCGCGGGCGCTACCGCCAACCGGGTCGCGGTAGAGGCGATGATCAAGGCGCGGAACGAGGGCCGGGACTACCACAAGGAGGGCGACGACATCCTCAAGGCGGCCGCCAAGAAGAGCCGTGAGCTGGACGTCGCGCTGTCCACCTGGGGTGACATCACGTTCAACTACGAGTCGACCGACGTGCCCGACGTGGTCGAGACGCCGACCTCGGTCTGATTCGCCAAGCCCATTAAGGAGCTACCGATGCGCATCACTCAGGGGACTTTCTCGTTCCTGCCCGATCTCACTGATGACGAGATCACCAAGCAGATCCAGTACGCGCTGGAGAACAGCTGGCCCTGTTCGGTGGAGTTCACCGACGACCCGCACCCCCGCAACACCTACTGGGAGATGTGGGGACTGCCGATGTTCGACCTCACCGACGCCGCCGGCGTGCTCGCCGAGGTGAACGCGTGCCGCAAGGCCAAGCCCGAGCACTACATCAGGGTCAACGCCTACAACGCGAGTTACGGCAAGCAGACCGTCGCGCTGTCCTTCATCGTGCAGCGACCGAGCGATGAGCCTGGCTTCCGGCTGGAACGCCAGGAGTGGCACGACCGCACCATCCGTTACACGTCCCATCCCTACGCCGCCGACGCGCCGCATGGCCGCCGGTATAACGGGCAACAATGACCGCCAACCGACCATCCAGAAACAGCCAGGAACCCGGGAGCGAGTCACCCGCACGCATCGGGTTTGGTATGTCCCCGCCCGGTCGCGATCCGTCCGGGTCGGGGACATCCGAGTCGGGGGCTTCCGACGAGGCCCCCGACGAGGAGCGGACTCTCCCGCCGGACGCCCTGGTCGATCTCGCCAAGGAACGCGCGGAGACCGGGATCGACGAGGTCTTCAGCTCCCTGGACGCTGATCTGGTCGGGCTGGCGCCGGTCAAGAACCGGATCCGGGAGATCGCCGCGCTGCTGCTGGTCGACCGGGCCCGGGCCCAGTTCGGCCTGTCTACTTCCCGACCCAACCTGCACATGTGCTTCACCGGCAGCCCGGGCACCGGCAAAACCACCGTGGCGATGCGGATGGCGGACATGTTGCACCGGCTGGGCTATCTGCGTCGCGGGCACCTGGTCTCGGTGACCCGAGACGACCTGGTCGGCCAGTATGTTGGGCACACCGCACCCAAGACCAGGGAGGTCCTCAAACGGGCGATGGGTGGGCTGCTGTTCATCGACGAGGCCTACTACCTGTACCGCGAGGACAACGAACGGGACTACGGGCAGGAGTCCATCGAGATCCTGCTGCAGGTGATGGAAGGCCAGCGGGAGGACCTCGTGGTGATCCTCGCCGGCTACAAAGACCGGATGGACTCCTTCTTCGTGTCCAACCCTGGAATGAGCTCCCGGATCGCCCACCACATCGATTTCCCCGACTACACGCTCCAGGAGCTGGAGGATATCGGCAAGCTCATGGTCCGGGAGGAGGGTTACGGCTTCACCCCGGAGGCCCAGGAGACTTTCCGGGAATACCTGAAGCGCCGCAAGAGCCAACCACGGTTCGCCAACGCCCGCAGCGTCCGCAACGCGATCGAACGGGCTCGGCTGCGGCACGCCAGTCGCCTTATGGAGACAGATCGACCAGTCGGCAAAACAGAGCTCACCACGCTGGCCCCGGAAGACCTCTTGGGCAGCCGGGTCTTCGCCGACCAGGACTCCTCCCCGGCGTCGTAGGCTCCCCGAAGTCGCCTCCCTCACCGCCGCGCTGAGGGAGGCGGCACAACGGGGCCGCAGTCCCCGTCCGGCGCCTCGTCCAGATCCACGATCACCGGCGCGTGGTCGCTGGGGGCGCTCCCCTTGCGGGCCTGGCGGTCCACCCACGCCGCGCGCGTCCGCCGGGCGACGTCCGCACCGGCGAGCACCAGGTCAATCCGCATCCCCAGGTCCTGGTGGAACATGCCGGCCCGGTAGTCCCAATAGGTGAAAATCCGCTTACCCGGCCAGCGTTCCCGCACCACATCATGCAGCCCGAGGGCACTCAGCGCGTCCCGTTCCGGGGGCGTGACGTGGGTGGAGGTGACGAACGCGGCCGGGTCGTAGACGTCCTCGTCGCTGGGCGCCACGTTCAGGTCACCACAGACCACGGCCCGGGCGGGATCCCCGGCGGCCACGGTGGCCCGCAGCGCGGCCAGCCAGCTCAACTTGTACCGGTAGTGCGGGTCGTCGGGGGCGCGGCCGTTCGGCACGTACACCGAGCTGACCCGCAACCCCGCGCAGGTCGCCGACACCGCCCGGGCCTCGGCTCTGAGCGGGTTTCCCCCTGGGTTGAGCGGTTCGTCGAGCAACCCGGCGACGACATCGTCCAAACCAACCCGGGACGCGATCGCCACCCCGTTCCACCGGCCCTCCCCGTGGTGCGCGACGGCGTAGCCGCGCTCGACCAGCGCCGGAGTAACCAGCTCGTCGAAGGCGTCCGCGGGCAGCTTGGTCTCCTGCAGGCACACCACGTCCGGCGAGCGCCCGTCCAGCCAGGGCAGCAACCGAGGCAGCCGGGAGCGCACCGAGTTCACATTCCAGGTAGCCACCCGCACCTCGCCACGCTATCTCATGGCGAACGACCAACCTACCCGCGGCAACAGCGCAAGAGCCGATGGTATCCTCCTCGCCGTAACTCGGGCAGAACCACCGCCCCTCACCTGGTAATCATTCCAGGCGCTACCCCCGACGGAGTACGGTAATGCTCAGAACGTTCTCAGCTGGCCAGTTGTTCGCTGAGCAGTCTGGGACGGATTATCCAACAGTTCTCGCTCTTCATGGTTGGGGTAGAGACCACCGAGACTTCTCCGGCGTCCTGGCCGACCTTGATGCTCTTGCGGTCGACCTACCCGGTTTCGGTTTGTCGCCTCCGCCGGTCAACGCTTGGGGCACAGCGGAGTACGCACAATGCCTGCTTCCTGTGTTAGAGGAGTTTCGGACCCCACCCATCGTGATCGGCCACTCCTTCGGGGGGAGGGTCGCCGTCCGCCTTGCCGCGCTATTTCCCGACGGGATCGGCGGCCTTGTTCTCACCGGTGTTCCGCTGCTGAGAACCAATAATACGCGAGCGGCTCCCCCGCGAGCTCTCCGCATCGCACGTTCTCTCAACCGAGTCAACTTATTACCCGACCATACTGTTGAGCGACTGCGGAACAAGTACGGGTCCACCGACTATCGTGCGGCCCAGGGCGTTATGAGGAAGGTGCTCGTACGCGTGGTCAACGAGAGTTACGAGCAAGATCTCAAGGACATCTGCTGCCCCGTGCAACTAGTATGGGGCTCCGCGGACGGCGAGGCGCGTCCAGAAGTGGCACACCGTGCAGTAAAGATGATCTCTCAGGCAGAGCTTGTCGTTGTGCCCGATGCCGGACACATGCTTCCGCTCTCCAGGCCAGGGGAGCTTCGCGCCGCAGTTCACCGCGCTGGAGGGCCCGAGTGCAGATGAATACAAGCTTGGTTGCTATCGTTGTTGCCGTCACCACCGCCGGCGGATTGTTTTCATTCGCTCGATGGGTACGGGTCGCCCAGCGAGAACACTATCTCCCAGGATCGACATTGCGTTTTGCCGCGCGATGGTGGACGGCTCATCCACTCAGCATTCTGATGGGGGTTGCCGCAGTTGTTGGTTTTGTGTTGTCGATCTGGTTTCCGTTAGGTGCGTGCATCACCGGACTCGCTCTCATCTTCGGCCCGTTCGGTCTCACCGTGCGAGGACGTTCCGCACCTTTGGTCTGGACCCGACGCCTAAAGACTGTGGTAGCCGTCGCGGGCTCCCTGCTTGTTGCTGGTGCGGCTCTCCTGTCCACAACGATAGGCAGTATCGCGCCGCTCGCACTATCAGTGCTAACTATCCCGGCCTGGATCGACCTGTCTCTGTGGATGTTGCGTCCCGTCGAGAAGCGGATTGCGCAGCGTTATGTCAACCAGGCCAGCGAGCGGCTCCAGGCGGTTCGCCCGGTTGTCGTAGCAATCACCGGTTCCTACGGCAAGACCACAACCAAAGAGTACGTGCGTCACCTCGTTTCAGGTATGCGTACGGTCGTCGCAAGCCCGGCAAGTTACAATAACACAGCGGGGCTCTCTAGGACGATAAACGAGCACTTGACTATGGGTACCGATGTGCTCGTGGCTGAGGTTGGTACCTACGGCAAAGGCGAGATTCGGGAAATCTGCCGCTGGTTGCGGCCCACCATCGGAGTCATCACCGCCATTGGCCCGGTGCATCTAGAACGCATGGGCTCTCTCGAAGGAATCGCTCACGCCAAGTCGGAAATACTCGAAACAGTCGACTTGGCGATACTGAACACTGATTTTTCGCATCTTCGCCAGATCGCAGATAAAATCGGTGCCGACAAATCTGTTATCGAATGTGGGAGCAGTAAAGAACATAACTACGTAGCGGCTATACCCTCAGAACAGTCGATTGGACTCTATATATCAGGAAAACATGTTACAACCCTGTCTAATCCAGGAATATTCCCAGGAAACCTAGCATCAGCGGTCGCGGTGGCCCTAACGCTCGACATCCCCCTCGAACACATCATCGGGCAGATCTCATCTCTGCCAAGCCCAGCACACCGCCAACAGCTTGTTACAACCCCTGCTGGCGTCACGGTAATCGACGATACATTTAGCTCAAACCCCGCTGGAGCCGCGAATGCGCTCAAACTGTTGTCGGAAACTTCTCATCGCGGCCGTCGTGTCGTAGTTTCACCGGGAATGATTGAACTGGGCGATCAGCAGGACCAGGAAAACGAGCAGTTTGCTAGGAAAGCAGCAGGCAGCGCGACCGACATCCTGATCGTAGGTCGTACAAACCTAGGCTCCCTGCTGAGGGGCGCCCGAAGTGGCAAGGCCAAAGTATGGACCGTTCGCCACCGGGACGAGGCAGTAAGGTGGGTGCGCGAGAACCTCACCGAAGGCGATGTTGTCTTGTATGAAAACGACTTACCGGATCACTTCCCGTGAGCTGAGACGACGAGTAAGGTGCCGACGACCATGACGCAAGTATCGGTCCTCTTCGGAGGACCCTCGCCCGAACACGATGTCAGCATCCTGACGGGACTACAGACATGCCGCGTTCTTTCTCAAGGGGGTCACGGCGTCACTCCTCTCTACTGGACCAAAAGCGGAGATTGGTACTTGGTCGAAACGGACCTCGAGGCGAATGCTTTTCTCAACGGTGTGCCAAATAAGTCCCGGCTCGTGTCGCTCTCCATGGGTGCCGAGAAGGGGTTCGTCGAGAAACGCCCACTCGGTCGGGTCCGATCGTTGGAGTTCGATGTCGCAGTTAACTGCTGCCACGGAGGTCCTGGCGAGGATGGTAGTCTGCAAAGCATCCTCGATCTCGCCGGCGTCAAGTACACTGGTCCTACCGCGCGTGGCGCGGCGCTGTGTATGGACAAGCTTGCCCTCGGCGGAGTTATAGCGGCGGCGGGGCTACCCACTTTGCCGCGAGCTGCGCTCTTAGAAACCGGCCCGGTACCCGATATACCCACTCCTTGGATTATCAAGCCACGGTTCGGCGGGTCATCTATCGGAATTTGTGTCGTTAAAGATGTCGAGACGGCTCGGCAGCTGCTCGTCAGGTCATCGCATCTTCGGGCGGGAGCGGTGGTTGAGCCCTACTTGACGGATGCCGTTGATCTCAACATTTCTGCTCGCGGCCACGGCGCTCCACCGCTTTCCGAGATCGAGCGGCCGATACGCGAACAAAAAGCGGAGTTTTACAGTTATGAGGACAAGTACCTCGGCGACGAGGGCCTCGTCGGAGCACCCCGGGAGCTGCCGGCCGCGCTAGAGCCGCAGTTGGCCGAGCGCCTGCGAGGCTACGCCTCCGCGGCAGCCCAACTCGCGCAGGTACGAGGAGTTGCCAGAATAGATTTCTTACTACACCAAGAGCGGTTGTGGATAAACGAGATTAACACAGTTCCCGGCGCGATGTCATTTTATCTGTGGCGCGCTTCGGGAGTAAACTACGAAGTCTTGTTGGATGACATGCTCGAAGAGGCATTCAAGTACCCGAGTTACGAACCAAATACGACCGGGGCTGACGGCCTAGCTCTCCGAAATGCTGGTTCCATCGCGAGCAAACTAGCTTAGGTGACAGTAATGCAGCGCCTTGGTCAAACCTTTCGACGAATTATCGCACACCTAACGCGTTCAAAAGCAAGGGTGGGATGGATTCTAATTTTCTTGTGTGGCACACTGTATGCCTTTGTAGATCAAGAAGCGGTGCGGCAGATGGCCTTGGTCCTTGCTAGCGTGTCCGCGGGGGCGATATTCCTTCCCGAACTATCGAGCGATCTTTGGACCATGCGCGCGGATGAGATACGCAAAACAGTTCCGGAAAAACGGGTCGCGGAGTTGCAAAAAGAGCTACTTGTTGCCGCAACAAACAGCCCAGATTGGTCGCCATTTGTATGGTCGGAGGCGCTTAGTCCTATGCTTTCCGCTGTACGCGAGCCCCTACAGGTCCAATGGTACCTCACCTACGATATTCGAGTCTATCTTGACCAAGTCGTCGAATTCGCTGGCGAACGGTTGACTATTCATCGTCTGGACTCGTTATGCCGGTCTGAGAGACTGCTACCAGTCGGCAGCAACTCCAGAATCTGGGTTAGTCTAGCGCGCACGCACGACGCTTTAATGAACGAGTTTGGCTCCTCTGGATGTTTGTTGCGTGAGCAAGTGGAACTCCCCGACGTTCCTGTCGAAAAGTGGCGAGACGCGATACTGCAACTTTGCTATGTTAGCGTGACGATTAACGGCCAGGCCGTTCCTTTGGAGGTTTCTGTCGTGGACAACTTAGATGTTGTTCGTTGGGAGACCAATATAAGTGATGATGGCTTCGGCGGCGAGCGCGTTCCCGTAACGGTTTCTGTTAGTTTTCCGCTGAGCCAGAATGTAACGAAATTTCCAATAATTTTTGCGAGTTACTACTGTGTTGGACGTACTGAAATTTCCTTTTCTGTTTATCATCCAACAGATATAGTAGACGTCGAGTTCGTCGACTTCTGCAGCCGCCGAGCGGGTAACTTAAATCGCACGACCTGATCCGACGAACGACCGATGATGGGCGGCTGACTACGGTCACCCTCGTCACTGCTAAGGATTCCATTCTTTGGCCTGGGTCAGGTATGCTGCTCGCATGGGAAACGTGGAGCAAAGCATGAAGTGGCTTGTCGATTGCTGTGATGTTGCGATACCCTTGGCCCCTCAGCCATCCGTGCCGTTGACTGGGGATAGGACAAGCGCTCCCGAAATCGCTATTGAGGAGTGCGGCGAAGCCTTGATTAACGTCGCTGAACATCTGAGCACTTACTGGGTCTATTCGTGGTTAGGATTCTCTAGTTTGCCGAACGGGTTGCTCTTGCGAGAGGGTGTCGTCGAGCGATTGGTTCTGGCCAAAGAGTCGTTACCGGATGACTTCGATCTCGTCGTAATGGACGGCTGGCGCTCTCGTGTTTTCCAGAAAGAGCTATTTCGTTACTATGAGATGGAATACGGGGCGGATGTTCGAGGATTCGTTTCTGAAGCAGGAGTGAAGGCGGTGCCGCCGCACACCACTGGCGGGGCGGTGGACCTGACGCTCGCATGGAGGGGAGCGCCTCTGGGGCTTGGTACGGATTTCGATGCGTTCACGACGACTGCGGCAGGTAACGCGAGTGAGGAAAGCGACAGCGGCCCGCGGATAGTTAGAGAACTACGCCGGCTGCTCGCGGGAACCTTACTGAAAGTAGGTCTGGCACCCTATCCGCTAGAATGGTGGCACTGGTCCTATGGTGATCAGCTTTGGGCCGCAACGAATCGAGCACCGGTGGCCGTATACGGCGAAGTTTCAGAATTGCCGCTGTGGGGTCACTCGGGCTAGTGTCGCCTGGATCGTGCGATAGATCGCTCAACTAGTTGTAGAAGGACATTCCCGAGAACTCGGCCGCTGGCGGCAATGGCGACAGGTACCGCGCTGGTATGAGTGAGACCTGGGCAGGACGTTGCTTCCAAGAAGTTCGGTGTTCCAGCTTCATCAATGATCATGTCGATTCGGGACCAATCGCGCAGGCCTAGTCCTTGGTGTATCGCTATGCCGGTTTTCCGGGCGCAGTCCTGTATAGCGGTTGGCAGGTCGCTGGGTATGATGAACTCAACTTCACCGGCCGTGTAACGCGCTTGGTAGTCGTAGCGTCCCTTACTGAAAGCGATTTGGACGAGCGGGAGCGCGACGGGTTCGGAGTCTTCTTCTATAATCGTCAGGGCGACCTCTGTTCCCACGACGTACTTCTCGATGAGTGCTGCCTCAGAGTACGCGAAGCACTGAACCATGGCGCTGGAGACATCATGAGCTTCATGAACAATAGTCAGCCCAAGGGCAGACCCACCCCGAGCAGGCTTGACCACGAGTGGAAGTCCGATTTTATCTACCAGCGCAGCGATGATGCCCTCCGCGCCGAGTTCTTGAAAAGTTTCTAGCGGTAGTACAGAGGAGGCGGGAGTCGCGATACCCGACCTGTGTACGAGCTCCTTAGCCGTGGGCTTGTCAAAAGCGAGACGTGCGGCTTGTGGTGGTGGCCCGACATAAGGCACGGTGGCCATTTCGAGGATCTCGGCGATCGTGCCATCTTCTCCGCGTGGCCCATGTAACAGGTTCAGGACCGCGTCGGGTCGTTCTTGCTGTAACCGGATAAGCAGATGCTGGTCCGTGTCGGTAGCCAGCGTGTCGATTCCTTGGCTCTCCAGCTCCTGGCACGCTCGTCGTCCAGAGGCTAGCGAAACTTCGCGTTCGAAAGAAAAGCCTCCGGATAGCACCATGACGGTGAGCAAATGTCCTCCGTCGAAGTCATGATGGTAGTCGACAGTCGTGGCTAGGCTAGCAGTGTAACCAGGCCGCCAGCCTGGCCCAGATGCTCAAGTCCGCTCGGCGGCGCCGTCGCTGCGCGTCGGTCCTCGCGCGATCGATCGCGAAGCAGTCCTGGCAAGGCCGGCCCGGTGGGCAGGCCAGCGCCGCGGCGAGGACCCGGTGCCCACACCACGCCACGTACCGGCCGGCGTTCTCCCTGGTCATCGTGTGCTCGCTGACGATGTGCTCACGGCCGTCCCGGGCACACGTGACCGGACGTGGGGCGGTGCGCTCGGGGTGGCTGTCGATAGCCACTGAGGCGACCCCGGGAGGTCTGCGATGCTTCATGCGACGGGGTCCCCTCGGCCATTGGACGATCGGGACGAGTGGAACGTTTGTCGACAACGTGCGGGTAGAGTGAGAACCCACTCACGGTGTCTTCACGCCCGTGCACGATCCGGGGGAAGGACGATGGTTGACATGCCGGCCGGGCAGAACGTGTTCGTCGCCGAGTTCCGCCGCTGGCGCGATCTCAGCGGGCTGTCCCGCTCGGCGTTGGCCACGGCAATGGGCTACGGCCGCTCCTACGTGTCCAAGGTGGAAAGCGGCAATGAGCATGCTTCACGTGAGTTCGCCAAGACAGCTGACGCTGTGCTCAATACCGGTGGCGCGCTGTGGCGTGCGTGGCGGGAACAGGAAACCCGGCGGGCGGAAACCGGCGTCAAGCCCGAGCCGGTTACTGCCGCTGTGGACACCAAGCCGACCGGCGGGCTGCTGCTCGAACATGACCACGCTGAGCTTTACTACGACGGCGGCACCTACCGGCTCACCCATCGCCGCCGGCTCATCAACCACAGCGGCCAACCGATCACACGTTTCCCGACCTGGATCTCCGTGAACCGCTATCCTGGGGATCCTGAGCGTTCCCATGAACTGTACCGGAACAACCCGCTGACCTGGGAGGAACTCAACTTCCACGCCTGGTGGGGCGAGGACCGCGCCGAACCGATGCACTGGAGCGTCCAGGAGGACCAGGGCGCCTTCAAAGAGGTCTGGATGCGCTTCGCCAACGACAGCTGCCAGTTCCCCCTCTACCCCGGCGAGAGCACCTGGATCGAGTTCACCTTCACCGTCGGTGACGACAAGTGGGGGAGCGGGTACTGCCGCGCTGTCCGTCATCCCACCAAGCGCCTGTCCGCGCGGCTGGACTTCCCCACCGACTTCGACCCCACCGTGTGGGGACTGCACACCTCGATGGCAACCGAGTCGATGCCGTTGCAGACCCCAATCCACATCCAGCAGGCTGGTGACCGCAGGATCTACTCGTGGTCCACGGAAAACCCGCCGCCGCAGGCCCGCTACCGGTTCAAATGGCATTTCCGCAACGAGCCCCGCGAGGCGCCATCCAAGCCCAGTGCCATGATGAAAGCGCTCGGCATCGTCCAGGACAGCGACCCCGTGCTGCGGCGCCCGGCTCGCCCGTTCATCCTGCCATCGGAGGCGGAAGACGCTCGCCGGGTCGTCTCCGAGCTGCAGTCAGCAACTTACCGCGTCGCCATGGCGCACATATTCGGCAAGGGAATGGGCATCGCCGCACCTCAGATCGGCATCGAGCGGGCCGCGGCCATCGTCCGGCCTCCCGGCAGTGACAACGTGATCACCCTACTCAATCCCCGGGTGATCGACAGCAGCGACGACCGCGACGAGCAGTACGAAGGCTGCCTGAGCTTCTTCGATGTCCGCTGCCTGGTTTCCCGCCCACTGGTCATCCGCGTCGAGCACCAGGACATTACCGGAGATCGGCGGATCACCATCTTTGAGCGCGGGACGGCCCGCCTCGTCGCCCATGAAGTCGATCATCTGCATGGCATCCTGTGCCGCGATCACCTGCGGGACGGTGTTCATCCCGTCCCGGTTGAGCAATACCGGGGCACCGGCACAAGTTGGCACTATCCAGCAACGAGGGCCAGTGGAGGCTGACTGCGGAACACCGTCGCCTTGCCCCGGCCCCGGCGCAGCTGTGAGGCCGCCGGGGCCGGAGCGGAATGTCGGTGTTAGTGTGCACCGGCACCCGTGGCAGTGACCAGATCCTCGTGGTGCTCGACCTCCACGGCAGTAGTGTCCTGCTGGAGCATCTCGGCGTCGGATGCTTGCGGTTGGTGTCGTAGCACGAGGTAATTGCCCGCTTCGAGGTGGCGACTGTATTTGGGCACGTGCTTTTTGGCGATGAAGTGACCCAGCACCGCGCCCAGCCCGCCGCCGGCTGCGGCGCCTTCGGCTGCGGAGAACGCCCCCGCAGCCAGCGGACCCAGCACGACCAACGCGCCCACGCCGGGCACAAACAACAGCGCGGTTCCGGTCAGCACACCGAACAGGCCGCCTACCCACGCGCCGGCCTTCGCCCCCGTCTTCGCCACCTCACCGGTGGTGATGAAACCGTGAACTTGGGTCTCGCTGTGCAGGTCTTGCCCGATGATGGACACCTGGCTGGCCGGCACGCCCTGTTCCAGCAGGGTACGCACCGCTTCTTCGGCGTCCTTTAAGGAGTCGTACACGCCCACTACCGCACTTGTCGCCTCACTCATGCTGGAAACATCCCTTCTCGTCGTGGTTCGTGGATTTAATGATTTGATGGTCATCCCTCGGCCCTACGGAACTGACGTGGCAGCAGCAACAGCGCACACAACGAGAGTGCTAATGCTGCCACCGGCACCGGTCGTCGCCGCACCGCCTGAGTCAGGTGGTTGAGACGCCCAGCCGCAGCTTCAGGGACCTGTTCGCGTGCCTGGCTTGCCAGGCTGGTCGCCTGCTGCGTCACTTCCTCCGCCTTGGCACGCGCAACTCCCTTCCCTTTGTTCAGATGCCGCTTGATCTGTCCGAGCTTGGCTCGCGCCGTGTCTTTCATGGTGTGCGCCGTGTCGGCGAGCTGCTCACGAGCGTGGGGGAGACCTTCACGAATCCCCAGCGAAGCGGACGAAGTAGACATGTAGTGTACCCTTTCCTTGATCGTCTGGTGGGACGCCGGAGCCGCCCTTGCAGCCCCATGCCCACTCCAGCAACGCTAACGATGTGGTAGCAGGTAGTTACCCCACCTTCACCGTCCGTAAACCACCGGATCCAAGGACTTTTTCTGTCCTGGTTGAGCTCAAGATCGCGATGAGTACTCAGGGCTAGACGTAGACCGGCTGCTGGAGGCGCGCGACGCGGGTGCGCCGACGGCAGAGGACCACCTCGCGGAACTGATGCAGCACCGCAGCCGTCGGGGCGTGCAACCACCCCCCACGCAGCGGCAGGCGAATCACGGTGCCCCCGGAGTGCGAACTTGCCACGAACACCGGCTCGACGTCGAGGTCGGTGAACGGGACGGCGATGACGTCGGCAGTTCGAGCCGCCGGGGAGGGCCGCGCGTGCTCGCCGGCCCAGAGCACCACGGGCGTGATCACGAGCCTGGTGTGGGTGAGATAGTCGTCGAGCAGTCCCAGCACGGCGTGCGGTGGCAGGCGCATCCCGAGTTCCTCAGCCAGCTGACGACGGGCCGCGTCAGATGCTGACTCCCAGCGACCAGTCCGCCCGCCTGGCAGCACGAGCTGCCCCGAGTGCGGACCTAACGCCTCGGCGCGCCGAGTGAGCAGCACTGCGGGGCCCGCGGCACCGGTGACGACCGTGACAGCCACCGCGGCTCGCGTGGTCCCCCACCGCCTGATGCCACGCCGACGCAAGCGCCTCAGCGCACCGCGGATCTCCTCAGGCGAACTCATAGAACCTCCCAGGCCCAGTATGGACGAGCGGATCGGTGAGACCGGCAACGCCCGCCCCTGCCCCGGAACCGACCACTGAGCGGGATGAGTCCGGCGAGCCACAGTCCCTTCAGGAGAGGCAAAGCGGAAGGCAGACGCACTCGTGACATCCGGTTCACCTCCACCCCGCAAACAACGGCTTCTGGATATCGACACCACCACGGCGCACACGGCGGCCCGACACGTTTGGCGTCCCTGCCGAACTGGACGCGTTCGGCGGCGTCGGGCGAAAGCCCTGAGGTGACAGTGCAGGTCGATTTAGCGTTGCTGGTGGTCGCGGTCGGCGAGTAGGCCCAGCAGCAGTTCGTCGCGAATCTGGTGCCAGACGATGCAGGGAAAGCGGCGGCGCTTGGTGAAGCGGCGGCAGGTGCGGCATCGACCTGCTGACGTGGGCTGGTGGTCGGTCAGGATCCGCCGCAACGCAGCGATAGCCCCGGCGTGGTAGCCGGTTCGTTCCAGTTCGGTGAGGGTATCCCACACTGAACGGACCACCCTACGTTCGTGGGGTCGGTCGGCCAGCCAGCTCAGGGTCCGGGCTGAGAGGTGCGGCGTGGCGTCCACTCCCGGCATCGGTGAGGTTGAGTCTGTTGGGTCCTTGCCGCGCCCGGTTGTTGGTGTTGGGGGCATCAGCCACCAACCGGTGTCGTGAGCACACGCACCAGGTGGGGCCGGATGCGGACCGGGTCGTTTTCCTGGTCAAACCGCACGATCAGGCGGGTAAGGCCGCGTCCGAGAACCTGGCCTTGCTGGTGTAGCCGGGAGGGCAGGACCCCGTGAGCTTTGTCCACCGCGATTTGTTGGATCCGGCATTGCTGGGGGATCGGGGCGCCGTAGGCGTCGCGCCACGGGTCGTATGGGGCGTGCTGCAGGTGCCGGAGAGGCGGGTGCTTGCGGGCGGGCGCCGTGATCTCGTTCACGGGCGTGACGGTAGGCTCGGTCAGAGACCAGTTCCAAGGACGTTGCGTGATGTTGCTCAACTTAGGTCGGGTGGCTCTGATGAGAGATCGGCAAGCGCCTTGTTGATCAGGTCTTTTGCTGCTTGGCCGTACACCGCTGATTGTTGATGTCTGGCGAATTTCTTCTCAAATACTACTATTTCGCTGCGCTGGTTGATGGTCAACTCGGCCGAAGGTGTCTCAACGTGTACGGTGTGCTGGTCGAAGATCCAGAATCCGGCCGAAGGCCAGGTGTGGCGCAGGCCCATTGATGGAATGATCCCGAGGCTAAGCCGGTGCAGTGACATGGCCGTCAGCAGTCGATCCAGTTGGCCCGCCATCACGCCAGCCGTTTCACCGACGCGAGTACGCAGGGCTTGTTCCTCCAAAACCACAAGGAAGCGTCGATCTCCGGTGTGGAGGACCCGTTGACGCTCCATGCGCGCAGCGAGGGCCTCCTCCAAGTCGTTGGGGATCTGATTGAACTCGATAGCGTGAGCGATGATGGTCGACGCATACTCCGGCGTCTGGAACAATCCCGGCACCAGACCAGGCTCGTAGACCCGGAACAGCCTGGTCCGCTCATAGAGCGGAATTAGTACCTTCTGGCCGTGCTTCATGCCGGAGCACAAGGCGCGCCGCCATTCGAGATACATGGACTCGATAGCGCGTACCGTCGCAATAAGGTCAGGGACCTGATCCTCTGAGTCACAGGCATGGCACCATGCCCGTAGGTCGTCCTCCGACGGGTTCTGTGTGCCGTGTTCCACCTTGCTGACCTTGGTGAAGTGCCAGCCGCAACGGTGAGCAAGAGCCCGCCCCGTGAGATTGGCGTCCTGGCGAATCTCTCGGAGGCGGGCTCCCAGTGCTTCCCGTGCTCGTTTGGTGGCGGTGGACACGGTCAGCGGGGTTGGTACTCGCTGTGCGGGGTTGCGATTGACCAGGCGGCCTCAAACGCCGAGCCGCAGAGCTGGACGATGGCTGGATCAGTCGTTAGTTGGCGTTCGAACACGTCGCCGTCACCCGTAAAGACGGTGAAGACGACGGTGGAGTCATCAAAGAGCCAGAAATCATTTCCTGGCAGCGGGATGGCTGATGCTAATCTGCGAGGCAACCACTTAATCTCTTCTCCGGCTTCGACGTTGCGGCTGGCGCCCTCCCACTCGTAGCGGATGTAGTCGGTCACCGGTTCAGAGATAATCCGCACCCTTCTGAATACCTTTCCAGCCGAAGTCGCGTCCTGAATCAGCGCCATCCATGGCCGTCGCTCTTCGGCCTCGGCATTGTGATTCCTGTACCCCTTCTCAAGGAATCGTGCGAATCGCTCCGCCTCGTCGCTAACGGCGTACACATCTCGCATCTCCAGATGCAGCGCCTCGCGCGTGAACGTGGTGAAGAACGTGTCTCGCTCTTCACCCGAGATCAGTTTCATGAGTTTATCCCTCACTGAGAAGCGCCTCGATGGCTGCCTTGTCGACCTCTACCACGTCCTCATGACCAGGGATGTGCATCTCCGTGCGGGCCTGTGGATCGGTCACCCGCTTGCCCTGGATCACTAGGTTCCCGTTCTCCTTGACGTGAACGATCGGAGGACTCCAACTCGTCACGACCCCGCTGAGTCCATCCTTCGCGAGATGGACCATGAGGCGGGCGTAGATCTCCACGACCGTCTCACCCACCGGCACGTCCAGTTTGGTCAAGACTTCCGGGGCAGTAACCTTCCAGCCCTGAATGAGGTACGTACCGCGGTCCGTCGCGTATAAGGTCGGAGAGTCCCTATGGTCTGTCTCTTTGCCCAGAAACTGTATCTCCATGATCGTCCCCTTTCGCATCTTTCCTGGTGGCCGGAGCCACTTCAGGTGTCTGTGCGGCTCGCCGCCGCGAGGCTCGCCGGGGACTCCCGGGGGCGGTTGGTTAGCGGGGCAGGCTGGTCCAGAAGAGCAGCTCGTAGGACTGCAGTAGCCTGGCCGCCCGGGCGATGCTGGCCGGCTCGACACCCTGGGCGAGTCCGGCGTCGATCACCTCCAGACTGACTCGCTCCAGCTCGGTGCTCGGGCCGGCGAAATGCACGAAGAAGGCGCAGTCCTCGCGGGTGAGCTGGTAGGTGCGCACCAGGGCCTCGGCCATCCGTGCGCAACAGCTGCCCCAGGCCCCCAGGTTCACTACGAACGCGCCAGCGACCTCGGCCGGCGTGCCGTCCCGGGCCAGTCGAGCCACGTAGGAGGGGTATACCTGGCACCCTGGTACCGGCTCGTAGCGCTGACGCGCCGGAGGATCCAGCCCCACTGCGGTCGCGAAGGCCTCCAGCGCACCTAAGGCGGCTCGTTCCCCGGCGGCCATGCCCGCCAGATAGCCATGGGCGGGGTGGTCGGCGAACCGCTCGGTGAGCACTTCAAAGCTGCGCAGGTCGCTGGGGATAATGTGGAACTGCTCGCCCGCGAAGGCACGCAAAACCCCCGCGGACAGCCGCCCGGCCGCTAGCTCGACCAGCCACGAGTTGTCCCTGATGCGCTCCTCGACGTCGGCCAGCTCACGCCGCAGGCCAGCGTACAGCGCCTGCGCATCCATCGCGACCTCCCCTTCTCCGTCGTCGACGCTGCCCGCGACAGGGAACACCTTACGCACGGTGCGCCGCACCCGTCGGAGCCGACAATCTCGCCGCCCCTATTATGGATAGGTCACGACGTACCAGCGAGGCTTTTCCGGCTCGCCGCGCCGGGAGCCCCGGATTCCAACAACCGACCCTTCTGGAAGGCATCCCCATGCAGTCGGCATAGATCAGTAGCCGTGCGCTTCATTTCTTCGAGCAGCGGGGGCACATCGTCGTCCCGTCGGCATCGCTGATCGCTGACGATCCGACATTACTGTTGATCAACGTGGGTATGGCGCCGTTCAAGAGCTTCTTCCTGGGCGAGGTAGCGCCGCCGTTTCCTCGGGTGACCAGCATGCAGAAGTGCGTGCGCACCGTCGACATCGAGGAGGTGGGCAAATGGCCTCGGCAACGGGCATGTGAGCACACTCCTTCCTGTGCGCGATCAGAACAGCACCCACCGGCCGCTCCATGGAAGGGCGTAGGAGTGTCCTCGTGTTGCCTTCTTTCTCCATGATTCGGTTCAACCGGGTACCGTTCGCTTCATGTGAAGTGACCATCGGACCGGCTGGGGTGACAGTGATGTCCAGCGTGAGCACACAGTCCTTCGGTGATCTCCGCGTGCCCGACGCGACTCAGTCTCGCCACGGCCGCCGCCGGTCCCTGCCGTCCACATCAGGAGTGACGGCGCGGCATCCCTTCGCGGTGCTGCGCAGAGCACGTCGGTGGAGTGGGCAGCGCTATCTCATCGAGATCAACCGGTACCACCAAGCGCTCGGGTACGGCGCCATGGCCACCCACCGTAAGAAGATCTCACAGTGGGAATCCGGCTGTGTCGTCCCCGAACTCACGGCTCAGCTCGCCATCGCAGCTCTGGAAGATGTCCCACACGAGGCGGTTACTCGGCTCGGGTGGCCGGATTGGCTGCTGTTAGCCCTTGACGATGACTCCCTCCTCCGCGTGCCATGGACCGTAGAGGGGGCACTGCAGGCGTTGATCGAGACCTCTGTTGGAGGCCCAATGGATCGGCGAGGGTTCGTCATCGTGACCGGAACGGATCTCCCACCTCAGCCACCTCGACGACGTGCTCGGCAGCGGGAAGCTTCGGGATCTCGCCGCCGCCGAACTTCGGCTCATCACCAGTCTGCTCACCGACACCACCCACACCCTCGACGCCGAAGAGCGGCTTTACTGTCTCGCCGCGCAAGCCGCCCGCCTCTGCGGTTGGCTGTGCTACGACTCTGGACTCCACGCTGCGGCCCAGCGCTACTACCTCGCCGCCCTGCGCGCCTCCGCCGCCGCCGACGACGCGCTAATCGGTGCGTACACTTTGGCCTTTCAGGCCATTCAGACCTACACCGTGGGCAACCCTCAGGACGCTGTTGGCCTCATGCAGACCGCCCGCGCCGCCCTCCGACGACGCTCAACCCCCAAGACGGCGGCGATTCTGCACGCCCGAGAGGCCCGTGCTCTGTCCAAGCTCAACGACCCTCGGCGGTGCTACCGCGCCCTGGATGCCGCTTTCGGGTCATTGACCACTGGGCGCGATGACGAGCCAACATGGTGCTACTGCATCAACGACTCCGAGATCCGCATGCTCGCCGGGTCCTGCGCTCTCGACCTCGGTGACCCGCGCCGAGCTCTCGAGCACGTCGCCACGGCGCAGGGCGCTTTCGACGCCGACAGCTTTCCTGGCGATGCCGCGATCTATCTCGCCCGAGCCGCGCAAGCGTACCTTGCCCTCGGCGATCTTGACGCGGCCGCCGCCCTCGGCACCCAAGCGCTGCACTGTCACACCAGCGTCGACTCCGCGCGAGGAGACCAGACTCTCGCCAGCCTGCACGCAAAACTCGCCCGTTATGGAAAAATTCCCACTGTTAGAGAATTCCTCGAGCAGGCGCCGCCCCCGTCGACGGCCTCGTAACGTAAAGGGGCGGCGAGGCACTTGCGCAGCCGGGCGCCGGAGGCGTGTACTACCTGGGAAAACTTGACGGGCAGTCGCAAGGAGTTCCGCATGAGCTACGATTCGCCGCCGCCCGGCCGGCAGCCACAGACGAAGAGATTTTTCGGTGCACTCTTCGATTTCAGCTTCAACAATTTTGTCACACCTGCGATCATCAGGGTCCTCTACATTCTCGGCTTGGTTGGGATCGTCATTGTTTACCTCACACGCGTGATCACTTCATTTCTGCAGAATACGATACAAGGCATCCTGGTGCTCCTGTTCGGGTTGATCATTTCTTTTATCTATCTCGCGTTGTGGCGAGTGGTGCTCGAATTCTTTCTCGCGGTCGTTCGCATGTCCGAGGATATCCATCACCGCGGAGCGCCGGGGGGTCGATGAGGTGCCCTCCGAGCCGCCGGCGCACCGGTCCTCGCGGCGGGCGCACCGGTCCTCGCGGCGGGCGCCCGCGACGTTCTGCGGCAGGAACCCCCAGCGGGTATCATGACGATCCACCAGCTCACGGCACCGCCGGTGGCGTCGTGGGTTCCCGAAGAGGATCTAGCGCGGCACGTGCTCGGTCCCCGGGGCGTTCGGTAGACGTGATAACAATTTGATAACCCGCTGAGGTAGCCTGCGGGTAACCGCAGATGGGTACATGTCGTCCCGGTGCGTGGTCAACCCAATCGAGACGGCGGGAGGCGGCGGTGAACGCTCACCATCTGCACGCAGCATCAAGCCTTAGACACTGCGTCAGCCTTAGACACTGTGGACGGCCGCCGACAGGCCTATATGACCCTGCCTACGAGCACGACGCCTGCGGTGTGGCGTTCGTCGCTAACCTTGCCGGGCGCCGGGATCACAACGTCGTGCGTAAGGCTCTCACAGCGCTGTGTAACCTCGAACACCGGGGTGCCCGCGGCGGAGAACCCGACACCGGTGACGGCGCCGGCATCCTGCTCCAGGTGCCCGACGCCTTCTTCCGGCAGGCCCTCGACATCGAGTTGCCGCCGCCAGGTCACTACGCGGTCGGCACCGCCTTCCTGCCGGCCGACGATACGGCCGAGGCCGCCACGATGGCGGCTCTTGAAGGCATCGCAGCCCAGGAGGGCCTGCGGGTGCTGGGGTGGCGAGAGTTGCCGATCAACCCGGAGGGGGTCGGCCCGACAGCCCGCTCGGTGATGCCCCGCTTCCGGCAGTTGTTCCTCACCTCACCCGGGGCCGCCTCACGCGGGGCCACGGACCACCCAGTGAGCGGGCTGGCCCTGGAGCGGCAGGTGTACTGCCTGCGCAAACTCGCTGAGCGTGACCTCGACGTCTACTTCCCGAGCCTGTCCGGCCGCACGATCGTCTACAAGGGAATGCTCACCGAGGAACAACTGGTGAGCTTTTATCCCGACCTGTCCGACGAGCGGGTGGCCAGCTCACTGGCGCTGGTGCACTCCCGGTTTTCCACCAACACCTTCCCGTCCTGGCCGCTGGCTCACCCCTACCGCCTCGTAGCGCACAACGGCGAGATCAACACACTGCGCGGCAACCGGAACTGGATGCGGGCCCGGGAGAGCCAGCTCGCCACCGACCTCATCCCGGGTGAGCTGGACCGCATCTACCCGATCATCACCCCGGAGGCCAGCGACTCCGCGTCCTTCGACGAGGTCCTGGAACTGCTGCACCTGGGTGGCCGCTCGATGCCGCATGCGGTGCTGATGATGATCCCGGAGGCCTGGGAGAACCACACCGAGATGGACCCCGCCCGCCGGGCGTTCTATGAGTTCCACTCCACGCTCATGGAGCCCTGGGATGGTCCCGCGCTGGTCGCGTTCACCGATGGCACCGTGATCGGCGCGGTGCTGGACCGCAACGGCCTGCGCCCGGCCCGGTACTGGGTCACCGAGGACGGCCTGGTGGTGCTGGCCAGCGAGGTCGGGGTGCTCGACATCGACCCCGCCACGGTGGTGCGCAAGGGCCGCCTGGAGCCGGGCCGGATGTTCCTCGCCGACACTGCGGCGGGCCGGATCGTGGGTGATGAGGAGATCAAGGGTCAGCTCGCCGCCGAGCACCCCTACGCCGACTGGGTGGCCCAGGGTCTGACCTGGCTGGAGGATCTGCCCGAGCGTGAGCGCGAGGTGCCGAGCCACGCCTCGCTGGTTCGCCGCCAGCAGGCGATGGGCTACACCGAGGAAGAGCTGGGGGTGCTGCTGGCGCCGATGGCCATCACCGGTGCCGAGCCCATCGGCTCGATGGGCAATGATGCTCCGCTGGCGCCGTTCTCGCAGCATCCCCGGCAGCTGTTCGACTACTTCACCCAACTGTTCGCCCAGGTCACCAACCCGCCGCTGGATGCGATCCGGGAGGAGCTGGTGACTTCGCTGCAGGTGCAGCTCGGTACTCAGCCCAACCTTTTCCGGGCCGGCGCCGACTCCTGCCGGCGGCTCGTGCTGCCGTTCCCGGTGCTGGGCAACGACGAGCTCGCCAACATCGTCCACATCAACGACGACGGTGAGTGGCCGGAGTACCAGAGCTACACCGTCACGGGTCTTTACCCGGTGTGCGGCGGCGGTGCGGCCCTCCTCCGCCGGCTGGAGGAGATCCGCGCCGAGGTCTGCACTGCGGTCGCCGGCGGTGCGCGCCTGATCGTGCTCTCCGACCGGGGCCTGGACGCCCAGCGTGCGCCGATCCCCTCCCTGCTGCTCACCGGCGCGGTGCACCACCACCTGGTACGGTGCAAGACCCGCACCCAGGTTGGCCTGATCGTCGAGGCGGCGGACGCCCGTGAGGTGCACCACATCGCGCTGCTGATCGGCTACGGCGCGGCGGCGGTGAACCCCTACCTGGCGATGGCCACCGTGGAGGAGCTCGCCGATCGGGGCGCGCTGGGCAGTATCAGCGCCAAGACCGCCACCCGCAATCTGATCAAGGCGCTCGGCAAGGGCGTCCGTAAGACGATGTCCAAGATGGGTGTGTCCACGGTGGCCTCCTACACCGGCGCGCAGATCTTCGAGGCGATCGGGCTGGGACCAGAGGTCATCGACTCCTGCTTCACCGGCACCACCTCCCGGCTCGGCGGGGTGGGGTTCGACACGCTGGCCGAGGAGGTCGCCAGCTGGCACCGCCGGGCCTTCCCCCCGGACGGGGTGCGCGCCTCGCACCGGGAGCTCGCGATCGGCGGGGACTACCAGTGGCGCCGCGAGGGCGAGGCGCACCTCTTCAACCCGCAGACAGTGTTCAAGCTGCAGCACTCCACCCGGACGGGCCGGTACGAGATCTTCAAGGAGTACACCCAGCTCGTCAACGACCAATCCCGGCGGCTGATGACCCTGCGCGGGCTGTTCACCTTCCGCGAGGGGCTGCGCCCGTCGGTGCCGATCGAGGAGGTGGAGCCGGTCAGTGAGATCGTCAAGCGGTTCGCCACCGGCGGCATGTCCTACGGGTCGATCTCCAAGGAGATGCACGAGGTGCTGGCCATCGCGATGAACCGGCTCGGCGGCAAGTCCAACACCGGGGAGGGCGGCGAGGACGCCGACCGTTACACCCCCGACCCCAACGGGGACCTGCGTCGCTCCGCGATCAAGCAGGTGGCGTCCGCGCGGTTCGGCGTGACCAGCGAATACCTGGTCAACGCCGACGATCTACAGATCAAGATCTCGCAGGGGGCCAAGCCGGGTGAGGGCGGGCAGCTGCCCGGCACCAAGGTGTACCCGTGGATCGCCAAGACCCGGTACTCCACCCCCGGGGTGGGGCTGATCTCACCGCCGCCGCACCACGACATCTACTCCATCGAGGACATCAAGCAGCTGATTCACGACCTGAAGAACGCCAACCCGCGAGCCCGCGTGCACGTCAAGCTGGTGAGCGAGGTGGGGGTCGGTACGGTGGCCGCCGGGGTGGCCAAGGCGTACTCCGACGTGGTGCTCATCTCCGGCCACGACGGCGGCACCGGGGCCTCGCCGCTGTCGTCGATCAAGCATGCCGGTACGCCCTGGGAGTTGGGCCTGGCCGAGACCCAGCAAACGCTGATCGCCAACAAGCTGCGGGACCGGATCGTCGTGCAGACCGACGGTCAGCTCAAGACCGGTCGCGACGTCGTGATCGCGGCTCTGCTGGGCGCCGAGGAGTACGGCTTTGCCACCGCCCCCCTGGTGGTGTCGGGGTGCGTCATGATGCGGGTCTGCCATCTGGACACCTGCCCGGTGGGGGTGGCCACCCAGAACCTGGTGCTGCGCGCGAAGTTCACCGGCAAGGCCGAACATGTGATCAACTTTTTCGAGTTCATCGCCCAGGAGGTCCGCGAGCACCTGGCCGCCCTCGGGTTCCGCAGCCTTCGCGAGGCCATCGGGCGCACCGAGATGCTGGACACCCGCCCGGCGATCGACCACTGGAAGGCAGCCGGGCTGGATCTGTCGCCGATCCTGCACGTTCCCGCCGACATCGGCGACGCTCCGCGGCGCCGGAGGAGAAAGCAGGACCACGGGCTGGACAAGGCGCTGGACAACACCCTCATCCAACTGTGTGAAGGCGCGCTGGCCGACGGGGAACCCGTGCGCTTGGAGCTGCCGGTCCGCAATGTCAACCGCACCGTGGGCACCATGCTGGGTTACCAGCTGACCCGCCGGTGGGGCGGGACCGGACTGCCCGAAGGCACCATCGATATCACCCTGACCGGCTCAGCCGGGCAGTCCCTCGGGGCGTTCCTGCCACGTGGGATCACCCTGCGCCTGGTCGGCGACGCCAACGACTACGTCGGCAAGGGCCTGTCCGGCGGGCGGATCACCCTGCGCCCCCATCCCGAGGCGCCGTTCAGCGCGGAGCACAACATCATCGCCGGCAACGTGATTCTCTACGGCGCGACCTCCGGGGAGATGTTTATCCGCGGAGTGGTCGGGGAGCGCTTCTGCGTGCGCAACTCCGGCGCGCTGGCCGTCGTCGAGGGCGTCGGTGACCACGGCTGCGAGTACATGACCGGCGGCCGGGTGGTGGTGCTCGGGCCGATCGGGCGCAATTTCGCGGCTGGGATGTCCGGCGGGATCGCCTATGTGCTCGACATGCCCAGACAACGGGTCAACCAGGAGATGGTCGACCTGGACCCGCTGGACGAGGAGGACCGGGCGTTTTTGTTCGACGCGGTAGCGCGCCACCACGCCGAGACCGCCTCCGCGGTCGCGCATGCGCTACTGGCCGACTGGGACGCCGCGGTGGACCGGTTCGGCAAGGTCATGCCCAAGGACTTCAAGCGGGTCCTGGCCGCCCAAGTGGCGGCGGCGCGAGAGGGCCGGGACGTCAACGACGCCATCATGGAGGCGGCTCATGGCTGACCCTAAGGGTTTCCTGTCCACTGGGCGGCGCAACCCGCCGCGCCGCCCAGTCGAACTGCGACTACGTGACTGGCGCGAGGTCTATGAGGACTTTGGCCGCAAGGAGCTGGAGGCCCAGGCTGGCCGGTGTATGAACTGTGGGATCCCGTTTTGCCACCTGGGCTGCCCCTTGGGCAACCTGATCCCGGAGTGGAACGACCTGGTCTGGCGGCAAGACTGGGCGCAGGCCAGCGAGCGACTGCACGCCACCAACAATTTCCCTGAGTTCACCGGGACGCTGTGCCCGGCGCCCTGCGAGACGGCCTGCGTGCTGGCCATCAACGACAACGCGGTGACCATCAAGCAGGTGGAGATCGAGATCATCGACCGGGCGTGGGAGGAGGGCTGGGTCACCCCGCAACCGCCTGCCGTGCGCACCGGCAAGAAGGTCGCCGTGGTCGGATCCGGCCCGGCCGGGCTGGCCGCGGCTCAGCAGCTGACCCGGGTGGGGCACGACGTGGTGGTCTACGAGCGCGCGGACCGGATCGGCGGGCTGCTGCGCTATGGCATCCCCGAGTTCAAGATGGCCAAGCACCGGCTGGATCGGCGGCTGGCCCAGATGCGCGCCGAGGGCACCGAGTTGCGGGCCGGCGTCAACGTCGGGGTGGACCCCACGGCCGAGGAGCTGCGCGCGAGCTTCGACGCGGTGGTGCTCGCCGGGGGGGCCACCGCGTGGCGGGAGCTGCCGGTGCCCGGTCGCGAGTTGACCGGCATCTACCAGGCGATGGAGTACCTGCCGCCAGCGAACCGGGTGCAGGAGGGAGACTTGCCGGCCTCGCCGATCGACGCCGAGGGCAAACATGTGGTGATCATCGGTGGGGGCGACACCGGAGCCGACTGCCTGGGCACCGCACACCGGCAGGGCGCGGCCTCGGTGACCCAGCTGGAGATCTTGTCGACCCCCTCGGAGCAGCGCCCCGCCCACCAACCGTGGCCTACCTACCCGATGATCTACCGGGTGTCCTCGGCCCACGAGGAAGGCGGTGAGCGGCTGTTCTCGGTGAGCACCCAGCAGTTCCTCGGTGACGCCGACGGTCGGTTGCGCGGGCTGCGGCTGGTACAGGTCGCTTTCGAGGGCGGCACGTTCGTGCCGGAGCCGGGCACCGAGCAGGACCTGACCTGCGATCTGGTGCTGCTGGCGATGGGCTTTGTCGGGCCGGAAAAGAGCACCCTGCTGCAAGAGCTGGGCGTGGCGTATGACCAGCGCGGCAACGTCGCCCGCGACGCGTCGTTCATGACCAGCGTGCCGGGCGTGTTCGTCGCCGGGGACATGGGCCGCGGGCAGTCGCTGATCGTGTGGGCCATCGCCGAAGGCCGCTCCGCCGCAGCCTCCGTGGACCGCTACCTCACCGGCCGCGACGTGCTCCCCGCACCGATTGCCCCCACCGACCGGCCGCTGGCCTAACGGCCAGCGGCCCGTGAGTGGCGATGCGAGCCAGGGCTCGCATCGCCACTCACGGGTTATCCACAATTCGATCATGACGGGATGTCGCTCTGGGGCTGGACGTGCGACCGTCGTGGCCGTGATCGAGAACCACCGTCCGCGCCTGCCCTGCGCGCTGGAACCGTCTCGGGCGCTCATCTGGCAGCATTTGATCCGCGACCAGTACGGGTTGCTCGACACCGATCAGTTGCGGCTGCTGGATATCGGGCCCGGCGTGGTTGCCGCCAACCTTGAAGCTCAGCGCTGGCGGCGGGTGTTGCCCAGGGTCTATGCCACCTTCACTGGCCCACTGAGCAGAGAAGCGAAGATCATCGGTGCACTGCTCTATGGCGGCCCTCGGGCGGTGCTCAGTCATACCACCGCCGCCGAGGAATGGCGGATGCTCACCCTTGATCCGCTTGCGTCAGTGCACATCACTGTGCCTTACAGCTGCTCCGCGGTGTCGCAGCCCCCGCATGTCGTGGTGCACCGTTCGCGTGCCTTTCCCTACCTTCTGGTAGCTACAGATCCGCCACGAACCAGCAAAGCGGACACCGTGCTGGACCTCGCAACGAGCGAACCCAACGCGCGGGCGGCGATGCGTCGGTTCGTCGCGCTCGCCGGCAGAGGCCGGGTGCCGGTGCGGGAGCTGCGGCGGCGGCTGGAGGAACGGCGACCACGCCGGTACGGCGCAGCTCTTGCCGACGCATTGTGCCTGCTGGCTGATGGGGTGCAGTCGGCCCTGGAGCAACGCTACGCCTGCGACGTCGAATTGGCGCATACGCTCCCCACCGCGCAGCGTCAGCAGCCCTTCGTAGTGGACGGCCGAACCCTCTGGGAGGACGTCAGCTACGACTCGATCGGCATCCCACTCACCGTCCGGCTCGACGGCCGGGCCTTTCACGATGTACCTGAGGTGGCCTTTCGGGACCGCAGACGGGACAACGCGGCCGAGCTTGCTGGCCGCCACCGCTTGGTCTACGGCTGGGATGAGGTCACCCGCGATCCCTGCGGAGTGGCAACAGAGGTCGCCACGGTACTGCGCCGCGCCGGCTGGCACGGATCCCTGCGCCCGTGTGGTGGCTGCGCCTCGTGAGTGGCGATGCGAGCCAGGGCTCGCATCGCCACTCACGAGTTATCCACACGATGAGGTAGCACTTCGGCGTGGGTGGGGTGTCCGGTGGTCCAGACCTGAAGCTTGCGGTGCTCAGCTGGGTGGACGGGTGGCCGTCACCAGCGCGGCGAGGTCGAGCGTGACCGCGATCGGCTCGGTCAGCACGAGCGGGTGAGGGGGGTCGGCCCGCGCCACTTCGGCGTAATGGTCTCGCGTCAACCGGTAGCTGACGGCGCCTGGACCGGCCTCGCCCAGCTCGATCCGCAGGTAGTAGGGGATACCAGCCTGCGCATAAAGCTGCGGCTTGATGGCCCGATCGACGAGCGCATTACCCGGACTGGTGATCTCCACGACCAGTGCCACGTCGGCGGGCTCAGCGACCGTACGCTCCGCCCCAGGCGTGCTCACCACCGCCAGATCCGGGATCAGGATCCGGCCCCGGGCGACCCGGACATTGATCGCCTCCAACACCTCTAAACCCGCCGGAGCCGCCGCCCCCACCGCGAGCCAGAGCTGTGAGGACAGCCGCTGGTGCCGGTAACCGGCGCTGGGGCTCACTAGCAGGCTCCCGTCCAGCAGCTCGACCCGCCGCCGGTCCGCGGGCAGAGCGAGGTAGTCCTGCTCGGTCCACGGGCCGGCATGCTCCAGCATGTCCGCGTGCGCCCCTGCGGCCATGGCCACCCACCTCCGTGATCCGCCCCAGCTCCCATGGTTGCATCCTGCCGGGTGGTACCGACAGTTTCCGGCTCGGCGAGTTCGGCTTCCCACCGACTGACGCAGGCCGGAGACCTCGCCGGGACGGACCTTCGCGCGGCTTCTCGCCGTTCATAGTGACCAAACGCGGCGAGTACGCCGACGCCGGCATCCCGTACTACTGGATCGTCGACCTCGACGAGCCGGTGTCGCTGTTCGACTGCCACCTCGCCGAGGGTTTCGGCTACCAGGACGCCTGCGACATCACCGAACCGTTCCCCGTCCACCTGCGGCTAGACCGATTGCTCTGATCAGCGCTCGGCGCCTGAGCAGGGTACCGATCAGGGACGGATGGTGATCGGTACGTCGTCGGGCGGCGGCAGGGTGCTGCCGTCGCGTAGTACTACTGGCCCCACCGGCTGGGATTGATCCACCGGAGAGGGCGGCGGTGGGGTGGGAGCCGGGGTCGGGTCTGGCGCCGGGGGCTGGACGATGGGGCTGAGGTAGGACGGCGGCGGGGGACTCGAGGTCTCGCCCGGGGTCAGGTCCACTAGGTCGGCCAGGCCCGGGTCGTTGTCCAGCCGGGGAACGCCCAACGGCGGCAGCCCTAGTAGCTGCAGGGCGGTCTTGGGGATGCTGACATGCGAACACCATCGGTGATCGATTCCGGCTCGCACCCGGCCGCCGAAGACCAGCAGCGGTACCCGGGGCCCGTAGGCCAACTGCACCCCGTCGGGGGTGTACTCCACGTTGGGGGTAGCTACGTGGTCGTCGTAGCCGCCCCAGTCGTCCCAGGTGAGCATGAACACCGTGGAGGCCCACAGCCCGGCCTGAGCAACGGCGTCTACCGCCTGCCAAATCACGTTCTGGCCGGTGGTGACATCGGCTGGGGGATGCTCGTCAGCCGGGCTGTCATGCCAGACCATCGACAGCGCCGGCAGCTGGCCGGCGGCGGCGTCGGCGATGAACTGTGCTGAGCGCACCACCTGCGGTGATCCTTGGAGCTGGGCGTAGAAGGAGACCGGGTAACCGCTGCGCCCCGTGTAGGCCTGCCAGCTCAACCCATGATCCTCGGCGTGTCCGGGCAGTGAGGGCATATCCCACACCGGCTGGGGTTGGCTACGGGGTGGGTTGCGCAGGGTCGGGCTCTGCCCGCCCACCAGGAGCAGATGATTCGGGGTGGAGTTGGTGCCAAACCCCGAGCAGTGGTTTTCCAAAAACGCTCCGGTGGCGGCCAGCCAGGCATAAAATGGGAGCACCGTAACGGTGTCGAACTGTACGTGCTCTCCGGTGCTCTGGCCGGTCAGCCACCGGTAGTAGGCATGGCGGTCATGGGGCTGATCGTGGGCTGGGGGATTGGGGGAGGTTGGCCAGTCGGTCGCGACATTAGCCCCGTAGGCGGCCATAGATCGAAAGTAGTTATCGGTGGTATGGTTTTCCTGCACCATGATCACAACGTGATTGATGGGGCTTGGGGTCGCCACGAATGAACTCCCGTCAGAATGGTATCGCGTAAATGATATCCTTCGGCGTGCGCGTCTCGCCGCTCGTCAGGGAAACTCCCTTGGACGGCAAGAGCGTAGCACAACTTGATTTCATGACCGGCTCGCGACTGCTGAATACCGTGTTAACTGAGTCTGGACACACGAAGAAGGTGGCGTGACCAGCGAGGGGAGTGTGGAGACGGGTAGGGCAGACTGGGTGCCGTGAGCAGCCCGTCAGAGCGGATCTTCGCGCAGCTCGCGGACGACGATGGCACCGAGCTGAGTGACATCCTGCCGCCGCAGGCTCGGCATCCGATGACCCTGGCGCACACAGCGGATCGGATCGCGGGAGGTATCCTGCTCGGTGCTGGCATGTTGGGCCGAGTATAGCGGGATGCACCGGGATGAGACCTTGCGGGCGCTGGCGGCGCTGGGGGCCGATTTGGCCGAACGGGGACCGGTACGACTTCTATTGTCTGGGCGGTCTTGGACCAATGAGAGCAGGGGTGCGGCAATCGGATCGGGCCGGGCTGGCGCGGCAATGGGCTAGCGCGCTGCGAACCACCGCCTACGTGCCGACATCACGCCGTGAGATCGAGCGCCTGCTACGCGAACTGCTCGACCGGCTGTTCGGCAGCCTCACGGTTGAGGAGTTCTCCCCGGGCACTGGCAGGGAGGTCGGCCAGCAGTTGGTCACCTGCTACTTCACCGGTGAGCAAAGCCTGAGCCGCACGGTGGAGGTACTCGCAGGAGGGTTAGCGGCCAACTCCGAGCTGCAAAGTGTCGAGGGGCTCGCAGGCAAAGTCACCTCCCTGGTGGGAGCGGTGGCGGCGGGTTACGCCGCGGCGCTGCGCGCCCAGACCCTCGACCAACAAGAAGAGGTCAAGCAGGCGCTGCTGCAGGCCTGTCAGGACGCCGAACGTGGGTGGCAGGTCAGTGAGGCGAAGTTTCGGCAGCTTTTCACATCCTCAGCAGTCGGGATAGCGATCAGCGACCTGGATGACAAACTCGTGGAGACCAACCAGGCGCTCCGCGGGATCGTCGGTGACCTGGCAGCCGGGCACTCCTTGTATGAGCTGTTCCATCCTGATGATGTGACCCCGCTCAAAAACGCTTACCAGGAGCTTGTCGACGGGAGAAGCACCGGCTCCCGGCTGCCGCAGCGGATGCGACTGATCGATCAAGACGGGGAACTGGCGTGGGCCTATCTCGCCGTGTCCCTGCTGCGCGACGCGGACGGTGCGCCGACGGATCAGGTGACAATTGTGGAGGACGTCACCGAGTTGCATCTGCTCGGGCAGGAACTGCGCCATCAATCGCTGCACGACTCGCTTACCAGCCTGCCGAATCAGCAGTTCTTCATGTCCACCCTGGAAAGCGTCCTCGAACGCGCCCACCCCGCCACGCAGATCACCGTACTCAAGATCAATTTGACTGGCTTCGCCGTCGTCAACGACGGGTTCAGCCGGGAGATCGGGGACCGAGTGCTGCACTCAGTCGCCAAGCGCCTGCAGCGCGTTGTCTCCGGGGACAAGGCCACCGTCGCGCGATTCGGCTCGGATGAGTTCGCGGTTCTCATCGAGAACTCGCCCACCACACCGAGCGTTTCCGCCCTGGCAGCACGTATCAACTCCGAACTCGCCGAGCCGATGTACCTCGACGGCCGCAGGCTGGTCGTTTCCGCGCGCATCGGCGTCGCGGAACAGCAGGGTCCCGGCGGGCAGGCGGCGCTGCTGCTGCGGGCCGCGGAGGCTGCCCTGCATCACGTGCGCAGGAGCGGCACACGCCTGTGGGGAGTGTTCGACCCGCACCGCGATGCCGATCATCGCGCCCGTTGCCGGTTGGCCGCCGCACTGCCGGGTGCCTGGGGCAGCGGCGAGATCAGCCTGGACTATCAGCCACTGGCGCGATTAGCCGACGGCACGATCGTCGGCATCCAGGCACTGCTGCGCTGGGACCACCCCCACAACGGCGTCCTGGCGCACCAGGAGTGCCTGGAGCTTGCGGTGCGGACCGGCTTGGTACTCCCGCTCGGGCACTGGACCTTGCGCCGCGCCTGCGAGCAGCTTGCCTCGTGGCGACAGCGCCTTGGCGGGGTGACGCCGCTGCTGCACGTCGAGCTCACCCCGCAGCAGTCGCACGACCCGGACCTGGTTGGAATCGTTCGTGGCGCGCTGGAGCAGACGGGGCTTGCGGCCGATCGTCTACAGCTCGGCATCCCGGTGTCAGTGCTGGACGCCGGGCCGGGCAGGGGTGGTGACAACCTGGGGATGCTCACGGATATGGGCGTGGCCATCGCGCTGCTCGGGTTCAGCGCAGTCACAGACGTTGCCCACCTGGAGGACCTGCCGGTGCGGACGGTGGAGATAGCGCCCCGAGTGGTCCAGCGTGTGGCGAGACGACCGAGCGAGGGCTCCGCGGTGGCTCGGGCCGCCCGCCTGCTGCTCAAGCTGGTGTGGTCCTGCGGCGCTAGCGCCATCGTTCGCGGCATCGACACCCAGCACGAAGCCGACTGGTGGAGATCGGCGGGAGCCGACGTCGGGCAGGGCGCGTTCCTCGCACTCCCAGGGGCACCCGATAAGATCATCGCACTGCTTGAGGGCCGCTGAGACGACAGCAGCACAGAACCCGGCCGCGCTGCGCACGCCTCGCCTACACTCCTATGCGGCGGGCTACCTACTGACCGCAAAGGGGTGGTACACGTGGGCGAGAAACTGGCCTGGGTGCCGGATGAGGTCAACCTCGTGGTGCCCAGTTCGGCTCGCATCTACGACTACCTGCTGGGCGGGGCACACAATTTCAAGGTAGACCGGGAAGCAGCGGAACGGCTACTCGCGGCGGTGCCCGCCCGGGACATGGCCTGGCTGAACCGTGGGTTTCTTCGCCGGGCGGTCCTGTTCTTGGTCGACGCCGGTATCCGGCAGTTCCTCGACCTTGGCTCCGGTATTCCTACGGTGGGCAATGTGCACGAGGTCGCTCAGGAAGCTGACCCAGCGTGCCGTGTGCTGTACGTGGATATCGAGCCGATCGCGGTCGCGCACAGTAAGTTGCTGCTCGCGGGCAACGATAACGCATCCGTGATCCGGGTCGATCTGTGTAAACCAGAGATGGTCCTCAACTCTCTCGAGAGGCACCGGTTGCTGGACCTGGCGCAGCCGCTCGGTCTGCTCATGGTCGGGGTCATGCAGTTCGTGCCGGACTCCGATGACCCATGGGGTATCGTCGCCGACTATCGGGAAAAGCTTGCGCCGGGCAGTTACCTTGCGATGTCGCACTTCACGCCGGACGGCATGCCCGAACGGATGGCCCAGGCCGTCGAGGTGTTCAAAACCACCCAGGAACCGGCCCACCCGCGCACCCACGCTCAGGTTATGCGGCTGTTCAACGGGTTCGAGCTAGTGGAACCTGGTTTAGTCTACACCTCGCAGTGGCGCCCAGAATCGCCGGAAGACCCTGGCGAGCACCCGCACCATTCCAACCTCTACGCAGCCGTCGGCCGAAAACTGTAGAAACTACTACTCGGCAGGCGAACCCGACCGATTCTGGATAGCCGCCTACGGACTGCGCAGCTCCAGATCCGCCAGCAGCAGGGCGTGGTCGCTGCCCGCAGCTGCGGCCCCCTCGGACAGGCACTCGATCGCGAGCACCTCGAGTTCGAGGGTGGCCCACAGGTGATCGTTCCCGCGCGCAGCACCGGGTATAAGTGGTGGGTCGGTCCCGGCCCGAGCAGCGGGTCCGTACCCTCGAGTGCTGGTGGGCCGGCGTCGATGCCGAAGACCACCGGGCCGGGCACACCGGTGAGCCAGCCGGCGATCCCGGTGTGAAACGCTCGCTGCAGTGCCGCGGCGGGCTGGCCCGAGGGCTGCCGGCCGTGGAAGCTGCACACCGTCAGCAGATCACCGGTGGACAATGCGGCCCGAGCCGCCACCGTCCGCCAGAGAAACCCGGGCCGTACGGGATCGCGGACCTCGAACGGGGCCCGGTCCAGCACCTGGGCATCCAGCAGGACGGTGCCCGAAAGGCCCAGCACCGCGCACCCCAACCGGTACTCGCTGGCCCGCGGGTTGCACAGGTCGGTGGACAGGGCACCCCACGCGAACACTCGGGAGCGCCGGTGCATCCGCTCATGCGCCGAGGGGTGCGGCAGCAGCGCGCGGTACACCGGTCGGCCGATCTCCTGGAGCAGCGCGAAATCAGGCCGCAACTGGCGAAGCAGGTCGACCTTGGCGTCCAATAATCCAGTCGGTCGGGAATCGACGTTCCAGCTCACCACCCGGATGCGCACTGACGTTACTGCTCCGCACCAGGAGCCCGGTACTCCGCGACCCGGTGGATCTCAGGAACGAAACCCCACACCGACCCCAGCCGGCCGAGCTGAAAGTCCACGTCGACCCGCTTGCGGTAGGACGTTTCGAGGATGGGGCGCTCGTCGATCCCCTGGGTCATCGCCAGGCATGGCGGCCGGTAGGCGCAGCGGGAACAGTGCTGCCAGGCGGGATTCGGGTAGATCCGCAGCGACGGGTCGGTCATGTCCTGCATCTCCAGCGCGACGGCGATGCCCTGCCGTTCGATTTCAAGCTCGGTTCGGGGGATGTGGGTGCGACGGAAGGATTCGGTGCTGCGCTGCGTCATGACGCCACCCGCTCCCGGCACCGCCCGGACCTCCATCGCAGAGTCGCCCGCACCGGGCGCGGCGGTGCGCAGCTCGTTGTGGATGGTGCCCTCGAGCTTGGCGAGGAAACTCAGCTGCCACGCCCAGCTGCGGGTGAGGGCCTGCTCGTCCAGCCGTAGCGCCTCCAGGTCCAACCAGGGCTGGTCAGGGACGACCCGGTGCTCGACGAGCCAGTACAGCTCATGGTCATCGATCACCACTAAGTCGATCCGGACCCGGTACTGCAGCGGCCGGCCTTCCCGGGTGATCAGCCCGGTATCCGGGTTGGTGGGGTCGGGCAGGGTGATGTCGAACTGGGACGCCACCTGGATGGGGGTGAAGCGGTCGACCTCGTTCGCCCAGTCGAAGTAGCGTGTCAGGATTGCCGTGCCCAACTCCAGATGCTGCTCCCAGTCCTGGATCTGCTCCGTGGACAGCTCACCGGTCTGCGTGTAGGCGTCGCGGTCGCGGCGCATCGACTTCTCGAAACCGGCGAGAGCCAGCGGCCGCACGATCGCCCGGCCCCACTCCCACATGCCAGGGAAGTAGTAAACGTCGAGCGCGTCGTGCATCGCCTCGCCGAAGTCGAAGACCTGCGCCCGCTCAATCGGCTCGTAGTCCTGGCGCTCCCGGGCACCGAGGTCCCAAGCCCGCCGGCACCGCCGGAACAGCCTGCTCTCCCACGGCCTAGCCATATAATTCACGCTCACGGCCCCAACCTCCTGCCGTCTGCCCGAAACCCCGAGCCTACCGTGGAGTGCCCGCCTCACGGCTGAGCAGACCGGCAGCAGCATGGTGGTGCAGATGAACCCTCGTTTCCTCAGACGACTGCATCATGTCGTGGTGAAGAAGCTGTCGAGGTCTGCTTGGTGGGTTGGGGGAACTGACGGGCGGTGAGGTGGCTGCCGTGAGGCGAGCCAGGTCATGATCCCGTCGGCGATGTTGGCCGCGTAGCGGGCGCGGCCTTGTGGTGTGGAAGCCAGTGCGGCGTCCTGCGGGTTGCGCATGTTGGCGCACTCGACCAGCGCTGCCGGGATCTGGGCGAGGTTGAGGCCAGCAAGGTCGGAGCGTGGGTACAGGCCATTGGAGCCGATGTAGCCAGCGGCGGTGAAGCCGCCCCTGCGAAACGCCTTGGCCAGGGCTTGGGCTAGGGAGGCCGATGGTTTGCCTTGGCTGTGGTTCAAAGGCGGGTCGGAGTAGGAGACGTGGAAACCGTGCCCGGACGGCGGCGCCCCGTCGGCGTGGATCGAGATTATCGCCTCAGCGCCCGCCCGATTCGCGATCGAGGCGCGGTCGTTCACGCACGGACCAACTCCGGCGTCGTTCGGTCGGGTCAGCACCACCCGCACACCGTGCGCGGTCAGCGCATCACGAACCCGGCGTGCGACCTCCCAATTGAAGGCATGCTCGGGATAACCGCTGTCAGTGGAGGTGCCGGTGGTGTCGCACGCCTTGGTGCCGCCGCGGCCGTTGGGGACCTGGCGGTTGACCTCCACCGGGTGCGAGGCGTTGGCGCCGTTGTGTCCTGGGTCGAGCACCACCGTGGTCCCCTGGAGGGTCGCCGGCAGGCTCGGAGAGCTGGACGGAGCGGATAACGCGGAGTCGGATAGAACAGGATGGATGGCGACTGAGGCGAGGGACAGTGGCGAGATGGCCATTCCCCACACAGTGAGTGGAACCAGGCACAAGACGGGCATCCGCGGCGGGATGCCGCGCAGTACCGAGCACCTCATCAGAGTTCACCTCGCAGTTGTAGGGTCCCCGGGATCGTTGGGTACTGTACGGCTCTGGTGTAGGTGTGACTGGTTGCTGGGCCTCGTCATACCGAAAGTGGCGCTCAGTTCTGGGTTCTCGGATCCAGGTCGCGTACCGAGCCAAGGGTCAGCCCAGTGACCGAGATCACCTCAGGTTAGGTGCCCGTGTTTGACTCGACCTTGCCGACTTTGCCGGTGCTGGCTTGGCTAACGACACAATCTGGGTTGGACAACCGCGAGCGTTATTGGTCCCATCCAACTTTTTTGCACCTTTGAACATCGAACTCGTCATCGGACGGGCGTCTCGGTGCCAGTGAACCTGTAATAACAATGTTTGTTGAAGGAGGCTATTTGTACGGTGAGTTACCAGTTCTGTACTTGAAGAGGCGGCTGCGGCTAGTGAGGCTGCGCCTCGGGCCGCCGAGGTGGTGGTTGAGGTGTCGAGCTCACGGCACCGGGCTACGCAGGACGTGATCAGTGCAGCAGATGATTGGCAGAGCTCGGCTTCAGTGTCGAACTGCTCAGGACCAAGGATCCCTAGCCGAGGACCCGCACGTCCAGCTACAATTTATTACCGCTGAAGGGGGGCTGTAGTCCGCGCGGGCACCTTCGCCTTCGACGTGATCGGCCAGCTGTGAGACACCGCGTGCGCCGGTGGACGGAGTGTTCTGCCTGGCCGGAGCGGGTGCCCGCTACGCCGACCAGTCGCTGCAACGCTGTTTCCGGGAACTGCTCGGCGTCCCCCAGCCACCCCAGCTGCTGGAGCCCGAGCCCCCGTCATCACCAGGAGTTCCCACCGTGGACAGTGACTTCCGTGGACATTGACTTCGTTCGACTGCCAGGTGCGCCGGAGACGGCGTTGCGCCGCGAGGATCTGGCTACCCTTCCCCACAGTGCCCCCGGGCCACCGTGGCGGGTGCGTGCTCACGCGCTGATCTGGGCCGCTCGAGCCGATGAGCGCGCCCGCTCGGCGATTCAGGCGCTCGTACCCCGGGAGGTCTCGGCCCATGCCACGCCGATCGCCACCCTCGGAGCGCTGATCCACTACCTCGACACCCCGGTCGGGCGTTACTCGGAGATCATCGGGGCGGTCGTCTACCGCCGGGGCGGCACCGTCTTCAGCCACGTCCCGTTCATCGCCGTGGACTCCCCGGTCAGCGTGGTGGGGGGGCGCACCAACTGGGCGTTGCCCAAAACGCTCGCCAGCTTCGAGAATCAGCCGGCCCCAGGGATCTCGATGATCGCGACCGGTGGCGACTGGCGGGTCGAAGCCACCCCCACCGCCACTCGGTTCGGGGTGCCGTTGCTGGTACCCGGGCTCCTCGCGCTGGTCCAGCTCGGCCCGCACCACACGGTGTACTCGGTACGACCCAGCAGCTACGGGATGGTGCGCCCGGCCCGAGCCGACGTGCGGGTGAGTGCTGCATCCTCCCTGGGTGGCTGGTTCTCCTCCGGCATGCGTCCCAGCGTGCTCGGCCAGCTGACCATGTTCCTGGGACCGGCTACCAAACAAACGCTCCCGCCCCCAGGTTGATGTCCGAACCAATCGTCGAATAATCAAGACCGGTTGCCGGAGAGCAGATATCTGCGTGCCAGGGTATGCTGATCTGCATGCGGACGACATTGAACCTCCCCGACGGGCTGGTGGCGCAGGCCAAGGAGCATGCGGCATCGAGCGGAAAAACGCTCACGAGCCTGGTGGAGCAGGGCCTGCGGCTGGTGTTGGTACAGCACGCCATCCCGCACCCCACCGCGCCGGAACCATTGCCCGCCTACGGGCAGCCGGGGGGAGGCATCCTGGTCGACCTGGCCGACCGGGATGCGGTGTGGGCGATCCTCGACGAGGATCGGCCAGCGTGATCCTGCCGGACGTGAATGTCCTGGTATACGCCTTCCGCCGGGAGGTCGAGCATCATGAGCGGTACGCGACCTGGCTGGCCCGCGTCGTCGCGGGCGCTGATGAGTTGGCGTTGCATGACACCGTGCTCACCGCGGTGGCTCGGCTCGTCACCAACCCGAAAATCTTCGCCGACCCGGCTCCGATGTCGGTGGCACTTGAGTTCCTCGCGCGAATACGGGAAGCACGGCGGGCCCGCTGGCTGCCCTCAGGCGATGCGACGTGGACCGAGTTGGAGCAGCTGGTGCACCAAGATCGCGCGCTACGGGCGAACCTGGTGCCCGACGCGTTGTTGGCCGCACTGGCCCGCACTCACGGCTGCCGGATCGCGACCGCCGACCGCGGCTTCGCCCGCTTCCCCGGCGTCCACAGCTTCGATCCCGCCGACCCGCCGAGCTGAGCGCAGACTGCGACAGCATGTCCTGATAGCCCCTGACGGCATGGCCCGGACCGTCACACTCCGCTTGTCGCGCGCACGAGGTGGGGGCGTAGCGGGATCGGGGTTTGGCTGCCGTGGTCGAAGCAGACGTAGATCACGTGGGCGCTCCGGCCGATCACCTCGCCCCGCTGGTTGAGTCGGTCGGGGTGTGCCCCGCCAGCTTTGTCCACCGCAACCTGCTCGACCCGGCATCGCCAGCGAACCTCGGTGCACGGCGTCGTGCAGGGGATGTCGCACAGCGGAATCCTGGCAGAAGAGGGAAACTTTTTCTCGCCAATGGGACAGGGTGGCGGAGACGCTTGATTCCTCGCTCGTCGGGACCTGTCCCGCGCATGCACAGTTCTATCGTTGGCTGAGTGGAAATATTCGCAGCACGCCCTACCCTGACGCGTGCAGAGTCCTGGAGGCGATGTTCCCGGGTGTCACGGTTCAGCAACTTTTCCTCCCTGTACGAGCAAAACGGAGCGAACTCCTTAAACCGCCGCGGGTCCCTAACGACTCTTCGCGGCAACCTGTGGCGAGTAGTCCAACCACCCTCCTGTTGTCCAGTCTCGCCGGTGTTGAACCTATCGACGAGTCCTTCATCGCTTCTATTCATGCCCAGATGCGCGAGTTATTGGCGCTTGATGCCCAGGTGGGAGGGGATGAAACCTCTGGCCAAGCCTTGCGTCTGTTTCGGACAGTGCATCGCCGTATCGGGGTGAGTCCGTGCCCGAAGCGCTTGCGGCGCGACTTGTATGCGGCCGCGGGTGAGCTGGCTGAAATTGCCGGCTGGTTGTTCTATGACACCAACCAGCAAGACTCCATGCGCCGCATGAACCACGAGGCGCTGTATTACCTTCGCTGGGCCGGCTGCCGTGGCCTGGAACTGTTGACGCTGCAAAACATGAGCATGCAGGCTGAGTACCTTAACCGGCCGAGCGAAGCATTGGCCATTGTGCAGTCAGTACTGGAAGCTGATTGGCTAAGTCCGCGCATGGAATCGTTGTTTCTGGCTCGTGGCGCTCATGCCTTGGCGCAGCAGCAACAACACGCTGACGCGGTACGTAGCCTTCAAAAGGCCTGTGCGCTCTACCTCGATGGTCCCCGCGACGATGACCCAGCCTGAGCAACTTGGGTTGACGATCGTCAGTTTGTCTGGTTCGAAGCGATTGTCCAGGCGAAACTTGGTGAATGGGACAAGTCCGTGCATATCTTCGCGGAAGCACTGACTACCAGCCCTCAGCACCGGGTCCGGGGTCTGTATAGCCGTTCGGTCTACCTGTTCGAAAGCCTGGTGAACGTGTGCGACTGGCGGGAAGCCGAACAGCGTATTCTGCAGAAAACTCTGCATACTCTTCACGCAACGACTACTACCCCCTCCTTAGAGGATGGAGTGATGTGGTTGCGGAAGGTGTTGGAGGGGTAGAGGGGCGGACTGAGGTCGTGTCGATCGAGTACGAACAGGATCTACAGCATCGAGCCATCAAGATCCATGGGATGTGCTCTAACCGACGCCGAGATGGCGGGCGATGAGCATGCGTTGGATTTCGCTGGTTCCTTCACCGATCTCGAGGACTTTGGCGTCGCGGTAGAAACGAGCCACCGGGTACTCATTCATATACCCATACCCGCCGAAGACCTGGGTGGCGTCCCGGGCATTTTCCATCGCCGCGTTCGAGGAGACCAGCTTCGCAATGGCCGCCTCTTTCTTGAACGGCTCTCCGTGCAGCATCCTCGCTGCGGCATGATAGTAGGCCAGCCGGGCGGTGTGCGTCCGCGCCTCCATATCAGCAATCTTGAACTGGATTGCCTGGTAGCTGCCGATGGCGCGGCCGAAGGCGTGCCGCTGCCGAGCGTAGGACACACATTCGTCGATGCAACCTTGGGCCAGGCCGACGCCCAGCGCAGCGATCGCGATGCGGCCCTCGTCGAGAATGGAGAGGAACTGCGCATAACCCCGGCCCCGCTCGCCGAGCAGATTGCCCAGCGGTACCCGGCAGTCGTCGAAAAACACCCCGCGGGTGTCCGAGCAGCACCAGCCGACCTTGGAGTAGCTCGCCGAGACCGTGACCCCGGGGTGTCGGGCCGGGACCATGATGGTGGAGATCTCCTTGCGGCCCCCGTTGACACCAGTGATCGCGGTGACGGTGATAACCGAGGTGATGTCGGTGCCCGAATTCGTGATGAACGCTTTGGAACCGTTGATGACCCAGGTGTCCCCCTCACAGCGCGCGGTGGTGCGGGTAGCGCTCGCATCGGACCCACCAGCGGGCTCGGTGAGGCCGAAGGCCCCGAGCCGTTGGCCGGTGCACAGCGGGGGAAGCCAGTACCGTTTCTGCTCCTCGGTGCCGAACCGGAAGATCGGCATTGCGCCCAGCGACACGCTGTCCTCCAGCGTGATGGCCACCGAGGAGTCCACCCGCGCCAGCTCCTCCAGCGCCAGGCACAACGCGAAGTAATCACCGCCCATCCCGCCGTACTCCTCGGGGAAGGGCAGCCCGAACAGCCCGATAGCGCCCATTTTCGCGACTAGCTCGTAGGGGAATGTCCCGTGCTTGTAGAACTCGGCGATGACTGGGGCGACCTCCTTGCGGGCGAACTCCTCGACGGTGGCGCGCAGCGCGGCGTGCTCTTCGCTTAGCACGTGTCCTCCCTGTGGATAACCCGTGAGTGGCGATGCGAGCTGCGACTCGCATCGCCACTCACGGGTCGACGACCAGCAGCGTGCTGCCGCGCTCGACGGTGCCGCCGGGGCGGGCACGCAGCTCGCGGACCACCCCGCCCACCGGTGCGGTGAGCACATGCTCCATCTTCATCGCCTCCAGCACGAGCAGCCGGGCACCCGCGGTGACCTGCTGACCCTCGGCGACGTCCACGACGGTGACGGTGCCGGGCATCGGAGCGCGCACCGCCCCGTCGGCGCCCAGGCCGCTGCGCTGCGCGGCGTCGAGGGGCTGCTGCTCACGCAGTTCCCAGCTGTGCCCGTCGCGGCCTAGCCACACCGTGGTGCCCTCAGCCGCGCAGGTGTAGCGGCGGGTGATCCGATCCAGGGTGACGACCAGCTCCCCACCCTCCCACCAAGCGCAGGCGCGGGTCGGGGCGCTCGCATCGCCCGCGCCGCTCGCATCGCCCGCACCGACGATGAGCTCGGCGGAGGCGGCCCGGCCCCGGGTTTGGACCTCGATCGGCTCGTGCCCGCTGGCCTGCACCTTCCAGCGGGTCCACGCCGGCTCACCGAGGCGCCAGCTGCCGGGCAGCGCGAAGGGATCTACCACCGGTCCGGGGGGTTCCAGGGCCAGCAGCGCCCATAAGGCCGCTGCGGCGAGCACGTCCTCAGGGGGCGCCGCGGCGACCCAGTGCGCGGCCCGGCGCGCCACCAGCCCGGTTTCCAGCGCTCCGGCCCGCACCTCAGCGTCGGCGAGCAGCGCGCGCAGGAACGCCACGTTGGTCCCCAGGCCCAGGATGCTGAGCTGGGCCAGCGCGGTGTCCAGCCGGCGTAGCGCACTGTCCCGGTCGGCGCCGTGCGCGATGACCTTGGCCAGCAGCCCGTCGTAGTCGCTGCCCACCTCCGTGCTCACGTCCGGGCCCACGGCCAGCCCGGAGTCCACCCGGATGCCCGGACTGGCGGGCTCCCGCATCTGCAGGATCCGCCCTGAGGTGGGCAGGAAACCCTTCGCCGGGTCTTCGGCGTAGATCCGCGCCTGGATGGCGTGGCCCTGCAGGCGCAGGTCGTCCTGGGTGAACGTTAGCGGCTCCCCGGCGGCCACCCGCAGCTGCCACTCGACCAGATCCAGCCCGGTGACCAGCTCGGTGACCGGGTGCTCGACCTGCAGCCGGGTGTTCATCTCCAGGAAGAAGAACTGATCGGGCCGCTGCGCCGGCACGAGGAACTCGACCGTTCCCGCGCCGGTGTAGCCCACGGCGCGCGCGATGGCCACCGCGCACTCGCCCATCCGGGTCCGGCTCGCGGCGTCCATCAGCACCGCGGGCGCCTCCTCGATGATCTTCTGGTGTCGTCGCTGCAGGCTGCACTCGCGCTCGCCCAGGTGCACCACCGTGCCGTGCGCATCGGCCAGCACTTGGATCTCGAGATGCCGCGGGGCTTCGAGGAGCCGTTCGACGAGCAGGGTGTCGTCGCCGAACGCACCCCGGGCCTCCCGGCGGGCGCCAGCGATGGCCTCGGGCAGGTCCGCTGCGCGCTGCACCACCCGCAGGCCCTTGCCCCCGCCGCCGGCGGAGGGCTTGAGCAGCACCGGGTAGCCGATCGCGGTGGCTGCCGCGGCCAACGCGTCGTCGTCCTGACCGCCGCTGCCTGGTATCACCGGGAGGCCGGCGGCCGCCACGGTCGCCTTGGCCGTGATCTTGTCGCCCATCGCCTCCATCGCGCCCGCCGGCGGGCCGATGAAGACCAGACCGGCCTGCGCGCAGGCCCGGGCGAAGTCAGCGTTCTCCGAGAGGAACCCGTAGCCGGGGTGCACGGCCTGCGCGCCGGTGCGCGCGGCGGCCTGCAGGATCCGCGGGATGCACAGGTAGCTCTGCGCCGCTGGCGCGGGACCAAGCCGGATGGCGACGTCAGCGTCGCGGACGTGCCGAGCGTCGGCGTCGGCGTCGCTGTAGACGGCCACCGAGTGCACCCCCATCGCCCGCAGCGTGCGGATCACCCGCACCGCGATCTCGCCGCGGTTGGCTACTAAGACGGATGCAAACACGCCCCTCACATCCGGAAGACGCCGAAGCGGCTCGGTGCGAGGGGAGCCTGGGCGCAGGCGGACAGCGCCAGGGCGAGCACCATCCGGGTGTCCGCTGGGTCGAGCACCCCGTCGTCCCACAACCGGGCCGTCGCGTAGTAGGGGTGACTTTGATACTCGTACTGGGCACGTATGCGGTCCTTGAAGGCCACCTCGGATTCGGGGTCGCCCGGACGGCGGACGGTGGCGAGCACCATGGCGGCCTGCTCCCCGCCCATCACCGAGATTCTCGCATTGGGCCACATGAACAGGAACCGCGGTGAGTACGCCCGGCCGCACATCGAGTAGTTCCCCGCGCCGAATGAACCGCCGATGATGACGGTCAACTTGGGCACCCGGGTGGTCGCCACCGCGGTGACCATTTTAGCGCCGTGCTTGGCGATCCCGCCGGCCTCGTACTCCCGGCCCACCATGAAACCGGAGATGTTCTGCAAGAATACCAGCGGGATGCCCCGCTGGTCGCACAGTTCGATGAAATGCGCACCCTTGAGCGCCGACTCGCTGAATAGGATCCCGTTGTTGGCCACGATGCCCACCGGGTGCCCGTGCAGCCGGGCGAAGCCGGTGACCAGCGTGGTGCCGTACTCGGCTTTGAACTCCGACAGGCGGCTGCCGTCGACGATCCGGGCGATCACCTCGCGCACGTCGTAGGGGGTACGGGAGTCCACCGGCAGCACCCCGTAGATCCCCGCCACGGTGGGCTCTTCGGTGGCGATCACCTCCCACGGCGCCGGCGGGCGGGGCCCGAGCGTGCCGACGATGGCGCGGACAATCCGCAGCGCGTGGGTGTCGTCGTTGGCGAGGTGGTCGGTGACCCCGGAGAGGCGGGAGTGCAGGAGGGCACCGCCGAGTTCTTCGGCGCTCACCACCTCGCCGGTGGCGGCCTGGACCAGTGGCGGGCCGCCGAGGAAGATCGTGCCCTGATTGCGGACGATCACCGCCTCGTCGCTCATCGCCGGCAGGTAGGCGCCGCCCGCGGTGCAGGAGCCGAGCACCGCCGCGATCTGCGGGATGCCCCGCGCGGACATCGTCGCCTGGTTGTAGAAGATCCGGCCGAAGTGCTCCCGGTCGGGGAATACCTGATCCTGCTCGGGCAGGTAGGCCCCGCCGGAGTCGACGAGGTAGATGCACGGCAGGTGATTGTCCAGGGCCACCTCCTGAGCGCGCAGATGCTTCTTGACCGTCATCGGGTAATAGGTGCCGCCCTTGACGGTGGCGTCGTTGGCGACAATTACGCATTCCCGGCCGGCCACCCGCCCGATCCCGGTGATGATCCCGGCGCCCGGGGCCTCGTCGCCGTAAAGGCCGGTGGCCGCGAGCGGGGAGAGTTCCAAGAACGGGCTTGACGGGTCCACCAGCGCGTCGACCCGATCACGCGGCAACAGCTTGCCGCGTTCGACATGACGTTGTCGAGCCCCCGGCGGTCCGCCCAGCCGGGCTCTCGCGAGCCGCTCGCGCAACTCCGCCACCAGCGCCAGGTGCGCCTGGGTATTGCCCGCGACCAGGGTGTCCATCGCCGATCCCCTCCCACCGGGGCAAGCGCTGGTAAACCCCGAGCGCTGGTAAACCCACAGTAGCGCCCACAAACCAGCTCCAGGCGTGTCCCACGACACACGTGGTCGCTGTATCACACACGCCGGTTCTCACGCCGCCGGGGTCATGGAGGGTTATGCACAGGCAGAATTCGAAGGAACCGGAACGCTCGGGCGCTCTCTCAATGCGCCGAGTTCGACCTTAGAGCTGTTCATCTGACCGCGGACAGCTCCGGTGTCGAACTCGGCGTGCTTGGAGCGGTACAGTGGAGAGTTCCGCCACGCGCGGCGCGGGCGTCGCATACCCATGAGCTGGCCGGGCTGCGCGGAGCCGGTGATGGCTGAGCGGCGGCTGGGGCGCCTGCTGACGCCGAGGATGGCGTCTCATAGGCTACTTTATGTAGCGTAGTCCTCATGCGAAGGACGTATGCTCTGGTCCAACGGGCAATGGTCCTGGTGAACGATCCCCTGGGACGCCACTGGGATTATGAGCTGTCCAAGCAGACCGGCGTCCGCTCCGGCGTGCCTTACCCGATGCTGACGCTCGGTCTCGCCCCGGTCGCGGAGCTGTACGCTGTGCCCCGCTTCGAGCGACTGCTGTGGGCTGCGGAGCAACTCGAGGTGGCCCTTTTCGAGGGCCTGAGGGCGCGTCGCCGAGGCGCTTACGTTCGTGCGGAGCCTGCTGAGCCGCACACGCAGGATCCTGCCAGATTTGTTGGGCTCTACTGAACATTCGTGTGGAGTTGCAATGATGCCGTCCGGTTCGCCTGACCACCCGCAGCGGCGCGGGAGCCGCTGGAACCTGCTGCTGCTGGTGCCGCTGCTGGTACTGGTCACGCCGCTGTACAACAGCGACGAACCCCGGCTGCTCGGTTTCCCGTTCTTTTACTGGTTGCAGTTCCTCTTCGTCCCGCTGGGCGTGATCTGCGTGGGGGTGGTGTACCGGAAAACGGGTGGCCGGCGGTGACCGTGCAGTGGACCGAGCTGGTCGTCTTCATCCTGCTGCTCGCCGTGATCGAGCAAACATATGAACTTCGTCCAGGGCCGTTACGGATCGCGCACCCTGACCCTGCTGGTAACAGTCACCGGAATCGTCGCAACGATGCTGCATCTCGCCGTGCAACTGGCTGGGCTGGAGGCCGATTACCATGCTGGCGAGGCTCTCCGCGGCGCAACCCCGGACAGGCGTGCGGCGTGCTCGTCCACGGACGAGTCAGCGGCACCAGCTATCGACCGATCCTGCGCCCCACCACCGAGCATTACCTTGGTTGAATGACGGGGTGCCGCGGTGGGTTGTGCATCTGGATATGGATGCCTTTTTCGCTGCCGTGGAGCAGCTGACCCGGCCGACTCTTGCTGGTCGGCCGGTTCTGGTGGGTGGGGTGGGTGCGCGGGGGGTGGTGGCCGGAGCGAGTTATGAGGCCCGTGCCTACGGTGTGCGCTCGGCGATGCCGATGTCTCAGGCGCGGCGACAGTGCCCCTCAGCGGTAGTGCTGCCGCTGCGGCTATCGGTGTACCGGGCGGTGAGCGAGCGGGTGTTCAGCGTGGTGCGGGAGGTAGCCGGGCCGGTTGAGCAGGTGGCGTTGGATGAGGCATTCACCGAGCCGGCGGAATTGTGGGGAGCTGACCAGGCCGCAGTCGAGGAGTTCGGCATGCGGCTGAGGGAGCGGGTACGCCGCTACACCGGTCTGGCGGGCTCGCTGGGTGCGGGGTCGGGCAAGCAGATCGCGAAGATCGCTTCTGGGCTGGCCAAGCCCGATGGGCTGTGCATCGTTGCGCAGGGTCGGGAGCGGGAGGTGCTGGCGCCGTTGCCGGTACGCCGGCTGTGGGGTGTCGGGCCGGTCGCTGAGGCCGCCCTGCGCCGGGTGGGCGTGGACACCATCGGTGCGCTGGCTGCGCTGTCCGTCTATGAGGTCACGTCCCTGCTCGGGGCCACAGCCGGGGTGGCACTGCACCGGCTGGCCCACGGCGTGGATGACCGGACCGTGGCCGAGCGTGGGCACGCCAAGCAGGTCTCCGCGGAAACTACCTTCGAGGCGGACCTGGGCGACCTGGCCTCCGTGCGGGCCGCGGTTACCGAGATGACCATCCACGCGCACCGGCGCTTGCTCACCTCAGCTCGCTCGGCGCGCACGGTGACGGTGAAGGTGCGTGGCGCCGACTTCACCACCCGCAGCCGCTCGGAGACCGCCGTGACCGCGACCACCGACGTCGTGGCGCTGGTGGACACCGCGCAGCGGCTGGTGACATCCGCGTTGCCGGGGTCGGGAGTGCGGCTGATCGGGGTGTTGCTGTCGGGGCTGACCAGCGCGGCGCAGCAGTCGCTGTTTGACGAGCCAACCCGCGCCACGCCTCTCACCCCCACGACCGCCACGCCCGCAGAATGGGCGGAATGGCACCACGCAGCGCCGACCCCGGAGCCGGAAAGGCCATGGCGGGCCGGCGATGACGTGACTCACCCGGATTATGGGCACGGCTGGGTCCAAGGCGCCGGCCATGACCGGGTCACCGTCCGGTTCGAAACCCGCAGCACCGGCCCGGGCCCCGTGCGCACCCTCACCGCCACAGACCCCAACCTGACCAGAGCGGACCCATTGACCAGCCTGGATTAGGAGCCAAGCATTGCGGTGCAGTTCCTCTTCGTCCCGCTCGGCGTGATCTGCGTGGGGGTGGTGTACCGGAAAACGGGTGGCCGGCGCTAACCGTCCGTCCGGCGGTAAGCCCAGTACACCATCTGCATCGGGACCTCAACCCGGTCGCGCCCGCGCAGATCCGGGTGCTCGGTCCTCAGGCGTGCAACGGCGGCCAGCACCTCGGCACGCCGCTGGGCCGGCAGGGTCGCGACCGCGCTGTGGCTCAGCGCGTACTCGGGTGCGGCAGGTAGCTCGGACGGGCCCGGTCGTAAAGCCCGGCCCGCGCGCCGAACGACAACGCCCGCCGCCGATCAATCTCCGGCGTATCGGCAGGTCCCGCAGACACCCGCCAGCCTATCTGCTTCTCCCGGAGAGGTCTCGGCGCGTCCAGAGAGCACCCGATGCAGCCGGAACCTCGTGCTACGCTGCGGGTTCCAAGCTAGCCGCCCCGAGCTGTACCCGGCATGGCGACAGCCAGGAGCGACGACGTGACGAACATGAGTCCGGATGAGTTCCGGCACTACGGCTACCGCGTGGTGGACTGGATCGCCGACTACTGGAAGCACCTCGAATCCCTCCCGGTCGCCCCGAGGGTCGAGCCCGGCGACATCCTCCGCCGGCTGCCCGCCCATCCCCCGGAGCAGGGTGAGTCCTTCGATGCCGTGCTCAGCGACCTGGATGAGCTCCTCGTCCCCGGCCTGTTGCACTGGCAGCATCCGAGGTTCTTCGGGTACTTCCCGGCGAATAGCTCCCCCCCGGCGGTGCTAGCCGACCTGCTGTGCTCCGGGCTCGGGGTGCAGGGCATGCTCTGGGTTACCAGCCCGGCGTGCACCGAGCTGGAGCAGCGGGTGCTCGACTGGCTGGCGCAAGCCCTCGGGTTGCCAGAGCGGTTCCGGCTCGCTGGCCCGGGCGGCGGGGTGATCCAGGACACGGCCTCCAGCTCGGTGATCCTCGCGGTGCTCGCGGCTCTGCACCGAGCTAGCGCGGGCCGGGTGCGCCGGGACGGGGTGACGCCAGGCCGCTACGTCTGCTATGTCACGGCGGAAACCCATTCCGCGGTCACCAAGGCGGCGGTGATCACCGGACTCGGTGAGCAGGCGATCCGGCAGGTACCCACCCGGCCTGGCGAGCAGGCGATGGACCTCACCCAGCTGCGCGGGCTGGTCACTGCGGACCTGGTAGCGGGTCACACGTCGTTGCTGGCCGTGGCCACCGTGGGCACCACCTCAACTTGCGCGGTCGACCCGGTGCCCGGGATGGGGGCGCTCTGCCGGGAACATGGCATCTGGCTGCACGTGGACGCCGCCTACGCCGGGGTGGCCGCGGTGTGCCCGGAACTGCGCTGGCTGCATGACGGGGTGGCCGAGTTCGCCGACTCCTACTGCACCAACCCGCACAAGTGGCTGCTCACCAACTTCGACTGCGACACCTTCTGGGTCGCCGACCGGGCCGCGCTGACCGGCGCCTTGTCCATCCTGCCCGAATACCTGCGCAACGAGGCCTCGGAATCAGGTCAGGTCACCGACTACCGGGACTGGCAGATCCCGCTGGGCCGCCGGTTCCGAGCCCTCAAACTCTGGGCGGTCCTGCGCTGCTACGGCCTGGCTGGGCTGCGGGAACACATCAGGCGGGGAATCGAGCATGCCCAACACGTGGCCCGGTGGATCACTGCGGACGAGCGCTTCGAGCTGACCACGCCGCAACGGCTGTCGCTGGTCTGTTTCCGGCTGCGCGCGGCGAACCAGGCGAACCTCGACCTGCTAGCCAGGGTGAACGCCACCGGCATCACCTTCCTCACCCACACCAAGATCGACGAACGGGTGTCGCTGCGCTTCGCGGCTGGCGGCACGCACACCGAACTGCACCACGTCGAGCAGGCATGGCGTTGTGTCCAGCAGCAAGCGGCCACCCTCCTCGCCGGGTGACGCAGACCTGGCGCATCGCCCGATTCACCCGAGCAACAGGTTGTGTCTTATCCGGGGTAGGCAATCGGGCAGCCCACCAGGGCGTCCCGCGACCAGAGCGAAACCGGTCGGGCGTAGTCGCAGTTCCAGGGCCAATGTCTGCTGGGCCCGGCTCATTCGCCGGAGTCTGGAGCGCAGCGTCTCGTCGGCAAACAAGTCCTCAACGCTCAACGCACCCGGCACCTCTGGCGCCACCCCGTCAAGATCCGGCAACCTGATTCCCGTGGACGAGTAGACGCGATGTAATGCCACCCAGTCCAGCCCAGAGCCCTCGAACAGCGCGGGCAGTTCGGCGAACCGGAACGGCCGCACAATCGGGTTGAGGTAGGCGTCGGCGTCGCGTGCCTCCTGCTCGACCGGGCTGAAACCGGCCTCCGTCCACCCCTCCCAGGGGTAACCGTAGCGGGCAAGCGAGTGGCGCAGGCCCAGTGCCCGGACGGTGTCCATGCCGGACCTGACGTCCTCGCCCGAGGTCAACAGCAGCACCAGCTCCCGATCGAGCATCCGACCGTGCTCGCCGAGGGAGTGGTAAAACCACAACAGCATATGCCCCTTCGGCGCCAGATGGTCCGCGAGCGCGCGCAGCCCCGCCCGGGGATCAGGCAGATGATGCAACACGCCGATACAGGTAATGAGATCGTATTCTATGCTCAGGGCGAGTTCCGGGATACTCGCCTTGAGGAACTCAATGTTGTTCGCGCCGTGCCGTTGGGCCAGCCGGCGGGCCACCGCGAGAGACTGGTTGCTGAGGTCGACGCCCAGAAAACTCGCCTTCGGGTAACGCAAGGCCATCCCCACCAGATAGTGCCCGGTACCACATCCCGCCTCAAGAACCCGCAACCCTGACAGGTCTGGGTTGCTGCGGATCAGCGGTATTTCCTCCGCTATCTCGTTGATCAGGCTCGACTCGATGTCCGGTGAGGGAAAGGGGAAGGTCTCATAGAACTGGGCGGTCTCGCTCATCATCGCGCACGCGTCCTTCCGGTCAGGTCACTCGCGGCCCAGGAACTCGGTCAGCAGCGCCGTGGTGTGCTCTGGTGCTTCTTGGTGCACGAAGTGCCCCACGCCGGGCAGAACTTTGTAGCGGTAGCCATCGCCGGCCCAGTAAGCCGAGCGGCGTGCGGTGCGCTCCAACACGTAGGGGTCATCGGTACCGTGCAGCTGCAGCACCGGCACCCGGACCCTCCGATCCACCGCGCGAGACAGCCGGCGCCCATCGAAACGGAACCGCGAGCGGCCGACCCATCGATAGTATTCTAATGCGCAGTGCGCCACTCCGGGAATCAACATGGCCCCCGGTAACGCCGGGCCACCGTGGTGAACTCGTTGCAGGCGCCCCACCGCTGGCCCGTACCCTGGCGCAGGAGCTGCTCCACCAGCACCGCGCCGTGGCGGGTCAGGCTGCGTTCGGGGAGCCAGGGCGCTTGGAAACTGGCCAGGTAGCGGGCTGCCAAGCGCTGCGCCGGGTCGCGCAGCAGGGCTTGGCCCATCGCACAGGGATGCGCGGCGGCCAGCACCGTCACCGAGCGCACCACCCGGGGGTGCAGCGCGGCCGTGCACCAGCTGAGGATGCCGCCCCAATCGTGCCCGACCAGGTCGGCTTGGCGTTCCCCGAGGGCCCGGACCAGGCCCGCCACGTCACCCGACAGCGTCCACGGGTCATACCCCCGGGGGGGCTTATCCGAGTCACCGTAGCCGCGCAGGTCCACCGCGACGGCGCGCATCCCCAGCGCGGCCAGCGCCGGGAGCTGGTGCCGCCAGGACCACCAGAACTCCGGGAAGCCATGCAGAAGCAGCACCAGCGGGCCGGTCCCGAGTTCGGCCACATGCAGCTGGATCCCGTTGGCCGATACCTCGCGGTGTGTCCACGGTCCCGGGATCCGAACCGAGCTGGGGTCCGGCGGGCGGCTCACCCCCCGGGTTGCTCAGCGCTGGGTTGCTCAGCCCGGGGTTCGCTGGCGGGTTCGCTGTCGCTGCGGCGCACGACGCGCCGAGGGGCCAGCGCCGCCCCGGTGTCGCGGACGGTGCTGATCGTGCGCTCTGGCTTGCGGATGCTGCGCATCCGGCGCCAGCCCACCAGACCGCACCCCGCCGCGACGGCCAGCATCAGGACGAACACCAGGGCGAAGGCGGCCCACTGCGGCAGCCAGATAGCGATTACCTCGGCGATCGTGATGAACAGGAAGAACAGGCTGAAGAGCACGATCGTCAGCGCGAGGACGAAGAAGATGCTGCTCTTGGCGCCCTTGCGGGCCTCGGCGGTCAGCTCCGCCTTGGCCAGTTCCACCTCTGCGCGGAACAAGGTGGAGAAGTACGTGGCGGCATCCCGAACCAGATCACCCAGGGACGCATCGGCAAGCGGCGGGAGGGTGACCGGTGACAGCGGGACAGCAGGCGGTGATTCCGGTTTGGCATGCCGGCCGGGGCGCGGCGGGGTGCTGGTCACCTGCGACATGGTGCCATGGTCCTTCTCGATCACGCCGTGTGGTCGGCACTCGACTCAGGGTGGCCGGAATCGCAACGAGATATCTCCAGCAACGGGGTGGTATGGTATTTGGTATGGTGATGAAAAAGATCACCGTTACGCTGGATGAAGACGAGCTCGCTCGCATCCGTGGCTTGGTCGAATCTGGCAAGGCCCCGAGCGTCTCGGGCTTCGTGCAGCACGCGGTGCGGGTGTCACTGGATGACGTCGCTGGTTGGGGAGCGGTGCTCGCGCAAGCTCTAGCTCAGACCGGTGGTGATCTCACCGCGGACGAACGGGCGTGGGCTGACCGGATCCTCGGTACCGGGAAGCACAGAGCAGCGTGACTGCAGCTTTTGTGACGGCTCGGCCGTCGTGGGGAATTACCTTCGACGCCGGTGGGCTCATTGCTCTCGATCGCGACGACCGGCAGGTGATCGTGCTGCTCGCCCGATCCGCCGAGGCCGGCGCCCGAGTCACCGTCCCGGCAAGTGCGCTGGCGCAGGCGATCCGCCAACCGGAACGGCAAGCCCGCCTGGCCAGGCTGATTCGCCAGCCCACGACGGACGTCGTCCCCCTCGATGGCGTCGATGCCACCAACATCGGGCGACTTCTCGCCGCCAGCGGTACTGCCGACATCGCGGACGCCCACGTCGTGGTCTGTGCCCGACGCAGTGGCCAGCAGGTCGTCACCACAGACCCAGATGATCTTCATCGCCTCGACCCACACCTCGACGTCGTCCCGATCTGAGCCCCCGGGCGGCGTCGCTCCGAAACTGCCTGGCCTCCTGATCGCCTCAGCATTGATCGATGTCACCCAGTTCGCCACCGTGATCGGCAAGCTCATCCAGCGGCACGCCGCGGTCGCCGAGCAGGCTGGCACGAGCGTGGCGGAGATGAAGGTGGTCTTTCGATGCCGGCCAGAACTCGCAGGCGAACTTCGATTATGTGGCCGGGCGCAAGCTGCACTACGTCGGCTCGGTGCCGCCCGCGCCGCCCTGCAGGACGAGGTCTTCGGCAAACGAGTACTGATCACCAGCCGCGAGGACTGGCCGATCTCCGAGGTCGTGGCCGGCTACCGCTCCCAGCCCGATGCCGAGTTCTCCTTCCGCCAGCTCAAAGACCGGCGCGTGGTGTCCTTCGCCCCGATGCACCACTGGACCGAGCACAACATCCACGTGCACCTATTCACCTGCGTGCTCGCGCTCCAACTCACCCACCTGATGCGCCGCGCCGCGCACCAGGCCGGGCTGCACTATTCCGTACGCGAACTCCTAGCCCAGCTGGCCGGTATCCAGGAAAGCGTACTGATCTATCCCTCCACCGGCGGCCGACCCAAGGCTCGGCGCATGCTGACCGAGACCACTCCCGACCAAGACGAGCTCGCTGCGATCTTCGAACTCGAGCGCTGTGCCCCACGCACTGAGGTCATAGGAACCCACAAGATCCATATAGCTCGTGAACAGTAGCAACACACACAAAGATCAACTTAGCTAGGAAAGTCAGGCTAGAGGGTAGGAGATAGCCACTTCTACCTTGGCGCCGTTGCGTACCTGGCGGTGGCCGTCTCACTCTCCGGGGGAGCTGCGGAATCGCTTTACCTCACTGCGGCGGCGCTTGTCGGCCAAACGGCGTTCCCGCGCCGCCCGAGAGGGGTAGCTGGGGCGGCGTGTCGGTGGGTCCGGGGCAAGCGCTTGGCGAAGCATTGCGGCGAGCCGGACTCGCGCCGCTTCCCGGTTGCGCAGCTGGGAGCGGTGCTCGGCGGCCACGACGGTGAGCACACCGTCGATCAGCCGCCTGCCCAGCCGCTGGAGTATCCGGTCGCGTTGCGCTGGGGTGAACGCCGCGCTGGCCGCCACGTCAAAAATCAGTTCGACGCGCGAATCGGTGGTGTTCACCCCCTGCCCGCCCGGCCCACCTGCCCGAGAGAAGCGCCACCCCAGCTCAGTCTCAGGTATCGAGACCGAGCTGCACACCACCAGCATGTCGGGCACCTGTCCAGCATGCCCGCAGTGGGTTGGCCGTCGTTGGAGACGATGCGAACGGGGGTTGGTAGCCCTTGAAGGGCTACCAATTACTCTGTGGCGCCAGCGTGCATGCCGGCGGAGATCAGGTCCATTACCGAGGAGTCGGCCAGGGTGGTGACGTCGCCGATCTCGCGATGCTCGGCGACGTCCCGCAGCAGGCGGCGCATGATCTTGCCGGATCGGGTTTTCGGTAGGTCGGGGACGACCATGATCTGCCGGGGCTTGGCGATCGGGCCGATCTGGGTGGCCACGTGGTTGCGTAGCGCCTTGATTGCCTCTTCGCCCCGGCCCTCGTCCTGGGCGACGTGGCCGCGCAGGATCACGAACGCGACGATGGCCTGCCCGGTGATCGGGTCGGGGGCGCCGACCACAGCGGCCTCGGCCACCGTTGAATGCGACACCAGCGCGGACTCCACCTCGGTGGTGGAAATCCTGTGCCCGGAGACGTTCATCACGTCATCCACCCGGCCCAGCAGCCAGATCGCGCCGTCCTCGTCGTACTTGGCGCCATCCCCGGCGAAGTAGTAGCCTTGCTGGGCGAACCGCGACCAGTACGTCTTGTGGTAGCGCTCGTCGTCCCCCCAGATGGTGCGCAACATCCCGGGCCAGGGCTGGTCCAGCACCAGGTAGCCGCCCTGGCCGTGGTCAACCGGGGTGCCGGAGCCGTCCACCACGGTGGCGCTGATGCCCGGCAGCGGGCGCATCGCCGAGCCGGGTTTGGTGGCGGTGACGCCGGGCAATGGCGAGATCATGATCCCGCCGGTCTCGGTTTGCCACCAGGTATCGGCGATCGGGCAGCGCTCGTTGCCGACATGTTCCCGGTACCACATCCAGGCCTCGGGGTTGATCGGTTCCCCGACGGTGCCCAGCATTCGCAGCGAGGACAGGTCGAACTTCTCCGGGATCTGGCTGCCCCACTTCATGAAGGTGCGGATCAGGGTCGGCGCGGTGTAGTAGATCGTGACGCCATAGCGCTCCACGATCTCCCAGTGCCGGCCCTCGTGCGGGGTGTTCGGGGTGCCCTCGTACATGACCGACGTGGCGCGGTTGGCTAGTGGCCCGTAGACGATGTAGCTGTGTCCGGTGACCCAACCGATATCGGCGGTGCACCAGTAGACGTCCTGGCCGGGCTTGTGGTCGAAGACGACGTGGTGGGTGTAGGCGCAGTGGGTGAGGTAGCCGCCGCAGGTGTGCAGGATGCCCTTGGGCTTGCCGGTGGTGCCCGAGGTATAGAGGATGTACAGCGGGTGCTCGCTGTCGAAGGCCTCGCAGGTGTGCTGGTCGGACTGGGAGTCCACCAGCTCGTGCCACCACAGGTCACGGCCCTCGGTCCAGTCGATATCGGCGTTGGTGCGCTTGACCACCAGGACGTGGCGCACCGTCGAGGTGCCCCGCAGCGCCTCGTCGGCGTTGGCCTTCAACGGCCCCGCGCTGCCCCGCCGGTACTGGCCATCGGCGGTGATCACCAGCTTGGCCTGCGCGTCGTTGACCCGTTGGCGCAGTGCCTCGGCGGAAAAACCCCCGAATACCACGCTGTGCGGCATGCCCAGCCGGGCGCAGGCGAGCATGGCGAACACCGCCTCGGGGATCATCGGGAGCTGGATGGCCACCCGGTCCCCGGCCTGCAGGCCCAGCGCGAGCAACGCGTTGGCGGCCTTGCAGACTTCCCGCTGCAGCTCGGCGTAGGTGATGGTGCGGGTGTCACCCGGCTCGCCCTCCCAGTGGAAGGCGACCTGCTCGCCGTGGCCGTCCTCGACGTGCCGGTCCACGCAGTTGTAGGCGACGTTGAGCCGCCCGCCGAGGAACCACCGGGCGAATGGCGCGTTGGACCAGTCGAGGACCTGCGTGAAGTCGGTATCCCAGGACAGCCGGTGGGCCTGCTGGGCCCAGAAAGCCTCCTGGTCAGCGTCCGCGAGGTCGTAGAGTGCTGCGGTAGCATTCGCCTGCGCGGCGAACTGCGCGTTCGGGGGAAACGCGCGGTTCTCGGTGAGCAGGTTGTCGAGTCGCTGGCTGGGATTACCCATTGTGGGGGTACCTCCTGTGTCGCTTGTGGCGCGGTGCGCTGCTGACGGTAGTAGGATCGCCACCTCAGGGCTAGCGTTACAGCCCCTCACCTCTCGTCATTCGCTCGCGTGACGATCGCGACGAACTCCCGCTCCGGGTCCTTGACCAACCCGTGGATCGTCGTCACCACCGGGCAGGGCCACACCGACGGGCAGGTCCGGCAGCCCCCGGATCATGAGGACCAGGTCGGGGATCAGCCGGCGAGCCGTGGTGGGGTGGTGTCCATCGGCTCCCTCCTCCTCAGGTTCGGCGGGATCCCCGCCCACTCTTAGGCAACCTGATGTCCGCCGGACATCGCAATACCTCATTGAGCGATCACATGCACGCCGGTGCGGAATTTGTCAGAGGATGGCCCTATGGTTCGCGATGGGAGGGCATCATGGACGATCACGAACCGACGATCCGCAGCCGCGAACTCGGCGAGGGCCTGCGCCGGGCAATGGTGGACGCCGGGCTTACCGGCCGGCAGGCCGCGCGCCTGCTCGGTCGCTCGCAGAGCTGGGTGTCGCGGCTGCTGTCCGACAAGACGTAGCGCGACCGCGGTGCAGGTGGCGGGTTTCCTCGCGGTGTGCCGGGTGACCGAGGAGCAGCGCGACCGGCTGCTGGAGCTCTGCGACGGCCAGCACATCCCCGGCTGGCTGCAACAGCACGGCTCCCGGCTGCCCGAGCAGCTCACCACGCTCATCGACCACGAGAGCACGGCGGTGGCGATCAGTTATTTTCAGGCAATGCTCGTGCCCGGCATCTTGCAGACCGGCGACTACGCCCGCGCTGTGATCGGCCGCTCGGCGAACGTGTCGGCGGAGGAGGTGGAGGGCCGGGTGGCCGCCCGGCTGGCCCGCCAGAGCCTGTTCACCCGGGAGCGCCCGGCGTGCTTCACCTTCTACCTGCACGAGTTCGTGCTGCGGCTGCCGGTGGGCGGGACGGGGGTGATGCTCGAGCAGTGGGAGCACCTGCTGCGAATGTCGCTGCGGCCCTACCTCACGCTGCAGGTGGTGCCGGCCGCACTCGGCGCGCACGCCGGCCTGACGGGCGGGTTCACGTTCATGGAGTTCGCCGACTTCCACCCGGTGGAGATCAAGGCCTACCAGTGCGTCCTGGGGGCGCTGGCGGAGACCGCACTGAGTGAGGGAGAATCGAGGGAGCTGATTGCCACCCTGGCAACCGAGTTCTCCGCGGATCGAGAGGATCATGATGACCGCGCCTGAGCCGGACGGGTTTGTCTGGCGCACCAGCAGCTACTGCGACAAGTGTGAAGCCTGCGTCGAGGTCGCGCCCACGTCGGATGCCGTGCTCATCCGCGACTCCCAGCACCGCATCGGCCCCGCCCTGAGCATCCCCCCCACCGCCTGGCACGCCTTCCTCACCACCCTCACCCGCTGAGTACGGCCCGACCCCACGGCCGCGCCTCAACGAACTCGGCGTACCAGTCACTCGCTGTGTCTGGCAGGCTGCGCGTCGTGCCGGTCAACGTTGAGGACTGGGTCCGCCAGTGCTGCGAAGCGTACGAGTTCGATATCCGTGGCGTCTTTCGGCGCCGCGGCACCACAAGCTGGCCGCTGACGGTCAGCAGTGACCATGAGCTGGAAGGCGCCCTGGTCGAGGGCGGCCACATCCTGCCCTTACCAAAGGAACCGGCTGCGCTGGCTAACGTGCTCGAAGTCAGCATCGTGGACTTCGTGCTCAGCAAGGTCGAAGAACACGAGGGAGCCCTCGGTCAACGTGGCACCGAGCGCGGTTACCCGGACATCGAGCTTTCGGGTCCGCTTTTCGGTGGAAACTACCATGCGGTTGACGTGAAGATAGCGAAGCGGTCGGTCAACAAGAAGGGCATGCCGACGGCTAGTACGCAGAGCAGGATCACGCTTTATACGGGCAACACCTACTTCCGGCACCCCCAGCTGCGCTGGCACGGAAATTTCCGGCCGTTCAGCGAGTACGCCACGCACCTTGATATCCTCGGTATCTATACATTTGCAGAGGAGAGCCCCTGGCGTGTAGCAGATCTCGAGCTGATCGTGCAGCAACCATGGAAGATCGCAAGTAAGCAACGCTCGTCGACGACCCGCGAGTATATCGGCGCCGTACAGAACATCGAAGCTCTTCGCCAGGGAAGGGGCGAGTTCGAGACGGCTGAGGAGTTCTACGCGTACTGGCGCAAGTATAAGTTCAAGATCGGCGACGTCGTGCAGAGACAGCTAGATAAGCTGCTCTTGGAGAGGACGAGCTACCTTGCCGAAACGACGGATGATGTGTGAAGCTCATCCCCGACACGCCGAAGAGCGTGCTTGTCGTACGAGTTCCGGTGGGAGAGGATAAGTCGCATGACTGGGGACCAGGGCCTAGCAATCTCCTTGTTCTCTGGTGCTGGCGGGCTGGATCTGGGCGCGGAGTGGGCCGGTTATACGGTTGTGGCTGCGCTGGAACGTGACCGTGATGCCGCGGCGACTATGATGAAGAACTTTCACGGGCTGGTGTCCCCCGTCATTCAGGACGACATTCTGAACGTGCCGACCAAACAGTTGCTCCGGGCCGCTGGGCTAAGAGGGCGGCAACGCCCAGACCTACTTATCGGCGGGCCGCCTTGCACACCGTTCAGCAAGAGCGGCTTCTGGCTCGAATGGAAGCGTGCCGGCCTCGACCAGGACGCTTCGTTGTTGCAGTCCTACACGCGTGTCCTCGCTGAGGCCAAGCCTCGTGCGTTCTTGCTTGAGAACGTCTATGCCCTGACCTACAACAACAGTGCTTCACGCCCATCCTACGAGAAGCTCCTTCGTGAGGTTGTCGAGGCTGGGTACGACTACCGCTCGCAGGTCCTCAACGCCGCTGACTACGGCGTTCCCCAGGCGCGGCCGCGGCTGTTCGTCATAGGGGTGCGCAAGGGCGAGCGGCTTCCTGAGAGCCCAGCGCCGACCCATGGTGGCAGCTGGGAGCGGCGTTACTCTGGGAGCCGCGAACGCCCACACGTCACGGCCAGCGAGGCGCTTGACGGGCTGGTAACCGACCCAGAGCCCGAAGAGGTGCTGCGTGGACGGTACGCGAAGCTACTTGAGGACGTCCCGCCTGGCGACAACTACCTCTACTACACGGCCGAGCGTGGTCATCCAGCGCCTAAGTTTAGGTGGCGGAGCCGCTACTGGAGTTTCCTTCTTAAGCTGAGCCCCGACAGGCCTTCACCAACCATCCAGGCGCAGCCTGGACCTAACGTTGGGCCGTTCCACTGGGAAAATCGACGCCTGCGCGTTCCGGAGATCAAGAGGTTGTTTACCTTCCCGGACGATTTCACGCTCGTCGGTTCACGATCAAGTATGCAAGCGCAGCTAGGCAATGCGGTGCCGCCGCTCCTCGCCTATCAGGTCGTCTCGCAGCTGACGAGGGACTAGCCTGCTGACAGGTACGAGGTCGTCCGTGCAGATGCGGCTGGTAGCTCGTGCCGCTACAGCATGCCAGCCTAGAGGCTGTCGTCAACAGCCTCTAGGCTGGGGCCGTGTCCTCGCAGTGGGTGTCAACGAACAACGGAGCTCATCTCCGCAGGCGACGTAAGGAGCACACTGAGCCGGAGATGCTGCTGCGCAGCGCTCTTCATGTGCTCGGTGCCCGCTTCCGTCTACACCGCCGAATCGCCCCCTGCTGTACCCCCGACCTGGTGTTGCCCCGTCGAGGGGTCGCGGTCTTCGTAGACGGTGACTACTGGCACTCGTGCCCCGAGCATGGCCGGAAGGTTCCCTTCACCGGCCCCAACGCGGACCTGTGGGCTGAGAAGCTGCGCCGGAACCAAGAACGGGACCTTAGGTCGACCAAACTGGCTGAGGAGGCAGGCTGGACCGTCATCCGTGTGTGGGAATGTGCCATCCGCGCAGACGCCATAGGAGCTGCTCGGGCCGTCCTCGACGGCCGGCATCCTGGCCCTGCTCTGCGCGACGGAAAGTCTTCAACCCCTCGCGCGGGTTAGCCCGAAAGACGGGCCCGATCTCGAACGCGGGCTCCTGTCGCAGAGTTAGGCACACGTCAACGACGTCTTCGGGTCATCTCGCCAACCCACAGCAATGCCGCCACAGTCGGGAAGGCCGCGCCGAGCACACAGACTCCGCTCCAGCCGAAGTGCGGGTACACCACGGCGGATAATCCGCTGCCGATGGCACCGGCCACGAAGTATGAGGTCATGTACGCGGTGTTCAGCCGACTATGCGCCTCCGGTCGGAGTGAGTAGATCAGACTCTGGTTGCTGATGTGTGCTCCCTGGCAGCCCAAGTCCATCAGCGCGACGCCTATCCCGAGCGCCACGACGGATTGCCCACCGATCGCCAGCGCGACATAGGACACGGCCATCACTACAAGGAAGCCACCGGTGGCCACCCTGGCCAGACCGCGATCGGCCAGCCGGCCAGCGAACTTGGCGGCCAGCGCCCCGATCGCGCCAATCAGGGCGAAGGCGCCGATCGCCGCGTTGTTCCACGCATAGGGAGGGCGGGCGAGCAGGAAACCCGCGCTTACCCAGAACGCACTGAACGAGGCAAAGGTCAGCGCGCCGTACCGGATCCGGACTCGCAGCACCGGCTCCTCGCGGACCAGGCGCACCACGGAGGCCATCAGCGTCGAGTACCGCATCTGGACGGCCGGGGTGAGCGTGGGCAACTGGCGCCACAACAGGACCGCCACCGCCGCCGTAGCAAGGCCGCCCAGGGCGAACACCGCACGCCAGCCGGCGACCGAAGCCACGAGGCCGGACACCGTGCGAGACAGCAGGACGCCGAGCAGCAGCCCACTCATCACCGTGCCGACGACCTTGCCTCGTTCGTGGGCAGCGGCGACGTGGGCGGCAAAGGGCACGATCACCTGAACAGCGACAGAAGTCAGGCTGGCCAGCACCGCGGCCCACGCCAACACAGCCAGTGAGGGCGCCGTCGCCATCCCGACCAGCCCGAGCACCGTCACTCCGAGCATCACCGCGAGCAGGCGCCTGCGCTCAAGGAGATCGCCGAGCGGCACGAGAGTCGCCAGTCCGATCGCGTAACCGATCTGAAAGAGCATAATGACCAAGCCCACCGCGCCGGTCGTGGCGTGGAACGCGCGGGCGAGCGTGTCCTCCAGCGGCTGGGCGTAGTAATCGTTGGCGACGACGACGCCCGTGGCCAAGGCCATCGTGATGACCACAGTGCGGTTCACCGTCGTGGTGTCACGCTCGAGGGCATCTGTCATTACCGACTCCATTTCATACCGTCGGGAGAGCACCGCACCACGACTGCGCACGACGCGGCCCGCATCGTCGCGGCAGGCGGGGTCAGCGTCGTCGTCGCCGTCCCGTAGAGTGTCGGCCTGATGATCCGCCAGTTCATACCCGTGTCAGGCCGCGAGGGCGAAGACGGCTTGCGGTGCGCCCTCACCCCAGTTGCCGCAGT
>Ga0213881_10000133_pt1 | contig 60164 bp, 59 predicted proteins | sample BarmaccoBMER_R08_FD_160104 | JGI IMG/M metagenome (GOLD analysis project Ga0213881, IMG submission 160104) | Barbacenia macrantha exposed rock microbial communities from rupestrian grasslands, the National Park of Serra do Cipo, Brazil - ER_R08 ...
GCTCCGCGCCTCCCCGGAGATGTCCGCTTACATCCGCGTGTCTGCCTACATGGGCATAATGCGCCGCGTGACCGATTCAGCCTTGCTGAGAAAACCTCATTGCCTCAGCTGGTCCCAACCCGTCGGCGCGAAGCCGATCGTAACGGGCCATCCCGGAAGAGTGCAGGTCGCGGAGCCGGTCTTCGCAGTTCCGCATCGCCGTCGCGGCCGAACGGTCGAACCGTTCTCCCACTGGGTCGGCATAGGCGAGCGCCGCACCCCACGCCCTGGCCGTGTCCAGCAGCCCGGCGTCTCGGAGCCAGGACGGATCGTTCGCCGGGGCCCACCGCGAACGGGCGTCGGCGTGCTGAGCGCGCTCCTGCGCCTGCCGTTCGCGCCGAGCTTGCTTGGTGCGCTCGACTCGTGAGCGGTCAAGCTGCGCCTTCCGCTGGAGATAAGCGCGGGCGGTGGCAGCAAACACCGACGCGGCTTCGGCAATCTCGCGCGTGGCTCGCGCGGTGGCCTCGCCGAACAGGTCTGGGTGGTCTTCCGCCATCACGGACGCCTCCCCCGTCGCGTACCTGCCGATGTAGTCGTGCGTGCGGCTCCATCGCGCTGCCGGAACGGCAGGACCATCCCTTCGTTCGCGGCCAGATCGGCACGAGCCAGGCGCGCAGGGCTGACATCCGTGCGCACGCTCGGTTGGCCAAGCAAGTTCCCGATCGAGCTAGCGTCCGGCGCGCTCTCCAGCGGGTACGTTTCCGGGCCGTGGTGCACTGACCAGTCACCCCGGGCGGTGATCGAAAAGAAGGCAACTATGCGCGGCGGGTTGTTGGCATATACGAACCTGTCGTGTACCACGCATAGGTAGTGAGTTAGGCGCTCCTGCCGGGCGCGTTCGGCGGCCGCCACGGTCGCCGATGCGATGTCGCTTCGGCTGTCAGACCAGGCGGGCGCATGCCGCTGACGCGCGTCCAGCCAGTGGTTGCGGGCAGCGTCCCAGGTGTAGGCCCATCCGGATGCCACTCGCAGCTGGTCGGGGACGTCACCGGCCGGGATGCCGTCACTGCCGCACACGTGCCGACGCGGGTCGTCGGGCAGATAGCGCTCGCTGACACCAACCAGGAACCGGGCGCCGTCGAGGTTGCGCACATAGCCGCGCCGGGCGAACGCGTTGCCGGGATCGATCCGGAAGGTGATCAGCCGCTGATCGTTGTCGATGGCGATGTTCCTGATGCACAGCTCTCCGCGCAGGTCGCCGGGTAGCAACAGGTCGGTCACCATGCTGATGGGGATCTGCTCCTCGTCCATCGGTCGTCACCTCCCCCGCCCGACGGAGGCCCGCGTCGACGTGCGGGCGGGATGGGCCCGCACGTCGTCTATGTCAGGTACCACGTGCGACAGCGTCGGCGAGTCGATCTGGAGTCGGTCGGTAGCCGCTAGCTGGGCCGGATTTCGTATCGGCGTGATGCCGAACATCGCTGCGTCGGGTGGGTATTCGAGCGGGAAGGTCTCTTGGCCTTCGTGGGCGGACCAGTGACAGCGCGGGGTGACAGAGAAGAACAAACCGGTCAGGGGCGGGTTGGCCGAGCACACGATCCGTTCGCCGTCCAGGTAGGCGAAGTGGGTTCTGCGTGTGTCGTGCGCCCGCCCGGCAGTAGTGTCCTTGACGTTCGCGGCGACATCCGGAACGGTCAATGGCCAGGCCATCAACCACTCGGGTGCTGACTTCCTGGCCTGGTACCAGCCGGGTCGGCGAGCGGCCAGGCTTGCGGCGTGCGCTACTGCATGGCGGAGGTGGTCGGGAAGGCTATCGGCGGTCAGTCCGGTTCCGGCGGTCACCCAGGTTGGCTGCTCGTCGGGCCGGTGCCGCTGGCTGAAGGCCGTGTGATACCGGTCATCGCCGACGTCGCGGATGAAGCCGTGCAGCTCGAAGGCCCGGCCTGGGTCGACGCGGAAGCTCAGGTACCGGTCGTTTGTCCAGTACCTGGCGCCCGCCATGTGCAGTTCGGCGCGCAGTGGGGTCGGGATCAGGATTTCCGGGAGCTCTACGCGGTGTTCGCGGTCCACCCCTGTCACCTCCCGGGTGCCGGACGGCGGCGCGGCAACCGCCGTTCGTTATATGTGGTTGAAATAGGTGTGACTGCACCAGCGCGTTCCGGGACGGCGGGACCGGAGCGCGGCAGGTCGCGCCGCGCGACCTGAGCGGGGGTGCGGGCCTCGCCGGTGGTCAGGGCGGCCGACTGCGGGGCTGCGGACAGTGGCCTGGTGTGGGTTTCCCAGTGGACCGACCAGTCGCCTGCCGGGGTGACGGAGAAGAACCTGCCAGTCTCGGGCGGGTTGTTGCCGCTTATCACGCGGGCGTGGTCGGTGAAGAGGTAGTGCGTGATGCCCGTGTCGCGGGCGCGGTCCGCGGTGGTCGCGGTCGCGTCGCTGGCAGCGGCAGCGTCGTTCGGCGGGTAGTCGATTGACCATGCTGGCGATTCGCGCCTTCGTGTTTCCAACCAGTGCGGGAGGTGGGCGTCGCGGTCGCGGGCGAAGGTCACCGCGGCCCTGAGCTGGTCAGGCAGGTCGACGATCGACGCGGACGCGCCCGCCACGCCGACCAGCGTTTCGTGCGGGCGGTACCGCTGGCTGATGCCCAGGCCGTAGCTGTCGTCCAGGTAGTCGCGCAGCAGGCCGTGCCGTTCGAACAGGTTTCCCGGGTCCAGCCGGAACCGGAGGAAGTGGCCGTCCGGGCGGATGGTTTCCGGGGCTATGCCGAGTTCGGCCTGTATCTCGGCGGTGAGGATCCTGGATGTGAGCATGTCGAGCTGAGGTTCCGCGCTCATCGGACGCCTCGCCGGGGACCGGGCTTAGCTGGCGCGGTTCGCGAGATGCGAGGCGCTGGCGTGACGCTTACCGGATTGTTCGCTGCCCGCTCGGCGGGCTTGGCGGGGATTGCCACGAACCGGTATTCCAGGCATCCGAAGCCGATCCCCGTTATGTAGTGACCGTCGGCCGACGTGCCGTCGGTGACCGGTGCATCCAGCAGCGTGCTGGCGTAGTCGACCTGAGCGACCTTCTCCGCATCGGTCCCTTCGGCGAATACGTTGATGGTGATGGTGGCGTATGGAGGCGGTACCGGTATCTCTGGCCGTGCCTCCAAGAAGTCGGCGAGTTGCCGCAGCCGCTTGATGAACTCGTCACGCTCGCTGGAGCGCCCGACCAGGTTGGTCCACTTGCCATCGGACGGCAGTAGCGCGTCCCACCGGCCGACGCGGATGTCGGTGACCCGTGAGTCCTCGGGTTGCCTCGTTGGTGCCATGGCTTATACCCCCGTCGTTTCTGTGTCTGAATCGGGTTCGTCGTCCCACCAGTCAGCGGGCGCCGGTAGCACGGCGGCCTGGTGGGGTTCGCGGTGGATGTCTTCGGTGCATTGGTAGAAGGGGCCGCGTGCGCCGAGCAGGATGGGGAGGTGGTGGTCGAGGTGGTCGCGATACCAAACGCTGATGCCGTTGCCGGGGTCGAGGCGGTGGACTTCCCAGGCGTTCCATAGGCCGCTGAGGCGGCTGATGGCCTCGGCGTGCTGCCACCAGCGGGCGCACCACCGGTACTCTCCGCCGAGGGTGCGGCGGAACATGGGCGCGAAGTAGCTGGTCACCCATTCCTCGACGCTCCGGTAGACCGGCTCTGAGACCTGGTTCATGACGCCTCCAGCCACTGGCGGGCGGCCGCGGTAGCGGCCTGGCGGATCGCCCGCTCGGCGTGGTCGCGGCATTCGGTGATCTCGGCGGAGCGGGGTCCGGCGTACCAGGGGGTAAGCCGGATGAGAGCGGGTTTGATGCCGGTGGCCAGCAGCAGCGCGGTGCCAGGTGGCAGGGCGCGGATGGCGGCGGGTTCGAGGATGTCCTGCCGGCGCAGCGACACCTGCTCGGAGGCGCGGCCGTCGCTGTAGCTGACCGACCGCACTGGCACGTCGTGCTGCCCGACCAGGGTGGCCAGGTCGCGGGTGAGGCGGGGTGAGTCCACGCCAGCGCCGATGATCTTGATGGTGGCGGCACCCCATAGGGCGGCCATGCCGTGCTCGCCCCATACGCCGATGCCTTGTTCATAGGACTGGAGGATGGTGACGGGGGTGATGCCCCTTGATCCGAGGTGGGAGTAGAGGTCGGGGAGGTCGGCGATGCGGCAGATGTTGGCTGCCTCGTCCAGCACCGCAGCCAGCGGCGGATCCAGCCGCCCGCCCATCCGCTCGGCGCGTCGTTCCGCTGCCCGCATGGCGGTGTCGGATAGGGCGGCGATCAGCGGCGCGGCGGCCGACCGGGACTTCGACAATAGGTAGAGCGTGTCCTGGCTGGCGGCGAACTCATCGGGGCTGAAGCTCGGGAGCCGCCTGTCCCGGGGCGGGGTAACCCAGGCCGTGATGTCGGGGTCGGTCAGGCACCGGGCCGCGGTGCGGGCGGTCTGGTAGATCCCGTCCCGGGTTTCGACCGCGCCGTTTTGGGCGCCGCGCAGCGAGACCGCCATCGCGGCGAACCCAGCTTTTGTGAGTAGCTCGATGGGGGTGGGGACGGCGGGTTCGGCCAGCCATTGCCCCACGTCGTGAAGGGATCCGCCGGAGGTGGCGGCGGCCAGGAACAGGGCCGCGAGGAGGTCCTGGGCGGCTGGTCCCCACAGGTCGCGCTTCTTGTCATCGGCGACGGTGAGGACGAAGTGCCCGGCCAGCCGATCTGCTTCCTCCACCGTGTGCAGCCCGGCTAGCGGGTTCCACCACCATTTCTGGGGCTGGTGGGTGATGCGCTGCGGGTCAAACAGCCACACCTGGCTGCCTTGATCTGCGCGGATCGTGGCAGTGGCGGCCCACAGGTCTGCCTTGTTGGAGGTGGCGATCACCGCGCCCGGCGCGGACAACACGAACGGGATCGCCAGCACGGTCGTCTTGCCAGAGCGGGGTGCCATGCAGGCGACCAGCGTGTCCTCCCACGACGCGAACACCTCCGGCCCCGTCCCGGCTTGGCGCATCAGACGGCCGAGAGACAGGCCGATATCTTCGATGCGCGGGTTCGTCCCGGTCAGGCACGGTCGGAGCCGGGTCGCCCGTTGTGCCACCGGGCTCCGGGTCAGTGCGGTGATCGCCGGGTTGTCCCCCAGCGCCGCCACGGGATCGCCCGGCACCGGCCGCCGTCGCTGGATGATCACCCAGGCCGCTACGCCGCTGCCCACCGCGAGCAGGTACACCGCCGCCACGCACACGGCCACCAACGGCGTCGGAGTATGCGGCCACGCCTGGGTAGTGCGTCCGGCCAGGACATCTTTAAAGAACATCCACCACGAACGGGCGGTGGTTCCACCACTGAACCAGGCCGCTACTCGCGCACCGGCCCACCCCAGCATGGCGAGGCCCACTGCTGACCAGCAGCACGCCAGGACAGTCCACGGAACCGACGCCGCCGCGGTCGCGGAGGCGCGCGGCCCGAGCGCCCGGCTCATCGTTGGCCTGCCTGCTGGCCTGCCCGGATGGCCTGGTCTGTGTCGTAGAGTTCTTTCTCTATCGGGGTGAGGGTGATTTCTACTGGGATGCCCATGCGCCCGCCGGTCTTGATGAGATAGCGTCCCCGGCCGGGATGGCGGGCGCCCGGCTGGTAGGTTTCCGGCGCGGACCAGGAGGCGACCAGCCGCTGCTCGGGCCCGGTCATGGGCGCGATCTCGCAGATGCGGGCGAGTTCGCGGGGCGGCAGCCCGGCGAGGACCTTGATGGCGCACCGGTCGATGAACCCGCGGGCTTTGGCCCGGTCTTCCTCGGTGGCCAGGGCGTCCAGGTCGGCGAGGGAGTGAGTGATCATGATGCTGCCCATGCCCTTGGCCCGGTTCAGCCTGGTCAGGGAGTCGGCGTACTCGACCAGGCCGGGTGCGCCGCGCAGGGCACGCCACAGCTCGTCCATCACCGCCAGGTAGTGGCGGCGTGGCGTGAGCCCGAGGTCGGCGAGGGCAGCGGTGGCGTCAACAACGCCGAAGGCGTAGCTCCAGGTGCACAGCATGGCGGCGGTCAGCAGGCTGTCTCCGGCGGCTTTGACCGCGGAGATGTCCACGCTGACCACGGGCGCGTCGAGGTCGATGGGGGTGGTAGTGGGGCCGTCGAAGACCCCGGCCAGGCTGCCGGTGCACAGCAGGTCGAGGGTGAAGATCAGCTCGCTGGTACGCGCCTGGTACGCGTGATCATCGCTGGCGTGAGCTGCAGTTCGCAGCGTGTCGGGGCCTTCGGTGACGACAGCCAGTACGTCGGGAACGGCAGGCTCTTGGTTGGCGTGCTGGTCGAGGAGGTCGATGGCACGGCCGAGGATGACTTCCTCGGCGTTGGATAGCCGCGTGCCGCGGACCAGGGTGCACAAGGCCATCAGCAGGGCGAGCCGCCGAGCGCGGACCTCGCGGCGGAGGATCTCCGCGTCGGTGCCGCTCATTTTCCGCAGCGCCGCGCCGAGCGGCCCGGCATCGAGCGGGTTGATCGTGTCCAGGCCGCGACCGATGCGGATAACCTGCCCGCCCAGGTGCCGGGTCAGGGCGGTGTAGTCGGGTTTGGTGTCGCCGACGATCAGCACTTTCGTGCCGGTGGCGACGGCACCGGTGGTTAGCCGTTTGCCCAGGAGGGATTTGCCGATGCCCGGCTCGCCGACGATGAACACGCCGGGGTTGGTGACCAGCCCGGCCCGGAGCCAGGCCAGCGGGTCCAGGCAGACCACCTCGCCCCATAGGAGATGCCTGCCGACCGGGGTTCCTGCGGTGGGTGCGCCGGACCCGGCGGTGAACGGGTACAGGCCGCACACCTGCATGGTCGTGCCCTGGTACTCCGCCGCCGGGGTGACGTGGGCGACCCGGCCCGCGCCGAGCTGCCGCCATCCCCACGCGGGGGCGAGCGGATCATGCTGTGCGTTCATGACGATCCCCCTGTTCTGGTTTCAGTGGCGTAGTCGACGCGCGAGGTCGGGAAGGCAGGTGCCGCAGGGCAGGCCGACGGTGAACGCGGCGGCCTGACTGCCATACAGCCGCTGCAGCTGCACCTTGGAGGATTCAGCGGCGGCTTCGGTATCGGCGACGGCGCGGGGCAGGTCGTCCTCGCTGCTCGTGGTGACGGTCACGTAGAGGGAGACGAGGGTGACACCGGCTCCTTGCGCTTCTTCCATGGCGGCCTGCCGGGCGCGGGCGTGGTCGAAGCTGTCTCGCGCGGTTGGGTCGCGGTGCGTGCGCCGGGCGTACTCCTGGCGGAATTCGGCGGCTCTTACCTCGTTCTCCAGTGCCTTCGTAGCCGCGGATGCGGGCAGCGGCCGGTATTGCACGCTGACCCGCTTGGGCCACGCGCCGGGGGCGGTGAGCCGGGCCAGCACGTCGGCATGCACGTTGGTCCTTGGTGCTTCCCGCCACGCCCATGAGACGGAGATCCCGCTGTCGTGCCGATACCGGTCCCACAACTCTTGAGCGCCGACCGGGCCTGCGTTGTGTCGGCCCAGCCGGGGATCGTCAGCACTGGCGGTGGTCAGCACCCGGTTGATCTCGCCGCGCGAGGCGGGGTCGTAGGCGGCGCGGATGGCGCCCGCGATGTCCACGGCGCGGCACCGGCCGGTAACCACCACCCCGCATGGACTGAGCTGGGCCTGCAGGCCATGAAGCACCCGGCCGACCTCGGCGACGGCGGCCGCGACCGTTTTCGGCTTCGCGACGGACGCCGAAGGGTCGAAGGTCAGTGACACTCTGGTATCCACGTCGGCCGCGGTGGCTGGTGCGGTGGCCACCAGCGCGGTGAGGATGTCCCGTGCCGCCTGCGGAGCGGCGGGATCAACCGCGCTCGCTATGGAGTCGGCAAGGGTGGACCCCGGTTCGGGGGCTGTGTCGACGGTGACGGTGACCCATCGGAGCATCGGCACATGCCCGAGCGAAGCCAGCCAGCCGCCCCAGGCGGCGACCCACCCGTCAGCGTCGTCGCGGTCAGCCAGCCAGGTCGAGGCCGGGACGACGCGCAGCGTGGCGGTCAGGTAGCCGGTGTGCCGGTCGCGGACCAGGCCGTACCGGGTGCCGTACCCGTCCTCGGCCGACAGCAGCTCCAGGCCAGCCAGGAGACCCGGCAACTGCACTGTCTCGGTGGTGGCTATGGCTTCTGCGCGGTAGCGGGTGTAACCGTGACTTGTCGCCCACCACCAACGGACCCGTCGCAGCCCGAGCTGGGCGACAGGCATCCCGCCGGTTCTTACCAGGCCGATCGCGCATCCGGTCACGACCGGCGGTGCCAGGTAAAGGAGTAGGCCGGGTGAGAGGGCCGCGATGATCATCATGACGATGAACACGCCGAGTAGGAGGAACGTGGCGGTGGCGCCCAGGCCGAACAGGCCGATGCCCCGGCTGCGTCGCCATCCGCCATACGTACGCGGCGCGGTCATCGCTGCTCACCATCTTCGGTTGCGTCGGCAGCCACGTTCCGCGCGCCGCTGGCCAGGCCCTGAGCGGCGAGCATCGCTGCAGTCGCTGCGCCCCCGGTGGCTGCACCTGCGGCCGCCGCGCCCGCCGCTCCGGTATTGCTCGCGGCTGCGCTACCAGTCCGGGCCGGAGCAACGGCACCTGGACCGGCTGCGCCTGCCGCGCTTGCCCCGTCCGGGATGGGTGTTCCTCCGGGCGTGCTTATACCGGCCGCCCCCGCTGGGCTCGTATCACCCGGTTCCGATGCCGCGCGAGTGCCAGCGCTGCTCGCTCCGCCCGGTCCTGTATGAGCGGTGCCGCCTCCAGCCGCTGGAGGGTTGCCCCCGGTCCCGGCGGTCCCGGTGGTCGCGCCATCTGGTTGTGTTGGTGGCGGTGGTTGCCTGGAGCTCAGGTAGCCTGCATGGTCGCTGGCCGATGTGCCGCCTGCGCCACCGGATGATCCACGCAACGCTCCGACGGCCACCGCTCCGGCCGCTGCCATGCCGAAGAACTGGCCACCGCCGCTCCCGGAGGAGATAGTGCCGGTGGTCCAGGTGAAGAACCGCATCAGCACGGGCATGGCCAGCAGCGACAGCGCCAGCATGGCGAACCCCATCATGATCGCCTCCAGGCCAGAGCCTTTGCCGATCATGGTGAACGCGGCTGCGTACACTGCCGCAGCGGCGGGCTTGTACGAGATCAGCGCGAGCATCCAGCTGATGATCTTCCGGATCCAGCTCCGGGTAAGTGGTGCGGTTGCGCCCGCCGCAGCCAGCGGCAGCACGGCGGCCAGGATGATCACCGCGGCTTGCCGGAAGATCAGTAGCACGGCCTGTAGGGCGCCCATCAACACTGCGAACATCCCGAAGACGATCACGATCACGTTCGGTGCGCTGGTCATCGCCAGCAGCGTGCTCATCCGGGTGCCGAAGGCCCCGCTGGTAGAAGAGTTCAAGGCCCAGTTGCTCCACGTGTCGCCCGCCTGCAGGAGCAGGTCCGCCACGGCGACGCCGAGCGTGGCGGCAGCGGCGATGGTCGCCAGGCCGGTTCCGACGTCCAGCAGCGGGTTCGCCCGCCGGGTCAGGATCATCCGGGCACCGGCCGCGATCATCCCAGCGACCGCGACCGCAGCTGTGACGGGTAGGAGCCATTGCCGCATCGCGGTGATCGCAGGCTGGCTGGCCAGGTCGGGCGAAGGCAGCCGTAGCCACCACGACGTGGTGTTGGTAAATATCCAGGTGACCGCGTCGCGGATGCCGCTGGCGAGCGAGCCGAGAAAGTCCCCGGCGACCGAGGTGGCGGCACCGGAGGCGGCATGGCCGATCCCGGACTTTATCAACGGCGCGACCAGGCATTCCACGGCCAGGAGGCTGGGACAAGGCACAGGCATCGGTCAGCCCTCCTGGCCGGGGAAGGTGAGGTACCCGTTGAGGGAGGGAATCTGGGTGGCCGAGTTGGCCCAGTCGCCGCCCGGCGGGGCGACCACCCGCCAGTCGCTGTCGATCCATTGAGCCTGGATCTGGGTGGCCGCGAAGATCGTCGTGCCATCCGCCCCAGGTCCCTCCACCACAAGGTCAGCCGTTGCGTCCGATGGCGTATAACCGGCCCACTGGTAGGCGACGAAGCTCGCGTACGCGCCGATGTCGGGGATCTCAGCTGCGCCGGACCCGTAGGCGTCCAGGTCGGCGGACAGCATCTGGCTGGCGTACGGGCCGGTCACCTGGGACTGGATGGTCGGCTGGAAGACGCCCGGCCCGAACTGCCATGCGGTCCGCGCTCCGATGTTGATCATCGCCACCAGGGCCCCCAGCGGCGTGTCCGCGAATCCCGACGCTAGATCGCTGGCGGTGATGCGCGGACCCGCTTGGGCGGAGACTGGCAGCCGGTATCCGTGGAAGTCCGTCCAGTGCAGCCCCGAGACGTCCACCACTGGTGTGACCGGCGAGCTTGGCAGAGCTGCTGACGGAGGGGCTGACGACGGCCGATTCGAGTGGCCACGAGTCTGACTGCTGCCGTTCGGAATGACGGCGATTACGATGCCGGTGAGGATGGCAAGCGCGGCGAGGGCCATGGCTATGGTTCTTGATCTGGTCATGGCGGGCTCACATGAAGATGCCGACGATGCCGGACGACAGCACGATCAACGTCAGGCCGGCCAGGACCCACGGGATGCCGGTGGCACCGTCGGCGGCCAGGGCGGAGCGGCTTCGGCGGCCGATGGCCATCATCGCCCCGCAGCCGATCAGCCCGAACACCCCGCCGGTCAGGGCGATCCACTTCCACCAGCCCAGCAGCGTGCCGACGTCGTTGGCCAGGCCGGGTGGTGCTTGGGGTGCGGGGTTGGGGACTCCAGGCGCGGGGGTGGCTGGAGCTGGGAGCGGATCGGCCAGCGTGTGGGCGTGCCTGGCCAGGTCAGGCAGGCTGATTATCGCGTGTAGTAGCAGCATGGTGTTCCCCCTGTTGGTGTGTGCCGGTGATGAGGCGGATGGTGGCGAGCGCGTGGCGGACGGCGCGGGGCAGCTTGACCAGGGCCGGGTCGTTGCACAGCCGTAGCCACGGGATGAACGGCACCCGGACCACGGCACCGACCTGGGCGGACAGCAGCCGGAACCAGGCGGTGGCGATGGGCGGTTCCGGCCAGCCGTCGCTGACCACGGCCAGCACGGCCACCTGCCCGCCGGTCCTGGTCAGTGCGGTGATGGCGGTCGAGGCTTTGATCGCCGACCAGGTGGTGCACCGGCAGGCGACCAGCACCGGGCTTTGGGCGGGGTTCGGTAGCGGGTACCGATGTTCGGCCTCGGTTCGCATGGTGCCCATGTCGCGTGCTGGGCGGAGCAGCGTGGCGAGGGTGCTGGTGCCTGCACCGCCGTGTGCGCCCCAGATCAGCAGGGTCTGCTGGGCGAGGACCGGGTCGGGGACGATGGCCACGCTGGCGGTGAATGGTCGTGGTGCGTGCATCAGACGTCCGTTCGTTTTGATGAAAGGCGAGCAGAGGCGCGGGAGTCAGCTGCGTCAGGGCTGATGTCGAGCAGATCCAGCAGCCCGGCGACGGGGACGCGCCAGCTGCCGCCGATGCGGATGACCTTGACCGGGAACTCGCCGCGGCGGGTTAGCTCGTAGGCCTTGGTGCGGCCGATGCGCAGCACCGCGGCGGCGGTCAGCAGGTCCACCGACGGCGGACCGTCTTTGAGCTGGGCGATGGACGGGACTCTCATGGCTGGGTACCTCCCTGCGAAGTGGTGGCGAGAGCGGCGGGGCGGGTCGCGACGATCACCCCGTTGAGGTCGATCGGGTCAATCTGGACGGGCTGGCCTTGCTCGAGGGCCTGGATCACTTGGCCGCCGCCCACGAACAGCGCCACGTGACCCGGGTTCTGCGGTGTGCCGTCCGACCCGGCGTAAAACAGCAGGTCCCCGGGCTGGAGCTGGGATAGCGGCACGACCGGGCCGTCTTGGCGCCATTGGAAGGTCGTCCGGCCGATGGTGATCCCGGCGGCGGCGTAGGCGGCGTAAACCAGGCCGGAGCAGTCGTAGGCGTCCGGGCCGGTGGCGCCCCATTGATAGGGCTTGCCGATCTGCGCTTCGGCGAACGCGATTGCCTTCTGCGCGATGGCGCTGACCTGGGCGGGCGCTGCGTATTTCGCGGCCCAGGTCAGGACTTCATTGACGTACCAGGTGGCGTGGTTGTAGGCGTAGATGGCCTGCCGGAGGCTATCCGGGGTGCCGTTCTGGGCGCCGTTGGCACACAACATCCGCGCGGCGGTGAAGATCGCGTCTTGGGGGTCGTACGGGGTTAGTGGCGCGGCCGGGTCGGCGTTGACTGCGTAGGCGGCGAAGGTGGCGGGCTCGAACTGCATCGGGCCTTCGGCACCGGCGAAGTTCGCGCGATCGTGGACGCCGGGCGCGGTGGACCGGCCGTGATTGGACTCGACCTCGCCGATGCCGGCCAGCACCGCCCAGGGAAGGCCGGGGCAGGTCTGCGCGGCGGCGATGTACCAGGCCAGGTATTCCGGAGGGATATCGCTTCGCGCCAGCGCGGACGGTGCATCCGCAGATGTGGTCGCGGCCAGCGGTGTGGATTGCGCCGCGGCGAGCAGCATCAGCGCGAGCGGCAGCACGATGAGGATGGCGACCGCCAGTGTGGCCAGCTTCCACATCGCACTCACCCCCGTGAACTCGCGGGTAGCGATCCGCGCTACTCGCTGGTGCCAGCGGTTATGCGCTGATGCGCGGGAGTCCAAAAGTGTGAGAAGTTGTCATTGATAACTAGTGATCACAGCGCTGCCATCGCGTGTCGCACCGTTTGGTGAGCCAGATAACTCCGCGTTGTACTGATGCTCATCAGGACAGGTCTGATGGTGTCGGGGAAAGTACCTGCGAAGGCCGATTGCTCTTCCAAGACGCGGCATGACCATTAGTCGTCAGATGAACAGAAGCCACCAAGGCATCTGCCGCCGATGGCTGACCATACGACTGCTTATCGAAGCGGGGACGCTCCTCACCGCGCCGCACGACATGCAGACTCGCATCATTTATGCCGATTTGCGATTTGGACCAGCTGCTACCGAACGGCTCCAAGGTGATGGCCCGATGTCGTTGCCGATCCGTTTGCTGGCCGGTTTGACCTGCCATCACCACGCATAGGGACTGCGGGCATGGAAGGATCGGCGTGTGAGCGAATGGGTCTTCTTCATGCATCCGCCGCGCAATGACTTCATCTAGACCATGACCGACGCCGAGCGTTCCGCCTTCGATGCGCATGCCGCCTGGCTGCGCAAGCTGCTGGCCGACGGTGTTCTGATCGCCGCGGGGCGATGCCTGGGGACGGTGAATACCGGGATCGCGATCTTCGGGGCACCGGATGAGGAGACAGCGCGGAAGATCGTCACCGACGAGCCTGTGACCAGAGGCGGCTACATGCGTGGTGATCTACGACCATACCGGCTCGACCTGCTGCGCGGACGCGACCGGTAGCCCACCAAACGAGCAGCAGCTCCTTAGTGGACTGGTAGTGCTCTCCGCGTCCTTGGACTCGGAGGGCACTACCATGGGGCTGGGAGTTCGCCGGGTGAATCGGTTGGGCTGTCAGGTGGAGAATTGGCCTGCTGGCCGATGTGGATCGTTGCTTACAGTGAAGCGACCCTGGGTTTCAGGGAAATCTGCCAGCCTGATTCGCCGCCAGGCGGCGGCGAATCGCTGAAGGTCCTGATCGCTACCACCGCAGCCAATGACTATGGCGGAGACCACGTCTAGGCTCGGTAGCACGTCGCGGCCAAGCGCTGAGCACAACGTTGAGGCTGACACCCGCTCGTTCGCGGCTGCCATCTCGCGAAACGATGGCTCACCCGCCCAGATTCGGTACCGGCGTAGCGCTCCTACAAGTTCAAAGGCGGTCGTGGCCCTCAGCGGATCCGGGCACAGGTCGCAGCCTGGTGGATCCGGGATCGCGATCCGCGCAGGCCCAAGTTTCCGCGGGCGAGAATCCGTCGTCCCATCGTCTGGCTGCGCTAGCCCCGGAATCGTTGTCGTCACCTCGCAGGCGGGCTTGACAGAGTCTGCGACCGGAGGTCTTGGCTGAGCTTGTCTCGCAGCCAAGACCTCCGGTCGGTGGCGGGCGCATTAGCCGCCTGGCCTGCGCGAGGGTGCTGGAACTGATCGTCCCGCTGTTGGGGGGCAACCTCTAGCGGATTGTGTACGCCGCCGTCCTGCGTTCCGGACTCGATGAGCGTCGTCATGCCGCGCTCACCTTTTGCGACGGCTGGCTCTGCAGCGATGTCGCCCGGCAGGCCGCTATTGCCGCAGCGGCGGCAATCGGAAACTCCGCCTGGAGGTTACTCCGCCACGCCACTATCATGATGATTAGCAGGATGATTACCTGAAGCCCGGTACCTGGCCTGGGCCGGGCTAGGATACACATTGACAGCTGCATCTCCGTATTCCCTTTTCGTGGATGGGGACCTCATGCGCAATCGGGCCTGCACGCCCGATCCCGTAGGGCAAAGAGTAATCCGCAGGATGAAAGCCTGCCAGGTATCTCAGATCGGCCTTGCCGTTGAGCAGCGTGCTCAAATGACATAGGATTGTCCCAATGAGGCTCCTGAGTTCCGGGTCGTTCAGAACCGTTCGGGATCGTACAGAAATGCATGCGATATTTGCGCGACATAGGTATGCGAGCATTCTGTGGTCGGGATATTCCCTCTTCCGTGGATGGGGATGGAGAGACCGGCAACTGTAGGGACCAGCCTGCGGGATACGCCTGCTGCACACAGGCCCGCAGCTGGTCCCCTGTCATGCGCCGCTCAGACAATCGGCTCTCACCCTGCGGAGCCCAATTACGAACCAGAGGCACAAGGAGCGCGGCACCGTTCCTGGTTTGGGTGGCGCCCCCCTGCGATATGCGGCCAGCGGGGTGCCGGGTCTGCTGGCCGGTTGTTAGATTCCACAGCGGCGTCGTGATGCCGTTACTGATGGTGACTAGCGTCCTGCCGTCGAGGCTGAACACCAGTGCCCAGCGGTCGTGATGCCAGCGGCGGTGAGCCTGCCGATCTGGTGAGCTTCTGCCCGGTGGCCGCGTCCTGCAGCTGTTCGTCCCGTCGCCGCTGGTGTAATGGCCAGCGCATCGCTGTGCGAGTTGAAGGCCAACACGTTGATGGTATCGCCGGGCGGTGAAGGGCTTGCCGATCTGCCTTCAAAATCATCTGTCACTTGTGCCCGGCGTTTCACAGCTCAGATGCGCATGGACATAAGCGCTGATATTGTCCGACGTAGGACGGAGCCGGCCTCCCCCCATTTAGTTAACCGGGATGCACCTCGCCTGGCCTGGCCACCTCTTTTACGAGGAGGGTGGTGGTCGGGCCAGGCGAGCCGAAAACTACCCGGTCACCAAGAGCCAGGGCCGGACCCGTAAGCGGCCCCCGCTGACCTCCTCGGGCGGGGGCCGCCCCCTTTTCATTTCCTCCCAGGTTGCTCATGGTTGGCTGTCAGCATAAAATCGCCCTGTCAGGTGCCCCCGGTGCACCTGTCCCAGGGAATGCCCAGTTAGGCAGCCATACCCGTAAAACCGGGGTCGAGGAGGGTTGGGGCTGGCACCGGACTGGAGTGCGCCCTGATGCTGCCAGAGGTGATCATCCCCTTGGTCTCGGCATCCGTGTCCTCAGTGTTCGGGGCGATGACGCTAATGATCACCCAGCTGTCAAAGCAGCGAACCGAGCGGATCAAGCACACGCAAGACAACGAGCTTGAGCGCGAACGCCTTCGATTCATCTCGGCGGCGTACGAGCAGGCCGCAGCGCATGGACAGGCGCTGGATCTCGTCGACCTCGCGCTCGCTCTCCACGGCAACCACGTGAGCCGACAGCCGCCCAGGCGCCGCAGGTTCACGAGGGCAGCTGGTCCGGGAGTGGGGCCACGTTCCGTACTGCCGAAGCCATGCGACGTCGGCCCTCCTGGTGTCGGCAGGGAAACGCGCGAAGACCCGGAAGCGGGGACGGCTGGGTTGTCGGCTGGCCAGAATTCGGTCCAGTTCTAGGTGAACTCGGACATGATACATATTCCGGCTGGCCTTCCAGCCAATCCAGCACCATCGCAAGCAGGAGGGAAGCTCATATTAACGAACGGCGGTGGCGATTTCACCGCACACCAGTGTCGTCCGCCATCAGCGTGTCCACGCGGAGGCCGAGTTCCATAGTCATTGCATCGGAATTCCGGTCGACAGCCTCCGCCACGGAGGACAGCGGATCGGCCAGCAGCATTGGCGGTTGCGGCGGCAAGGCTCGTGTTCCGCGCCGTGCGCCGAGAAAGGTCAGTGATTGCGTTCGCCTGCATCCTGGCGGATGCGCTCTACGATCCGCGTCGCTTCTTCCTCGCTGATGGGATAAAAGTCGTTCATCGTGTCCCCTCGTTCAGCGGAGTAGAGGAGCGATGTGCGCTTCCATGTGAGATCGCTGCTGAACGCCTCATCGTGCTGGCCGCCGTCATGCTTGATCCGGCGTATAACTCCGCCCGGCTTGTCGCGGCTACTGAAGTCGTCGACAAGCGCGTAATAGGTAATGTCGTCAGCCATCACGTTTCCTTCCGTGGATAGTTTCCGATCTCGTTCGCACCTGGAGGGACCGGGATCTTGGCGCTGACCCGGTGCTGGAAATCCTCAAGCTCGTCAAGCTCGGCGTCCGAGGTGACGGGGTTACGGATGCGCTCATACGCTGCGTGCGTCAGTTGCTTGGCCTCCAGGCTCGCCTCGGTGTGGAACTGGATCTCGAAGCGCTGGCCTGTCTCTGCGTCGCGCCACTGGCTGTTGATCCCCTTGTATTGCTCGCTTGCCCATGAGTTCTTCAGCGGCTTGACCAGCTCAAACCCCTGGGAGTGCAGCCGCTCGAGGTCGGCCCGGACGCAATCAGCGTAGCGATCCTCGCGGTAGCAGAAGGTGAACCGAACAGCGTCCGGGACTGCAGATAGAGCTTGCGCGGCAGTCAGCCCCGGCCGTGCCTCAAGCTGGTCTGCCACCTTCTCCTTGAGCCGGTCTTCGCCTTTCAGGCGGTGGTCAAGCCCGGCGAGTCCGCGTCCGGCATCGGCTGCCTCGATCTGGCGCATGGCGGGAGTGATGATGTCATGCTCGATCTGACTAATGCGTTCATAGCCCCGCTCGACTTCCTTGTTCGCCGTGGCGTCCAGCGTGCGCCCGCCGTCTCCGCGCCATGAGTCTGGCCGGTCTGGCGGGATTGCTACTGGCCGTTCTGGAGAGGGCCAACGCCGTGCATGCTCCGCCCACTGGTCCGCGAACTGTGCCGCTGCTCCATCCCATGGATCGCGGGCGTCGGGTGCGTGCTCGGCGACCGCGGAGTTTCCAGCCGCGGTGGCGCGAAGCTCCGCGTAGTACTCTGCCCGGTCCCGGGTCTCCGCGGCCAGGACGGTGGTATCGCCGAACGACCTAGCGGACATCTGGTCCGGAGGGTGGGCGCGATCCGGCGGCCCTGCTCGATCATCCGCCTCGGCTGGGTAGGCGCCGTCGGGTATCCGGTCCTGGTCAGAGGAACCGGCCCGGTCGGCAGGACGCTCTGTCGCTGCCGTTTCGTCGTCATCGGGCCGGTCGATTCCCACCGTCCACCACCGTCAGGAGTGCAGAGCCCACAACAAGATGATAACTGTACGAAACTGATCTGTTACAGTATGCCGCCGATCAGGCCGGCGCTGCAGCTCCCAGATACCCCGCCAATCCGCGGTATCTTCGGCGATTGTCCAATACCTCGGCAGGAGTATCGGCCCGCCACCAGGCCTGGCTAGAACAGGATGAACGCGTCGAAGAACGTGGCGAACTCCTTCCCGGGCGAGGGGTGCGGATCCGCACGCCCGTCAGCACGCTCGGGTTAAGTGCGGCGCACAAGGCGAGGCGGTGCGGGAGTCCGCCGGGGGCTGACGGCAGCCACCGCCTCTGCAGTTAGGCTCGGGTCGCCGCGTGCAGCGATCAGTTCTTGCCGAGGTTGTTCCTATTACCCATGAAGCCCGTCGTGGGCGGCCGCCCAGCTAGGAGAGATACATGGCTAATGCCGACGGTTGTCACGGGGCCACGACGGTGCTGGCCATGCCGTCTCTCTGTCTGGCGCTTGTTGCGGCCATCGCGGCTGATAATGCCTGGGCGCGATCTGCGGCCGTTCCCTTTCCGGCGGCGCTGCGGCGGACCGTGGGGGCACCGCTGATACCGGGCCGAGCGGCGTGGTGCTGACGTATGGAAGCGTGACGATGGCGGGGTGGCATTCGACGGGCTGCAGGCTGGTCCCGGCGGAGCGTGCGGTCAGGAGCAGGGCGTTGTCGGGGAGGTTCTGCAGGACGGCGGGCTCGACGGCGTATTCGTAGACGCGTGCCGTGCTGGTGGCGTCGGACCAGCTCGTACCGTCAGCTTCCGACTGCTCGGTGCTGCGGCTGTAGCTCCGCCCGTATTCGCGGGACCGGGTGTTGCTGCCGGATGCTGACTGGTTGAACAGATGCTCCTCGGCCCAGCCGCGCGTGCTGGAGTAGCCGCGTGACTGGCTGTTTCCCCAGGTCTGGGTGGTACCGCGCGTGCTGCTGTGCTCACCGCCACGGGTGGCGGTCCAGCCGGAGAGCACGAATTTGTGGTGGCGGCCGATGAACTCGGCGGCTTGCTCGGCTTCGTGGTGGTTGCCGAGCCGCATGAACGCGGTCGCGCCGCCGCCGATCATCATGGCCGCGTCATCGCGGAGATGCCGGAACAGCAAGGTGAGCTGGACACCGCGCCGCTCGCACGCGTCCGCGAGGCGTGCCAGGTGATGGCCAGTGATCTCGTCGGCAGCGGCGATGACGACTGCCGGCACGTGCCCGGTGCTGACGGTGACCTGGACGGTGAGCCACTGGACGACCAGGGCGGAGACCAGCTCGGCGCGGGCGCTGCGGGCGGCGGGCTCGGCCGCGAGGATGGTGCACCACACGGGCGGCGGTGCCGCTGGCGGCCCAGTCGCGGTGTAGCTGGCCAGGCCGGACAGGAACGCGTCGAGGCGGACCAGGTTCGCGCCGATGTGGGTCTTGTAGTCCTCGCCGAACAGGGGGCCACGGATCATGTCCGCTTCGTCTTTGGCCAGTAACCCGGCCGGGACGGGGCGCCCGAGCGCGGCCTGCACGGCGGCGGCGAGCCGGGCGGGGGTGATGCCGCGCCCGGCGAGAGCGGAGGCAATCTGTTCCAGCACGCGCACGTCGACGGCACGGTCGGCGCGGGCGTGGCCGGCTGGCCCGGCGTGGATGGCTTCGGCGAGCGCGTCGGCGAGCTGGCTTGCTGACAAGCCAGTCAGCAGCCCGCACCGGTCCAGGTCGCGCGGCAGCAGGTACTCGGCGATCTGGACACCGGTGTCGCGAGTCAGGCCGACCAGCTCGGCGGCGGCGTACTGCCCCGACAGATCGGCGACCAGCAGCGGCTGGCTGGCCATGATCGACGCGCCGTGCACCGTCAGCAGCGACCGCCACCCGCCCAGGGTGCCGCCGAACACATCGGTGCGTCGTGCCGGGGACTGCGCGCTGACCCACTGCGGGACGCCATCCAGCCGGGCCAGCTCGGCCTGCTCGTATCCGGCTGCGCGCTGCGTCCATTGCTCATGCGCGGCCTGGTACTGCTGCTCCGGGTCGACGGCTTTGGCAGAAGCGAGCTGTGCGTACCGCCACGCAGTCCAGCCCAGGCCGGGTCCGGCGAGCACCAGCGCGGCCAAGAATGCGGTGCCGTAGGGGGCGGCCGGGTTGACCGCGTGAGCGCACCCGGCTAGGGCCATCAGTGCGACCGCCGCGATCAGAGATGGGCGCGCGGCCCATTTCTGTGCCCGCTGCCAGGACCGTTGCGCGACAGTGAGCCGAGTCTCGGCCTTCTGGCGGATCGCGCCGGGGTCGGGCGGCCGTTCAGGATACGGGGTGAGCAGTGAGCGGCGGTCGCGGAACGTCCACCCCAGCCGCGCGCCGGGCGTGAACAGCAGCGCCTGCCGGCGGGCTGACAGCCCGTCTCCGGCCTGGATGGTCACGACGGTTCAGTCCTTCCGGTTGCGGTCTCCTCCCGTCGCCTCCACCTCTCCGATAATGCCATCCGCACGCCTGTATGTCACTAAAAGCGACTGATACCTTCCATATCGTGACGAGCTGGGTTAGCCTCGGGACCACGGTCGACCGCGCGCAAACGCAGGCATCAGGGGTCGTGATGGGCAGTCCGCAGCCATGGCAGGTACTCTCCAGGCTGCCTGCCTGGCAGGTCACCGAGGCGCCCCGCCCCGGCAGCGACCAAGCCCGCGCAGATGGCGACTGGGACACGGAGGAACGGGTCGCGGCGCTGGCCTCGGCCTACGGGTGTGATGCCCCGGTCGCAGTGGCGTGGATCCGGGACCGGCCCTGCGGCCGGATCAGGGTGCTGACGGCGGGGCCGACGCTGGCCGGCGGCACCGAAAGCGGGCAGGCGGTGCTTACCCTTCCGGCAGGCGCACGCGGCATTCCGATCGGTGGCGCCGAGGCGGCACGTGCACTGGCCGCGCTGCCGTACTGGACGCGGATCAGCGGCGTGAACGACGTGCTGCTTGCCGAAGCCCGCGAACAGCGGCCAGGACAGCAGAAGGTCGCACCGTCGCTGGAACGAGGTTTGCTGTCGGCATGGCTGGACGCGTTCGCATGGCTGCTGCTCGCGGAGCCAGCCAGCCCGAGCATGGTGACCCAGATGGCGGCAGAGGCGGCCAGCGCACAGCTTGAGGCCGAGCAGAACCGCAGCCCGCGCGCCCGGCTGGCTGCCCGCCGTGCCAGTGCCCGCCACGACGAGCTACGCGAGGCCAGCACGTCCGGGCTATGGCAGGTACACCTGCTCGCCGGGGCGGCAACCCCGGAGGCCGCCGCGCAGGTCGCCCGGCTGGTCGCTTCCTCGGCGAACCTTCGCGGCCTGCCGTACGGGCTGACGCCGCGCCCGGCCACGGGTTCCCTGCCCGATGCGCTGATGGCCGGCGGAGACGACAACCTGCCTGCGCCCCGCCGTGCCTTGCCGCCCGTGATGCTGCCCAGGCAGGGCGACGACCGGTCATGGTGGGACGCTCCGATGAGCGCCGGGCCGTGGGGCGGCCCTGACTCGGCAGACAGCAGGCACCGGTGGCCCCAGCCCGAGCCGAGCCTCGCGCCCGCCGAGGCGTACCGTCAGGCCCAAGACGAACGAGACACGCACACGCCCCAGTCACCGTTCTTCGCCTCCACCCGGCTGGTCGCCGCGCTGGCCAGGCCACCGACCCGGGAGGTGCCTGGCCTGCGGTTCAGGCTACGACCCGAATTCGACGTCACTCCTGAGACCGTGCTGACCGCCGACGACAGTAACGGTGCTGGTGTGACAGCGGGGACGGTGCTGGACTGGAACCGGGTCCCCGCAGGACCGCTCACGCTGCCCCTGGCTTCACTGAACCGGCATGTCTTCGTCACCGGCGCGACGGGCGCCGGGAAATCCCAGACCGTCCGCGGCCTGCTCGAACAGGTAACACACGCCGGTATCCCATGGCTGGTCGTCGAACCGGCCAAGGCCGAGTACCGGCTGATGGCCGCCAGGCTCCCGGATGTCGAAGTGATCCGCATCCGACCCGGTGAGCTCGATGTCCCACCCGCAGGCTTGAACCCGCTCGAACCAGCACCCGGCCCCGACGGCGAGAGATTCCCCCTCCAGACACACGCCGACCTGGTCCGCAACCTGTTCCTGGCCGCGTTCCAGGCCGACGAACCCTTCCCCCAAGTCCTGGCCGCCGCGCTCACCCACTGCTACGAGCAGGCCGGATGGGACATGGTCACCGGCCAGTTCGCCATCACCGGCGCACAACCCACCTACCCCGGCCTCGAAGACCTGCAGGCAACTGCGCTGCAGGTGGTCGAAGACATCGGCTACGGCCGCGAAGTCGCCGACAATGTCCGCGGCTTCGTCCAGATCCGCATCAGCAGCCTGCGGCTCGGAACCTCCGGCCGGTTCCTCGACGGCGGCCACCCGCTGGACTTCGGCGCGCTCCTGGACCGCAACGTGGTGTTCGAGATCGAAGACGCCGGCGACGACCACGACAAAGCCTTCCTCATGGGCACCGTGCTGATCCGCCTCACAGAGCACCTCCGGCTCCGGCACCGCACCCAAGCGCCCGCCGCACCGCGGCTGCGGCACCTGACCGTCATCGAGGAAGCCCACCGGCTGTTGCGCCAGCCACCACCTGGTTCGGGTAGCGGCCCGTCCGCGCACGCGACCGAGATGTTTGCGGACCTGCTCGCCGAGGTCCGCGCCTACGGCGAAGGACTGATCATCGCTGAGCAGATCCCCGCCAAGCTCATTCCCGACGCCATCAAGAACACCGCCGTCAAGATCGTCCACCGGCTCCCCGCCGCCGATGACCGGGACACGGTCGGCGCGACCATGAACCTCACTCCAGACCAGTCCCGGTACCTGGTCACGCTCACGCCTGGTGAGGCGGCGGTGTTCACCGACGGTATGGACTTCCCGCTGCTAGCGCGGATGCCGGACGGCACTGCCGCCGAAACCGCCAATCCGGCGCCCACTGCGGCGCCCACTGCGATCATCACCGTCCGCAGCTCGTCCTGCGATCCGGCGTGCCTTCGGCAGCCGTGCACGCTGGCGCAGATCCGGGCCGCTCAGAAGGCAGCAGAGCATGACCCAACGATCACTCTGTGGGCCGAGCTTGCCGTGCTCGGGGCGCTGACCGGCTGGCCTCCACCTTGTCCCAGTGCCGGTTTCACCGCGCGGCTGCTCGACCTGCCCGGGCGGCTCCTCGGCTGCGTCCTGTCCCACGCTGTCGATGAGGCCGTCGCCGCCCGCGCCAGCACGTTCAGCGCGCAGATCGACCCGGCGGCGCTCGCCGCCCACGTGACCGCCGAACTGCGGGATTTCACCGGCGACGGGCATCCCTACCCGCCCGTCGACGCCCGATGGGTAGCCAATGCGTGCCGGTGGAACCCGATCGCGGCCAAGCTGGCATCACACGTCCGCACCGTCGGAGCCGACGCCCCGCCGCACCCAGACAGCCGCGCGTGGACCGAGCAGTACGGTCAGCCGATCCCGGGGAGCACCTGCGGAGAACAGTTCGCCGCCGTCCGCGCCTGGAAACAAACCGCCTGGGCGCAGACCACGCCAGCCCAGCGTCGCGCACTGGTGTTCGGCACCCGGGCACCGTGTGCGATCGAGAAAGCCGCAGGCGGCCGGACCAGCCAGCCGCAGTGGCGGCAGCGGTACACCGCCGCCCTGGCGGCCGCATTCACCGACGGGAAATGGACCATATCCTGGATCGCTGCCTGCAACACCAGGCGGGAACCGGCGAGCAGGTGAACGGCGATGGCAGCGGACTGGGACAGCGGCGAATACGACACGCACGCCGACACCGTCAAGATCAGCGAGACCCGAACCAGCGCCGCTGCTTATGACGGCTACGACGCCGATCCCGACGCCGAGAACTACGCGAGCGGCAACGACTCCGAAACCGCCTGCCGCGACCAGGGCCGCCCGGACAGCCCGAACGGACTTGGCAGCTACCTCAGCGAAGACCCCGGCGAGGAAAACGAGCACGCCCAGGACGACTACGCACAAATCAACGACGAGCACACTGAGACACCGGAAACCAGCCGCTCCGGCGAGACGCCCGACACGTGGGGCGACAGCGATCCCGATGCCGAGAACTACGCTGACCTCGACCACCTCGGTACCGTCAGCCCCGACGGACCAGACAACGCGCAAGGCGGCGATCATGCCGCAGATCACGGCGACAATACAGATGCCACCCAGCAGGATCAAGACCAGCCCGCGGAAGAGAACGTGGAGCAGACCCTGCCGCCTGAACAGCAGCGGATCAGCGCCCTGGAAGCCGCGAATGCTAACGCCAGGCAGCAGATCGCGGACGCCAACCAGAAGATCGCGGAGCTTGAGGCGAAGAACGACGAGCAGTCGACGCGCATGGACCGCATCGAACGGCTCCTGGCAGATCCAGAGAAGAAACCAATGGATCCAAGCGCCGGTGAGCATGGCGGAGACAAGACGACCGCCGCGGTGGATCATCAAAAGGAACAAGAAGCCGCGATCACCGAGCATGAAGGTACACGCCCAGCAGCAGACACGAAGGACGCCCATCGTCTTACCTGGCGGCGCGCGGCCTCGGCGGAGAATGTTGGACTTGCTTCCACGGCTCTTGGTGCTGCGGATACGGTGACGCAATTCGCCATGCACGCGACAGCGGAAGGGGTGATTGGCTTGGGGGCGATGGTCCTAGGAGGCGCGTCAGTGGGGCTAGCGAAGCTCGAGAAGAAGCGGAAGGAGCAGAAGAAGGCATGATCGCGAGGATCAACGCCAAGGCCGAGAAGGCACTGCGGGAGGCGATGGGCCACGTGGCGCATGCCGAAGCGGACCAGATCGAGCCGTCCCTCGCCGCACTTGACGAGATCGAGCGCGCCGAGGCATTCGGCTTGGCAATCATGGTCGCCTGCTATGTCATGATCGACGCGTGCGGGACACAGTGGCCCACTGACGCCAGCGTGCGGCGGATCGCCCATGGTCTCGCAACCATAGGGACGACCGCTGAGCGGCTGCACCTGGATTCCGAGCAGATCTACCGCTACCTGTCGCGGGTGGTCCTCGGCACCGAGACGATTGAGGACGTAGTCCCCGACGAACCGATGTTCACGCGCTTGCCAGTGATTGTTGCGCAGCGGGCCGCGGTCGTCTATTCCCCGAAGGAAATGAGCACGTGGGAGTACCTGGACCAGATCGAGTCGGCGATCGAGGTCGCGTTGGCACTCGATGTGACGGTGCTCCCTGCGGCCGTGATGCGCGCTTACCTGCCCAAGCCCGAGGCAAAAGCCTAAGCGCACCCACGAAGAGGGTCTACGCCGACTCAGAGGTTGCACATAGATGAGTTCTTCAATCCGTCGAATCCGTATCAGCGAATTGGTGCCCGGCCTTATCTTCCCGATGTTTGCAATCTTTGCGTACGGCCCGAAACCATGGCCAACGCCATCCACCCGCCTTCCGATGAGAGGAACGTGGCTGGAAGTGTGTGAATATTTGTCATCAACATTTGAATCGGTCGCGTTGTGTGACACGCGCATATTACCGATGCTGGGCGGCATGCCCGAGATATGGATGATCTGCGCCGCGGGGAATCTGAGTGCGGCCAGGACTAGCGCATCACGCTCCTGATCACGCTTATCCCTCGACGGTGGACAGGCGCTTTCTGCAGGATGTGAAGGGTGATCTGCCGGGCTGCTGCATATGATGCCAGCGCTCGCGCCTCGGCCACCACTTCATTGCCTAGAAGCCGCGCACTGCCCGTGCGCGGGCCGTTATAGCGGCTCTTTCTCATTGGGCGCCCTGGCTATCTCACGCTGGGCTGCGCAAGTTTCCGTGTCCAAACCGTGATTGAACGGTATGCCCGCTGAGGTGTGGCCAAATGTTAGCCTAACGGCCAAGCGGACTGTGACTGGTCCCTTCCGGGTTGCGTACGGCAGCCTGGACGCAGGTCGGCTTGCTTGCAGTTTGGGTTTTACGCATGGCAAGGAGGTGCGGCGGTGACAGCTGACATTCCGGCAAGCTGGCGGAGGAGCAGTACCTGCATTCCGAGTGATTGTGTTGAGGTGGCGACCTTAGCGCACGAGGTGTTCGTCCGCGATTCCGCAGATCCGGGCGGCCCAGTCCTGAGGGTTTCCCGTGCCGGGTGGCGCAGCTTCATCGCCTGGACTATAGCCGACGGTACTGTACCTGCCCACTACGGCGGGCCTGGCAGTCCCGGCACCTAGCTGCCAGCACACGGTCGCCTGCGGAGCCGACGGTTATCGCAGCCGCTCGCTTTGTTTCTTCAGGAGCGCGTCGCCTTCTTCAGACGCTAGTGCGCAGCGGTTGAGTTCGGCGACGTGCGAGTCGTACAGCTCGATGTCTGCCTGGCTGTCCCTGATGAGCTTGTCGCCGTTCATGCTCTCCAGGAAGACGAGCTGTTCGTTGAGCTCTTCGATGTGCACCATCGTGAAGGAGCCACAGAGCCCGGAGTGCACACCGGCGCTGAATGGCACGATCTTGACTGCCACGTTCGGCCGCCCGGCGATTTCGCGGATGTGCTGGAGCTGGCGGCGCATCGTGTCACGGCCACCGATCCACCGGTATAGCGCCTCCTCATTCAGGATGAACTTGATCCGGGTGGCCGGATCGCCGAACAGCTGCTGCTGCCGCTTCGTCCTGAGCTCAACGATCCGCCGCGTCCGCTCCGGGTTGCGCAGCACACTGAGTACTGCAGCGGCATACTCCTGAGTGTGCAGAAGGCCCGGCAACAGGAACGGGTGGAAGGCGGTCAGCGCTGACGCGCTGCTTTCATGCCCGAGGTAGGTGGCGAATTGCTGGGAGACGATGTCGCGGTACTCGTGCCACCAGGGCCTGCCACGCGAGGCCTTGGCGAGTTCCTTGAGCCTTTCTGCGGTGTCCTGGTCCGTCACGCCGTACAGGTGGAGCATCGCTTGCATGTCGGTAACGGAGACGCCCTGGGTGCCGGCTTCGATCCGGATGAGTTTCGAAGGCGACCAGTCCAGAGCTGCGGCGGTATCTCGCTGGGTTAGGCCTGCGTGTTCCCGATGCTCGCGCAACGCGGTCTTCAGGCGGCGTCGCTGGACGTTCGGGTCATTGTCGGCCACGGCCCGGATCACGCTCCTTCGCTGGACGAGATGGCTGGCGCAGTGTTCCCCTCCAGGGCGACCGCGTGCGTAGCGGCCTGACGCCGACAACTACCAGGAGGTAACGTTAGCCGCTCTACGCATATCAGGTCGAATGCTGGCAATATGAGACTTGTCACATCGAGGCCTGCGGGTCTCGGACTTGCTGCGCGAGGCAGCCCGAGGCCGTTGAGGCCCAGCCGCGCGCGGTTCGCCTGTGGCGAGAACTGGCTGGTTACGAGCACGAAGTTGGTGCCGCAACTGACATAACCCCGGCAATGCGCTAGGTGCTCACCTGGGCGGGAGCGCAAACCAGGACACTTGGCACTTTCCGTGATGCAGCGGTGTGACAGTTAGCAGAGTGCGACTCATCAGGAATCAGACTGACATCCGCTACGATCTTGGCCTAAAGGCACATCCAGTGCCCGACGAGGCGCTACCGTCCGGCTTTCCCGCCGGCCAGGCGCGCTGCTGCTTTAGCAGGAGGGAAGCGTGACCTCTATGGCAGTCGCCGTCGGCGACGCGCAGGGATCGCCGCATGCCGTGGACACCGCCGGCCGCGTGCCAGGCATGACTGACCTCCGGCTCCGTATGATCGTGCCCGGACGGCGTCCGAGGCCACCGAAGCGCCGGAAGCTTGCGCGAACGGTCACCCGTACGGCTGGGTGAGGTATAGGCGCCGTTCATCACCGGAACCGGGCTGCGCCGCCGGTCTCCCGCTGACCGGCTGCGGCAGTAGCCCGGCGCTTGATCAAGGACGCGAGCGCGGCGCAAGTCAGACGCAGTATGACCTTCGGTCCCGGCCCACGGCGAACGACACGCTGGGACGAGATGCACCCCCGGGAGGGAATGTGCGGATCACGTTGCCTAGGACCCGGATCATCAGCGCGCTTCTCAGCGTGCTCGCGTTCGCCGGCACCGCTGGAACGTTCGTGTTCGGCGTCCTCGCTGGCGAAGGAGGCCGCGGTCATCTGCGCAATATCGTTCTCGGCGGCCTGTGCGCAATGGTCCCCCTTGCCGTGGGGGCGGCGAGCGGGATCCGGGCGAACCGGCGTCTGCGGGCCGAGGTCGAAGCGCGCGATGAGGCCATCTCGGGGCGGGAGCGCGCCCTAGAGAGCAAGCAGCAGGCTGAACGCGAGGCCGCGAGAATCCAGGTCGAGGCGGAAGCCCGGCTGATCTTTGCCCTCCGAGCCCGCCTGTCGTCGATCCTCTACCTGCTGGGCACCATGGCGAAACAGCGGCCAAATGCAGATATGGGCGAGCTGCTTGGCCGCCTGACGCAGGCGGTCCTTGCAGCGGCGGTAGCCCATCCCGATTCCGCATCGTCACGTAGGAGCATCTTCTTCAAGGCCGCCGGCGACAAGATGGAGTGCGCGAGCTATGCGGGGCCGGAAGGGCACACGGAAGCCACGCGCACGATGTTCGCCCGCGGCTCCAACGATCCGCTTGGCGCGTACATGTTCCGGATCCTTGACGAAGGCCGCGCGGTGCTGGTTCCCGACGTGGGCGCACCGGATGTGTCGGTCCGTTTCCCGCAGGACCGCAGCTACCAGGCAGCTATAGCCGCCGCTGTGGTCGCGGGGGATAACCGATACGGCATCCTGACGCTTGATGCTGCCGAAGCGAACACACTGGGCACAACCGACCTTGAGATCATCAAGACGCTGGCAAGCCTGCTCGGCGTCGGCCTCGCACTCTCTTCCAGCGGCCCGCGGCGGAGAACGAGCACTGTCAAGTAAGCGCCAGAATTAGCTACTGCCCAGTATTGATTGACGGTTATTCACGGCCGGGCACAATAAACAGTGAGGATCCTCGAGGCGTGGGGTGGATGCCATGAGCGCAACAACTGACGGCAAGGTAATCGACCCGGACTCAGTCAGGTGGATCGAGGAAGGCACGAGCAGGCAAGACGACGAGGAGTACTTCGCCCGTGCATGGCAGCGAGCCCTCAGAGACGCGCGAGCCGATGTCGCCGCGGCGGGCCCGATCGGCACTTTAAGCACTGCGGCTGAAATCAGCTGACCCCCGGGTTTCGCGTCGCCCCCGACATCCCCGCTCGACTGGTTACCAGAGGTGTGCTACGTGCGCCGGCCTGGAGCATCCAAGCTAGCCGGTCTTGTCATAGCACATACCGTGTCGGCAGATCGGCCAGCGAGGAGCTGCCGGGCCATGACTGCCTGCACATTCTGCGAGTACCCAGGGTAGTCTTTCAGGACTGCACGTTCGAAGCTCTCTGCCTGAATATCTGAGCACAAACTACCCGACGAAACCACTGCGGGAGTGTTCCAGCAACTCGGTCTCCGGGAGCGCGTCCAATAGCGATCATGGGATCGCATGAATTCTCATCTGCCTTCCGCTCCAGGAATGACATCCCGATGCCGGCGGGATATCCCGTTCGGGGCGCATTATTGCAGGTATCTGCGATATCTTGCCGCTGCGTGTGGACCACGCTCGGCCCGCTCGTAGGGCTGTCTGGTCATCGGCCGACGCGGTACCGATCGTGTTGCCTCATGGCCCGGTCGATGCCGTGGGCATGATCACTGGCTGCTTGCCACACCTGTGGATCGGGATGCTCAATGAGCGGGCGGGCCGAGGCGTCGCTGGGCCTGCGTCGCAGCGCACACATGGCTGATCGCCGTGTCGGGGTCGTGGTCCACGGAGCCTGCCTGAATCTCATCGGCGCGCGGCATCATGACCTGCCTTAGCATGCCAATCAAGGGGACCGGCGGTCGTGCGGTATTAGGGAATCCTCAGTCGGCGGCTCGGCAGACCCATGATGGCTCGACACGCTCGTCCGAATATTTGTACATTCGCCTCCGCGTATGAGGACCTCCGCTATTGCATTCCGGTACATTCCGCAGTGTCAGCTTCGATGGTCGCTGTCTGACCAGAACGGCTGCTAGGCGCAGTTGTCACTGACGCCGGTCAAAGGCATCACCTGGTTACAGGTGAGACAGACCTGGCCGACCTTTCCATCTTTTATGCTGTGGCGGGCGTTCTCAGGCGATTCACCGCGGGTGGAGATGCAGGTCTTGCACGCGCGAAGAGTGCGCATCTGTTCATCTGTCGCCAGGTCGGGCTTGCCCAGCATAGTGCCGTCAGCCCATTCGAAGTGGCTGCAATCGGGATCGTGCCGGAGCCTGGGTTTTGCTCCCGTCCTAGTGCCATCGAGGTGCACCGGGTATATAACGTATCTGATGTCTGGATGCTCTATAGTGCCCGTCATGGGGATACCCTACGGCTCCAGACTTGCGTCGTTGCGCCACTCACATTGCAATGGCGACCAACCCGAGTGCGATGGGCACCCACTCTCATGCCGTGACCGGGTTGAGGCAGGATCGGTCCTGTGAGTGAAGCCGACCGAGTGTGGCGGCTCGTTCGCGACAGCGAATTCCTGCCGAGCTTATGATGACAGGCGGGGATTTCTCCTGACTCAACGCCAAGATCCGCCAGCGGCCAGTTTTGAGGAAGTTCGTGCGCTGCTCGGGGGCGAACTTCGGCGGCTGGATCTCCTTGATGACGAGCCTGACCTGTGGGAGGCCGCGTATGCCGGTGTCCGAGACGCGGTGTGCCTGTTGGCGCCGGACGGGCGGTCAGTGCCGGAATTCCTGCTTCACCTCGGAGGCGAAGGCGCTTGGTGGCGATGGAGTACGAGGCCTCGCCTGGGTCAAGGCTCCTCCGCTGAGATATCGGATTCTTGACCAGCTGACAGCGTATCTGCGACACCATCGTGAATCAGCTGGCTGACGATAGCAACCACGGCATCAGGATCGACGTCGGCGGCCTGGCTGAGGGTTCCCAGCAGATTCGCCAAGCCAGCCACCCGCGCCTCTCGGATTCGCTCGAGCACTGCGCTGTGGCACCAGCCTTGCCTGGCGATGTCGAGGACGCACTGAACGTCGCTGATGAGCTGGCGTGCCTCAGCATCGGTAATCTCTGTCGGCAACAGCACGGTTCCGTCACCGTAATCGACGTAGAACCCTCGCAGCTTCCGCAGGTGATTAGTACGAGCGTTGGCGAGCAGTCGCTCAGCCGCTGCCAGGATCGGGGTCGTAGGTTGCCTGATCAGCAACTCTAGGAATCCGCTCGCCCAGCTGAGCTTATCGGTGTGGTCATTCCATGCTTTCCAGAAGTTGCCCTGACCACGGACACCGAAGAAAGGCGTCTGCTGCGGGAGCAATGCCAGCATGCACATGCAAGCTTTACCGATCTCTTCGAAGGCCAGCGTCGCCACGGCGTGGGCGCGCGGGACGCGAGAGGCCTCCAGTAGATGCCTGGCGTCAGCCAGCAGATCGCCTGCGTTGTGCAGACACGCCTGAATCAACGCGACGAGTTCCTCATCGGCTGGGATCGGGCGATTCATACAGCCAGCTTGGCACAACGATGTACGAGCGCCCTAACGACGCGCCAGGAACTTCGCCTTCAGGACCGACGACGAGATGAAGCCAACGGCGGATCATTGCGGCACGATGAGATATGTATCGTCGCCACGCTCGGACAACGCGCTCATCAGACCGCGTGAGGAATTGCTCCAGAAGCCCGGAGATGGCTCGAACCGCGCTGGTGGAGTCATCGACAAGAGTCGGACGGCATCGCTGAGTTTGTTACTGCGCGCAGGAAGCCGAGTTCCAACTCCAGCGCCTGACGCAGCGCTTGCGGTGAGCGCAAGGTATGCCCCTCCCCCGGAAAGACGGTCAGCTGTACCCGATCGCCGAGCGCGCTCGCGAGCGCCAGAGTGTCGCCGACCATCGTCACCTGGTCCCGTTCCCCATGCAGCAGCAGAACCGGCACATTGATCGCCGCAACATTGTCCATAACCGATCGTCTCCGATAGACGTCCGCCGCCTCCAGCCACGCCCCAATTAGTAGCTCCACCTGATGCACCTGAAACTTCGGAGCCGTCCTGCTCCAGACGAGCGGGTCGATAATCGGACTACGCACGACAGCTCCCACAAACGCTCGCGTAAGAATGAGAGCCCGCAGCGCCGTATATCCACCAGCGCTCGCGCCCCATATCGCCGTCCGCCGCAGATCGATCCTCCCCTCCAACGCGAGATAGCCAGCGGCGTCCGCGCAATCCAACGCATCACCATCCCCCCACTGACCACGAAGCGCATTTCGAAACACTCGACCGTACCCAGTACTCCCCCGATAGTCGACCTCCGCCACAGCAAACCCATGAGAGCACAGGTACTGCGTATGCCAATCCAAACGCATCGGCACATTAGCGGTAGGGCCAGGATGCGCCTTGACCACAAGCGGCGGCACACCATCCGCAGACCCCCAAGGCCGGTAGAACAACCCGTGGATCACCAGCCCATCCCGCGCAACAAACGAAAACGGTTCCGGACGCGAGAGGCTGTCAAGGTAAACAATCGGCCCAGCGCCAGCGAGCTTGCTGACCATCCCCTCGTCGACATCCACAGTGACGACCGCCGGTGCCTCAGCAGGACTCGACGCGACGACCGCGACCCGGCCGCCATGAGCGGACAGGTACGGCTTAATCGACGTACATGGAAGATCAACGTATCGCCGTTGCCCAGACCCACTGACCAGCAGTGACTGCCGAGCCCCTCGTTGAGCAATAACGGCAACCCGCCCATCACCGAGGAAAGCGTAGGTGGAGTACCCGAACTCCCACTGCGCCACCCCAAGCTCATAATCACCGGTCACCACCGGGACGGCATCACCACCATCCCACGCGTACAGATTCCACCAGCCGCTCCGGTCAGAAACGAAATGCAAGACGCCATCAGGGCTCCACTGCGGCTGGAACACCGATTCCTCGGCCCCACCCGCCACCAAGACCGGCTCCCCCAGAAACCCATCAGACCCGATATCGGCTACATAGAGGTAGGTCCCATCCCACGGCATCTGCGGCGCATTCCAGCAGATCCACGCCAGCCGCCGACCGTCCGGGCTCACACGAGGAAAGGCATAGAAATCCCATCCCGAGGCGACAGTCTGCGGCAGCGACCCGCCATCGGCCGCGATCCTAACCAGCTCGTTGAAAACGCTCCCCTGCTCGTGACGTTCCCGCACGCACCACAAACACTCCCCACCCGGATCGACGCACAGATCGGCATACCGAACCGCACCAGGCTGGCCAGGCTTACCAACTACAGCAGAAACATCATCCCCGCTGACCCGGTACACGCGCTGGTCGGAATTACAGAACCAGACCGTGTCACCCAACGCAGCCCACGCCCCGCCACCGTACTCATGCACAGAGGAAGCGACACTGAAACCGACCGGGATAACATCCCGCGTGCCACCGCGGGCTGTCCGCCGGACCAGGACGTCACGACCGTCAGGCCGCCCCTCCAGCCACATCACCGCATCCGGGAAGATCCGCACCTCGTCATATGACGTCGCTGCGCCGACGATCAACTCGACCGGCAAACCAGTCATGGTGCACCCGGCAGGTAACCCCGGACGTGCTCATCAAGCACCGCCGCCTCCCGCCGATGCCCCGCTTCTGCCAGCAGGCCCCGGAACCTGCGCACCCGCAGTACCCCAGCCGCCGATCCCACCTTCTCGAACACCGCCAACGCCCGAAGCGCCTGATGCACCGCTACATCCAGCTCCTGCGTGACCAGACTGGCCTCCGCCAGCCCGATCGCGAGGAACGCCCCGCGCCTCTCACAACCGGCCGGCACCGCCGCGAGCCCTTCCTGGAACGTCACAGCAGCCTCACGCGCCTGCCCCAGCCGCAGATGACACTGCCCCTGATAAGAAGCCAAGGCGCTGCGATCAAAGTCGAACATCCACTCTTCTCCGCCACACGCGGCATCCAGATGATCACGCGCCCGACCGAGCGAATCCAAAGCCCGCTGCCGGTCGCCGCAAAGCGCCAGCGTGCTAGCGCCAACCGCAGCCAGCCACGAACAAGCCAGCCTGGACGTCACCGCGGGCGCCAGATTCCAAGCGGCCTCCGCATAACGTCCAGCCTCACGCCCAGAACCACAAGCATCGGCAGCCAGCGCCCGGTACCCGGTCACGTACGCCCCCAGTGCCGGATTCCCCGCCTCTTCCAGCAGGTCACCAGCCATCCCATACAAAACGGCCGTCTTGCCCCGGTCACCCACGTCAAACCACAGCCACGCAGCCAGGCCAGCCGTCTCCACCGCCGCCGAGGCGATCCGGTGCCGCAAATGATCAGGCTGCGCACCCCGCAGCAAAGCAGCGAGCAGGCGAAGATGAGCCTCGGCCGGCCCCAGCAGCTCAGCCGACGACAAATCGTGGTACAGAACCCGCTGCCGCGCGGTGATCTGCTCAAGCTCTTCCACCACACCAGCCGACACCGGCGAAGACTGCCGGGTCGCCGCCGCCAGCCGCCCCCAATCACCAGCCGAATCAGCCACATCGCCAACCACAACTCTGCCGACCGCCGCGGCGACAAGACCACCGTCAGCACCAACCAGTTCATCAAGCCGACGAGCGATCTGCCGCGACGGACGCTGCCGCCCGTTGACCAGCCGCGAAATATAAGCCTTGTCACAAGGCACCAGCCGAGCCAGATCGGCCGCCCTCAAACCGCGCTCCCCCATAAGCGAGCGCAGCACCTCCGCGAAACTCACCCGCCAACACCCATCGACCGGCCCGCCCTGCCGCCCAGGTAACTCACCGCGATCATGCAGGCACTAAAACCCATATTAACGAACGGCGGGGGCGATTGCCCGTCGACACGCGCTGGCATGGTGCACGGGAAGCCGTTCGCGGCGAGCCATTCCGTGACGCGAAGGGAGACCGTGACCCGGTCCAGCGCAGCACGGTTCGTCGCGATCCTGACTATCAGGCCAGCCGAACGCAGCGCGTAGATCGCGTTACTGTGCAGATTCACAAGCTCCGCGTCGGTCACTGGCGCGCCGATCCGCTCGCAGACCGTACCGAGCACCCGCTCGTATTCGGCGCGAAGATCACGGTCAGGCATTATCGCCATCACCAGCGGAAGCGGAAGACGCGCGTGCGCCGGAATGACTGTCAGGCTGACTGCATTGCCCGTGGACGCGCCAAACTCCGCAGCAGCGATAAGCGCACCGTCTGCGGCGAGAAGTTCATCGAGTCGGCATGTGATTTGTCGGGATGGGTGCTGTCGACCGTTGGCGATGCGGGATTTGTAGGCCTTGTCGCAAGGTACCCGATGGGCGACTTCAGCGGATTTAAGGCCGCGTTCAACCATGAGTTCGCGGAGCAGCTCAGCGAAGCCCATCGTGTCTATCCCGTCGTGTGCGTTTGGTTGACAGAACGTTGACAACCTTTCGTCTCCGCTACCACCGTAGCTGGTCACGCACGCATAGTGGCGGTTGTCGCAATCGTCTGAGGGATCCAGGAGAGAGGTGTGACATGGCGGACGGGTTCGCACTGCAACATGTTGTACGCGGCCCGGTCTTTGTGACAGACCGGCATATGATTGCCAAACTCAGCTCGCCGTGTCCAGATTTTAAGGTAATCGCATTCAGGGTCTGTGGCAAAAAGCTGTATGAGGCGTACCGCGTGGCAGGTAAGGGGACGCTGTACTCCGTCGCCACAACCGATCTCGACGAGCTGTATGCCGTCGTCGATGACGCATGCTCGGAGGATGCCCTCGGATGACGAGATGTCGATCCGGCCATGCCATCTGGCACCGGTGACTGATTCGTCTGGAAGGAAGGGATCGAACGGTGTCAACGGGTATCGGCGCTTGGCTGCGTAAGCAGCGCGAGGCGCGCGGCTGGGCCAGGCGGGAAATGGCCCGCCGCCTCACCCAGGCCGCCCAGGCGGCTGGGGATGCGACAGTGCCGGGCATAGAGAACCTGTGTACATACATAAGACGCTGGGAGTTCGGCCGCCACGGTCCCACCGAACGGTACATATTGTTTTACTGCACGGCGTTCGGCATCTCGCCCGAGGAATGGGGTACAGCGTCAGCGCCACCCGCGCCAAAAACTAATGCCCGGACACCAGCGCGCTCACCCCAGTCGTCCACCGGCCGACCCTCGACGCATACAGCCCTCGCCACATCAGATCGTGCCGAGGCCGACCTGGTCGCACTGGGCCGTGCCACTCTCGAGCGAGAGATAATCAAAGAGGCGCACGGCGCCAGCGACCAAGCCGAGCGGTACCAGAGCGCAGGAGCGGCCACTCTCGAGCAACTCCGTGCCGATCTCACGCGACTGGTCCGCCTGTGCGACACCCGCGAGCCGCTGGCGGTGTTCCTAGACCTGCAACGCGTACGCGACCGGGTCAACCGACTGCTGGAGCGACGGCTATGGCCACGCCAGCAGACCGACCTGCACTTCTTGCTCGCCTGCGTCAACGAGCTCTTGGGAATGACGGCCCTCAGGCTGGGCTGTCCCGACGCGGCGGGGGAACTGATCCGCACCGCCTGGGCCTACGCCGACGCGTCGGACCACAACCCATTGCGAGCCAGCCTGCGTGCTCAACTGTCCTGCGTCATGTACTGGACCGGCAGCTTCACCGAAAGCCGTGACCTGGCCACCGACGGCCTACGATACATATCGAAAGGCCAGCACGCCGCTCGCCTGCACCTGTGCCACGCCCGTGCCGCGGCTAGGACCGGCGACGCCGATGCGGCTTGCCAGGCGATCAGCGACGCCCACGACGTGCACGATCACGACCACGGCGACGACCTGCTGGATATAGGCGGCGCATACAGCTTGTCGTGGGCCACTCACCACTGTTACGCCGGAGCCGCCCTTGCCGAGATCGGGGGCATCGGAAATGAGGCAGCCGCGGAACTGGAGTATGCCATCGGCCTATACGACAAAGGCCCTGGCGACCGCGAGCAGCACTGGTTCGCCGGCAAGCCGCTAGCCGACATCGACCTAGCCGTGGTCCGGCTGAGATCCGGGGCACTGGACGGCGCCACCACCGCGCTCGAACCAGTCCTCTCCCTCCCCCTCGCGCAGCGGATCACCCAGGTCACCACGCGCCTCGTAGTGGTCCGCGACGAACTCGCCGCACCCATCTACGCCGGGTCGAGTCAGGCCCGCGACGTGAGCGAGCAGATCGAAGAGTTCGGCCGCGAGAACATCGCCGTCGGCCTGTCCGGCATCCCCGGCGCAGCAGCTGACCGGCAGGTCACAGCCTGATTGGGCGTCGCGTCAGGGTTTGGCCGAGGGCGGTGGCGTCGGTGGCCCTGGCAAGGTCATCAGCGATAGATGGGAGACTGGCACGTCGGATGCTACCCGCCCTGCACACCGCAAACGTTGGCCATTTTGGGCGGCCAGCTGTCGACACCCCGGCATCCCCGGCCCCGGCGATCTGCAAGCGGCCTTCCCCACCCGAGCGCTGCGCTGTCATGAACGCCAGCACATCGACCGGGCGGACCCGCCGCGGCGGCTTGCCCACCACGGTGAAGAACACCTTCAGGTCGTACGCCACCGCCAGCACCATGTTCGGCCTGCACCGGCCAGCCAGGAACTCCAGGTACTCATCCAGCAGCGGCACGCCAAGCCGCACCACGACCTCACTCATTGTCTCGGACGATGTCGAGCGCTCCCGGCGCTTCTACACCGAAGTACTCGGCGGCAGGGTGGTCTTCTCCGGTCCCGGAGGGCTGACCTATGTCGCACTTTCCAACAGCTGGATCATCATCAATGCCGGCGGAGGCCCTACCGACGACAAGCCTGATGTCACCCTGGAGGTGCCACGCGATCCCGGCGGTCAGCGGCTTCCTTAACATTCGGGTCAAAGACATCGAGATCGTGTACGCCGAATGGAGCGCCCGGGGTGCTCAGTTCCTGACAGCGCCGAGACAGCACGAATACGAGAAGCGCTGCTACATTCGCGATCCCGACAGTCATCTGATCGAAGTGGGGCAGACCACGGACCCGGCGGGGGACTGGTCACCCGCCCACTGGGCACCGGGAACGTCCGCCGGTGAGTCTGAGTGAATGCCCCAGAACACGGAAAGTAGCCGAGCCCCCGCGACTTTGGGTGGTGGTTCGTCGATTTCGCGTGAATCCGGCGCGGCTCGACCTGGTCGGCCATCGCGCGCAGATCGACCAGCTCTTGCGTATGCGCGGTTCTACGACCGCTCCTGTATGCGGCAGATCAGTGTGCGCCTTACTAGAAGTGATCTGTGGATATTCATTCACGTTTGCTGGGTCTACCGACACCATGTCCGGCTCGGAAGCGTAGTACTTTCGCAGCGTGCTCGTTCGGACCCAGAAGGGTGGCCCTAACTCGCGGTTGACCGGGTGGACAGCAATTTAGTCAACGAGCGCCTGACGCGGTAGATGCCGTTGTCCGCAGACTGGCCAACGCGGATCCAGAGATGTCTTTTCGCAGCATGACGAGCCTCCTGAACGTGCCGTGCCCGGAGGTGTGTTCCGGTTAGAGTGATTCTCCGATCACCTGCCGCTGTCTCGTTCTCCACTACGCAATTGGCCCCGCTCCGATATTCCAGATGGTCGAGGTAGTGAATTGAGAAAAGATATTGAAGCGGCCCGGAGTCTCCTCTGCCTCCAGGTGCCACTATCAGGCTCACAAATTGGGAGAGAAGACCCGCTGTTACGCTGACGGCGAGAGCAGCGACGTTCTGGCGAGGAGGTAGCACATCGTGGTGGGCTCCTCTGATGTAGGCTGGATCATCTAGCAAGCCATCGCGGTCAGCACCGACCAAGCCCAACTCGAGTTGTTTGTTACATGCTAGGCAGGGGCGCCCAGGTCTGATGACGTGAGATCGCCAAGTTGCGTTGCGCATTCCTCCGTCGGTGAATGGATCGATAGCAAGGCCGCCATCGATAACTGGGATGAGGTCGGAATATGCCAATTGGTTGAGCACTGCCCTCGGCCAGGGCCGGTCGACGCAGCTAAAAATGAGATCATAGTCGAGCGCTATGGCATGACCATAAGGTTCGCAGATGCTCTGGTCGTACGCCGCGATGTGGGGATTGGCGGCGGTCGCGGCCCCCGCCATGATGCGCTGCGCTACTGAGACCTTGGACCGGTGAAGAAGAACGTCGAGCATGACGGTACCGATCATGCGGTCGCGGTTTATGATCTCGACCAAATCAAAATCCATGATCCCGACATGTTCGATACCGGTTGCGGTCAATCTCGGGCCCACGTCTAGTCCGACGGTCCCAGCTCCAACGACCAGTACCCGGAGCCTGGCGAGGTCGGCCTGGATCTTTTCTCCCCATCCCGACGCGGTCCTGCGCTGTGATTGCTGGACCGGCGGTGGAGGCCGGAGGGCGTCATTCCACGTCAGCTTGAGCTGGGATCCCGTGACCCTCACATTCTCGCACCAATTGGCCGTCCCTTCCGGTTGCCAGTGACGTGCCGACCATGCGTGGTCACGCCCAGCCAGAGTCATGCCGAGCAGAGGCAATCCCGTGATCCGGTGAACCATATATGCGTAGGCGCTCTCGGCCTCCTCGTCTGCTGGACTCATGCCTTGCCAACCCGAACCAAGCGGGTGTGAGTGGAGAAGCGCGACGCCACCGCCAGACTCGGCTGCTGCAACGGCAGCCCGGAAGACATAATCGCCTGTCACCGTCGCGTTTCCATGGACAGCTCGCTCCCCGCGATAAGGGGGAAGTACCTCTGACACCAGCGCCGTAACCCGATGCCGACCAGTGGATGGCCGGTAGATGGCCAAGCAGATGTCTTCTTGGCCATCACACCGCAAGAGGCTAGTAACGAGCTCGGACGACGTCGTTTCGGTCATCGCCGCCGAGAAACGCGAGATCGTCATTCGGCCTCTCCCAATATCCCTCGCACATGCGCAAGGTACGCCGACACCGGACTGGCGTCATTCCCCCATCCTTCTGGCGGCCGGGAATGCCTCAGCCAGTCGGCGATGGGCGAGCCTTGGCTGTTGGTACGCGGGAAGCGGACCGCTGAGGACAGATGGAGCCAGTGCGGCGGGACAATCGGCCAAGAGCCGAGCTCCCCCACAGCAACGCCGCAATCCACCGTAGTTTCAGCAAAGGCTCCCGTGACAGGCTTGGCCGCGAAGCGGACGATCTCGGCTTCTACGACTGGATCCAGGCCGCACTCCCGCAACCCGGCGATGAACCCGTCCGCTCCCACCTGCTGAGGGCGCACTATTCAACCGGAGCGCTGTGCCGGATGGTGATGAATTCCTCCCCCTCATGTACCTTCACTGGCTCGTCTCCCGAGAAGCGCTTCGGCTTTTCGCCTTGACGGACCTCGGCGATGTCGTAGTTGGCCGGATCGAAGCCAGCCAGCCGCAGGAGGGCGGCCGCGGTCTGCGCGGGGTTGTCGACCGCGTAAGGCTTCCCATCGATCGTGAAATCCACAGGTCGACGACGCCCGTCTGCTGCTTGAGCCTCCAACATGAACCACTCCTTTCTGCTCAGGCCCCGGTGGTCTGCGCAGTCACTATATTCGCATCGTTTGCCAAAGCTGTCAATATCATCCTGATATGTAAAGTATTAATGACAGTTGGCGATACTTGACATTCGACAGTCGGCCAGCCAGAATGACTCACGTGCCCGCTACCGACTCGTTCTACCAGCGCCTGGGAGCACGCATCCGGGACCGCCGACGAGCGAAGCAGATCACTCAGGAAGCCATGGCTGCGCACATGAGCCTGACCCGCACTTCGATCGTGAACATCGAGAAGGGGCGTCAGCATCTCGCCGTCCACCAACTCGTCCGCATGTCAGACCTTCTCGGCTGCGCGCCTGCTGACTTGATCCCGGCGAAGGAGGATGCAGTGCTATCGGATAAATTCCGAGAACAGCTTTCAGATCCGAAAGCGCTCAGCTTCATGTCGGAGGTAAGCGCTGAAGCATCCGGACTAGATCGCTGATGGCCCCGCGTGGAAGAGCCGGGATCGAACGGGAAGCTCAAAATATTCTAGAGCGTCTCTCGATTTCAGACCCCCCTATCGACGTGATAGCCGTGGCCGAAAGACTTGGCTACCGAGTTGTTCTTAAATTCTTCGATGAGGCCGACTTGTCAGGTACCGTAATGCGAGACGCCCGCGGAATTGTAACGATAGGGATTAACACACTCCATGCGCAGGTTCGTCAGCGCTTCTCTATCGCACATGAAATCGGCCATGCATGGTTGCATCTAGCCAGAGTAAAGCAAGAAGCCTTCTTTGTAGATCCGCCAGCAGGTGTGTTCTTCCGCGACTCAAAGGCTAGTCGCGGGGAGGATCCGAAAGAGATTGAAGCGAATCAGTTCGCCGCTGGTTTGCTGATGCCAAGCAACACCATCGGCGGCTGCCTCGCGGCGCTCGCCGGATCCCCGAGAAGGCTGACCGTCGATACCGCAGTTTCAGAGCTCGCAGCCCGGTTCGGCGTCAGTACGCAAGCTATGAGGTTCCGTCTGGTAGCCCTCGGATTCATGGAGCCCGAGTGAAGTCAATTTAATAAGGACACTCCTGGATTTCGGCTCACTCAGATGCCAGCGTGGACTACGATACCGTACTTACTAATCAATTCATAGATTTGTAGACTCTAACTTCTCAGCCTGATATATTATGCTTATGGCACTTAAAGGGCGACGCTCGACACCTGAAGAGCGGTCCCATGCTGTTCAGCTTCTCAAACAGGGAAACGAAGCGGCGATGGTCGCGAGAATGTTCAATGTTTCCCGGGCGATGCTCTTCCGGTGGCAGCAGAAATATGACCAGGGCGGCCCAGTCGCGCTGGAGACGAAGAAGACACCCGGGCCTGCGTCACGGCTGAGCCCGACGCAATTGTCGAAGCTGTACGCGATCATCACCGGAAGCGACCCTCGGCAGCTAGAATTCGACTTCGGCCTATGGACGCGAAAGATCATCCGCGACCTGATACGGCGGGAATTCGGGGTGAAGTTCTCGGAGGTCCAGGTCGGCCGGCTCCTCAAGAAAATGGGACTATCGCCGCAGCGGCCGCTTTACCGCGCTTACCAGCAGGATCCGGAACGCGTGGAAGAATGGAAGAAGTCCGTCTACCCGAAGATCCGCAAGCTCGCCGCGGAGGAGGGTGCCAGCATCTTCTTCGAGGACGAGGCCAGCGTCCGGACCGATCATCACGCCGGGACTACCTGGTCTCCTGCCGGGCAGACGCCGGTCGTGATCACGACCGGCGAGCGGAAGTCGGTAAATATGGTATCGGCAATCTCGCCGCGGGGTGAGCTGCGTTTCCGCGTGCAAGAAGGCAAGATGAACGCGGGACGGTTTATCGAGTTCCTCAAAGCATTGCTGGACAGCGTTCCAGGGAAAATATTCCTCATCGTTGACGGCCATCCGGTCCACAAGGCCAGGAAGGTCGGTGAGTTCGTGAAGGAGAAGGCTGACGGGCGCCTGAGTATATTCTTCCTGCCGCCGTACTCCCCGGATCTCAACCCCGACGAGTGGGTCTGGAACAATGTGAAGAACGACCGGATCGGCCGCAGTGTCATCATGAACGCGGATGATCTCACGACGAAGGCCATCGGCGCGCTCCGCCGCCTCCAGAAACTCCCCGGTATAGTGCGCGGATTCTTCCGGGACCCGAAGCTCGCTTACATCCTGGAATTACACCAGGAACGTTACAGCGAGTCTACAAACTCATATTTCTCTTAGTAATACTCGCCGGCCGCAGCACCATTCGCGCCCACATTAATCGATCCGGTGCACGCTCGCTCATCGGCAGAGTCGGACGTGGCCATCAGGCATTATGCTGACCGGAGGCATAGTGATCTGATCTTCGATCATGTTCATAACTGCCAGATGCGGGCGTCGGCCGACGGCTGGTGCGCGCACGTAGCCGGACATAGACCGCTCGGTTCGGCACGGCGTCGCGGCAGGCTCGGTAACCCAACTGCCGAACATGTCGGCGGAAATCGCGCATCATGCGATCGCCGAGCTGTTACCTTCCGTGGCAAGTTACCGGTCTTGAGGTCTGTTAAGGCAGGACACCCGGCCTTCAATCGGTACCAGCCCACCTTAGCCATGGCAGCGGCAGCGATGCTCGGCTTGCTCGGTGGGTCAGATTGAAGACGGCTACCGTCCTGTGCTGCTCTCGACGAGGTCGGATCGAAGGAGGACGGCGTGGCGGTGACGGCATCCACCTCGGGAAACCAGCGGCAGGCCTCTTACCCCGGCGCGGTCCTGGCGGATACTGGGTGGCATGGGTGGGGACCGGGTTGATTTCTTCGTCAGCCATGCGGGCGCGGATCGTGCCTGGGCGGAATGGGTGGCCTGGCAGTTAACAGATGCCGGCTACACGGTCGAGCTGGATGTGTGGGACTGGGCGGCAGGCCGGAACTTCGTCACTGCGATGAGTGACGCGCTGGAGCATTGCGGCCGGGTGGTGGCCTTGTTCTCGGCGGCGTATTTTGACCGGTCTCGGTATACCACCGAGGAGTGGACTTCGGCTGTGCTGCACGTGCCGAGCGTGGAGCCTGGCAGGCTGGTGCCGGTGCGGGTGGAGGACGTGCCTGCTGCGATGGTGCCTGCGGTGATGCGGGTGCTGGTGTACCGAGACGTGTTCGGGATTCCTGAGGATGCGGCACGGCAGGTGCTGCTGGAGGCGGCGGCTGGCCCTCGGCGCCCCTGGGTGAAGCCGGAGTTTCCTGGCCGCAGTGGTCCGGGGGCACTGGGCAGGCTAGGCGGCGCGGGGCCGCGACGGCCAGGTGCGATGCCGCGGGTGTGGAATGTCCCGGCGCGTAACCCGAGGTTTACCGGGCGCGGCGGGCTGCTGGTGGCCGTGCGGGAAGCGCTGCTGGGCGGGGGCGCCGCCGCGGTGCAGGCACTGCACGGTGCGGGCGGGATCGGCAAGACGCAACTGGCGATCGAGTACGCTCACCGGTTCGCGGGCGGATATGACCTGGTGTGGTGGATCAACGCCGAGGAACGCGGGCTGATCGGCGCGCAGCTCGCCGACCTGGCAGCAGAGGCAGGCTGCGCCGAATCCGGGGCGGGGCCGGATGTGGCGCGGCGAGCGGTGCTGGCTGAATTGCGGCAGCGGGACCGGTGGCTGCTGGTCTTCGACAACGCCGCCAGCCCCGGGGATGTGGCGGCGGTGCTGCCCGGCGGCGCAGGGCACGTACTGATCACCTCGCGGGCCCAGGGCTGGGATGAGGTCGCGGTACCGGTGGAGGTGGATGTGCTGGCCCGGGCCGAGTCAGTAGCGCTGCTGGCAGGGCGGGTACCCAGGCTGGCGGAGACCGACGCCGACCGGGTGGCGCAGGCGGTAGGAGACCTGCCGCTGGCACTGACGCAGGCGGCGGGGTTCATGACTGCTACCGGAACCTCGGCCGCCGAATACCTTGAACTGATGGCTGCCCGCGCCGCGCAGCTCATGGAGCGGGGCCAGCCGATGTCATACCCGCGGTCGCTGACGGCAGTCACGCAGCTGGCATTCGACCGGCTGGCTGCCGAGGATCCAGCCGCCGCCGACCTCGTCGCGGTGTGCGCATTCCTGGCCCCGGAACCTGTCCCGGCAAAATGGTTCCCCGACGCTGCGGATAGGCTTCGTGCGCCGCTGGCCGGTGCCGCAGCGGAGCCGGTGGCCTGGCGCGAGGTCCTGGCCCGGGTCCGGCAGCATACGCTGGCCCGCGTCGAGCCGGCCGGGTTGCGGATGCACCGGCTCACCCAGGCGATCGTGCGCGACTACCTGCCGCCCGACCGGGCTGCTGCTGCCCGGGCCGACACCGAAGCGCTCATTACCGCCAGCCATCCCGGTGAAGCGCGAGCACCATCGACCTGGCCCGGGTGGGCGCAAGTACTGCCCCACCTGCTCGCACTCGATCCAGGTACCGGGCCGACCGCCCTGCGCGGCGTGGCCATCGACGCTGCCTGGTATCTGTTCCGACACGGCGATGCCCGCGCCAGCCATGACCTGGCCAGCCGCCTATACCGGCAGTGGCGCGACCGGTTCGGACCCGACGATCGTTCCACGCTCGCAGCCGTGCGGGCTATCGCGGTAGCTCTCCGGGGGATGGGCCGCTACGAGCAGGCCTGCCAACTCGACACAGACACCCTGGCCCGCTACCGCCGTGTCCTGGGCAAGGATCACCCGGCCACCCTTGTCGCCGCTAACGGCCTAGCCAGGGACCTGCACCTGCTGGGTGAGAACGACGCGGCGCGAGACCTGGATCAAGATACCCTGGCCCGTCGCCGCCGACTCCTCGGCGAAGACCACCCGGACACCCTCGGCTCGGCAGGTAGCCTGGCCACCGACCTGTATGCGCTGGGCGAGATTCAGGCAGCCCGGGACCTGCACCGGGAGACGCTATCCCGCCGACGCCGCGTCCTCGGCGAAGACCATCCCGACACCCTCGTTTCTGCTAATAGTCTCGCTGTCGACTTGTACGCACTGGGCGAGATCCAGGCAGCCCGGGACCTGAACGAGGACACACTGGCCCGCCGCCGCCGCGTTCTCGGCGAAGACCACCCCGACACCCTCACCTCGGCGAGTACCCTCGCTCGCGTTCTCCGGACGTTGGGCGATTACCAGGCTGCGCGAGACCTGGATCAAGACACCCTGGCCCGTCGCCGCCGGATTCTGGGCACGAACCACCCGGACACCGTTGCATCCCTCAGCCACCTCGCAGCCGACCTGCGTGCGCTCGAGGAGACGTAGAGGACATGTCTCCCTGGCCGCGTGGCGGAATATATGCACGGACTGAGGTCTGCAAGTCGAGCAATCACAGATCGCTTACAGGCGGCAGATGCCCGCAGAGCCGCATTTTGGTGCCAGGACGCAGCAGACGCATTTCTTCTGTGGACGATCACGTTATTCCTCAGGCCTGTGTTCACGTAATTCCCCAGGTCCTGGCTTGTACCTGTTTTACCTGATGTCCTCCTTCCCGGTGGGGATGACGCGCCCGGGTCTTTTGTTCGGGCGGTAGCTGGGTCCGTTCATGAAGACCTGGTGGCTGGTGTTGATGAGCCGGTCGAGCAGGGACTCGGCGACGACCGGGTTGGGGAACAGCGGGTACCAGTCGGCGGGCGCCCGGTTGGAGGTGAGGATCAGCGAGCGCCCGGCCCGTTCGGTGATCAGCTCGTACAGGTCGTCGGCCTGGGCGGCGGTCAGTTCTCTCATCCCGAAGTCATCGATCTATCCGGCGTTCGAACAAAATTTTGCTATGTTTTCGCAGGTGACGACGTTCCTGACGGTGTCCGCAGCGTGATCAGGCGGTGCTGATGCCGTGCTGCTGGAGGAGGCGGCGGAGCCGGAGGAGCTCGCCGTGGGCCGCGGCGAGCTGTTCCTCGAGCTGGCTGACCGATGTCCGCCGACTGTCGCGTTCGCGGCGGAGTTTCTCGGTGGGGGTGTGGACGATGTCGCTGTTGTCCGCGTGTCCGGGGGCGGGATCCGGGACAGGACGGGCTTTCTGCTGGTCCCGGAGCTTCTCGATGCGCGTGCGGAGATCGTCGTTGCCGTAGAGGAAGTCGAGGCTGACCCCGGCGGCGCGGGCGACGGACCGGAAGTTGATGTCCTGCTTGTCCTTGATGAGCGTGCGGATCGCTGTTTCGGTGCGGGTGACGGCGGCCTGCCGTTTGGCCTGCGCGGCCTGGCGCAGCGCGGCGGCGCGGCGCTCGCCGGCGCTGGTCACGGCGTCTCCGTTTTCGGGGTGATGGCGATGTTCACGGGGCCGGTGTCCTGGTAGCCGGCCCTGCCGCAGACGCCGGGGCCGCGGACGACGGCGGTGTCGTCGGTGAGTGCTTCCAGGGCGCTGATCTCCAGGCGCATGCTGCGGATTTCGGCGTGACGCTGCTCGAGCCAGATGTTGGTGCCGCTCATCGGCTCGCCGTAGCGGGCGGCGTGCTGTTCCTGCCGCTGCCGGATGAGCTGCTCGGTGGCGGCGAGCTGCTGGCGGATCTCGGGGAGGTGACTGCGGTCGGTCGCGAAATGGTCGCAGCCGTGGCAGGCGTTCCCCTTGTCGCAGGACCGGACCGGGGGCAGCAGGCAGTAGCCGTTGGGCAGGATGCGGTCGGTGCGCCGGTCGAGCTGGAGCAGGTCGAGCATGTCACGGCGGTCCATGCCGACATGCCGGCCGTCCCGGCCGATCTTGACCATGGCGAGGAACTCGCGCTCGGCGGTGCTGGCCAGGGTCGCGGCATACCGCATGGTCATTTCCGGCGACCGGTGCCCGAGATAACGCTGGACGACGTGGACGGGGGCGCCCGCGTTGAGAAGGGTTGTGGCCTTGGTGTGGCGCAGCCGGTGGCTGCGAGAGTAGGACAGCGGCTGCCCGCCGGAGTCGCGGAGTTCCAGCATGGCGCTGAACCTGCGCAGGGTCTGGTCGTAGCAGCTGGTCGTCCAGGCTCTGGTTCCCTTGCGGTTCCCGGCCAGCTTGGGGAACAGGTAGCGCACCGTCTCGTCCGGGCCCAGCTTCCAGCGTTCGCGTACCCATGCCTGCTGCTCGCGGATGATCTGGACGACGTCGGCCCCGACGAGGATGGTTTCCGGGGCGCCGTCGATCTTGGTCTGCTGGTAGCGCAGGCGGGCGACCATCCCGCCCTCGGGGACGGCGGCGGGGTCCACCCCGGGAATGGGGATGAGCGGGGCGAAATCCATCATCAGGACCTCGGCGGCCCGGCGGCCGGTGAGGGCCTGGATGAGCCATGCCCGCATCGTCGCGGGGTAGCCCAGTCCTGCCATCTCGGTCTCCTCGCCGCCGCGGGCGATGGTCATGACCTGGTCGCCGGGCAGCCCGAGCAGCTCGACGTACTGGAGCATGCGCGCAAGGTCTGCATCGCCGATGTAGTTGCGCTCGTCGGCCTGGCGGATGGCCCGCTCGGCGGCGAGCTCGTCGCGGCGGACGAGCCGGGCGTGGCCATCGCCGAGCGCGAGCCACCCGTCATCCCCGGTCGCGGCGGCAGCCTCGTCCCGGCAGTCGGTCATCGTCGCGTAGAAGTTGCCGAGGAAACGCAGGGTGCGGGCGACCGACCGTGCGTCCAGCGGCCCGCCGCGGGCCTGGCCGCGAGCGGGACGCTCCCGCCGCCATTGCCGCAGGAACGACTGGAAGTCCAGTGTCACGGCGCGCAGCTGAGAGGGATCATCGATCAGGGCTGGCCGGCTGAGGTTCCGGGAGAGGGCGAACCCGGCAAGGCGGGCGGCGAACACGTGCGTCTGGAAGACCGTCGACCAGGTGATCTGGCCGGACTCCACCTGCAGGCCCGTATAGAACTTGGCTCCTTCCCGCAGCCAGCCCGGCTCGATGTCGTCCCAGCGGATCACGGCGTCCCCGTGAGGCTCATGTGCGCGCCGCGGGATCCGCTGGTCGAACCGCAGGCACCACAGATCGTGCTTCCACCACGGCGCGTCGCTGTAGTGAACCGCCAGCCGGGGCAGCAGCCCGCGCAGCGCGGTCTCGACCTTCGCCCGGGTGCCCGGAGCGGGGAGCCGCCCCCGGTCCGCGTGGAACCTGCGGCTCCACGCGGCCATCCACTGCGCCAAGGTCAGGTCGGCGAACGAGCGGACCTCCGGCCTGGAGGCCGCGACCTCGGCCGCGGTGACCACCCACCGTCTCCAGTCGTTGGTGTTGACCACCCGTTCGCCGTTGTCCTGGCACGTCGCGAGCCACCAGGAGACCTCGCGCTGCATCGGTACCGGCAGCCCGTCCGTGCGCAGCACCGATTCCGACCCCGCGCTGAACACCCCTGCCAGCCGCAGGTCGGCAGGGTCGAATACAGTGCCCGTGAACGCATCCGGGATGCCCTCGGCCAGTGCCGCGCTGCGGTCCAAGAGGCTGACAGCGCCCGGGGCGGAGCGCAGGAGCCGGGGCAGGTTACTCACCAGCGCCGTCCCAGCCTCGCCAGTCCGCGCAGAAGCTGCGCCAGTCGGCCAGCGCCCGCAGTTCGGCGTCCTCGCTCACCCAGCCATAGAGGTTCAAGGTTGTCTGGATGTCCGCGTGACCGAGCCGGCGCATCACCACGTGCTCGCGAGCGCCGGACAACAGCAGAGCCGAGGCATGAGTATGGCGAAACCAGTGCGGCGTCCAGCCCGCCGGGACCGCACCGCCGAGCCGGCGCTTCAGGGACGCGACCTTGTCATAGACGGTCTCCGGCCGCATCGGGGCCAGCCACCGGCCGCGGCAGAGGTTGACCAGCACGAAGTGGCCCGCCAGGTCGACTTCCTGGTGGGCTCCGGCGTCGCATAGCTGCCAGACGTACTCGCTGTGCAGGCGCTCAAGTTCGTCGCTGATGTAGATCCGCCGGTAGCGGCTGCTCTTGCACCGCACCCCGGCCGGGTGGTCCTGCCGCGGGATCACCTCGATGAACGGTGTCCCGCCCCGGCCGGCATGCCAGTCGCAGTGACGCGTGGACAGCAACTCGCCCAGCCTCATCCCCGTCTCCGCCAGGGCGGCGAACAAGAGCCGGTCCCTGACCGGCCCGGTCCACTGCCCGGACCTGACGTCCTGCCAGGCGCACGCGTCCAGGATCGCCTCGACCTGCGCCGGGGTCAACAGCGGGACCGGCCCGGGCGCCGTGCGGCGGAAGCGGACAGCCGGACCGGGTTGCTGACGGTCGCGCTGCAGGTGCGCCAGCCCGGGAACATAGCGGCCGGACCGGCCGCCCGGACGGTAAAGACGGTTAGCGACCGGGACCTGGTGAGCGTCAGCGTGGTAGCGGTAGAACGACAGCACGGCGGTGACCCGCGCCGCGACCGTCGACTCGGACGGGCCCGTGGCACCGGCAGCCGCCGGGAGCGGGGCCACCCCGGCGGGCAGCCCGGTCCGCAGCCAGGACACGAACGCGACGAAGAACGGCAGCCCGATCTCGTCCCACGCCGTCCCCGCCGTAGTCAGGTACTCCCACCAGCGGGCCAGGGACGTGGCATAGGAACGGACCGTGTTCGGCGACGCCTGCTGGGCCACCCGCAGGAACTCCAGGTATTCCTCGACCGGACCGGCCGGAAGATGATCGTCCCCCGTCACCGTCCAGGTCCGCTGCCCGTCGATCAGTATGCACTGCACCCCCATAGCAGGTCATCATGGCGACGTCGCCGACGTCAGTGTGGGACGCTGGATAACGACACGCTGACGTGCGGAAACAGCAGTTCAGACCACGCTGGCCGACGTTGAGGACGGGTGGCTGAGGACCCCTGATAGGTCCAGGATCAGCACGGCGGGGCGGGTCAGTTCGCGGAGCCGTTTGTCCCAGGTGAGGTCGGCGCGGCCGCCGGCCAGGTGGGCCAGGGCGCGGCTGGTCTTGAGGAACCGGGTCTCGGCGCCGGACCGGATGGCCACGTGGCCGAGGGCCTGCGCGACGTGGGTCTTCCCTACGCCGACCGGGCCGTAGAGGATCACGGACTCTCCGGCGTGCAGCCAGCGCAGGGCGGCCAGGTCGCGGATCTGCGCGGCGGGCAGCTTGGGTGAGGCCCCGAAGTCGAACCCTTCGAGGGTGGCTTGTTCCTCGAACCGGGCCCGGCGGATCCGTTTGGCCAGTGAGACGCTGGCGCGGCGGGAGATCTCGTCTTCGCACAAGACCTGGAGGAAGTCCAGGTGGCCGAGGTCCCCGGCGGCGGCCTGGGTGAGCCGGGCATCCAGGGTGGCCAGCATGCCGGACAGTTTCAGGGCCCGCAGCGCCTGGCCCAGGCCGGTGCGGTCGGTGACCGCGACGGGACGGGTCATGGCGTGCTCCCGGCCGGGGTGAAGATGTGCACCGGGTGCCCGGCCAGGTCACCGTCGCCGGTGACCCAGCCTGCGCGGGCGTTTGCCTGCCCGCCCGCCGCGGCGGCCAGCCTGGCGACCGCCGTGGTCCGGGCAGCTGGCCCGGCCAGGTCAGCGGGCACCTGGATGGTGATGCGATCCTCGCTGAGCGATAGGCATAGCCCGCTGATCCCGGCGCGCTCAAGGAACACCAACACCGCGGCCGCGTGCAGCGCGTGCACCTGGGCGGCCAGCGGCCGGACCGGGATCATGCCGCCGGCGGTCATGACCGTGCCTCGCTGCTGCTCGCGGCGGGCATGTCCAGCTCGTCGCTGGTGATCGTGCCGGGCATGGCCACGACGTTGGCGAACGACGCCGCGCCGTGCAGGAACGCCCCGGCCCCGCCGTCCCCGGCCGCAGCCGCCGGCTGGTCGCGGTCGGTGCCGGCGGCCAGGATGCCCTTGATGGTCCGGTAGGACGGGTCCCCAGCGGCGATCGCCTTGACGCAGGCAGCTTCGAGCCGGGACGGGTCGTGCCGGTCCGCCAGGCCGACCACGCCCTGGGCGGCGCGCAGCCGGTACAGGGCGCGTTGTCGGCCAGCAGCTCGGCGATGACCTGCTCGCACGCCGGGCCGACCGCGGCGGCCTGCTTACGGCACCACGCCGGGGTCCGCATGTGGAACGCGATCTTCTCCGGCGGGTAATCACCGAAATCGGTCGCCTTACCCCAGCTCTTACGCGGGTGAGTCTTGACCAGTTCCCCGCCGATGAAGAACTGCACCATCGTGTCCGTCACCCGCACGTCGGCGGTCTTGCCGATGTGCCGCCACGGCAGCGAATACAGCACCTTGCCGACCCGGGCATGGATATCCGGCCCTATCTTCGCCTTCGCCCAGGTGGCCAGCACGAACGGATCCTGCGGCAGCGGCCGCAGCGCGTCCTTCTCCGCCGCGGCGAACACCACGGCCGGGGCCGCGCCGTCCAGCGGCCGGCACGGCCGCATCCCGGCGACCCCGGCGGACCACCGCTCCGCCTCGGCCTGCATCTGCGCCAGCGAGGCGAACTCCCGGCCCCGCCACAGCGAATCCCGCACATACGGCATCGGCCGCTCGACCCTGGGCTTATCAGCAGGCCGCCGGGCCCGGGCCGGGTCTACCAGGCACCCGTAATGCGCGGCCAGCTCGGCATAGGACCGGTTGATCTTCGGGTCATACAGGTCCGGGCGGTCCACCCCGGTCTTCAGGTTGTCCGGCACCAGCCGGGCCGGCACCCCCTGAAAGAACGCGAACGCCGCGACGTGGCATTCGCTCCACGCGTGCTGGTCCAGCCGGATCACCGGCCGCACGAACATGTGCCGCGAGCACGCCAGCACCATCACGAACGCCCAGATCGTACAGACCTTCCCGGTCACCGGATCCAGCCACCGGCCCAGCCGCCCGTAATCGATCTGCGCCTCGCTGCCTGGGTCGGCCGGGTACGGGCGCAGCACCTTCACCTGCGACCGGCGGGTCTCCTCCGGCAAATTCGCCAGCACATACCGGCGGAAACTGGAGACGCTCACCGCCAGCCCCCGCTCATCACGCAGCCGCTGATGCACCGTGGTCACCGTGACCCCGGCCTTCAGCTGCTCACTGATGTAATCGTGATGCGCCCCGATCGCCGGCCAGGTCACCTGCCGCAACCGGGTATCGCCCAGCTCCGGGAACCACCCCCGGACCAGCTCAGCCCACCGCTCCTCGGTCACCGGCGGACCACCGGGCCGCATCCCGGCCGCCTCCGCCGCCGCGATGTACTTCCGCGCCGTCTTCCGGTCCACATCCAGGCTCTGCGCGATCTCGCTGTTACTGCGACCCGCATGCCAGTGGACCATGATCTCGATGATGTCGACCACGTCGAACGTTCTCCTCGCCATCGGGCCTCCCGCCCCGAACGTCCGGGTTGGGAGGAATGCTCCTGCTTCCGTATGGCCAGGTCCAGCCCGACACGCCCGCGTTCCCCACGGGAATTACGTGATCGGGCTGGGGAATTACATGATCGTCAACGGCCCTCCGGCGGGAATTTCGTGATCGTCGACACTTCCAAGTTCTGCGGTTCACCTACGGTGGCAAAGACTGGCCGACCTGGCGGTGAGGGCTGGACCGGTTGTCCCTGCGTGGCGTTCAAGAAGGCCAGGAAGTAGACCCAGCCCAGCCGCCAGTCCAAATCCTCAACGCGGCCATGTGAGCGTGATGGTTCCGGCCACCCAGTCTGCGGTATGAGAAGATGCTGCTGAGCGGCTGGGGAGGGTCAGACGTAAAGCCTTCGTGCAATGTTGCTGGACTCCCGGGCATTCCCCTCTTGTACTCCGCAACATGGACGTGCGCGTCAGTTAGGCAGGCGAGTACCAACCACTCGGGATGGCGATGACGTTGATTGGCGCGGAACTACAGGAATTGCTGGATCTTGCCTCGCAGTACACGCGTGCGGCCAGTCCGGTAATGCGGGCAAGGGACGAGGCGTGCAGGCGCTTGCAGGGCGAACTCCGGGACGTCCTCGCAGCGACGCCTTCTGCTGCGGCGCTTCCTAGGCTCGAGGTTGCGGTAGGCGGACGGCAGGGTAGCTACAGCCCGCTCGCTTGGGTTCGCATCTACTCCCCGGAGCACTCGCCGAGCGCGACAGCCGGTGTCTATCTCGCTTACCTGTTTGCCGCTGATGGGTTCCGGGTCTACCTGTCGCTGCAGCAGGGGTCGAGCGAGATCAGGTCTGGCCGCATGCGGCCGGTCAGCGATCCAAGCGAATTGCTGGCTCGTGGGGCCGCGGCTCGCACCGCTATCCGTGACCTGACCGATAGCCCGCTAGGCACCGGAATGACTGCTGAGATTGACCTTGGCTGGCGGCGGCTCTCGTCGGTTGGTGCCTACAGCAAGCAGCGCATTCGCAATTACGAATACGCGAACATTCTCGCTATTGAATATCATTCTGGTGATATCCCAGCCAGCGGAACTCTGATTGCTGATCTCTATCGCGAGATCACGCTGCTGAGCGCCCTGTATGGTGATGTGGCGCTGCTGGAGGAGGCCAGCCCTCTATTGGCAGACACCTTGACGCTCGATATGGACGACGACCACGGTGCAGCTGAGGTACAGGGACTTCTGAGAGAAGCAGCGATCCGCCGGGCGGTAGAACTCTACGCTGAGGACAGCGCCGAGGCCCGCTTCCAGGGACTTGGGTGGAGCGTTCGGCGCGTCGGGCCGCAGCACCTCGGATACGACTTGGACTGCGTGAACGCTGAAGGCGCAACCCTCCATGTGGAGGTGAAGGGCACCCAGAGCCAAGGGGAGGAAGTGTTCCTGACAAGAAACGAAGCCTCACATAACGATCCGCTGTCAGGTTGCGAGGCTCAGCATGCCCTGTACGTGCTGTCCGGCATCGAGGTGACCCGAGCCGACGCCATCAAGTGCACCGGCGGCATCTCCCGTTGTGTACAGCCCTGGAACATCGACGAGCGCGCGCTCACCCCAACCGTCTATACCTATCGTGTCCCAGGCCTATGAACCAGGCAGTAACCAGCCGAGCGAGCAGCCCCCATGACAGCCTGATCGCAGACGAGAGAATCGATGACAGAACAATCAAGCGCAGGCGTCGGTATCTACGACGATTTTCCTGGCTACCGCCTTCCAGCCGACAGTGAATTGGAGGCGGCGCTCCGAACTGCCCTCGTCGTAGTGGATGCAAACGTCTTGCTCAACCTCTATCGATACAACGAGTCCACGCGTGATGACCTCCTTGGGGTCTTGCGACGTCTCGGCGATCGCCTGTGGGTGCCGAACCAAGTGCTGCGGGAGTTCTGGAGGAATCGCCTGCGCGTACTGGCCAATCGCGGAGCTGGCACACAGCAAGCTTTGGCCGCGCTCAGCAAGCAGCAGCGTGCCACCTCAGACACGATCCAGCAATGGGCGAAGACCGTCGCCATTGAAACGGCGGATCGGGACAGCCTGCTGGACAAGGTAGCTGCCTTGCACGCAAGCCTGGAAGGAGAGATCCGTATTCACGCCCCCGGCGCGTCTGCGGCTGTTGGCACCCTGGGAGAAGAGCCAGTTCTTGCACAGATCGAGGCACTTCTCGCAGGCAAGGTAGGAACCGCACCACCTCAGGCGGACTGGGAAGCGGCCGTCAATGCGGGTAACGAGCGGGTGGAGCATCACCAGCCACCAGGCTACCTGGACGCCGATAAGGCAGACTCTGGACTGCCGGAAGGCGCAGCAGGCGACTACCTGGTATGGCACCAGACCATGCAAGAAGCCGAAAAGCGGCATCTTAACGTGCTGGTGGTCACAGGCGACGAGAAGGAGGACTGGTGGTGGCGCCATCGCTCCGAGTTCTTGGGGCCACGGATCGAGCTCGTGGCCGAGCTCAAGGCTCGATGCGGTCGGCAGTTGTACATGCTGCGGCCTATCGACCTGCTGAGGCGCGCCTCAACACTCGACGTGGTCGTACGCAAGGAGTCTGTCGATGATGTCGAACGGGTAAGCCGGGAAACCCAGCAGCCGCGACCCGTGTGGTCTGAAGCCGGAGTAATCGCCCTCCTGGAGCGGCTCGAAACCGAAGGCTGGAGCCAGGCGGGTGTTATCCGGGCCGCAGCGTCACTCGGCGGAACGATCGACCGTGAATCGGTCTACGAGATCTGCGGTTATGAGGATGACCGCATGCTGCGTGGTTTCACCTCGCCAACAGTCCGGATAACTCGCGACCTGCAACGAGACGGCGTGGTCGCGGACGATGTCGAGCCGGTACTAACCACCATCTACCGGGGCGGCGTCAAGGCTGCAGCCTTCCGCATCCCGACTGAGATGGTTGCAATTCTCGCCACAGACCGGACACCAGGCGCTGAGGAAGGGACCAGCTAACGATGCGCACGTGCGCTTCCAGCATTATTGTTAGCTATTTAGTGCACATTGAGGAATAGGTGACTTTTTGGATAAAGGTACTACTTTTGTCTCGCGTGGATGAAAGACTGCTGCGCATGACTTCGCCTCAGTTCGCAAGTTTCGAATACCTTGCATCTGCCGATCTGATCGTGGATCGCGTGTACCGCAGCGGAACGTCCGGCGGTCTTGGGGATGAACCGTTGTCGAAACTGCTGCCTGTGCGAAACCTGGGTGGCTTCCGTCCTCACGGCAGGCCGACAAGGCTGGTCGCGCTTTACACCAGCGGTAAGCAACCTGATTGGCCGGACGCTCTTGATCCGTTTACAGGCACATTCCTCTACTACGGAGATAATCGATGGCCTGGGCAGGAGTTGCATGGCACTTCCGGCAATAGGCTATTGAGGAGTGTATTCGAATGGACGCATACCGATGCTTGCGCGCGCCTCAATGTTCCCCCTTTCCTGTTGTTTGACAATCCTGGAACTGGCGGCCGTGACGTTAGATTCAGGGGATTGCTTGCGCCTGGTTCCGATCGGCTCGGGAGCGAGGAAGATCTCGTGGCTATCTGGCGGACCACGCGCGGAGAACGCTTCCAGAACTACCGTGCACGCTTCACCGTTCTAGCGGTTCCCTGCATTTCGCGTGCTTGGATTGATCAGCTTATCGCTGGTGATGTCATGAGTGCCCACTGCCCCGCTCCATGGCGCGCGTAGGTGGAGTCGGGAACATACACGCCTCTTCTTGCTCCGCCTACGGTGATAATTCGTTCTCGTGAGCAGCAACAGCCTGCCGCTGCGGACAAGGCGCTATTGCAGTTGATCGTGGAACACTTTAAAGATCGGCCACATGATTTCGAGCACTTCGCTGCTGAGCTGTGGCGTATAAGCGAGCCCCGAGTAGACCGGATCGATGTCACCCGCCCATGGCGTGATGGCGGCCGGGATGCTGTTGGGGAATATTTGCTCGGGCCACGAGCTGATCCAGTTGCTGTTGAATTTGCGATGGAAGCAAAGTGCTTTATCCTACTCATAGCGTGGGGGTTCGAGAGACAAGTAGGCTTATTTCTCGATTGCGCTACCGGCAATTTGGTATTCTCATTACAACATCCTATCTCCACGAGCAAGCCTATCGAGAAATACGGGAGGATGGGCACCCTGTAGTAGTTCTAGCGGGTGTTGACATCGTGGAGATGCTTAAGGCGCGCGGGCTGGATAATGTCTCCTTGATCCAGAGTCACCTTCATGATTCTTATCCTTCACGGAAGTAAGTCACGTGATGGGAACAGTAGTCCGCGTTGCAGGACCGCGACCGCTCCAGCAAAGCTGCCAAGCTGGGCGAAGCTGGCTAAGATGGCGGTGGACAAAACGGGCGGATTCTCGTCCAGCTTGAATTTCACCGCGACTGTGGAAGTGGCAGCAGTTCCTGGCGCGCCAACGCCGCCCCATAGGCGGCCGCAGCACGTACGCCCGCAGCGGTCACGGTCGGGTACTCGGTGACGATCTCCTCAGTCGTCATTCCGGCCGCCAGGCAGTCCAGGACAACGCTGACTGGGACACGCGTCCCGGCGATCACCGCCTGGCCGTGCATCACCTGCGGGTCAGCGGAGATGAGCTCTAGTTGCTCCCTGGTCACGGTCCCAGTCTGCCGTACCGGTGCGGAAACACGAAACTTTGACGAACCCGCTATGGCTACTGTGATCTCCCATTATGCGGCCCGTCGGTGAGGTATCGGACTGGCCTCCGCCGCTACGCCAGCTATAGTCCGCAGCTGAGCGTTGGAGAAGCGGTGGCCGCAACCACGAAGCTGTGCGGCAAGGGCACGCTGACTGACTTTCCGGCCGCTCGCGTGGGCTTCTTCGAGAATGCGTGTGGCATCTCGGAGGAGTTGCGAATCGCGATGCGCCTGCAGAGACCCTGGTTTCACCGGCACGACGGTGAGGTCTTCCCCTCGTTGGGGCCCAGCTTCGAGCGCGAGTGACGATGCCGCCACAGGCTCGACTGATGGCCCGGCGGACTGCTGACCGGACGTGCGGTCGCGGTTCATCTTGAGCACCAGCAGGCCGATCATCAAGCCCGCGAATGCAGCGATCGGACTGGCGGCCGCCGTAAGCCGATCAGCCAGTGTCACCGGCGCGCCCGGCAGCGGCTGAATGTGGCCGACGTTGCCCGCCACGCTGACTATCAGCCCGATGATCGCGGTCAGCCACGGCCACAGCCGTTGCCGACGAGGCCACGCGTCCAGATACGCGACGTACAACGCCAGCTCGCCGACCACGAGGAACACATCTATCTCGGCGGGCCAAGACCAGGCCTGCCAGCCACCGAGTCGGTGATGAAGACCCCATCCGTATAGGCCCGCATAGCTATGCGCCAGAGCGTCAAAGCTAGCGACCAGCGCAATCATGCCGATCCCGTAGAGCGCCACGCGTCGCGTCCGCGGATTCATACACCAGGCCCTTTCCGCGGACCCGCAGTCCCAGGACTTCGCTTGCTGCGGTTCCGGATCACCTCGAACGCGTCAAGTGCGGCGTCCTGCTCCTCATCCGGCAAGGTGTGGATGTACTTCTGCGTAGTCAGGATCGACGAGTGTCCAAGTCTCTCCTTGACCGTCGCGATGTCCGCGCCACCGGCCAGCAGCCACGAGGCGTGCGCGTGACGCAAGCTATGGACCTTCACGCCCTCGCCAAGCCCGGCTGCCTCGCGGGCAGGTAGCCACACGTTCAGGCGGAACCAGTTCCGCGAAATGTGCCCGTCGGTGTTCGCCGCACGTATTCCGCGCGGCTCATCCTTACCATCCCCCCGACGCTTGATCCGGTAGATCCGGTACGACGCCCGGCAGTATTCGCACCGGCAACGACCTGCGGAGTACGCGCTCATCGTCCCGTGCCGGTACGTCTTGCCGCGCTCGTTCGGCTCTGTGAGACCAAGCGTGTCCGGATCCGGCACCAGCGTGAGCCTGGGCTTCCGCTCGGCGGGCGGCATCGCGAAGATCAGATCGCCATCTCCCAGCCCTCGCGACTTGATAAACAGCCGGAGCTTGACGATCAGCTGGGCGCTGACCGACACAACGCGATGCTCGGCGTCTTTGGGGTACTCCTTTACTAGGAACCGCCCGCCCATCGGATGGAACTTCGCGGTCAGCTCGACCACGGACCGCCTGACCATAATCCGGCGCGTGCCGAAGTCGAAGTCCTTGGGCCGCAGCTCAGCCAGCTCACCCCACCGCAACCCGCTTTCGATGCCGGTCTCCACCAGCAGCCGCCACATCTCGTCCGCCAGCTCCTCATACAGCACGTCGAACTGCTCGGGGGTCATGATCTGCCGGACCCTCTTGGCCACCGTCGGCCCACGGACGCCCTTGCACGGGTGGAGGTAGACGAGCTGATCGTTCAAGGCGGTGGTGAAGATGGCGCTGAGGATCGTCAGGCAGTACCGGACGGTGGATGCCTTCACCCCGTTGTTCTCGAGCTTGATTACGAACTCGCGCACATCGGAGGGCAGGATTTCGATCATGGCCATCGAGCCGAACCACGGGATGATGTGCTTGTCCAGAAGATAGTCGTAGCTCTCCCTGGACCGCAGCTCCAGCCGGTGATTCGGGAACCATGTCTCCCGCACGTACGGCCCGAACTTCCGGCGGCCTCGTACAAGGACCCCGCCGCGGCCTTCCCGGACCTTTGCTTCAGCGTCCTGCCAAGCCGTTATCGCTGGCTTCTCGGCATCGAACGTCCCGGCCGTCTGCTTGCGGCCGCGGATGTCGCGGTACTTGGCCACGTACCGAGGTGAACCGTCCTTGGTGTACCTGATTTCAACCCAGCCCATAACACCCTCCGCCATGATCATGTGAGGGGCAAAATGAGGGCAGGACCCTCCGTCAGACCCCGATATGATCTAGTATGGAACGACAGCAGAATACGTCTCTGAGCTGGAGTATATCCGCGAAACTGCAATTAAATCAAACAACTGTTTGAGTCAGATTCCGGCTTCGCATCGAGGGGGTCAGGGGTTCAAATCCCCTCAGCTCCACCGCCGAGAAATACCAGGTCAGAGGCTGCTTTCCTCCCTTGCCGTCTCCCGCGTCTCAGCCCAACGAAAACGTCGGCAGCAGGTAAAACCTAAGTCGCACGGTCCACGACGCTTCCGCGGCTTGAGCCAGGGATCCTCATGAACAGAAAGTGCTCGCAGTTGGTTCGGCCGCCGTGCGTCTCGTGTCTAGCAGCGTCTCGTGTCGTTGCTTCGCTGTAACCAATAGCAGGTCGCGAAGCTGCTCGCGGGTACGCCCCCGCGTCTTGATGGCATGGCAGTTCGGACATAGTGCGATCATCTGCGCTGGATCGTCAGGTCCGCCCAGTGCTAGGTCATGGATGTGGTCGATCTCGAGGATGGGATCACCGCTGTCAGTCAGATCCCTGGCCTGCCCGGTACAACGCGGGTTCTCGCACTTGCCTGCGCTGCGCATCAGTACCGCACGCCGAGCCGACGCCGAACGCACTAGCCCTTCGGATCTCCTGATGGCGCGCCTGCCGTTTGCCCGTTCCATGTGGATATCGGCGATGCTGCACAGCCGACGGTAGGCCTCCTCCAGGGGACTGCTCGAGAACAAATCGTCAGTATCACGGGCTTCCGCCGCGATCCCTGTGTCGGACAAGCCAACATCTTCGAGCAGAAAGACATAGTCGGCTTCCGCGAAGAACTTATCCAGAATCGCTCCGACGGCAGAGACCCGGGCCTCTCCCGAATGTCGCATGAGGTCGTAGACGGGAGAGACCAGCCCGCCACGCGGCTGATGCTCATCGAACCAGCGTTTCAGCTCAGCGTCGCCGTGCGCGTTCGGCGCTTGCCCACCGTTCTGATCCAGCTCCCACAGGCCCGCGTGATGAAGGGCTGCGACCGGATAGTCCGCGCGAAGCCTCACGCCCTGGTGCCCGTAACGTTCAAGCAATTCCAGAACATGCAGCTGCGTCGCATCCCAACTATCTATCCTCGGCTCGCCTCGGTACGCCCCAATGCCGCGGGGATAAGAGCGAAGCCGTCCGAGGATTAGGACGACTAGAGCTACCGTGAGTGATATCTGCTGGTAGAAGGGTTGTTGTCCAGGTTTCCTGTGGGATGGGTGAGGCTCCTGCT
>Ga0213881_10000134_pt1 | contig 59764 bp, 62 predicted proteins | sample BarmaccoBMER_R08_FD_160104 | JGI IMG/M metagenome (GOLD analysis project Ga0213881, IMG submission 160104) | Barbacenia macrantha exposed rock microbial communities from rupestrian grasslands, the National Park of Serra do Cipo, Brazil - ER_R08 ...
GATCACCTCCCGCGGAAACCGGAAGCCGGCGAACGCCGATGGTGGCGGGAGGACCGGACGAACACGGCGGATGCAGCGCATGAGCCTGAGCATGCCGAACGACGTCCTACCTCTGTGCAACAGTCCCTACCGCAGGACCGTCTGGGCGCTCGGGCGGTTGATCTCCCCCGGATCCGAACGGTCTCCTCGACCCGCTGTTAGTTCAGCTCGATGCGTTGGTCATTGGGTGTGATGGTGAAGCGCCATCGGTCGACGCCGGGGCTGCCCGCATCGGTCCACCAGTGGTAGGCGGCGTGGACCTCGTCCCAGAGGCGGCGGGGTCCGTGTTGCTGCACCGCGAACTGGTCGTCGCTGGCGTCGGGGGTGAGGTGAGTCAGGCTGGCCCAAGACCGTGACCAGGGATCGACAAACCAGAGCACCCCCCGGCGCTGGCCTTGGTCCTCGTCGTTGATGTCGTAGGGGGAGTAGATGAACTTGCACTCCGGTACCCGAAGCCCGATGGCCAGTCGCGTCTCAAACCGTCCCGCGACCCGGTGGGGGTGAAGATCGGTCCACGTTGTGGGCAGCGTGGCCCGCTGGTGCACTGGGCCCAGGATGTCGCGTAGTCGGGCCCGGGGTATGCGCTGGTGGCGCAGGTACATGAAACTTGACTTCCCGACAATGCCGCCGGATGCGCTGCCATGGGTGTCCGTCGTCAGGGTGAGCAGGCCGCCGTCGAAGTAGGGATTTCCCCAGGGGGTGAGGATCCGGCCACCGGGGCGGGTCTGCTTGACCCAGGCGTAGGGCACCCTCTGGCAGGCTGCGGTGGCGATCACCCGGTCATACGGGGCCGTGCGTGGGTAGCCCAGCGTTCCGTCTGCGGTGATCACGGTGACTGCGCCGAAACCGGCGTTGGACAAGGCCGTGCGGGCGTGCGTGGCGAGATCGGGATCGATTTCAAGGCTGGTTACCTGCTCGGCGCCGAGTCGATGCGCCAGCAGCGCGGCGTTCCACCCGGTGCCGGTCCCGATTTCCAGCACCCGGTGACCTGGCCTGGCATCGAGGTGGGTGAGCATTACCGCGACCATCTTCGGCATGCTCGCCGAACTGGTCGGCATCCATCCCACCGAGCCGGGCCGTGACGGGTGACCATCGTCCACCTGAGTGATCACAGAGTCGGTGCCCTCGACCAGATCACGCCACCGGTGGGGGTCATCGAACCGGCTCACCGGCACCAGATCACCGCTACCCATCTCCCGCCAGATGGTGTCCGGGATGAACAGGTGACGGGGTACGGCCAGGAACGACGCGCGCCACGGCGGGGCCAACGCGCCACTAGCGGACAGCTCGTCGACCAGCCGTCGCAGCGACTCACTAGCGTCGGTCATCGTCCTTGTCGTCGTCTTTTTCCTCATGCCTGCCCGGAGGGTCGTCGGGGATCGGCCGCCCCTTTTCCTCCGCATCAGTGCTGATGGTGTCCTTCTTCCGGTCATCCTCACCGCTGTGCTTACCCACGAACCCTTTTCCTCCCCTTACCTCATGCTTTGACCGCGCCGAGGGCCATGCGTGAGACATGCCCACACACCGGCGATCCCTCGAATGAGCTCGATACGGCCGATGGGATCGCGGCACTCATGACCTGGGCAGGCCGCCACGTGCGCGTCTGCCGAATGTGCTGGTGCTGTCATGCCCGGGACTATAACGTCAACCGTAATTCTGAGGGGGAGGAGATTGAGAGCGGGACAAACCGGGGAGGTCGTGCTGAGCTGGGGGTTAGTACCGGTGGGCGAGGTCCAGGGCGGTGATACTGATCCGCGGAGGAGCGTCGCCTTCGACCCAGCCCGCCAGCACCGACCTAAAGGCCAACTGCGCTGTAGCTTGGGTCCAGCAAGGTACGGGTAAAACCGGCAATGAGTCTTGAGGGATGTTCGTCTGGTGGCGTGGCCCGCGGCGGCGGATGGTCCGCAGACCGCCGTCGAGGACTCCGTCCCGGGTACGGATCTGCGATGACCTGGGAAAAGATCCGCGAAGAGCAGCCTGACCAGGGGTGTCGGTAAGGAACGTGTCACCAAGTGCCATTGACGGCATCTGCGCAACTCAGTGCGGTCACTGCTGACTGTTGTGATGCGGGGTGTCGGTAAGAACGATGTCGTGAGCCGCAAACGCGGCTGTTGCTGCTGGTCACGACGCTGATCGTTTTCCGGCGCTGGGCGCTGTCGGGAGTACCAACACGCTGCGGCTGCGGTGCGCTGACCAGGCGATATACCACGGATTGCGGCTCCTGACAGCTTCCTTACCGGTACCCCAACTAGGGCTAACGCGAAGGGCCCGGCGCACCTTCGATGGGCATGTTATGATCGCGGAGCCAGGTCATGACAGCCTCTAACTGGTGTCGCGCGTCTTCGGTCAGAAGCTCGGTCGGCGTCATGTATAGATAACGCTGAAAGGTGACCCCTTGCTTGTTACGAATCATCGGATCGGCCCCTGCCCTCAGCAAATCAAGCGTGTGCCGATACTCATTGATCTTCGCGGCGACGTGCAGCGATGTATTCCCCATGCGATCGGCGATGTTCGGATTCGCTCCTGCCGCGAGCAGCTTCTGAAACTGGACGTGGCGCTCACCCATAAGCGCCGACATCAACGGGGTTGCTCCGGTCACCGTATTCGCCATGTTGGGGTCGACCTTGTGCGCTAGCAGCAAGTCGAGATAGCCAGGATCCGCAGCCTTGCTTGCATAGTGCATGATGGTATCGCCGTTGTCGTCAGCGTGCCCGACGTCGGCCCCCGCCGAGATCAGCGCGTCCACGCCCGACTTGCTCTTATTCAGCATCGCCCACTGAAGCAAGCTCGTTTCTTTGTCACCTATCGCGCTCGGGTTGACCCCCGCTTTGACCAGCGCGCTGACTCGCGCCGCATCTCCGGCCGCCGCTGCCTCCGCGAGCTGCGCCGCGCCTCCGTCCGCAAATACTTTCAACCTTGAAAAGCCGCCTTAGTTACACCGGATCATGAACACGCCGTCACCGAGGTTGACGCCGGACCATCGCAGCGTCAGGAGTTCAACCCACACACTAGCAACCATAATCAACTATACCAGCGTTCTTCAACTCGGGTCCTGTTCCCATGCCGTAGTAACGATGCGACCGGTTTGCCCGACGGTTGGCGGCGCGAGCGAGGAACGGGCTGCCGAGGCTTCTTCGCAATCGCAGCTGGGTTGGTCTTGATCCAGTCCGCGTGTCGGTGAGGAGCACCGTCAACTTGGTCGCCTGCGTCGTGACCTGGAAGGAGCACCGGGTTGGGCACTGTTGCGTTAGCCGAGTGCAGGCACACTCAAGCCATGGTGGGTGGTCTGTCAGATGGCGAGGGGTGAGTTCGGTGAAGGCAGCCACCGCGCGCAACGTCGTGGGTGCTTCGGTCCCGAGTTCGTAGTGTCCGGGGCGGAGGTTCTGGACGAACGCGTGCCCAGCACTGATCACCTGCGCTGACTGGAGCCGTTTGAGACCGCGCATCGGCCGCAGTCGGGACTTCAACCGGCCATGATCAGCTTCCACCGGGTTGTTGGCATATCGCTCCATGATGTGGCAGGCGGGGGGCAGCAGTTCCTCGAGTACTCGCGGATACGCAGGAGCCCGGTCGGTGCTCACCTCGGCGGGGCGTGGGCCGTGCTCGAGCGCGCGGGTGAAGAACCGGCGGGTCGCCCTCAGATCCCGCTTCTGGGACACCAGCACGTCGATGACCTGCCCGAACTGGTCGATCGCCCGGTACAGGTAGCCCCATCGTCCGGCGACTTTGAGGTAGGTTTCATCGGCGAACCACCGATCACCAGGGGCATGCCGACACGGCCGCGCGGCGTCGATGAGCAGCGGGGTGAACCGCTGCACCCAGCGATAGACCGTGACGTGATCAACGTCAATACCGCGCTCGGCGAGCAGCTCCTCGACATCGCAATAGGACAGGCCGTAGCGCAGGTACCACCGCACCGCCACCAGGATCACCTCCGGCGGGAAGCGGAACCCCGCAAAGCTAAACCTGTGCGCTGGCACTCGACGACGGCGACGACGCATCGGCCCACCCTGCCCGAGCCCGTCATCCGTCAACGCAACAGTGCCCATCCAGGCAAAACTCCAACACCCGCAACCCACACAGCAGCAACGACCAGTCCAAACGGTTCCCATCACCACGGCGTCGGCGGACTTCGGTCAGATCAGCACCACTGAGCGTGAACAACCGATCCAGAGCCTCATCGTCAAACTCCGCCGGGAACCCCGACAGCTGCTCACGCTGAGCATCCGACAAGGACCGGACCGGCACCCCGCAGACCCTACGACCACCACCCGAGACCCCCACCCGACGATCACGATGGTTTTTAGTCCGCTAATGCCCGGTACCCGTATCCCGGAGACCTGCCCCAGCGGCGAGCGTCTGTTTTGGTCTTTTTAATTGGGTCCCCGTGTCACGCGCGAGCCGCCCGGCGCGCTCGCGGAGCGGAGCGGCAGTGTTGACGGCCACTGAAGGTGACGATGGAGCTATTCGTCTTGTTGCGGGTCCACTGAAAAAGAACACGGATCGCTAATGGTTTCATTAGAAATATCCCCGGATATCGTTGTTCTGGCGATTACCTGGACTGAACCAACAGGATAACTATTAGTGCAAGGAAATATTTCCGTGCCCCCATTGAGGGATCCTTGCGCCGTAACAACGCGCCTTTCCTCCCTTCGAGTGCAAGAATGTCCGAAAGAATCGCTGACCACGTATTCTAAGTTAATCACCAGCTCCGTATCGGTATCGTTGAACACGTTCCACGAGTGACTGCTTCCATAGCTAGTTGGGACACCCTCGGTTGCCGAAGAAGGACACCTTGGAGCAGCACCAGTTGACGAAGAAGACATAACCTTTACCTCTATTCTTGATCGGCTCGGGATAAACTATCGACTAGCAGTCGATCGATAGGATGAGACATTAGTTGAAAAATCGCTCTTCCCTTGCTTAGTGGTGGACTCGTCCCGTCGCAAACGAGCAGCCACAGTAGAGGAGGACGCGCAACGTCCCGGTAATACATCCTCCTCGACCTCGATCGTGTGAACTTATGCCGTGCGGTCACTCATGGCTGTTGCAGGCGTAAAATACGGCGGCCTGGTTGGGTAGAACGCTGAAGGGCATCGTCAACTTGGGCGGCGGCCTGGCGACTGGGATGATCGGCGGATCGTCTGCGTGGAGGGGTCGAGGGGGCTGGGCTGGTGGGCACTGGTGCGCCGTCGTATAACGGGTAGCGCCACCGAGCACCGAATGTCACAGCGCCACCCACGCGGACGACCACCCAAGCGGCAACATACGAGTACGGCCACGAGCACACAGATCGATCAATTACGAGAGCCCACCAATCCGTACCCGAGATCGAAATGCAGCGCTGAGGACCTCTCCTGGCTGCCCAGCGCGGCCACGTCCAGCGGCGTGCGGGTGACCTCCTCGTAGGCCCGACCGCCCTCCCCCAGTTCGACGCCGATTCCCACTCGCCACACTGTGGCGTTGGTGGGACCGAAGTGCATGCTCAGCCCGTTGTGTTCCCCGATTCGCTCGGCGATCGCTGCGGCCTCATCCAGATGTTCCCGCGCGTCGTCAGGCCGCTTGTCCCGCGCCGCGCACTGCGCCGATGACAAGTGCAGAAAGCCGAGCATCTCGGCGGGCAGCGTGTCCTCGCCACGCAGCTGGACGGATCGCCCGAGTTCGTTGATCCCGGCGGTGAGCACCCGCAAGGCGCGGCCACGGGCCGTCATCCAGATCAGGTGCAACGCCCAGATCCACCGGCTAAAGTCGATCATCGCGGGGCCGCCGTGGCGGCAGGCCATGTCATATCCTCGTCTGGCCGCCGAGACCGATAGGTCGAAATTGCCCGCGAGCCTGTTCGCGACATCGCCTGCCACGACGCACGCCCGGGGCCGCCGCTGGGCAGATTTATCCTCCAGCGCGCTAACGACAAGTGGTACATCACGGGACACGAAACGAAAAAGTGTTAAAATTCTCACAACAGTGCTGAGCCGATCAAGAGGGGGACGACGTTGGAGAAGACGCCTAATGACAAGTTTCGGGACGCACGGGAGCGCACCCAATCCCCCACCCACACGGATGAGTGCCTGTCCCGGCAAGAAGTCGCCGACTAGGCCAACGCCTGGATCTGGGAACACCACGGCAAGAAATACGACCTCAACGCAAACTATATCGGCAAAATCGAGCAAGGTATCATCCGCTGGCCGGACGCAGTGCGCCGAGCAGCCTTCCGAGCAATCTTTAAGGTACGCAAAGACTCCGAACTGGGGTTCGTCAATGCACGCGCCCGTTACTATCGCGCGGTCGTAAAATTAGATGATGTGGACGACGTGAAACGTAGAAATCTTATCGAAAACACCGCATTAGGCGTGGGAGCCCTCGCCCTGGGGGACGCGGTGGCGGCGCTGCTGGAGGCCCTCGGGATCAGCGAACCGACTCCGATCCCGCGTCGGGTCGGCGCCACCGACATCGAACACATCCGCGGCGCCACGCAGGTGTTCGAGTCCTGGAGCGACACCTACGGTGGTGGGCTGGTCTGGGATGCCGCCATGGCGCAGCTGCGCCGGTCGGTCAGGCTCCTGAAGGAGACCCTCTGCCCGGAGCAGCTGCGTCCCGAGCTGTTCAGCGCGGTGGGCTATCTCGCCGCGACCACCGGGTACCTGGCGGAGGACACCGGTGCCCCGGAGCAGGCCCGCCGGGTGTACGGCTTCGCGCTGTACTGCGCCGAGCAGGCCAACGAGCGGAACATGCGCGCCGAGGTCCTCTCGAGCAGGGCAAAGCTGGAGATGCGGGCCGGGCAGCCCGATGAAGGCCTGACCCTGGTCGAACTGGCCCTGGTTCGCGCCGATCGGCTCACCCCGACCTATCGGACGCTGTTGCACACCGACCGATCCCGCACATTAGCGAAGATGCACCGGGTTCAGGAGAGCATCAGGGCGATCGGCACCGCCGATGAGCACTTCACGGATACCACCAATGACCCACCGTCCCGCTACACCGCCGCGCGCCATCACCAGCTCACCGGGCAGGCCCTCGTCGACCTAGCACTCCTGGGCCACGACTCCGGCGAAGCCGCCCATCGACTCATGACCGCAGCCGCTGGGCACCCCGAAAGCCTCCGCCTCGACCGGGCGCTCTGCCTGGCCAAGCTGGCCAGTCTCGCGATGGCTACCGGTGACCCGCTGCAGGCCGCCACAATCGGACACCAGGCCTTGAAGGTCGCCGACAGCATCCGCCGACAGCATCCATTCCCACCGCGCTGCCGAGGAGCTGCGCGACCTGTCCCACTACGCCGCCGCCCACCACCAGATCGAGGAGGTCGAGCACCTGCGGCAGCGGATCGCCACCCTGCTGGGCACCGAGAACCCGGAGGAGGAACCTTCCCGCAATCCCTCCGCAATCCATCCCTGATTCCGCCTGAGTTCCGTCCTTGACAATCTCATGATCATGTGATCCTCGGGTGTGTCCTAAACCGGGAAGCTCAAGACACACCGTCACTCCTCACCCCAACTCAAGAGGTGACGGTGCAGGGAGGCGGCCCCGCCTACGGGCGACAACCTAACCGCGCGGGGCCGGCTCTCTCCACACGACAGATCAGGGGAAGCACCGCTGTGGACCGCGACCACGCCTTACGGCGAGCTGGTCCCAGCGCACCGCTCCCTCCATCGCCGGCCGCCGGTAGAGCGCTGACCCCCGACGTGGCTCCCGGCGGCCGGCCACCACCTAGCCCACGAGCAGCGGACACCACGGGGCGGCATCGCCTGGCCCAGTTCGGCGGCTGGGCCGACTGGTGGCGGTGGCGGTGGCGGCCCCAGTGCCAGCTGGTCGTAGAGGTGACAGTGGCCGAGCTCCAGCGCCGCCAGGAAGGTGAGCTCGCATACGCCAGTCGGGCTCGGCGCGTGCTGGTAGTGCCGCGCCAGCGCTCCACCATCAGCGCCAGCCGCTGAGTCCCAGACAAGACCAGGCGACACGCCGGGGTCGGAACGCACAATTGCGAGAGCGCTCCCCTCGACAGAGCAAAACGGCCGGGAGTTGCTCGCTCCCGGCCGTTGACGCAGAACACGGGGTGCCGTTAAGGAAGCTGCCAGGAGCCGCAATCGGTGGTATATCGCCTGGTCAGCGACCCGCAGTCGCAGCGCGTTGGCACTCCAGACAGCAACAAGCGCGGAAAACGATCAGTGTCGTGACCAGCAACAATAGCCGCGTTTGCGGCTCACGATACCGTTCTTACCGACACCCCGAATTCTCGGCTCGGTTGGTCAGATCCTTCGACCGGCGATGCTCCCCGCCCGGGATCAGCCGCCGGTGGGCCACACCGTAGCGGGCCAGCGTGTCGGTAACCAGCACCCGGGGCACGGACTCCAGTCCGGTGAGCAGCTTGCGGAAGAACCTGCTCGCGGCCTTCGCGTCGCGGCGGGAGATGACCACAATGTCCAGCACACTGCCCTGCTGGTCCACCGCTCGTCCCAGGGAGTGGGTCTTGCCCCCGATCTTGATGAACACCTCCTCGAGAGGCCACTTGTCGCCCGAGCGCGCCCGGCGCCGGCCGGTGGCGTAGGTCTGCCCGAACTTCGCACACCACTGCCGCACCGTCTCGTGGCTGAGGATGACCCCGCGAGCCAGCATCATCTCCTCAACCTCGCGGAAGCGGAGCGGGCACCGGTGAGAAAGCCAGACGCAGTGGCTGATGATCTCTGCTGAGAACCGGAATCCTGCATAAGACGGCGCCTCTGCCCCCACCAGCGCCTCTGCCCCCACCAGCGCCTCTGCCCCCACCAGCCCAGCCCCTCCCACCTCCTACGAGCAAACTCGGCGATCCTCCCAGCCACAAGGCAAGCGACCAAGTTGACGGTGCCGCCCGAACTGATCGATCGCCCGGGACAGGTAGACCCACCGCCCCGCAACCTTGACGTAGGTCTCCTCGACGAACCACCGATTACCCGGGGAGTGTCGGCCTGGCCGGGCGGCATCGATCACCCGTGGCGGGAAGCTGTTGCACCAACGGTAGATCGTGACATGCTCAACGGTGATGCCGCGCTCAGCCAGCAGCTCTTCCCCGTCGCGGTAGGACAGGCCGTAGCGCAGGTACCAGCGCACCACCAACACGATGACCTCACGGGGAAACCGGAACCCAGCAAAGCCCGACCTCAGCGGAGGTACTCGACGGTGGCGACGACGCATCAGCACAGCCTGCCCCCAGCCGGTCATCCACCAACGCAACAGCCCGATCAGCGCCTCACCCGGACCCGGGTCCGGGCTGCTGGAGGAGTTGCGTCAGCGGATCGTGCGCTCAGCGAGCCTTGCGAGCGCGGCGCCTCGCGCTCTTCTTGGCGCGCTTGGACCGCTTGTCGCCGGGAGTGGTGCTCGCCAGGAGCAACCCACCGAGCAGGCCGCAGTTGGACAGGAAGTGCTGCTGGTGGGCCTTGCGGGTGTCCGGAGAACCGGGGGACCAGAACGGGTGCTCGGCCACAGTGCTCGGGATCAGTTCCGCGGCGAGTACCGTCGCGGTAATCCGGGGCGCCCATCCGAGGGCCATCATCAGCCCGGCGGTGATCTTCACGGCAGCGCCCGCTTGCACGGCCAACGCCGGGCTGACGGACGCGGGCAATACCCCCTGGGTTTTTGCCAGCAGCGGCGTGGTTGCCTCGATCTTCGGTTTCGGGTTGATCAGGGTCTCCACGCCGTTGGCGATGGATACGGCGGCAATCAGTGGGCGGGCAACGCGGCGTAACAACACGGCGGCTCCTCTCTGAGCTGTTCGCTTTCGCACCGTAGCCCTCCTGCGCCGCCATGAGCGCGAAGCCACCCATCTGGGGCACCGGTGCGTTTGTTGACCACTAGGTTGGGGTAAGTGGGTGGATTCTACTTGGGTCTACGTAGCCGTGAAGCGTTCTTGACACCGGAGGGCACTTCCGAACCTGGAGGGCAAACGTGGCCGAACCCCGGGACCCTGTCGCGGACCTGCGGCGGATCGCCTTCCTGCTGGAGCGTGCTCACGAGGAAACCTACCGGGTTCGGGCGTTCCGCACTGCGGCATCGGTGCTCGCCGCCCGGGACGACCTGGCGCAGCGCGCCACAGCGGGCACTCTGACCGCACTGACCGGTGTCGGCGAGGTCACTGCCCGCTGCGTCACGGAATCCCTTGCCGGGGAGCGGCCGGGATACCTGCTCCGGTTGGAGAACGCTCACGAAAAGCCGTTGGACGAGGCAGCCGCGGCGCTGCGCGCGGCGCTACGCGGCGATTGCCACACCCACTCCGACTGGTCCGACGGCGGCTCATCCATTGAGGAGATGGCGACCACCGCCCGAGAACTCGGCCACGAGTACCTCGCCCTCACCGATCATTCACCGCGGCTCACGGTGGCCAATGGGCTGTCCACGCAACGGCTGCGCCGCCAGCTTGAGGTCGTCGCCGCGTGCAATGAGGAGCTTGCCCCATTCCGGATCCTCACCGGGATCGAGGTGGACATCCTCGCTAACGGTGTGCTGGATCAATCTGAAGAGTTATTGGCAGTTCTCGACATTGTCGTCGCCTCGGTGCATTCCCAGCTGCGGATGCCGGCCGCGGAGATGACTAAGCGGATGCGCGCTGCGGCGGCCAACCCGCATGTCGATGTGCTCGGGCACTGCACCGGCCGGATGGTGACTGGCCCTCGCCGGCGCCCCGAGTCGCAGTTCGATGCCGATGCGGTGTTCGCTGCCTGCGCCGAGCACGGCGTCGCGGTGGAGGTCAACTGCCGCCCCGAGCGCCTGGACCCGCCCCATCGGCTGTTGCGCCTTGCTGTGGAGGCGGGTTGCCTATTCGCTGTCGACTCCGATGCGCACGCTCCAGGACAGCTTGACTGGCTGTCCTCCGGGTGCGAGCGCGCCGCGGCCTGTGGAGTGGCCGCCGAGCGGGTGGTGAACACGTGGTCCGCCGACCAACTGCGGGACTGGACTGCCCGGTGAATCCCGCTGCCCGGTGAATCCCGCTGCCCGGTAGCCCCAGGATGTCCCCATCCGATGCCACCGCAGGGCAGGAAGTCAGTCCGCCAGCGCTTTCGCGGCGGCGGTGAGCAGCGCCTCCCGATTGGCGATCTTGATGCGGGTACGTCCTGCCGCGACCCCGAGTGCCTGCTCGGCAGCGTCGATCGCCTCCCAACCGGCCCAGGTGACCACTCCCACGCCCTGCCGGGCGAGCCGATCAATGATCATGTCGGGTTCGCGGTGTGGGGCGCGGGGCAGTGCGTCGAGGTCGTGCAGCAGGCGCTCGACGGTCTCCTTGGCGTCGCCCTTGTTGGTGCCGATCACCCCAGTGGGGCCGCGCTTGATCCAGCCGACCACGTACTCACCGGCTGCGGTAGAACCGTTGCGCTGGACCCGACCGGCCACGTGCGGGATCACTCCGGACCGCTCGTCGAACGGGACGCCGGGTAGCGGCAGCCCGCGGTACCCCACCGAGCGCAGCAGCAGCTGAGCCGGCAGAGTCACCGTCTCACCGGTGCCGACGACGCCACCGGAGCCGTCCAGTTCGTTGCGCTCACACTGCACCGCCTCCACCCGTCCGGTGCCGAGCACGGCCACCGGAGCGAGCAGGAACCGCAGGTGGATCCGCCGTGGGCGGCCACGCTGGGACCGGGTAGACCACTCCTGCAGCGTCTCGAGGTTGCGCCGCACTGTCTTGTTTGTTTCCACCAGCTCCTTGCCGGCCTCATCGAGCACCAGCTCAGCGGGGTCAACCACTACATCGGCATTGGCCAATTCGCCCAGCTCGCGCAGCTCCTTGGTGGTGAATTTGGCCTGCGCCGGGCCGCGTCTTCCGACGATATGGATGTCACTGACAGCGCTGGCGCCGAGTACCTTCAGGACATGATCGGGCATGTCGGTGACGCCCAGCTCGTGTGCCGTCTTCGCCAGAATGCGAGCGACGTCCACCGCAACGTTGCCTACCCCAACCACTACCGCGCTGCGCGCATCCAAGGTAAACGCGTCCACCTCGGCGTCAGGGTGCCCGCAGTACCAGGCCACGAATGTGGTTGCCGAGAAGCTGCCGGGCAGGTCTTCACCAGGGATGGACAGTCGGCGATCCACCGGCGACCCGGTTGCGTAAACCATCGCATCGTAGTATTTCCGTAGCTCATCCACGCTGATACTGGTACCCAGCTCAACTCCGCCAAGAAACCGCACGCGCGGGCGCTCCAGGATTTTGCGCAGGGTGATCTCCAGCGACTTCATCTTCAGGTGGTCCGGCGCCACGCCATAGCGCAACAGCCCATATGGGCAGGGCAGCCGATCCACGACATCTACGGACACCGCGTCGTGCTTGCTCAGCTCATCGGCGGCGTACAGTCCAGAAGGACCGGACCCAATCACCGCCACCCGAACCGATCCGGACACGCCTGATGCACCTCCCGCACAAAGGACACGGCTCCTCACCCGCTCGACGTTACGCCCCACCGGCGACGAGGCGCCGCAACGCCGCGACGGTCAGTCCCTCTGCCCACTGCGGGTCGCCACGGAGTACTGAGACCCCATCAGGGCGAGCCAGGTCGTCAAGCACCGCCACCGCGCCAGACAGGTCCTGGTCACGGGTGTACTCGTTGACCACCGCCACACACCGCAGCCCCGCGGAGACAGCGGCTTGCACCCCGTTCGCTGAATCCTCCACGGCTACTGCGTCGGCGGGAGTCAGGTGCAAGCGAACCAGCGTCTCCAGGTAGACGGCCGGATGGGGCTTGAGGTCAGTAACGTCGGACCCGGTGACGACGACGTCAAATGCATCGAGCCCGAAAAGCATGTCGAGCAATGGCAGCACCCAATCGTCGGTGCCAGTGGTCGCAACCGCGGTGGCCACGCCCTCGGTTCGTAGTGCCGAGATCAGCTCTGCCGCGCCTGGCCGGGACTGGATCGCGCCCGTGCGGACCAGCGCCGCAAACCGGTGGGTTTTGTCCCGGTGTAGTTGCACCGTCAGCGCAGCGGCTTCGGTAGGGGAGTGTCCACTGGATTGGAGGTAGTGTTCGATGCGCCGGCGACCACCGGTTATCGTGAGCAGTTCGCCGTATTCCTCGACGTCCCATCGGTAATGCAGACCAGCCGCCTCGAATGCCTCATTGAATGCCACCCTATGACCGTCTCGTTCGGTGTCGGCGAGCGTCCCGTCTACATCGAAAATAACTGCTCGCAACGGGTCCACCCGCTCGGGCAGCGGCGGATCGGTATCGGGTCTGGTAGCTGGCGAGGCGCCCTGGGGAAGGTGCTGTCGCCGCGCGGTCGACATGGACGTCAGGCTACGGCCGCCCGGCGGGCACCAGCTTCCCTCGGCGGGGTGGAACCCCGGGGATCAACCCAGAGGATCGCCAGTAGGATCGGCTGTCGAGGCGGGCTAGCTACCCGGTCTGCTTGTCGTTCCAGACCGACGACCTCGCGTACCGTGGAACTCCGCCCGCACCGACTTCGAGTCTCGGGTCCGGCCCGCTGACCGATCCAGATCCCGTGGACGGCCACTTTCAGCCAATCGTGAAGATCCTTTATGCAGGTCGCGAGGCGTGTCAGAAGTAGTTTGACGGCCGCGGTTTCCGACGGTGGTCTCGGCGGCGCTGGGCCTGCCGGTTGGTTTGTGGCGGTCCTGCCAGCCGTCGGTAAGGGCGCCCAAGGCGTCGATGAGGTTGCGTACCGAGGCGAAGGTTCCGCGGCGAATGGCCTGCTGAGTGATGATACCCAGGGAGACCTCGACGAGCTTGAGCCACGGGTCGGGCGCAACTGCTGGTTGTCCTTCAGCGGCGCTGGCCAGCGCTGGCCGATGCAATGCCGCAGCGCGCTGGTAGAGGTTGAAGTAGAGGCCGCTGAGGTCGCGGGTCTGGGCCTGCCGCTTGAGGTCGTTGCTGAAGGTGAACGTCTCGACGTGAGCCGGCTGGATGCCCCATTTTCGCCAGATCCGAGCGACCGTGGCGAACGAGATGCCCAGCTGCTGGCCCAGCAATCGGGACGACCAGTGGTTGACCCCTAGATGCGCTGGTGGACGACCGCCGTCAGCGAGCGTGGTGGCCACCACCTCTAGTTCATCCACCACGGCTGGCCGGCCAGACCGGGGCAGGTCGCCGAGAGCGCTGATTCCCCCGGTGGCATAGCGGTTGCGCCAGCTAATCACTGTCGGGCGAGTCGATCCGGTCCGGCGGGCGATCTCCGTGTTCGTCAGACCCTCAGCCGACATCAGCACGATCCGCGCTCGTTGCGCGACGCTCGGCCGCGCTGAGGCCGAGCGCGCCAACGCCTCCAGGCGGACACGGTCGCCCTCGCGCAGGGGCAACGGAACTGCGATCGCCATGCCTCATAATCCCGCAACGCAGACTGTAAAACAACTATCAACACATGGCACTGCCTGGGACGTCTGTGGTGGTTTGCTCCCACGTTCGGGGCACGTAGATCCTCTTGACACGCCCACGCTCATCCCTGTGGACTAGTGCCCCGTGTCACAGTAAAGGTCACAGTAAAGGTGGACGCGGCGCGCAGGCGACGCCACGAGACGCCGGCACGGGAGCGAGAGAGGGGACAGACAGACGATGGCGATCGAGTCTGACGGACACAGTCGAGGTAACCCCCGACTCTACGAGCTGATCGAGAACGCGCCGAAGACCGGGAAGAGCCCAACCATCTGGGCCTGGCCAGAAGTCGTGGACTGGCTTCGAGTCGCCGGTCAACCGGTGCCCGGTCCGTGGCCGCCCCATCAGCAGCCTCGACCCAACCCCGAAGAAGAGAGCCTCCCGGTGGCGGTTGTCGAACCGGAACGTCCGGCGAGCTCGCCTGCCCCGCGTCGGGGATATGTTTCGGAAGACATTTCTCCGCCCCGTCGGGAAGAATATGTGTCGGAAGCCACCTCGAGTCGTGGATATGGGTCGGAGGACGAGCCTCCCGCTCGTGGATATGGGTCAGAGGACGAGCCTCCCGCTCGTCATGGACTCGGGTTGTTGGACACTTAACTTCCTCAGCGGCTCGATCTATTGGTCATCTATTGGTCGGCAGCAAGTAATCGTCCTTCGTGGCGTCCGAATAGGATACCTACGGGCGGCCCAATGGTTGTGCAGCTTTTCCGTGGACTGTTCAGGACATAGGAGGATCTGGATGTACCCGTCTCGTTTTCACTACGAGGCTCCACGTACGCTCGATGAAGCGCTCGACCTTTTGCAGGCGTACGGTGACGAGGCGAAGGTGCTCGCCGGAGGGCAAAGCCTCATCCCGCTCATCAAGCTGCGCTTCGCTGCGCCAGCGGCAATTATCGATATCAACAATATCTCGGGTCTGGACTACCACGAAGAGGACTCTGACGGGTCGCTGTACGTCGGCGCTCTGTGCCGCCACAGAACTCTGGAACGGTCTCCCCTCCTTCGGAGCAAGCACCCTACCATGTCGGCCACTGCACCGCTCATCTCCGACCCCATGGTCCGCAGCCGTGGAACGTTGGTCGGCTCCCTGTGCCACGCGGATCCGCAGGGTGACTGGGCGTCAGTGATGTTGGCGCTGGGGGGGGAAATTATCGCCCGCAGCACTGGGGGTGAGCGGGTCATCCCGGTCTCCCAATTTGTGGTCGGGCCGTTCCAGAACGCTCTGCAGCCGGGTGAGATCGCGGTCCGGGCTCGAGTGCCGGCACCGAGAGGCACGCGTTCGGGAACCTACCTCAAGCTCGAGCGACGGGTCGGGGACTTCGCGACCGTTGGTCTCGCAGTGGCCCTTGAGACGTCCGGCGGAACGATCAACCGGGCAGGTCTTGCGCTAACCGGTGTAGGGCCGAGCAATATTCAATGCACTGCGGCTGAGCAGGCGCTGGCTGGTAAGACACTGAACGCCAGCACGATAGACCAGGCAGCCCGGTTGGCGGCGGAGGCGGCTCAGCCCAAGACCGACGTTCGCGGTAGTGCAGAATTTAAGAGGCACGTGGTGTACACCTTCGTCACGCGTGCGTTGAGCAACCCACAGGCCCGAGCGGCCTGAAGCGCCTGACAATTCGGATTCGATACCTTCAAAGCATTGGTGACGTCAAGGAGGCGACGTGGAAGAGCGACGAATAAACGTCGTGGTGAACGGGGAACCGAAATCTGTTGATGTCGAGCCTCGCTTACTCCTAGTCCACTTCCTCCGCGAAGTGCTAGGGCTGACGGGCACGCATATCGGTTGCGATACAACGAACTGTGGTGTTTGCACCGTACTGTTCGACGGATTGCCCGTGAAGTCGTGCACGATGTTCGCAGTGATGGCGGACGGGCACGAGGTGACGACTGTCGAAGGCCTTGGCTTACCCAGTGAACTCCACCCTATTCAGGAAGGGTTCCGGGAGGAGCACGGGCTGCAGTGCGGTTTCTGCACACCGGGGATGATGATGGCGTCGAAAGCGCTTCTCGACGAGAATCCCAACCCGACGGAGGAAGACATACGCTGGGCACTGGCCGGCAACCTCTGTCGCTGCACTGGTTACCAAAACATTGTGAAGTCCGTGCTGTGGGCTGCAGAGAAGCTGCGGTCCGAGGCCGCAATGAGTCGCTGACGGCTAGAGTCGACGACAAGGGAGATGTGACGTGGCGCAGGCATTAGACGAAATCAAGATCGGTGGTTTGGGTTCAAGCCGCAAGCGGGTGGAGGACGACCGCTTCCTTCGGGGTAAGGGCAACTACATCGATGACTTCAAGTTGCCCGGTATGGTACACATGGAGATCCTTCGTAGCCCACTGGCCCACGCGCGGATCACGTCGATCGACACAAGTAAAGCTTGGCAGATTCCCGGTGTGCACATGGTGCTCACCGGGGACATGGCCGCTCAGCATAACCTGGCGTGGATGCCGACGCTGTCCTACGATACTCAGGCGGTGCTCGCCACCGACAAGGTGCGTTTCCAGGGTCAGGAAATCGCGTGCGTGGTCGCCGACGACCCCTACATTGCCAAGGACGGCTGCGAGGCGATTGTTGTCGAGTACGAGCCGCTTCCGCCGATCGTCAACCCTTACCAGGCTGTTGCGGAAGGCGCCCCGATCATTCGGGACGACAAGGAAGGGCAGACGGACAACATCTGTTACCGCTGGGAGGTGGGTGACCGGGAAGGGACCGAACGTGCCTTTGCCCAGGCCGATCTGGTCTCGAAACTGGAGCTGCACTACCCGAGGTCGCACCCTTCGCCCATCGAGTGCTGTGGATCGATCGCGGACTACAACTCGGCGACCGCTAAACTGACCGTCTACATGACGACCCAGGCCCCCCACATCATCCGGGCAGCGGTGGCGATCGTCGCGGAACTTCCGGAGCACATGATCCGGATCATTTCCCCTGACATCGGTGGCGGGTTCGGCAACAAGGTCCCCGTGTACCCGGGGTATGTCTGTTCAATCCTCTGCTCGATCCTGCTTACACGGCCGGTCAAGTGGATTGAGGACAAGACCGGCAACCTCATTTCCACCCACTACGCGCGCGACATCTACTACAAGGGTGAACTTGCTCTCCGCAAGGATGGAAAGATCCTCGCCGTGCGGTTCCATTGTGATAGCGACAACGGGGCCTTTTTCTCGGATGCTCAGCCCACGAAGTTCAAACTCGGACTGATCCATTCTGCATTTGCTGCCTACGACATTCCCTTCGGGTACATGACCGCGCAGGGCACGTATACGAATAAGGCACCCGGCGGCGTAGCATATCGGTGCTCCTTCCGGGTAACCGAAGCGATGTTTTTCCAGGAACGCGCGATTCAGGCCGCTGCCTACGATCTGGGCATGGACCAGGCGGCGTTCCGGCGGCTCAATCTGGTGAAGAGTCATCAGTTCCCGTTCCGTACGCCCTACGGCTTCTTACTGGACTCGGGACAATATGAGAAGTGTCTCGATGTCGCATTGAATGCCATCGACTATGACGATTTCTTGCGCGAGAAGGAAGAAGCTCGCGCACAGGGTCGGCGGCTCGGGATCGGTATCTCCACCATGACCGAGCCACTCGGCGCCGGTAACAGCCGCGAATATGACATCCTCGGCATCAAGATGTTCGACGCCGCGGAGCTGCGGGTGCACCCGAGCGGAAAGGCGATTTTGAAGATCGGCTCGAAGACCCAGGGCCAAGGCCACGAGACGACATTCGCGCAGATCGTCACCCACGAGCTCGGCATCCCCGCGGCCGACATTCTCGTCCAGCACGGCGACACCGACAACACACCGTTCGGCATGGGGACCTACGCGTCCCGCAGCACGCCGGTGGCCGGTGCTGCGACGGCGATGGTGGCCCGCAAGGTCCGGGCCAAGGCGCGGAAGCTGGCGGCACACCTCCTTGAGGTTTCCGAGGAGGACGTGGAATGGGAGCTCGGCCGCTTCCACGTGCGGGGTGCTCCGAACAATGGCGTGAGCATCCAGGAGTGCGCGATGGCGGCCTACGGCAACATGCCCGATGGCATGGAGCCGGGGCTGGAGAACAACGCGTACTACGACCCACCGAACATGACATGGCCGTTCGCGGCATACATCGTGACGGTCGAGGTCGATCCTGAGACCGGTGTGTGGGACGTGTTGCGTATGGTCGCGGTCGATGACTGCGGTGTACGCATCAACCCGATGATCGTCGAGGGTCAGATCATGGGTGGCATGACCGAGGCCTATGCGATGGCGAACATGCAGTTCATCACCTACGACGCCGAGGGAAACTGCGTGGGTTCGAACTACATGGATTACCTGCTGCCGACGGCGTGGGAAACTCCGGGTTTCGAGCTTCACGAGGTCGTCACCCCCTCACCGCATCACCCGATCGGCGCTAAGGGCGTTGGTGAGTGCGCTGCGGTCGGTGGACCGGCGGCATTTGTGAACGCGGTAATGGATGCCATCGACGACACCGGGGTACGTAACATCGACATGCCTCTGATTCCAGACCGCGTATGGGAGGCTCTGAAGTACAGGCGGGACATCTCGGGTGCCCCCCCGGTCAAGTCTGATGCCGATTAGATAGATTGGATAGCTAAGTTGATGACCATGGACGGGTGGGACGTCCTCGAGCATGCCCGCGAATTGTTCCTGCGGGGTGAGGCGTTTGCGCTGGCCACCGTTGTGTGGCGGCGTGGTCCGTCCTCGGGCAAGGAGGGTTGCCGGGCTGTCATCACAGCTTCAGGGCAGATGTTTGGCTTCATCGGTGGCGCCTGTGCTGAACCGGTGGTTGTTCGCGAGGCCCGGCACGTCCTCGCCGAGGGTGTGCCGCGCCTCATATTTCTCGGCACCCCTGACGAACTCGAATCTGTGGCAGTGCGGGAGGGCATCAGCTACGTACCGATGTCTTGCCAGAGCGAGGGTGCCTTGGAGATCTACATTGAACCCGTAGAGCCCAAGACTCACCTTGTTGTGGTCGGACGGTCGCCGATGGTTGAAGCCCTTGTGCAGATGGGACAGGCGATTGGCTGGCGGACGGTGCTCGTCGACCCCGACGGCGGTTCTGCAGAGAATCATCCCTCCGCAGAGTGCGTCGTCAGTGAACTCAACTTCAAGGCGGCTGGTGTCGATGAGCGCTCGCTAGTTGTGATTGCCACGCAAGGTCATCACGACGAGGAAGCCGTAGAGCAGGCACTGCTCGCAGCTCCCGCCTACGTTGGTTTGGTGGGCTCCCGGCTGCGGGCCAAGTCGGTGCTCGATTACTTGGAAGGCCGGGGATTATCCCGGGAGACGCTCGGCCGAGTGAAGGTGCCGGCGGGCCTTGATCTGGGGAAAGTCTCTCACCGAGAGATTGCGGTAGGTGTGCTGGCCGAGTTGGTGAAACTGAGGGCCGCTGGTGAGTTGGCCAGCGGTATGCGACCGGAGATGCCCGAGGTCGCCGAAGCGGTTGACCCAGTGTGCGGCATGACCGTGGGAATGGGGTCCGCACGCTACAAGGTGGATCACGACGGAACCACGTACTACTTCTGCTGTGCAGGATGCCTCAAGGCATTCGAGGGAGATCCTGCCGCATTCGCCGGGTCGGGAACAAAGTCGTGAATCGCCCCAGCATGTGGTCAGGACCAGCGTGTGGTCAGGAGAGGTCGGGACCCAGCGTGTGGTAAGGAGAGCGAGTAGTCGATGCTGATCGAGAATGAGTTCGAGGTTGCAGCGCCGCTCGAGCAGGTGTGGAGGCACATGCAAGACGTGCCGCGGATCGCACCATGCCTGCCAGGTGCCGAGCTCACCGATGTCAATGGGGACGTGTACAAGGGACGAGTGACGACCAAAATGGGGCCGGTGAAGCTTCAATTCTCCGGTACGGCCAAGATCGTGTTGCGCGACGAGGCTGCCAAGCGGATTGTGATGGATGCGTCCGGGTCGGAGGAGAAGGGCAAGGGACAGGCCACCATGAAGGTGACGTCGACGATGGTGCCCTCCGGCGCCGGAACGCGCGTCAAGGTGGCTCAAGACCTCCAGCTCAGCGGTGCTGCTGCCCAGTTCGGCAGAGGCATGGTTCAAGACGTCACGAGTGTCATCATGCGTAGCTTCGCTAAGTGCATTCAGGATGACATCGGAAGATCTTCCCGGGGTGAAGGTTCAGTACAGCGTGAAGCTGTTCCAGTGAAGGGTTTCAGCATTGCCATACAGGCAATGATGACTGCGCTGAAGAGGTTTTTCGGCCAGCTCTTCGGTCGAGGAAAATCGTGATAATGATCGATCCGTGAGGGAAAGAGAGACCGGATATGTTCTTGTGGTGGATTGGTGACCTTATCTTGCTCTTTGTGGTGTTGCCCATTGTTGTGGTGTTGATGAAGCGCATCGTTACACCAGTGGATCGAATCCGGGTGACAGTGGATGACATCCTGCACAACGGCGTCATCCTGACTGGGGAGCTTGACAACGTTCCGAGTCTGTTGGCCGAAACGGACAGCACCGTGAAGGAGGTCGGCATCGGCGCGACCCGCTACGTGAAGCGCGTCGGTCATCTGCTGGGAGCACTAGGTGTCTAGCGGGCGAGTGACTGAGAAAACATCGATGAAGAGGAGGAAGCCATGCCTGCAGCCGCGTGGGTCACGCTGCTGGCTGTCGCGTTGATCGTGGCCGTTGTCGGTCTCTCGCTGTTGAAGGTGATTTCTCAGCTGAGGCACGTTGCCTGGACACTTGGCGCGGTCATCGTGGGAGTCAATGCGATCGCCTATCAGACGAGGACAATTCCCGAGGTTTTGCCTTCGGTTAACGCCAATCTCGCGCCGGTACGGTCTATGGCAGAACAGGTTTAACGGCCAGTGCCGTCGAGTCGCCGACGATGAGTGTTCGCGTTGGAATCGAATCGAAGGAGTAAGAGATGCAGCACGAGTTCACGTGCGGTCACCAGGAGTGCAGTTCACAATTCACCTCGTCCGACAAGGACGTGCTGATGCGCCAGGTTGCCGACCACCTCAAGGAAACGCACAACGTCCAGACGGCGACCCAGACGCTCTTGGGTTACCTGGAGGCGACGTGTGTGACGTCTACACCGGACCGTTAGGTCTTGTGACTCCGTAGTAACTACTGCTACCGAAAGGAGGGCTGCGGGATGGTGTTGCTCGCGCAACAGGCGCCCGGGCCCGCTGAGGCACATCTGTTCGGCTGGTACCTGGGTTTCGCGATCGCTGTCGTAGTGATCGCGGTGGTGGTCGCACTGGTAGCTCCGATTTTGGTTCTCGCCGCCCGGATTGCCCGTCAAGCGCCACAGATCAACCAGGCCTTGCAACAGTCATATCGAAATACGCTCCCGTTGGCCGACCTACGACAGACGATTGACCATGCTGAGGTTATCATCGGGGGTCTGGAACGCGGCCGAGCTCGGCTTGGAGGTTAGCGATGCCATTTCTATTAGGATATGCGGGTGGGCCTGATGGATATGCGCCTGAAGAGATCACCTTCTGGTGGGTCGCCGTAGGGATGGCCTTTGGTGTTGTCCTCGTTGTGATCCTGCTGCTGAGTTCTCTCGTGTCGATGGTGAAGTCCATCGACCGAAGTGTCGGGGGCGTTCGGGATACCCTACGGGCTATCCCAGAGAATACCGCAAACTGCGCGCTTATTCCTATCACTGCTGACAGGGTCGACGCAGTACTGGCAGAGGGTCTGCAGCATCACCTGTTCCTGACCAGGGTATTGACTGGTTCCGGGACGCCGGTTGGAAAGGGCTAGAGATGACTCTCATCATCCTCACGATAGTCGTCATCGGGTTGCTGGTTGCTGTTCTGGCAATCTATCTCTTCGTAATTGGTGTGCTGCTCAACCGTGTCGCTAACAATCTCGATGACTGTTTGGGAAACGTGAAGACGATCGCCAAACAGGCCGAGGTGGTTATTCCTGGCGTCGAGCACATCAACCGAACGGGCGGAGTAGTGGCAGGTGCGCTCCCCCTGCTGTACGGGGGTGCTGAGAAAATCGCAACCAAGTTGGCTCCTCCGACACCAGCGCCGGTCAATGGACACACCAATGTACCGGCCTCTGGTCGGCGGCGGTCTCGTTTGATGGACACAGTGGGTTTCCGAGGTCGTCACCATTAGATCACTTGCGGAGGGCTTTGTCCGTCAGGTAGGCGAAGCTCAGCGCAGTCTGCAGTCCTCCGTCGGTAGCAGCTGGAGGTTGATAGCGCCTCGTTGGGCAGCGATCCCCCCCATGGGGGGGATCGCTGCCCAACGAGCAGCACGGTTCGGAACCTGGGTTACAAGGGGGCCTCATCGGGGCCCCGTTGGGCGAGTGGGCCGGTCAGCTCGGACTTATATGCTCCGATCCACTCATCCTTCCAGGCCTTATCGTATTTCACCTCGTTGCAGTACGGGTTGTAGATGGCAGTGAGTTCCTGAGCGATCATCTCGCGGTGGGATCGCGCCCACCCGGCGACCTCATAGGTGCAGATATGTAGCTTCCATCGGGATCCCGCGCGCGCTATCCAGCAGTTAGCTCGTGGGTGCTTGAATGGAAAGCCGGCTTCCGCCATGTTGTCGGCGTGCCCGACGTAGATGACCGCATAGCGGTCGGGCTTGGTCTCGGGATCCGGCTTGTACGTGATGGCGAAAACCGCTGGTCTTTTCGAAGGTGTCCAGCCGCCAAGAATCCGCGGCCCCTCGAAGGAATAGCCAGCGAGCGATCCGAGGCGGATCATGTGCCGACCTGCGTGTTCATCTGATGTGTCCTCCCGCTAGCTTCAGATATCGGCGTCTGCTGCGTCTTCGTCCTCGCTGATTGCCTCGACGCGAACGATCGGGTAGACGGGCAAGCCCGCCTTCTGCACTGCGCTAGCGAAATGTTCCTTACCCTTAGCGATCGCGTCCTCGCGGTTGTCTGCGAATACGACGACCTGCGCACCGTAGCGATTGGTACCGATGCCAGTGGCAATGCCGCTGATTGGTGCGACTGCGTCGGCCAACTCGACGACTTCCTCGAGCTTCATGATGCGGTCACCCTCGGCCTCGATACCGACGCTCCACCTCATCAACATAGATCCTGGCCTCCTAGCCGAGCTTTGGAAGCAACGTGGCGAGTTCTTCAAGGCTGCTGAGGTCGTGGCCGGACAGGAGCACGTCGATGTGTGGCTCCGCGGCCATCATGCCGACGGTTTGTGGCTGGTAGTCGACGTTGTTGCCCTTGTGCGGGTTCATCCACACGATGTTGTGACACAGCCTGGAGAGCCGCTCCATGGAGTCGGAGAGCAGTTCGGGATCACCCCGGTCGAGGCCATCGGAGCAGATCACGACAACGCCACCACGGCACATGCCTCTGCGAGCCCACTTGCGCACGAACGTGTCGATCGAATCGCCGATCCGTGTGCCGCCTTCCCAATCAACCACAAGCTTCGCAGCGCGCTCAAGCGCCTCGTCTGGCTTGCGAGTCTGAAGCGGCTTGGTCACCTGGGTCAGCCGGGTACCGAAGCAGAACACCTCGACCTTCTGAGAGGCGCGCTTCGCGGAGTAGGCGAACTGCAGCAACGCGCGAGAGTAGTCCGACATTGACCCGGACACGTCGAGAATGAGAATGAGCGGACGCAGCCGCACGCGCCGCCGCCGCCAGTACAGATCGACCATCTCGCCATTCGTGCGCAGTGACTCGCGGATCGTCCGGCGCATGTCCGGCCTTCGTCCGTCGGACGCCGTCTTCGTACGACGGGTGCGACGTTTGGGCGGGGTAAATTTGATGCGTTCCATGATGCGTCGTATTGCAGCGAGTTCTTCGTCGGTGCACTCGCCGAAGGATCGGTGCTTGAGGGTCTCGGTGTTCGACGCCATCAGGCCGAGAAGCGCTTCCTCCTCCTGCTCCTTGCCCGACGGCTCCGTGGCTGGAATCTCGAAAGGCGTCTCTGCTTCAGCAGTGGACTGTGCTTTGACTTTCAGCATCTTTTGGACGGGGCTGTCAGACGCGAGGAAAAACGACCTGAACACCTCGTCGTAGACGACCACATCTTCGCGACGCACGATCATGGTGGTCCGCCCGGCCCAGTACAGGTCGACAAGGTCCGTCGGATCCAGCGGGGCCATTGCCGCGCAGTAGGTCAGGACGTCACCCGAGCCGACGACTAACCCCTTCGACCGCAGTGCGCGCCCGAACTCGACAAGTACGGTAACAAAGCCGTTGTTATTGCGCGACATCGGTGTCAGACGGATCCGTGAGGCGTCTCAGGCATTGGACGTCACTTCCCTGAGGTTGTCCCGCACCAGCTCGAGGTCGTCACGATCCTTGATGATCGAACCGAGAGTGACATCGGCGGTGCTAACGCTCAAGCCAGTCTCGCCGAGGAAGGAAAGCGTGCGAGCCCAGTCGATGGTCTCAGCGACCCCCGGAGGCTTTGCAAGATCCATTTCGCGGAGCCGGTTGACCGCTGCCACCACCTTACGGGCGAGCGCTTCGGCCACGTCGGGCGCTTGGACGGTGACGATCTCCACCTCGCGCTCGGGGTCTGGATAGCCGATCCAGTGGTACATGCAGCGTCGCTTCAGAGCGTCATGGAGATCCCGGGTGCGGTTCGAGGTCAAGATCACCAGCGGTGGATATTCTGCCTTGATGGTACCCACTTCGGGAATGCTGATCTGGAAGTCGGACAATACCTCCAGCAGGAAGGCCTCGAACTCGTCATCGGCGCGGTCGACCTCGTCAATCAAGAGCACGGCCTGGTCACCGGCCTGGATGGCCTGCATCAGGGGACGTTCCAGCAGGAACCGCGGACCGAACAGTTTTTCGACCGCCTCCTCCCCAACGATGTCCCGATCCGACAATGCTCGGATGTAGAGGAGTTGACGGGCATAGTCCCACTCGTAGAGGGCTTGGTTGGTGTCGATGCCCTCGTAGCACTGCAGCCGAATTAGTTTACGCCCGAGTACTGAGGCCAACACCTTGGCGATCTCGGTCTTGCCGACGCCCACCTCACCCTCCAGGAGGATGGGTCGCTGCAGGGACATCGCCACGAACACCGCCGTCGCCAATCCCCGGTCCGCCAGGTAATCACCCCGGCGCAACGTCTCGGTAAGTTCTTTGACGGTATTCGGATAGTTCATCGAGCGGTCTCCTTGACAACGCTGACGGCCGTTGAGCGGCGAAGCCGTGCAGGTCGAGCGCTAGGCCGCCGCCACGGTGCTGACGTCGACCGACACAACGGGCTCACTCCTTGGGGAGCCAGCCGTGATGGCAAGATCCCCAAGGACCTCAGTTGATCGTTTCGTACCCGCGGGCATTCCGTTGCATGGCGTTTACGTAGGACGTCGTTTTGGGTGCATCGGTGGTCGTCGGCGCGGCGTCCTGATCGACTCGGTATGAGGTGGTGCGGTCCGACTCAGTAGTTTTCTTCACGGGTTTCGCTTCAACCGTTGGCTTCTTGCGTCCAAACATGAGCCGTGTTCTCCCTGTGCATCCGACCGCCGCTCGAACGAGCGGGGCTCCCTATTCTTTCTGGCTATTCTTTCTGGTCTGACGAGCCGAAGACGAGATCCCGCACGCTGCTCGCCTGGGAACTCAGCTTGCCCTCGCGCTCGAGCTTCGTCTTCCACGCGGCGCGGAGGTTGTTGCCCACCGAGGGGTTGGCCTTGGTGGGTTCCTCGATGTCGTCGGCTAGTCCCTGGAAGCCGACGGCTTCCATGCTCTTGCACGCCTTCGTATTGCCACATGCCTCATCGAGGTCAGCACTCGTCTGACCTTGTGCCTTCCAGATGCCACGCAGCGCAGAGAGCGCATCTTTGCCCTCGTCGGCTAGGCTATCTGTCAGCTGTGCGTTCTCGTGCTCTTCGCTCATCTCCGCGTACCCTCTCCGAGGAAACTGGTCAGGGGATAGATGTGGAAACGTACTTCAGCTGGACTATGACCGCGTCGCCTCCTCGAACCGACGGCTTACCTCTTCCCAGTTCACGACGTTCCAGAATGCCTCGACGTAGTCAGCACGTGAGGCCGGGTACCGCAGGTAGTAGGCGTGTTCCCACAGGTCGAGCCCGAGGATCGGGGTCTCTCCCGCGGTGAGCGGGGAGTCCTCGTTGGGAAGGCTGTAGACCACCAACCGGTTGCGTGCCCGCACCAGCCATGCCCAGCCGCTGCCGAAGTGAGCAGTCGCGACCCCTGAGAACCGCTCCCGGAACGCCAGGAACGAACCGAACTCCTCCGTGATGGCCTCGGCGAGGTGGCCGGAGGGCTTTCCACCACCGTCCTTGCTCAAAGTCGCCCAGTAGAGGGAGTGGTTCGCGTGTCCGCCGCCGTAGTTACGCACCGCATTGCGAGACTCCTCGGGGGCCTTGCCAATGTTCCCCAGCAAGTCATCGATAGATTGCTCGCCAGCTGAGCGCAGGCTGGCGGTAGCACTCAGAGCTGCGTTCAGCTGGTCGATGTAGCGGCGGTGGTGCTGGGTATAGTGTAACTCCATGGTTCGCGCGTCGAAGTAAGGCTCGAGAGCGTTGTACCCATACGGCAGGTCGGGAAGGCTGTAGGCGCTCATAGACCCCTTCCTGAACTGGGGACTCCGGTGGTCCGTAGTGGCCCATCGTACACGGAGAATCGGTGCGGGCGCGCGTCGCGTGCCCCCGCGAAAGCCGACTCAGTGATCACCTCGGCGGCCGACAAATGATCACTTTGCCCAGCCGACAGATGGTGACTTCGGCGGGCAACACGTGATCACGTCGGCGGACCGCCAAGCTGATTACAGCCGGTCTTGACAGGGACGGCGCAACCCTCGGTCCGTGGTCTCGCTGCCGGACATACGTATGGGGAGCAGGATCGGTTCGGTCGGTCGGCCGCGTGGGCCTGCGCCTTGTCGGTGGCACGACGCTCAGTGGCCGGCTGGCACCGACGAGGTTTGCTGAGGACGGTGCCCGGCACATGGCTGTATCGCTGCGGCATTCGGAGTAAAGCGCGACTCTTCGTCGCCGGGAACGCACCTGTGGGCGCCGTCGAGTGCCGAGGGCTCTCAGGTCTGGACCAGCCGACGACCGCGAGTCGTAGTGTCCGCCGCGGCGACGGCTGGTCAGCAGGACTCAAGCCGCGGCGCCAACGGTCTCTACCAGGTACGTCCCGGCAGTACACCCCCGGTTCGGCGTGCTTGCGTCCTGCGCGTTGGCGGGTGCCGACCGCCGGAAGTTAGTTGGTGGCCAGTAGTGGCCACTGCCCCACTCACGGAACTCAAGAGAGGTGGCGCTGGTGACTCCCCGCACACCACGCTTCGTCCGCTGGAGCCTGCCTGCCGTCGCGGCCACGCTGCCGATCGCGATGATTGCACCCTGGCAGGCCCAAGCCGGCCCTGAACCGGTTGCGCCGGCAAGCGCCGCAGCGTTGGCGAGCGGCGCTCTGCCTCCAACAGATGGCGAGACTCAGACGGATGGCGAAGCCCCGGCCCTGACCGCCGACGGGCCGGACCCAAACCCAAACCCGGACCCGGCCCTTAAGGGGCGGAACAATGAGCGCCACCGCAAGCTGCAGGCCGCGCCGAACGGTGGTGGAGGCAAGGCGCCCAACCCGAGCTGTACGCTGATCATCCCGCCTGCGCCGTTCACCGCGCAGGGGCTGGCCACGCCGTACCAGTTGGTGGCGACAAATCGCCGCAACGGTGCCTGCCATGAGGCCAACGCCAACCAGTCGGCGTTCGTCGAAGCCACGATCATCGATCCGGCAACGGGTGCATTGGCGATCTACCGGCCGCTGGTCGTTGACCGGGGGACCCAGCCGGCGGCCCCACCGGTCATGCCGAAGCTGCCCGCAGGTTCCGTGGTCGGGCTGTGGTTCGGTTTCCAGGGCAACACCTTGCTCCTGCGTGGCGCTACGGACGGTTGCGTCAACGGGTTGCCCGGCTCGCCGTTCGGGCAGTTCGCCTACTGTGGTGCTCCGGAGTTCTTCCATGCGGCCAATGCCGCAATCGGCGCTGGCAAGCTGAAGGTGCCGCCCGTCGGCATGGCCCGCGACGGTCAGCCCTGCCCGACCACCCGCGACTTCGCGGTCGTCGATCAGGACCAGAGCGACAATCTCACTACCCGCTACCTGGCGCTTCCCAACGGGCGCACCGCGCAGAACAACGCAGCGAACGTTGCGGCGCTGCCCGTACGCACCGTCCTCAAGAATGCCAGCGACAACGGGCTGTTGACCGGATTCATCAACCCGGCGCTGGGTTGTACACCCTTTACCGCACCCGACCTCACTGCGGGCGGGACACCCGCACCATCGTTGGCGCTGAACGAGCTGCAAGCCGCGGCCGCGCAGGCGCCGCCGATGGCGCTCGTCCCGCCCAATGATCCCATGGTGAAGATCAACGGCAAGCCGAGCGTGGCCAAGATCAACCTATACCGGGCCGGTGTGGATCAGCCACCGCTGAACCCCGCGGTCGATACCGCGAAGAGCTACTGCCGCAACCTGGCCAGCATCGCCCCAGCACGGTTGCGCCTCGATCGGCCGCTCACCGTCGGTGCTCCGTCCCCGGACCCGGCCGCGGCGAGGAACCTGTTCGGCTTCCTGGTGCAGCGGCTGAAGGCCTCGTTCACCGACTTGGCCTGCTTCCCCGTCCGTCGGAAGGGCTGAGGGCCTTGTGGAGCGTCAACAGGTCGCATTCCGTACTTGACCCGGCGGGCTGAACTCTAGCCGCAGCGATTCGCTGCGCGGCAGTAATATCGCCTCGCCGTTCGCGTGTGTCCATTCGGAGGGTAGGAAAAGGTACTGGTTCCCTGCCTGTTGCACGAGTTTGAGCCCCTCATAGCGGAACCGGTAGGCCGCGTCAGGGTGTTGGCAGCTCACCTCTCGGACGCCCGGTGCTTGTAGGCTCAGTCTCTTGTCGCTGTACACCACCACATCTGAAACGTTACGCAGCGAGGCCTCAAATTGTTGAGCACGCCCGATTCCCACGCCGAGCGCGTAGCTCCCGACGGCCCAGAACAGTCCGACACTCACCAGGATGAAGACAGCGCCCCACTCGGCTATGGCCACAGCTCCCGGCGCGCGCCGCGATACCTGCTGTGGTCGTCGCTCCGCGATGAGCAGCCGCCACAGTCGAGTGGCGTAGGTCAGCAGCAGGACGCCGATCGAGAGACTGAGACCACGGCCTTCCGGGAAAGAAGTGAGGAACACGGTACCCATGACAAAATCGGCCATTACCAGACTCACCAGGACGAACCCGGCAATAGCCGCAGCCGGCATCAGCACTCGCAATACGATCCGGCGGGTTCTGGCGGGCAGAGCTCCGGGCAGGAGCTGGTGGACCCAGAGGGCCAGGAGGGCGGCTACCGCGACGGCGATCAGTGGCGGGATCATGCCGTCCACACTGTTGTTGAGATAGTCCTGGACTGTCAGGTCCAGGACGGTCACCGGCGTGTCGAGGAAGTACCACAAAAACGCGGCAGTCTCCAGCCGCCCGAAGTAGTACATCAGCGCCGTCAGCAGTGTTGTGGGGGCGACCACCGTCCCGATGATCTTCAGGACCTGCGGCAGGGCGGTGGCTCCGGACAACGATGGCTCGGTGGCGGGGCCAGTCTCCCCCTGTTCGATGACCCGAGTAGCGGGTACGCCGTCGACACCAGGTGCTCGAACCTGTGCTGGTGCTCCGGGCGGAGGGGCCACGGGCGATTCTTCTTCCGGGGGCGGTTCCGCGGAACCGTCCCCGCGTGCCGTTGCGACGGTGCTCATTTGCCGTGGTGGCCTTTTGCGGGCCCTCTCCCCGTCTCATCGCTGCTGCTTGATCCGTCCAATGTCTTCTTGTTCGGTTCAGACTGCTCGCAGCTGACGTGTAAGGTGACCGGGGTACCGGTCGTCACTTTCGTGTCCATATGCGGATTTTGCGTGGTGACGGTGCAGTTTTTGTGGGGCCCCTTCGTGGGGCTATAACTGATGTGGAGGTTCAAGCAGTTCGGCCCGTAGTTCGCAGCTTTGCAATTACTGTGCATGCTGTTCAACCAAGCGTCTAGTGCGGATCCTGCTCCCCCGGGCAGTTCGACCAGTTCGGTCCCGGGCGGCGCGCCCCCCGGCCGCCTCGGTGGGAGCGCTGGCACAGGCACGACCTCTGGTGCCGGGGGGGCCACCTGAGCAGGTGGGGCCGCCGGTGCAGGCTCGGGGGCCTCAGCGAGTCCGCCCCGCGGCGGTGCTGGTGCGGCCGCCGGAGCGGGCGCCGGTGGCGGTGCGGGTGCGACCACGTAGTAGACTGGTGGGGCTCCGCAGGAGATCACTAGTGCGCCTAAAAGCGCCGAGCAGATCAACGGTGCGCGCCGTCCCCGAACGGACATTCCGACCCCCGGGTTGACAAGCGGTGGTCCCCTCACAGAGTAGATGCCGCTGAGGTCGTCACTGATACCGAATTTTAGTTTATTTTTCGCTGCTCTTCAGCTGGCGAAACGGGCGGTGGTAAGGGTGAAGGTGCCGACCGACCACCGTCGAACAGTCCCGGCGCACCACCTCGCAGCGCATGGTGCCGCTGGCCGCTTCGTTGTCGGTGTCCAGCGACGGATACGTGACTTTGCGATGCCCACTGGGGTGCTCGCGACCTCGGCGATTTCCCGGGCGGTCAGCCCGGGGTACGGCGGCCATGACCCTGGCCCGTTCCGGCGCAAGGGTAGCGGGCGCGCTTCGCCACTGCGCCGACGTCATCTCGGGCCGACGTCATCTCGGGCTGACGTCATCATCTCGGGCCGACGTCTCTCCGGCCCGCGCACGACGTTCTGAAGGGTCGATGCCGGCCGCAATGCACGCTGAGTGTCGAGTCAGCCGGGGCGCTGATGCTTGCGCTCACCGTGATGCTCGCCAGTCAGCTCTGACCGCAGCCTCGGGTCAAGAGGGGCGGCCCGGAGGTGGCGGTCGGCGGTTCGGCAACCAGTCACCGCGTACTGACGTGAGCACCCAGGCGGTGCAGTAGCAGCATCAATGGTAAGGGTGGTAGTGGACGAGATCTTCGAATCCCCTCCACGTATTGCGGAGGATTTCACCAAGCTTGTCACTGGCCTCCGGAACTGAGTTCGCGATGAAACCTCCCAGCAAGTCCAAGAGAAGGAGGATCAAAATGACAATGACGAAGAAAGTGAGCACCTTCTCTATTGACCTTACCATCGAATTTCCTCCTGCGCGGGCGGTGCGATCGGATAGTGAGCTCAACGAGAACCATCTCACAGGCGCGGTGTGCGGCCGAGAGCTGGGTGAGTGCCGGGCACCTGTGCTCGTCGTAGGCGTGGCACACGGCACTGAGCGCTGCTAAGGGGCGCTGAGCCGGATCGTCGTGCGTGGCCACACGCACAAGGGTACGGCCTGTGTCTAGACGTCCACACACCGCGACGGAGTCCATCCTCCTGATGGGCCAAGCCGGTGCCGGCCGCCCCTTCCCGCCAGCACTGGAGGCTAGCGAGCACTGGGGGCCAGCGAGCACTGGGGGCCAGCGGAAGTTGGGAACTATTGAGTGGGGACTGCGTGCACGCCGGCGGGTGCTGCGGCCTACAGCGGGGTGGTGGCTTCGGTGGGTTCAGCGTCCGAGGGGGTGTAGAGGTGTGTATGGATCAGTCGCAGGAGCAGGTCGGTGTCCACGGGTTTGGTGACATAGTCGTTCGCCCCGGAGGCCAGGCTCTTCGCCCGGTCCTCCTGCATCGCTTTCGCGGTCACCGCGATGATGGGCAGGTCTGCGTAGTGGCTCAGGTTGCGGATCGCGGCGATCGTCGCATTACCGTCCAGCTCAGGCATCATCACGTCCATCAGGACCAGCGCGATGTCCTCGTTGCGCTCCAGCGTGCGGACTCCGGCCACTCCGTTGTCGGCGAAGACGACGTGCAGCTCGTGGGCCTCGAGCATGCTGCTCAACGCGAAGACGTTACGCAGGTCGTCGTCGACGATCAGGATTTTCTCCCCGTGGAAGCGCGGCAGCGCCTCGTCACGCGCCGGGTGCAGCTGCGGCAGCGACCGGGCCGCCGACACCACTTCCGGCGGGCTGGGCTTGTCGAGGGAAGTGTCCTGCGCCGTGACGTCAGGAACTGCCGGTGGGAACGGCTCGGCGACTTCGGGCAGGTAGAGGGTGAATACGCTGCCTACCCCGGGTGCACTGCGGACCGTCAGCTCGCCGCCGAGCAGCTGGGTCAGCTGGCGGCTGATCGACAGCCCGAGCCCGGTGCCGCCGTAGCGCCGGCTGGTCGTTCCGTCGGCTTGCTGGAACGCTTCAAAGATCGCAGACAGCTTGTCCGCGGGGATTCCAATGCCGGTGTCTTCCACCTCGAACGCCACCCTGGTGGGCGCGGCGCGCAGCGCATCGCCCTTCACCTCCGCAGCGGACGCCAGCCGGATCCGGAGCACCACCCCGCCCTCGTCGGTGAACTTCACCGCGTTGGACATCAGGTTGCGCAACACCTGCTGCAGGCGTTGTTCGTCGGTGTGCAGGATCGCTGGCAGCGCGGGATCGAGCTCCACGGTGAAGTGCAGCGCCTTCTCGTCGGCCAGGGGCTCGCACAGCGTCTTGACGTAGTTCACCACGCCGGTCACCGCCACGTCCGACAGCGACGGTTCCATCCGCCCGGCTTCGACCTTGGTCAGATCCAGGATGTCGTTGATGAGCTGTAGCAGGTCGCTGCCGGCGGAGTGAATGGTCCTGGCGAATTCCACCTGCTTGTCCGACAGGTTGCCGTCCAGGTTGTCGGCCAGCAGCTTGGCCAGCACCAGCGCGCTGTTGAGCGGGGTGCGCAGCTCGTGGGACATGTTCGCCATGAAGTCCGACTTGTAGCGCGATGCGGCGGCCAGCTGGGCGGCCCGGTCCTCGATCTCCTGGCGGGCGAGCTCGATCTCGGCATTCTTGATCTCGATGGCGCGGTTCTGGGTCGCCAGCAGGGCGGCTTTCTCGGCCAGCTCGGTGTTGGACTTCTGCAGCTCGTGCTGCTGGGCCTGCAGCCGCTGCGAACCTGCGGTCAGCTCCTGGGCCAGCCGCTGTGACTCGGCCAGCAACGCTTCGGTGCGGGAATTGGCCAGGATGGTGTTGACGTTGACGCCGATCGTCTCGCGAAGCAGTTCGAGCAGGTCCCGATGTACCGTGGTGAACTCGTTGACCGAGGCCAGCTCGATCACTCCCAGCGCCTGATCCTCGAACAGCAACGGCAGCACAAGCAGGTTGGTCGGGGCGGCGTAGCCGAGACCGGAACTGATCGCGGCGTAGTCCGGCGGCGCCTGGGTAACCAGGATCGTCCGCTTGTCCAGCGCCGCCTGCCCGACCAGTGACTCACCGAGGGCGAAGCGACGGATTGCCGCGGGATCGTGGATGCCGTAACCGGCGGTGAACTCCACGACAGTCGGCCCTTCGCCCTCGGTGCGGACCAGGAAGAAGGCCGCTTGCTGGGCTGACACCAGAGGGGCGAGTTCGCTGAGCACCAGCGAGGCCACGGTGGCCAGGTCGCGGTGGCCCTGCATGAGACCGGACAGCCGCGCCAGGTTGCTCTTGAGCCAATCCTGTTCCTGGTTGGTCCGGGTGGCCTCCTTGAGGTTGGCGACCATCTGGTTGATGTTGTCTTTAAGCTCGGCGACCTCTCCGGAAGCGTCGACAGTGATCTGGCGAGTCAGGTCGCCAGCGGTCACCGCGGTGGCCACCGCGGCGATCGCCCGCACCTGGGTCGTGAGGTTGCCCGCCAGGACATTGACGTTCTCGGTCAGCCGCTGCCATGTTCCGGACACGCCGATCACTTCGGCCTGCCCGCCGAGCTTGCCCTCGGTGCCGACCTCGCGGGCCACCCGGGTGACCTCGGAGCCGAATGCGGACAGCCGGTCCACCATGGTGTTGATCGTGGTCTTGAGCTCCAGGATCTCGCCGCGGGCGTCCACGTCGATCTTCTTGGACAGGTCGCCGTTCGCTACCGCGGTGGTCACCTGGGCGATATTGCGCACATGGCTGGTCAGGTTATTGGCCATGAAGTTGACGCTGTCGGTGAGGTTCTTCCAGGTGCCGGCAACATTGGGTACCCGGGCCTGGCCGCCCAAGGTGCCCTCGGTGCCGACCTCGCGGGCCACCCGGGTCACCTCGTCGGCGAACGCTCCCACGGTGTCGACCATTCGGTTGATCGTCTCGGCCAACGCGGCCACCTCACCGCGGGCTTCGACAGTAATCTTCTTCGACAGGTCACCGCCGGCCACCGCGGTCGCCACCGTGGCGATGCTGCGAACCTGGCTAGTCAGGTTGTCCGCCATGCCGTTGACGTTGTCGGTGAGCGCTTTCCAGGTGCCGGCCACCCCGCGCACCCGAGCCTGGCCGCCGAGCTTGCCCTCGCTGCCGACCTCGTGCGCCACCCGGGTGACCTCGTCGGCGAAGGCGGAGAGCTGGTCGACCATGGTGTTGAGGGTGTTCTTGAGTTCCAGAATCTCGCCGCGGGCGTCTACGGTGATCTTGCGACTGAGATCACCTCGAGCCACTGCGGTGGCCACTTGGGCGATGCTGCGCACCTGATCAGTGAGGTTGCTGGCCATCACGTTGACCGAATCGGTGAGATCCCGCCACGTCCCGGCCACCCCGGGCACCTCCGCCTGACCACCCAGCCGGCCCTCACTGCCGACCTCGCGGGCCACCCGGGTCACCTCGGCGGCGAACGCGGAGAGCTGGTCGACCATGGTGTTGAGCGTGTCCTTGAGTTCCAGCAACTCGCCGGACACCTCAACGGTGATCTTGCGGCTGAGGTCCCCACGGGCTACCGCGGTGGCCACTTGGGCGATGTCGCGCACCTGAGCGGTGAGGTTGCCGGCCATCACGTTGACCGAATCGGTGAGATCCCGCCACGTCCCGGCCACCCCAGGAACGTGCGCCTGACCGCCTAGCCGGCCCTCGGTACCGACTTCGCGGGCCACCCGGGTCACCTCAGCGGCGAACAGCGACAACTGATCGAGCAATCTGTTGACGGTACGCCCCAAGCGGGCGAAGTCGCCCCGCAGCGGCTGATCAGACACCCGTGGGGACAGGTCACCCTCGGACACTGCGGCCAGCACTCTCGCCAGCTCAGTCGTCGGCCGGGTCAGGTCATCGATCAGGCCGTTGATCGCGGTGGCGGCCAGTGACCACCCGCCGCCGCCCTGGTCGGCGAGCCGCTCGCCCGTCCGCCCCTGCTGTCCAACCGCCTCGCGGACCTGAACCAGCTCGCCGACCAGCGACTGGTTGCGCTGTGCGATCTGGTTGATCACTGTTGCGATCCGGCCGCCAAGGCTGGTGTCGGTGACCACCAGGCGGCGGCGGAAGTTGCCGTCGCGAAGCTCCTCCAGAGCCAGCAGGATCCGTTCCAGTGTGGCGGGGTCGAACGGCTTCGGCCGCTCCGATGCTGCGACCGACACGGGCTGCGCGATCACGGTGAGCCTCCCAGAACATCACGGTACTTAATGCGCGCAGCGTGCCACGATTGGCGTGGGGCTGCGAGCGGGAGCACACCGGTGAAGCGGACTACCCTCGTCGCGACGCGATCGGATCGGGTGAGGAGATGCGATGGCATCTGACGTGGACCCCGTGGCCGATCTGCTGGTGCCGGGGCTGCCCGGACTACTTGACGACATCGACCAGGCCGTGATCGTGCAAGACGCGTCGGGCCGGATCCAGCTGCTCAACAGGGTGGCCCGCCGGCTGTTTCCGGATCTGGACCTCGGCGATGAGTTCGGGCCCGAGGAGTTTCCACGGCCCGATCAGTTTCAACACACCGATGAGTGTCAACACAGTGGCAAGGCCTTCGTCACCACAGCGGGCGGGCGTCGGGTCAGCGGACGGCTACGGCGGCTCGCCGAGGGCTGGCAAGCCTGGGTGATCGGCGACATCGATCTTGACACCCGGGGTCTTGACACCCGGGGTCTTGACACCACGGGCGAGCCGGCTGGCCAGCAGAGCTTTATGCTGAAGGCAAGCCGAGAGCTGGCGGCTGGGGTAGATCACGATGCGGCGGTGGCCGCCCTGGTCCAGTTGGTCGTCCCGGTCGTGGGAGAACAGGCTGCGGTGCTCCTGCCGGCACCGCGGGCGCGGGTGTCCTGGTGGCGCTTTGCCGGCGGTGCGGTCCAGCCGGCTCATGGCGTGGCCCGGGCGCCGGCCGCGCGAACGGCTCCGGTACTGGCCAGCGCGCTGCGCGGGATCAGTGCGGACACCATCACGGTGCCTCCCGGCGAGCTGGACGCCCTGGCTGCGGTGTTCGGGCCCGACGTGACGGAGCGGACCCCGGTCGTCGCGGCACCACTCCGGGGACCGGACCGGATTGAGGGACTGCTGATCGTGGTCCGGCCCCTCGCGGCCACGTCGCTCGCCCCGCTGGCGGCGCTGGCCGGCCCGACGATCGGCGCCGGCCGCCGGCGTCGCGAGCAGGCGAGAGCGCTCGCCCAGTTGCAGGCCCCCCTGTTGCCACCGCGGCCGGACGCGTTGCCTGAGCTGTCCGGGGTGCAGCTCGGGGTGGCTTACCGGGCAGCCGGTGAGCTGGCGGTGGGCGGTGACTTCTATCTGGTCCGTCCCACTCGTGACGGGGGCGCTCTGCTCGGGCTCGGCGATGTGTGCGGCAAGGGTGCTGAGGCTCTCGCGGAGAGTGGTCGGGTACAGCACTCGCTGGCCGCCCTGATGGTCATCGAGCAGGACCCGACCCGGTTGCTGTACCTCCTCAACCGAGCACTGCTGGCCGCTGGGCGGACTGTCTTCACCACGCTGGTACTCGGTGCGCTGCAGCCTGCTGGCGTGGGGTGCCGACTCACGCTCGCCACCGGTGGCCACCCCGCACCGCTGGTGCTGCGTGATGGCGGCCACGTCGAAGAGGTCAAGGTGCCTGGAACGGTGGTGGGCATCCTGCCCGGCGCCCGTTTCGGCCGTACCATGATCACCCTGGCGCCGGGGGAGACCTGCCTGCTCTACACCGACGGCGTCACCGAGGCCGGCTGCCACACCGCTGAGCGCCAGGAGCAGTTCGGGCCGGGCCGGTTGGCCGCCTGCCTGCGAGACTGCGCCGGGATGACCGCGCAGGCAGTGGCAACCCGGGTGGAGCGCGCCGTCATCAGCTGGCTGGGTCGCAACGACAGTGACGACCTTGCCGTGCTGGCGGTCCGCGCCGTCGAACGCGATGGGTAGCCGGTCGCACTGATGGGGTATCCAACTAACCCGTATTAGGCCTGCTGAGACCTGACCTATATCGTGGCAAGGGTGAACAGCGACTTCACCGCCGACATCATCGGCTTGCAGGTTGCCGAGCATGGTCCCGACGCGCGTGTAGTCACTGTGACAGGGGAGATCGATACGCTCACCGCGCCGAAACTGGCCAGCTTCTTGGGCGAGCAGCTGTCCGCCGCCCGCGTCGTCGTGGTGGACCTCGACGGTGTGGAGTTCCTGGGATCTGCCGGGTTGTCCGCGCTGTTCGAGGCGAACGAGCTTGCCAGCCGCGAACACCGCGCCCTGCGGCTGGTGTGCCACTCCCGGATCGCCAACCGGGCCTTGGAGGCGACCGAACTGCGGAACCAGTTCACCTTCGCCGACACGGTGCCGGATGCCTTGAAGAACTCGTTTTGAGGTGCGGACCCGCTGTTGACGGGGTTTGACTCGCACCGACATCGGGAACACCGCGAGCACGATCGGATGCGCTGCGGTGGGCTGCTATACCCGAGCGATACCCGAGACAGGCGTACCCGAGGAGTAAGGAGACGAGGATGGCCGCTGCAGCAGCCGGCGCCACTACGGATGCGGCCCGACCACGGTGACGTACGTGGACAGAGACCGCTCGATCCCCAACGGCGGCGCCCAGCCGGTGGATCCCTCCCAGGAAAAGTCGGTGCTGTCCTTCGAGCTGCACACCGCGGCCACGACGGTGGCGATCCCGACGATCCGCACAGTCGCCGCCGATCTCGCCGCCCGCGCAGACTTCGATCTCGACTCGATTGACGATCTACGCATGGCGGCTGACGATGTCTGCGCCATACTGGTCCGGGTTGCCGCCGACGATGCGACGTTGAGTTGCAGGTTTACCGTCCGGCCCGAGCGAATTGAGGTCGCCGCCGAAGTCGACGTCGATAACGTGCCGGACCCACTTCCCACCGCCTCGTTCAGCTGGCGAGTGCTAGAGTGTCTCGCGGACCAGGTCAGCGCTGTGTCGCTGCCTGCTGAGCCTGGGCGGCGGGGCAGGGTGTGTATCACTTTGACTAAAGACGCCGTGCGGGCGCAACAGCCGTGACTCCATCCGTGTCGACGGTCGGCACCGAACACGGTGAGTACGCGCATCTGGTTCCGCTGCAGCACCGCTATGCCGAGCTTGCTCCCGACGACCCGGAGCGGCAGCGGTTGCGCGCGCAGCTGATCAGTGGTTATCTGCCGGTGGCCGAACACATCGCACGCCGGTTCGCTGGCCGCGGTGAGCCGCTCGAAGATCTGGTCCAGATCGCCACCGTGGGGCTGATCAATGCTGTGGACCGCTTCGAACCCACCCGCGGCTCGGATTTCTTCTCCTTCGCGGTACCGACGATCACCGGTGAGGTACGCCGGTACTTCCGCGACCACGGCTGGTCAACCCGGGTACCGCGCCGGCTGAAGGATCTGCACATTGCCATCAGAGGCACGCTGGCGGAGTTGTCCCAGCAGCTCGGCCGCGCTCCCCGCCCCAGCGAGATCGCTGACCGGTTGGGCTTGCCGATCTCGGAGGTGATTGAAGGGCTGCAGGCCGGGGAGGCATACCGAAGCTCGTCTCTGGATGAGATGCTCGGCTCCGGGGAGGGCAAAGCTACCCTGGGCGAGTTCATCGGCGGCCTGGACACCGAACTGGCTCTGATCGACGACCGCGAGGCGCTGCGCCCCCTGCTGGCGGAGCTTGCTCCCCGGGAACGGACGATCCTTGCGCTGCGGTTCTTCCGCCAACTGACTCAGACCCAAATCGCCGAACAGGTGGGTATCTCCCAGATGCACGTCTCGCGAGTGCTCCGTCAAACGCTGGTGTTCTTACAGGAGCGGATGGCTAGCGCGGATTGATTCCGTTCCGGCGTTTCGCTACGCGAGCGCTGGGTACTCCCACGTCATGACTACCTCCACCACTCCGCCTGACGTGATCACGTTCCTCATGGAGCAGCACAAAGAAGTGAACAGCATGTTCGCCCAGCTGGAGGAGAGGGATGGGGCGAGGGATGACAAGATCCAGCGTCTCGCGGAGCAGGTCGTGACGGCGCTGGTCAAGCATTCCGTCGCGGAGGAGATTTACCTCTACCCGACCGTCCGCAAGGTCGTTCCAGGGGGTGAGGGTATTGCTGACCATGAGCTCAGCGAGCATGACGAGGCAGAGCAGACGATGAAGCGGCTGGAGGCGCTCGCCCCCGATGAGCCCGGGTTCTGGCCGACTGTGCACGAGCTGATCGGTAAGATCCGCCACCACGTGGCGGAGGAAGAGAACAACCTGTTCCCGATGCTGCGTGCGGCCTGCTCCGAAGAGCAGTTACAGGAGCTTGCCCGCAAGGTGGAGCAAGCTGAGAAGATCGCTCCGACGCGGCCACACCCGTCCGCCCCCTCCGAGGGCGTCGCGCTTGCCGTGCTCGCCCCCGGTGCCGGGTTAGTCGACCGGGTGCGCGACGCCCTGTCCGGGCGCGGCCGCTGAGCCGCTGAGTGGCGGGTCTTAATGACAGTCCGCGAGCTGGGCAGCTGCAGCTTGCGGAGTCGCCGAGCACCGGCCGGCCAGCGGTACTCCGCGCCGGCCGGTGCTTATTACTCCAGTCGAGGAGAACGAGGTGCGCGACGAGGAATTCATCAGTGAGGTGCAATCCCGGGCTGGGTTGAGCGCTCGAGGTGATGCTGAATGTGCCATCCGCGCAACGCTGGCCATCCTAGGGGAGCAACTGCCGGACAGTGTGGTCGGCGCGGTTGCGGCCGCGCTACCGGAGCGGCTCGGCGAGCAGGTGTGGGGTCAGCGCGCACGATCGCGCGCGACCGCAGCTCAGGCGGGTCGGTTGAGCCGAGGGGTGGCGCGAGGCGAGGGTAGCTGGCCCGGTGACAACACCATCGCCGACAGTGATATTGACGGGCTTCCCCGGCTGGATGCACGTGTAAACCAGGGGAATGGAAAGCTTAGTTGTGTCCAGGGGTTGCTCCATGCCCCGACGTCGATCCCGGGCTGAAGGAGGGTATCCGGAGTGAAGGTGATGGTTGGCTAACGCCCGTCTTGCCAGGGCCGCTGTGCGTGCCGTCGTTCTCCGTAGCGCCACGAACGATCGGATTGGCCGTACCGCCCGGTTCGCTGGGACTGCTAGGAAGACTCGGTTCACGGGGATTGCCAGCCGGATTGGTCGGTTTCGGCGGGTCTACAGGAGCCTTGTTGCCAGTATTGCTGGGGTTGCCAGAGGCAAGCTGTGTGGTGTTGTTACCCGATTTGTCTGTTTCGCTTGATTTCAGTGCTTCGGTTGTTGTAGGGGAATTCCTTGGTTTGTCCATAGAAAGCGGCGCGACAGAGTGGTCTGGTGGGGTAGGGGCGCTGGAGCGGATGTTACCGTGAGGGCGGCCGGGGTTATCAGGAGTGAGGCCAGGGTTATCCAGAGTAGGGTGCTCGGTGGTGGGAGGCGCGGGGACAGGTTGCAGCGTCTGAGGGTTTACCACCCTAGGCGCCATGGCGACGGGGGTGGGGAAGACCACCGGGATCGGCCCGAGGGAAGGCGCTCCCCGATCGGGCGCAGCGGCGTTGTGCTGGCCAGGGAGGGGCGGTGTGCTGCTCTTGCGCGGCACGAGGAGTCCCTCGTTGACGGTTGCGGTGACACCCAGGACCGTGCCACAGACCAGCACAAAACAAGCGGCAACGGCTGCCCTAGCAGCGCGAGTATTGGCCGGTGGTGGCAAAGCGGTCTCACGCCGGCGGCGCGCAGCGGCAGCGACGGCGTTGCGCAAGTGGGGGTCAACACCGATCCAGGCGATCAAGGCGCTTGCTGGAGGTCCGGAACCAGCCTTACGACGATGGCGGGGAGTCAGTCCGTGCACTGTGGGTCTCCGGGTACGTCAACCCCACCTCAGCTATGTGGATACGCCGCTTCGACTTCGAGACGGCAGCGCGGTGCTGTCGGTCAGGTGAACTCTGGATGCTGACCGGTGTGACCGCCTGCGGAGGGCGGGGAGATTTAGCCACGTAACGGCGGGGTACTCGCGCGCTAGCTTAGGGCTCCCACGCGGGGCTGAAGGGCAAGGTCAAGGAACCCGTCGGCCGGATCACCGGCACTCCCCGGTGGGAGATTGAGGGCAGGCTGGACCAGCTGGCAGGAACGTCTTCGGCATCTAACAGCGACTGGCAGGAGGGGAGCCGGTTCGCTCATCACACCTAGCGTGCGGCCTCTCGCCTGAGGGCGGCAATGTTGTACCGGATTCAATGGCACGCCCGCTTCCGGAAGCCGGTGTGGTAGCGGCCCCTCCTCATGGCAGCGCAGTAACCGCCTGCCTGCTGCCGGTAGCAATGGTGCCGGTGCAGGTCTCGCTGTGGCACATTGATGGTGACCATTATCCACCCATAAGAGTGATTTTAGTCATGAAGTAGTGACTTTATGGAGCTAACAGGCTCACGATTACCCCTATAGTGTTCGTAACTTGGGCGCATGTCCTCGTCGCGAGTTACGGCTTGTCAGCGCAACCCTCCGTTTCCTTATGATCGCTCTCCGTGAACGTCACAGCCAGTCAGGGTACGGACGCCGCGACGTCCCCCACTGGTGCATCGCTGCGCTAGGCGCGTGTGTCGAGCAGTGCCTACCGTGCCGCTGTGGAGCCCGCTGGAGCGGGCTGCTTGCTGACCTTGCTCCGCATCTGCCGGTGAGCCATATAAAAATTTCCGCAGCTAGGGAAATGATCGCTTGCGTAAGGGTAAGCGACAAGTGTACAGATATGGGACAGATGGGGCGGAGAAGGTGAGGGTCATGCGGACCACGTTCCACGCCGAACTCGAGGAGCTGATCACCGACCTCGCGAAGATGGCCCGGCTGGCTGCTCAGATGGTGATCAATGCGTCGATTGCCCTGCACCAGACTGATCTCGCGCGCGCCGACCTGGTCATCGCTGACTGTGACCAGATGAACGCGACGCACGATGAGACGGAGCGGCACTGCATTACCCTGCTCGCGTTGCAGTCCCCAGTGGCAGGGGACTTACGGGTCGTGGTCGCGGCCTTGCATGCGGTGGGTCACTTGAAGCGAATGGGCAACCTTGCGCGACACATCGCCACCGTTGCTCAGCTCAAGCACCCGAATCCAATGATCTCCAGCAGGGTACGTCCGGTGCTCGCCCGGATGGGCCTGCTCGCCAGCCAACTCGCTGAGGACACCGCGATCGCGATCGAGCACCAGGATCCGCTGTCCGCCTGCCGGCTCGCCGTAGCGGACGACGAAATGGACGCGCTGCTGCGCCACCTGTTCGGCATTCTGTTCGCCGATGACTGGTCACACGGTGTGGAACAGGCCGTGGATGCTGCACTGATTGGCCGCTATTACGAGCGCTTCGGTGACCACGCGGTGGCCATCGCACAGCAGGTCTGCTACATGGCTACCGGATGGGTATCCGAGCCCGAGACCTTGGAGAGGGCCAGTAGTCCAGCCTCTTGTGCGCCATGACGATCGACGACAACCCGGTATCCACGGACGAGTGGCGGCGGCCGCTCGATGCTGACCCGATTGTCAGCGCTCGGTGACGGGCACGGAAACATGGTGGGAACAACGCTCGTCTTCGGCCGGCCCGCAGGCGGGTCCATACCACCACCCCCTGCCGGGGGACGTTTGGTCACAACTGGGATCATCCGAACGTATCGTAGATACGAGGTCACTCATTCAGATGTAGTAATCCGTCTGTGTGAGTGATGACAAAATTGTTATGTAACGCTATGTATCCGTCTCTTGTAGGGTTTGTGGCAATCCTCTCGTCGCCTGCTGGACCTCTTCTGTTCACCTCTGAGGGGGAGCGTCCCCCCAGTCAAATCGGTGTGTGCGGGAGGCGTGATGGCTGCTGCTCGGTTCCAAGTAGTGTCAGTGGCGCGCGCGACGCATGTGTCGGTTCCCGCCGAGCCGGACACTGGCGCTGGATCGGTGGCGGAGCTGGCGCCACCCCGGGGACGGGTGTTCACCTGGCGGTTCATGTCCGCCAATAACCGAAGCCTGGCGAGATCGGCACGGACGTCACCGGACGTGGAGTCCTGCCTGGCGACAATCCGCATTCTGCAGGAAGGCCTGCCGCGCGCCGTCTCAGAGACGTCGCGAAATGGGCACGGGCAATGGGTGTGGCGGGTCCGCTTGGCCGACGAGGTCGTCGCCATCGCGGCTCGCAGTTACCCACGCGAGATTCGCGCCCGGATGACGTGTAAGGCGTTCTTGCAGCTGGTTGCTGAGACGGCGGACTCGGCTCCCGTGCAGGTGATGTACCGGTGAACACTGTCGTGACGGTGCTCACGTCCGCCCGGCGGGCCCGCCGGCTGGCCAAGTTTCTCTCGTCGCACTTCGGCCTGCTCCCGTTCCTGGCCATCCCCGACGCGGACCCCGACGACCCCTTGCAGTCCCCGCGCCAGAACCGTGTCGTCCCCACGACGGACCCGGGCCAACGCCCGGCCGTAGTCAATCCAGTAGACCCCTCGCCAATCTGATGTCCGAATCCGCTCCGGTGTCTGCCCGAATCCGCTCCGGTATCACAGTCTCGGTAAGCGCGACGGTCCACTCGTAGTCCCCCTTCGCGGGCCGCTGCGATACGCCAGAGCGTGACGTTGGGGGACCCGAAGGACAGGGCGCACGATCTGATCAGCCAGGGCGAATGAGCCAGAGGAGAGCAGCACCTGGTTGAGACCGAACGCGGCCACACCCAGACTCACCGGATCGTCGAGGCGTTCCGCGATGTCGTTGGCCAGTGACGTGGCGACCAGCCGTAGGTCATCCGGTGCGCGACCGTGAAAATCAGAGCGGTGGCTTTCCGAGGAACACCCGATTGACGTTGGTGACGTAGCGGCCACCGGCGATGTCGCCGGGCACGACCAGCCGTAGTCCGTCGGCGTCCAGCGGGCGGCCGTCTTCGCTGGTCGCCAGCAGTACGTTCTTGTTCTCGAAGCTTGGATCGATCTCACCATAAGCCACCAGCGCCCGGTAACCATCGGTCGCGCTCACACTGACGAAATGGCGTAGTTTGTCATTCTTCAGTGCCGGGTCGAACTGCGGGCCAGCCTGGTCGAGCACGTCGACCAGGAGTGGACCGACGTAGACGTGATGCTCGGAGCCGTGAGGTCCCTGGAAGGTGACGTCTACTGTCTTTGACGGCAGCGCCCGTAGGCCGGCCACGTCAAGGATCTGGGGCCGGGCCACGTCGCCGATCAGCAGGAACTTGCCCGCCGGCAACTCTGTGGAGAACTGTTGGTTGGGCGCGGATGTACTCGCGACGGCGCTGGCGCTGGCGAATGCCGTAAGAGCAAACACAGCGACAGCGGCAAGCAACCGCAGGATGCGCAAGCGAAGCACGGTGGGATCCTTTCCATTAAGTGGCAGAGAGAGGGTTGCTTATCGGCTGCGGCTCATCGGCATTGTCCTAGGCGCAGCCCGGTGGCCGTGTTGCCCGGCTGGGTCAACGTTGGGGTGTTGCCAGTGCAGGGCAGGAGACCATCGATGTGGTTGGCCTCAAGTTCGGGAATCGTGTCTTCAGATAGCAGCCCGCTTCCGCTGTCGTTGGTGACTTGTACCAGTCCGGTGATCGTGTTGGCTGAGGCTTCGACGCCACCGGTGTTGGAGGCCAGGGTCAGTGAACCTCTGATCGTGTTGTTTGCGCAGGCTCCGCTGTCGTCGCTCTCGGAGCCGGTCAGTACGTAGCCGGTGGTTGCCTGGATGGACGCGCCCCCGGTGAATGTGGACTGGCAGAAACTGATGGCCAAAGCACCGTTAGCGGAATGTGGTGGGTGATCTGGGCACCCGATACCGCTAATGCTCCGCCAGGCTGCACAATGTCCCCCCGACCGTGGCCAGCGGTCCGGGGGACATTGTGCGGTGTCGTGATGCACGGCTGGGAGAAACCGACGGTGACATCGGTAGGCCCTGCAGTGGCACTCGGAAGGAAATCTCATCTCCGCTGGCACCCGAGGACCAGGGCACCGGAGGACCAGGGCACCGGAGGACCAAGGCAAGAGTCGTGGCCCTATGTCAGGGGGTCAGGAACTGGGACGGTGCAGACCGCAAAGACATGGGCAACCGTGTTCGGAGTGGCCTGCCCGCCGGCTTGTACGATTCCGGTCCAGGTGGTGGGGTTGACAGCCCCTGCCTGCCTGCGGACCTGGGGCATCCACTCGGACCACTCTGGTAGCCGGGGAGGCCCTGCCCACCCGGATGCCACCCCCGATCAGCTTGGTGCCCGCCGGACAGTCGGCCACGGCGTTCGTGGCCGGTCCTGGCGTATTCGTCATGGGCCCGCTGACCGTGGCCACATGAATCAACGGCGGCGGCACCGGCGGTAGCGGCACTGCAGGCTCGGCCATGGCCGAGCCAACGGAAAGGGTGGGGGTGGCCAGGCAAGCGCCGACGGCTGGAAGCAGGTTTCTCTTGCGCACTGGTATCCTTTGCAACGCAGGGATGCCCTGGACGGCTGTCCGGTGCATAAGCCAGTGGGGCGAACTAATGGCATGCCAACCACGCCGTCACTGGTGTCTTGCTCACAGAGAGTTAGTCGAACGGTGACCGGGAGCTGGAGACTTCCGATCACCGTTCGAGGGCGTCCCCCTTTCCACGCGCGACGGGGTACCGCGGCGCGGGGAAGCTGCCTCATCAGCGAGGGCGTGGCCAGCATGCCGCAGACGAGGATCGTCACAAACACACCTCCCGCACATACGGATTTCGCTGGAGGGACGCTGCGTCCCTGACGCGAACAGCAGAAGTCCAACAGTTGACGAGGGGATTGCGACAAACCTTACAAGGGATAGCTAAGTGGTTGGCACGCCAGACCTGTGCTCCGCTGCCGTGATGTTGGTGCCGGCGTGCATGAGTACGGCCACGCACCGTGGCACCGGTCAACAACCGGTCGTCTGCACTCATTCTCGCACTACATCATGGGTACGTCATGGGTACGTTGCTCTCCGTTGCCGACCCGTGCTGACGATCATCGATGTGATCTTGGCGGGTTTTCCAGGGGCCGAATCCGCGCGACGTCCAACCAATTCGGTAGACCATGCCGTTTAACCCGGGATCGACAGTGTTGTCCCGCACGTGTACTTCCGATCACTTCCCGTGGTTTCCCCAGGACGCATCCTGTGTGCAAATAGGCACCAAGAGTGATTCACCGGAATGCCGCACTGAACCGCGACTTTAAACATCGTGTACCGATGCAAGAACAGATGCAATCTAATATGCTCGTGCTACATCGTTTCGGGTGTTTTGACCGCTCTGGCGGGCAGTTGGCCGGCTGGAGCCTAGTGAGAGGTGGGAGATGCCGCAGGTTACGGACGGTATGCCGGCCACGCTGTTGCGGGAGGCCAGGTGGACAAAGAGTAGTCACAGCAACCCCTTCGGGAACTGTGTGGAGGTGGCGGAGCTGACCGGTGGAAAGATCGCCGTGCGCAACTCCCGACACCCGGGCGGTCTTGCCCTGATCTACACTCGTGCCGAGATGGCCGCGTTCGTTCAGGCCGTGAAGGAGGGCGAGTTCGACGAGATGGTCGGGTGATCTCTCGGTCAGGATGTGGAACGGCATGTCGGGGTTTCGGGTGGCCTGGCTGCCGTCTATGGTGAGACCATCCGTAGTGCTTCACCCGTAGGAGGAATGGTGAGGGCGGCTCAGCCGGGTCGTGATTCGGCTAGCGGTCACGCTCAGGTACGACCGCAGGGGCCGACCGCGCTGCGCATCGTGTTGGGCAATCAGTTACGTCAGCTCCGTGAGGCGAGCGGAATCACTACCGGAGCGGCCGGCCACGCGATTCGGGCGTCCCATGCCAAGATCAGCCGCATGGAGCTCGGACGGGTCGGTTTCAAGGAGCGCGACGTGGCAGATCTGCTCACCCTCTACGGCATTACCGACGAACAGGAACGAGGAACGTTCCTGGCGCTGGCCCGGCGGTCCAACCTGCCCGGTTGGTGGCACCGCTACAGCGACATCCTGCCGAGCTGGTTCGAGATGTACCTGGGTTTGGAGCAGGCCAGCTCTGTCATCCGCACCTATGAACCGCAACTCATACCTGGCCTGCTGCAGACTCAGGAGGGCGCTCGTGCCGTTATTCGGCTCGGTGACCCAGGCGCATCCGCCGACGGTATCGAGCGCCGGGTCGCCCTGCGGATGAAACGCCAGGAAGTTCTCACCCAACCTGGCGCGCCCAACCTGTGGGCAGTGATCGATGAGGCGGCGCTATGGCGGATTGATGGACGTTCGGCGATGCGGGAACAGATCCGGCATCTGATTGAGATGGCCGAGCTCACCAACATCACGCTTCAGGTGATGCCGTTTTATTCCGGTGCGCACGCTGCGGTAGGCGGCCCGTTCGCGATCCTGCGGTTCTCCGAACCCGATCTACCGGATATCGTTTACCTCGAACAGTTGACCAGCGCCCTCTACCTGGACAAAAGCCAGGATGTCCAGCACTACCTGGTGGTCATGGATCGCTTATGTGTCCAGGCCAAACCCCCTACCGAGACGATCAGATTCCTGAGCAGCACCCTCAAAGAAATCTGAATGTGAGAGTCGAAGTCGATCAAGGCTTTCATCGCGCTACACCGGCTTCGGACAGAACACGGTGAGCCGAGCCTCGTTCATGTGTCACGGGGCTCGATACTGTTGTCTTACCGTCTTGGGCGCGCCGCGTTGTTCCAGAGCAGGAACCAGTACGATTGCCGCCGCTGCCGTGCGTCCGGTTTGACGACCAGCTCGTCCGGCTGGTGCTGCGCTACGAACACATCGATTTTCGAAGGAGCAGTACGTGACCGAGCCCACCGAGCTGTGCGGCAACGAGTGGGATACGCCGTTGACGGTGGTAGTGCCTACCTACAACGAAGCTGACACCCTACCGGCGCTCGTGGAGGCGTTGCTCGCCTTGCCTCTGAAAGCGCTAAGGGTCCTGGTCGTTGATGACGGTTCACCGGATGGCACTGGTAAGCTCGCTGACGAGTTGGCGGAGACCCACGGATGCGTTTCTGTCCTCCACCGCACGATGAAGGATGGTTTGGGTCGCGCCTACGTCGAAGGGTTCACCGCCGCACTCAATGGCTACCTGGACCCTTTCGCCGCCACGCTCGACAAGCCGGAGTGGATCGTGCAGATGGACGCGGACGGCTCCCATCCGGTAGACGCCATTCCCAGGCTGTTGGATACCGCATTCAGGACGGGCGCAGATCTGGTAATCGGCTCCCGCTACGTCCCCGGCGGCAGTATCGACAGTGCCTGGGGCATCAATCGCAGATATTTGTCCGGGTTCGGGAATTGGTATGCCAACCGCGTTCTTGGCCTGAACATCCATGATGCCACGGCCGGTTTCAAGCTGTGGAGCGCACGTGAACTCCGCCGCCTCAATCTCGCGCGTGTCCGATCCAACGGTTATGCGTTCCAGGTCGAGATGAACTTCCTCGCTCGTCGCCAGGGTTGCCGGATCGTGGAGATACCAATTCACTTCACCGATCGTGCCATCGGTCAGTCCAAAATGGATTTTCATGTCAAGGTCGAGTCAGCCCTGCGGCCATGGCGTCTGCGTTGGCAGTACCGGGGCCAGCATCGTGAAGTTATCGGCAGTCAACCGGTGAGCGAATAGCTCGCCAGGGGTGATCCACGCCCTCGCTCCGACCGACCTGCGGGCTCGCGCCGCTCGCAAACACCCGCCGGCCACTTCCGGATTTCTGGTGCTGCGGCTGCCGTTCCACGCACCGCTGTGCCTGGGCCGTGATGCGCGCTCTCGGCGATCCGGATGCCCTCGTGTCGACCGTCGTAGTGGGGAAAATTCATCATGGTATCATGGAAGAGTCATCGTTCGGCGGTCACCAAACCTCGTACTGAGGGGTAGTAATTGTTTGAGTTACGAGACCTGTTGCAAGCTACCCGCGCTCGGGTGAGACAACATGGCCCCAACAGTTTCCACCGGGTGGCGATCAGCAGCAGGAGCGCCGACGAAGGTTCTCTGTTTGTTGCTCTTCGCGGTGAGACACGGGACGGGCACGACTATGTTCCTGATGCCATTAGTGGTGGAGCTGTAGGTGTCCTCGTCAGTCGGGAAGTGGATGTTCCACTCGGTGTTACTGTGATCGAAGTGTCCGATACGTTGCAAGCGCTCCAAGACCTGGCGAGTGCGTTACGGCGAAAATATAGTCCTCGCATTGTTGCTATTACTGGCAGTGCGGGAAAGACTACGACGAAAGACATGGTAGCCCATGTCCTACAGTCGAAATTTGAAGTATTAAGAAGCTCGGAAAGTCACAACAATCATCTAGGTGTGCCGTTAACCCTCTCATCGTTAGAGCATGTGCATTCCCATGCCGTTGTTGAGATTGGCACAAACAGTAAAGGTGAGATTGATAAGCTCGCCACGCTTGTCGCTCCGGACACTGGTGTCATTACTAACGTGGGATACGCTCACATCGGCAATTTTGGCAGTCTAGCGGAAATTGCGATGGAAAAGGTGAGCCTGTTTGACCATGTGCCCGTTGGTGGTACTTGTATTATCAACGGTGACGACGTGCTTCTCGACGCTGTGGTTGCGCGATCCCTCGATGGATCTGGGAAACGACGAATTTCTGTAGGTTTTGGCGCTCACAACGATGTCTGGGTAGAATCGGTCAAGCTGCACGAGAATGGCATGTCGGGTGTAGTCAGGTGCACAGAGGAGTCCGCGGATTTCTTTGTGGGAATTTCTGGTCGCCACTCTGTGTACTCCGCTCTGTTCGCAATAGCGGTAGGCCTTGAAAATGGGATCGACTTTGAAAGCGGTGTCGAAGCCATGAGGTCTTTTGTCCCGCCCTCGGGTAGGTCAACACTGCTTCGATTGCGGCCGGACTTGGTGGTCCTTGATGATAGCTATAATGCGAGCCCGGACGCAGTGCTCGCGGCGTTAAGCCTGCTGGGGGAGCTACCGGGGAAAGTGAAGATAGCGGTACTGGGTGAAATGCGGGAGCTGGGACAGAAAACGGCAGAATTACATGCCCTGGTTGGAGCGAGAGCCGCTGCTGTAGCATCCCATTTGTTAACGGTCGGCCCGAATGGTGAGCTGATGATAGCCGCTGCTTTAAACGAGGGCTTGGACGTGCGCAATACGTGGTGCGTTCCCTCCGCCAGGGACGCGCTGCATCTGATACGGAAGATACTTGCCGGCACAACCGATACTTCGGCGGTCCTCGTGAAGGGGGCGCGATTCACGCACATGGAGAGGGTAAGTTTAGGCCTCCGTGGTATGGACATCGGATGTGGGCTGGGGAACTGTTGGTTGTACATTAACTGTTCCACTTGTCCTCAGTTGGAGGTCGGTGGTGACAGCCCTGAACAGGCGCGAGCGGCCGGACGTGCGGTACACAGGAATTTGTCCGAATGAACGCGATCTCGGGCGCCGGACATGAACATCACCCGCAGCGGGAGACCCCTCGCCCACTCCGATGCCGAGGACGACGAGAACGAGCAGGCCGGTTCCCGTCCGACTCGGCGAGCAGTCGCTGCGGCTCCGCCGGAGGTTGGGTTCACGCGTCAAACCCCGTGACAAGAACGAAACCGGGCGGTCGTCCAGCCCCCGGTTCTGCACGAAGATCCGTTGGTGCGCTTGCGAAAGTACGCGCGGCTCCTATCCTTAGTGACGAACAAGCAGCACACGATGGCCGGTTACTGTCGCCGGTCCTGCCGGGGGAAGTCAAGCGGCGGTTGCCAGCCATCTGACGGTAGGGGGATCGAGTGATCGAGCAGCCGCCGACCCCGTTGATGCAGCGTCCGTTGACGTTGGTGATGAGGGCGATGTTGTTGCGGGATTGTGCTGACCACTGAGCGCGGATCGACCGCGGATTCCGATAACTGCAAGCGTGTGTGACGTCTTTGCGGAAGAGAAGTTCGTCGGAGGAAGAAGAGGCAGACATGAGGATCATGGGAATCTTCCGGCTTGGCCAGGATAGCTATAAACAGGGTGGTGATTGGGGTGGCTGGGGTGATTGGGGTGGCTGGGGCCGCCACTGGGGTGACTGGGGCCACGGTCCGAGTATCAGTTTGCATCTGGATTTGTGACTCAGGTGGGAGGGAGTCGCGCGCTGGCTCCCTTGCTGATCCTCTAGCCTGACAGCCGGGCTGGCATCCCCCCGCCCCCGAATCCGGCGATCCGGGGGAGAGAGCTATCCCGGACGAAGAGCACCATTGCGGCTCCGCTCAGCCGGCGTCGATCGCTTATGTCCGATGTCCCGCAGCGGCCAACTCCCTACGGTCCAGCTCGTCCAGTTCCGGGTAGACAGGGCAGCCGAACACCGGCTTGAAGGGGGCAAAAGTGTCCCATTCTCTGTTGACGCGTAGTGCGGTGGCGATCGGGTTGTGCGCACTCCAGAAGTCGCCGCCGAGCAGCCGCACCAGGTACATTTCCAGTTTGTCGGGCGAAGTGGTGGCGCTCGCGTCGGCGAGCGCACTGATCAGTTCGCTGTCGTAGAACGAGCAGATCAGCCGGACGTAGGTGTCGTAGCCGGTCTTGAAGAAGTTGGCGTACTCCGTCATCAGGCCCTTCTCCGCTGCGGGCTCGACTACTGCCTGCGCGATCGTGGTGGCCGCACGCGCCCCGGTGACCATGGCCACCAGCACTCCACCGGAGAACATGGGGTCGCCGAAGCAGCCCGCGTCACCGACCATCAGCCAGCCTGGCCCGATCACCTGGTCGGTGTGGTAGCAGTAGTCGGTCTCGATCCGAAACTGGGTGGCTGGTCGGGTACCGGTCAACCGCTGGGTGATCCGGGGGATGCGGGCAACGTGTTTCTCGAAGACCTGCTGAGGTGTCGTGCCCCGAAGTACCGCGCGCGGCAGCACAGCACCGACGCTGATCTTGTGCTGGGACAGCGGAATCGCCCATACCCAGCCTTCGGGATGGCTGCCGACCTGGATGTCGCCCTCGTGTCCCGGGTTGTACCGTTCGTCGAGCCCGTCGTAGTGCCTGAACACCGCGACCATCCGCAGTTTCTCGATCGTCTTCCGCAGTCCAAAACGATGGGCGATCGTCCCGGCCCGGCCACTGGCGTCCACCACGTACGACGCGGTGAGTTCGTGCTCCTGCCCGTTATGCTGGTAGCGCACCCCGGTGATCCGTTCTCCGGTCATCACCAGTTCGGTTACCCGGGCCTGGTGGACGACCCGTGCGCCGTCCTTTTCTGCTTGCTCTAGCATCACCTGGTCGAAGTGCGCACGTTCCACTTGGAACGTCTGGCCATGGCGGCCGTTTCCCTGCTTGGAGAAATCGGCGCGGAAGACCCCTGCAGTGAAGAACTTCGTTCCGGTGGGGTCGATGAACTCACCGCCGCGTTTGACGACGTACCCCTGTGCCTTGACCGCGTCCACCAGCCCGAGCCGCTCCAGCAGGCCCACCATGTACGGTAGCATCGACTCGCCGATGTGGAACCGAGGAAACGCCTGCCGTTCCAGCACCACTACCGAGCGGCCTTGCTTGGCAAGGGTCGCCGCGCACACCGCGCCAGCCGGCCCACCGCCGATGATAACCGCGTCGCGCGTGGTGTTCGCCATGGTGTATCTCCCTGCTCGCGCCGTGCTTGCCGGCATCGGACCGAATCAGGTTGAGCGTGCTGGTGAAATCGATGGCACGACAAAAGTGGGAGTCGGCAAAACGGCGGTCGGTTTGCCGCCGTGTGGCGAATCCCGCTCCGACAGGCACTCTAGGTGGGTGACGACAATCCGTACAACGCTACCGTTCCAGTTCCGTTCCATTGTGGAGTAACTGGGCTCCCATTGTCGGAAGTCGGTGCATGTGACGATCAGCTGGCCCCTGTAGCGTACGGTGGAGTTGCTGGCCTGTGGGTGGCTGATGGAGGGTCGACACTGTACGACAGATCCAGCAACTGCCTAACGTGTGTCCATAGTTTGACGATCTCTGCACGGGAAAAACGATGCGGGGAAAATGAACTGTACCGCGGAAAAATGAACTCTGCACCGAGGGAATTTCGCCGCACGTGGTCATAGTCGCGACGCTCGGAGGTTCGGTGACTGATGACCAGATAGCCGCGCAGCTCGCGGTGCTGGGAGCGGGTGTCATGGGGGTCAGCATTACGACGCTCGCGCTCGGTCATGGGCTGCCAGTTCTGTTGATAGATGTCGATGCAACCAAGCTCGACCAAGCCCACATCGACATCGCTAAACAGTTGCGGTTGGCTCAGTTAATGGGTGCGCGCTCTGCAGAGGAATCCATTGGTGAGCTCGTGACAAGCACCTCGGTGCACGATGCCACAGAAGCAACCGCGGTGATCGAAGCAATCACTGAAGTCGTTGAGCTCAAGTCCAAGTCGCTGAGCGAGTTATCGGCGGTGGTGCGTCCCGGCACGCTACTGGTGTCCAACACGTCGTCGATTCCGATTGATGAGCTGGCCGAGTCGCTGGCACGGCCAGACGAGCTGATCGGCGTCCATTTCATGAACCCGCCGTACCTCATCGAGACGGTGGAAGTCATCCGGGGGGCGCACACCTCGGACGCGACGATGGAGGCGGTCACCTCGCTACTGGCCATCCTTGGCCGGAAGGCGGTCGTCGTTCGCGATGCACCGGGCTTCGTGACCAGCCGCATCCTCCATCCGATGATCAACGACGCCGTCCGGGTCGTGCAGACAGGCACGGCTACCGCCAGTGCCGTTGATGCCCTTATGCAGGGGTGTCTCGGGCACCGCACGGGTCCGCTGCGCACTGCGGATTTGATCGGACTGGACAACCTCGTCGACTCACTGCGGGTGCTGCACGAACGGACAGGAGACCCCGGGTGTCTCCCGTGTGAGCTGCTGCTGGACAAGGTCCGGCAAGGTCATCTCGGCCGGAAAAGTGGCCGCGGTTTCTACCAGTACGGGGAGGCACTGCCATGAGCCTGTCGGCCAGCCGGATCCCGGACAGCACGGATGCCATCGAACAGAACCTCTTGCGATATCTCCAGTCGCGGACCACGACCCGGTGGGAACCGGACCGCGACCTGTTCGCCACCGGTGGGCTGTCCTCATTGTTCGCGATGGAGCTGGTGGTGTACCTGGAAAAGTCCTTCGACGTGTCAATCATGGGCGCAGACCTCAGATTGGACAACTTTCGTACAGTGCATGCGATGACGGCGCTGGTGCGTCGGCTCCAGGCGCATCGAGCAGGGGGCAGTGGTGCGTGATCCGCTTGCGGGGGCGGTTGCGCTGGTTACCGATCTTGTCGCGGAACGGGCCGAATCCTGGGATCGTCACGGTTTACTACCTCATGAATTGCTGAGAAAGCTGGGGGCCAGCGGCGTGTTGTGCGCCGAGGTGGCTCCAACGCACGGCGGCTTGGGCCTGAGCAGCCAGCACAACGGTGAGCTCACCGCGTACGTGGGTAGCTTGTGCAGTTCTGTGCGTAGCGTCATGACGTCGCAGGGGATGGCCGCTTGGACAGTCCATCGGTTGGGTAGTGGTGAACAGCAGTCCAGCTATCTGCCCCGACTCACCGGCGGCGACTTGGCAGCCGTCGCGTTTAGCGAGCCGGATGCCGGTAGCGACCTGTCGATGATCAGTACGCAAATTCGTGTGGACAGTGATTCCGTCGTCCTCGACGGGCACAAGGTGTGGGTTACCGGCGCCCACTACGCCGACCTGATCCTGGTGGTCGGACGGTACCGCGATGGCGCCGCTGCCGTCGTCGTACCCGCCACCGCACCAGGAGTACGGGTGGAGCGGATCGCCGATCCGCTCGGCTGCCGGGCCGCCGGCCACGCAGACGTCCACCTCGACTCGGTCCGGCTGCCTGTGGACAGCGTGCTCGGTGGGGCCGGCCAGTCGTTGACACTGCTGGCGACATCAGCGCTCGCTTACGGCCGCATATCTGTAGCGTGGGGCTGTGTTGGGATCCTGCGCGGTTGCCTGACCGCCGCGACCAGGCACGCTCGATCTCGCAGGCAGTTTGGTAAGCCGCTTGTCGAGCACCAACTCGTCGCTCGGCATCTTGCTGAGCTGCTCGTGTCCGAACAGGTCTCCACCCGCGTGTGCGAGCACGCCAGTCAGTGCTGGGACTCCGGGGCTTCCGACATGGTCATGGCAACCATGCTGGCCAAATACGTCAGCGCCGGCAATGCTGCCCGTGGGGCGGCTTCGGCGGTACAGATGTTAGCGTCGGCGGGAGCCCGTGACGGGCATACGGTAGCGCGTGCCTACCGGGACGCAAAGCTCATGGAGATCATCGAGGGGAGCAATGAGCTCTGCCAACTCATATTGGCGCGACACGTTGTGGCGGCGTCGGCATGACCGACAATGCGGTCATCATCAAGTGCCTGGTGTGGGACCTGGATAACACGCTGTGGCAGGGAACTCTGCTTGAAGGCGATCAGGTTCAGTTGCCCGACGCAGTACGCGAGGTGATCGTGGAACTGGACACCCGAGGCATCTTGCACTCGGTGGCCAGCAAGAACGACCGTGAAATCGCCTGGGAGCGGATGGAAACCCTGGGCATCGCTGAGTACTTCGTGGTACCGGAGATCGGCTGGGGACCCAAGTCCGACTCAGTGCGCAGGATCGCCGACCGCTTGAACTTCGCGCACCGCGCCATCGCGTTCATCGATGACCAGCCCGTCGAGCGCGCCGAGGTGGCCTACTATCTGCCCGATGTCCGGTGCTACCCCGCGGAGCGGGCGAGCATGCTGCCCGAACTGCCCGAGTTCAGTCCCGCCGTGACGACGGTGGACTCCCGGCGCCGCAGGCAGATGTACCAGGCCGGCTTCCGGCGTGACGCCGAGCGTGCCGACTTCACCGGCCCCGACGAAGAGTTCCTGCGGTCACTGGAGTTGGTGATGCGCATCGGGCGGGCCACCGAGGAGGACTTGTCTCGAGTCGAGGAACTCACGGTACGTACTAGCCAAATGAACGCGACCGGGGTGTATTACTCCGCCGCGACTCTCCGTGGTCTGCTAGCCGATCCCCGGCATGAGGTCCTGGTCGTCACACTCGCTGACCGGTTCGGGCCACATGGAGCGGTGGGCATCCTGCTATTGGAAAAGTACCCAGCATTGGGAAAGCATCCAGGGGTATGGCACCTCAAGCTGCTGGCCACATCGTGCCGCGTGGTTTCTTTTGGGGCGGGGAGCACCATCCTGAACTGGCTGATCAATCAAGCCGCTTTAGCCCGCGCACACTTGGTGGCCGACTTCCGAGGTACCGACCGCAACCGGATGATGGAGGTTACCTACCGGTTCGCCGGGTTCAGCGAACAACGGTGTGTCTGCCGAACTTGTATCAGCCAGCATGCGGACCGTGAGGGGATCCAGCGCCTGCACCTGCAGCCAGTTGGGCGGCGGGAGCCGACCGCCATCCGGATCCTCGCACCGCAACTCGCCGAGGAAGGGCCGACGTCCGCGGGGCTGCAAACGCAGCGTAGGGTCCGTCACAGCGAACGGAGCGCACATGGGTGACCAGATCAACGTCACCAATGAATTGCTTGACTACGTCAGGCAAGTATCGCTGCGGGACGACGAGATCCTGAGCGATTTGCGCGCGGAGACTGCGGCCCTGCCTGCCGGGCAGGCCATGCAGGTCATGCCCGAGGAAGCGCAATTGCTCGCCCTGCTCGTCAGGTTGATCAAGGCCGACCGGGTACTGGAAATCGGAACATTCACCGGCTACAGCACCCTGTGCATGGCACGGGCGCTTCCCCCCGAAGGTCGTCTTGTCACGTGCGACATCAGTGCGAAGTGGCCTGCGATCGCAGGTCCATACTGGGAACGCGCAGGGATGGCAGATCGCATCGAGGTCCGTGTCGGCGATGCCAGCGAAACTCTGGCGGAGATCCTCGCCGAGCAGGGACCAGACAGCTTTGACTTCGTCTTCATCGATGCCGATAAGGCGCACTATCAGCAGTACTACGAAGACGCCGTCACGCTGGTGAAGCCTGGTGGTCTCATCGCAATCGACAACACACTTTTTCTCGGTAGGGTGATCGATCCGACCGCGCAGGATCCGGACACCACCGCGATTCGCGAACTCAATGCTGCGCTGCACGACGACGATCGAGTCGAGATGTGCCTGCTCGTCATGGCCGACGGCATCACCCTCGTACACAAGAAACCTGGTCTCCGTTGTGACTCTCGACTCTGATGCAGATTACCGGTTCTTCGTCGCCGAACGAAGTGACTACTGACATGATCTTCGGGTTGGAAGTGAATTAAACCGGCATGAAAGGAGTTGCCGTGAAGTTTATACTGCTTATCCAGACGAATGCAGATAGATGGAAAGTGCTCGCTCGAACTGAAAAGGAGAACTTTCTCGCAGCGTACATCTCGTTCAACCAGAAAATCATCGCCACCGGGGAACACCTGGACAGCGCTGTACTCGACCATCGGGAGAAGTCGCTCACCGTACGAGTACGCGACGGCAAGGTCAACGTCACCGACGGGCCGTTCTCCGACGCCAAAGACGGCCTCTCGGGCTACTACCTGGTGGACGTGGAGAGCGTGGAACGCGCTGTGGAAATCGCTGCGGAGATCCCGGATGCCCAGTTCAACGCGATTGAAGTTCGGTCCGCAGCAGTAGTGCCCGGCCTCTAGCAGCATGGGAACATCCTATTCCGGGCGCAACGCCCGGCGTGACCGGATCTCTATGTACTGCTCTTTCCGGTGTGGGAACACAGTATGTAATCGACGACCTGCTGGTACTCGACAGGATCGATCAACGTGACGAGCTTCTCGTTCCCGTCCTCGACTTTCAGGTAGCGCTTTCCGACCAGCATATGGTGCCCGTTCTCGCTGGCCCGGCATATCATGGTAGTATTAGCCATCACTGACTCATCGAGAAATTGCTCAAACTTTTCGGTGAAGCCGTCCCATTCCGTTAACTTGCGTTCCACAAGCGCGAACCGGTACACCGGTCGCCAGTCGCCAGTCCGACTCCTGCGCAGCACCATGTGGCGCCCGTTCCGTTCAACCACCCTAAACTGGCATCCGTGCTGAGGCTGTACTTCGGGGGACAGCCTCAGCGGTTCGACGTAGGACGGTCCGGAAAAACCTACGTCGGCCAGCCAGCACTGGCTGTCCAGCTTCACCACGATGAACTTGTGCGAGAGGTCGGGGCTGAACACGCCGTGGTCGGAGATCACGCCGGCCGACACCGTCATGGTGTTGAAGCCTAGTTCATCGAGTAGTCGCTGAAACAACAGATTGAGCTCGAAGCAGATTCCGCCGACAGCTCTGATCACGATCTTGTCGAAGGTAGCGTCGGGGTCAAGGTCGGCGAGGTTGGCGGGCAGTGCTGACCCATGCTCGGGGAACTTGCTGTTGTCGTAGGGGATGGTAAGCAGGTGGTTTCTGTGCAGTCGGCGCAGCGTGTCAAAGGTGGACTCCACGGGACCGGACTGCCCTAGACGTCGCAGATAAACCCTGGTGTCGAACACCCGGTTCTCCTTCCAGAGCGGGATCATGCAATGTCAGCGGTAATGGCCTTGAGTCGAAAGGAGATGAGGGAGCGCGAGGCATCATCTAATTCCACTGTGGATATTGCAGCGGCCAACCTGTCGAGTTCTTGGAGCACGAACGCAGGGTTGCTGGCTGCGGTCGCGGGTAGTTCGGCTAGCAGGTAGTCGGTCAACAAACGCGGTGTGGGCTGGTCGTAGACCACGGCTGCATTCAGCCGGACGCCGGTGGCGTCGGCCAACCGGTTGCGAAACTCAACCGCGGTCAGTGAGTTGAAACCGATGTCCCAGAAAGCATGGTCCGGGTTGACCGCTTCAGCACAGCTGTGGCCCAACACTGTGGCAGTGGTAGTAAGGACCAATTCCAGCACGACTTGGGCCTTCTGGTCTTCTGGGAGTGTGTGTAGTCGGGTGGCCAGTGACTCACCGGTTGCCACAGCTGGATTCGCCATGCGACGGCGTTGCCTGACTAAGCCACGCAACAGTGGCGTTACCACACCACCATCGCCGCTGGCCACCGACAAGTCCAAGCGCATCGGCACCAGTACCGGATCACCGGCCCGCAATGCCGCGTCAAACAACGCCGTGCCCTCGACTAGGGACAATGGCCGCAACCTAGGACCTGCCCGCTCGACAGCGGCCTCGCCCAACCCCGCGGCCATCCCACCAGCCCACCATCCCCACGCCAATGACACCGCTGGGAGCCCGTCAGCCCGGCGTTGCACGGCCAGTCCATCCAAAAAGGCGTTCGCCGCCGCATAATTGGCCTGCCCGGAGCTGCCCAAGATCCCGGCTGCCGAGGAAAACAGCACGAACATGGTCAGGTTGGTGTGCTGGGTCAGGTCATGCAGGTTGCGCGCACCGTCGACTTTGGGGCGAAACACAGTGTCCACATGCTGAGGCGTCAGCGTGGTCAGCACGC
>Ga0213881_10000135_pt1 | contig 59681 bp, 50 predicted proteins | sample BarmaccoBMER_R08_FD_160104 | JGI IMG/M metagenome (GOLD analysis project Ga0213881, IMG submission 160104) | Barbacenia macrantha exposed rock microbial communities from rupestrian grasslands, the National Park of Serra do Cipo, Brazil - ER_R08 ...
GTGCAGCTCGTCGCGCAGCGCCTGCTCGCGCGCAACGTCCTCGGGCGGGAAGATCTCAGCAGGGAAGTCCGACGTCTCGAACACCTGGCGAACCTCGACCTCCGCCCCGTCGAAGGGGGCGCGTGAGACCCATTCGACGGCCTCCTCCTTCGACTGCACCTGGATCAGCCAGAAGCCGGCGATCAGTTCCTTCGTCTCGGTGAAGGGCCCGTCGATCACAGTCCGCTTCTCCCCGGAGAACGTGACGCGCGCTCCCTTGGAGCTTGCGTGCAGCCCCTCGGCCGCGAGCAACACACCGGCCTTGACCAGTTCCTCGTTGTACTTCCCCATCGCGGCAAGGATCTCCTTGCTCGGGAGGACGCCCGCCTCCGAGTCCTCGTTGGCTTTGACCAGCACCATGAATCGCATCGTGTGTCTCCTTCGGTTACGGGTCCGCCAGCTGAGCTGGCTCCACCTATGCATCGAACGAGGAGAGGCAAGTTCGACAGGTCAAATGGGCTTTTCAGGACTTTTTCAGGCCGTGCACGGTGGGCGGGGCGATGGTGGCGGCGGCACCGACGGCGAAGACGAGCACCCCGGCTATCTGTCATGTGGAAGAGCGCCAGCATCTCCTACGGCACCATGTCTGTCGACGCCGCACGACAGGTGGCAGCTCGGTCGGCGGCTACGGGGTTGTCGCTACCGTGCGATCCACGGCGTGGGCAATGACGTCAGTCAGCTGGCCGCTGGTGCGGTAGATCTGGCGTTGCGCGGTTGCTCCATTGCCGCGTCTGAGCACTGTGGCGACCAGATCTTCGACATTCTCGAGCTCACCGTAGTCCTCCAGCACCGGCCGAACGTAGTGCACGAGCGCGCCGATCATCTGGTCGGCCGGTGCTGGCCGGCCCATCGGATCGAGGAGATCACCGTCAAGTCCTGATCGACCGGCTCGCCAGCTCGCAAGCCGAAGCAACTCGGTACGAATTGGCGCTGGGGGCACGCCGGCGCGCCAAGACCGCGCAGCGGTTTCCACCAGGGCTCTGGCCAGGGCCGCCAGCAGCACCGCATCGTCGGCAATCAGGCAGACGTCGGTAACACGCACCTCCACCGTCGGGTGCTCGCGGGACAGCCGCGCGTCGAAATAGACCATCCCCAGGTCGAGCAGTGTCCGAGACTCCATCATCGCCCGCATCGTGGCGTGATAGGTGTCGGCGGAACCGAAGAGCTCGGTCGGCCCAGCAGACGGCCAGCGGCCCCAGACCTGGGACCGAAAGCTGTTGTAGCCGCTATCCTGCCCCTGCCAGAACGGCGAGTTGGCGCTGAGCGCGAGCAGACAGGGCAGCCATCCGCGGATGCGGTCCAGGACCGCTGTCCCCTCCGACTCAGATTCAACCTGAACGTGAATATGGCAGCCACAGGTGAGTTGCTCCTCAGCGATAAGACCGAATTCGTCCACCATCCGCTGGTAACGAGGTGAGAAGGTGATCGATGGATCAACGGGAAGCGGCGAGGTCGCCAGCGCGGCGACCCTGGCGTTCCTGCTCTCGGCTGCTTCGCTTGCCGCGCGCCGCCATCGGCGCACCTCGGACGCGAGCTCGTCCAGCGACGCACAAGGCCGGGTGTTCGTCTCAATCTGCTGACGCGTCAGCTCCGACGTGAGGGCCGCGCACCCGCCATCCGCCACGGTGCGCAGCACCGCCGTGGACAGTGCCAGCGCCCGGCCGCTGTCCGGATCGACCAGCAGCAGTTCCTCCTCCACTCCCACGCTGCGCGCAACCATCTGATCGCGCGGCTCAGAGGCGGGCGCCGACACCGGTGCGCAACTCGTGCGCACCGACCTGGCTGCGCCAGGTGATCAGCGGATCGTGGGTGGACTGGAAAAGCCACGTCAGAGAGGTAGTGGGCATGCTCGATTCTCCTCGGCACGTGATGTCGACATGCAGATCCGGCTCGCCAGGCCGGTGCAGCTGCAGGACGCTGCCCATGACCGGTGGCCATAGCCGATGCACGCCAGCCGCCACACCAGCCATCACGCAGTCTTGAGCTCAGGTTGGACCGCTGCTTCGCGCTCGTCGGCCGCAACGGCCGCGGACACTCGGTGGCTGGGCAGGCTCAGCTGAACGGCCACGTAGCAGATCACCAGGCTGAACGCGGCCACCACGCCGAGATCGACCCACTCGGGGATGAGCTTCATTCCGCCGTATTGCCCGAGGCAGGAGATCACTGTCAGGCCAGCGAACCACGGCAGGACCCAGGCCAACATACGCGGATCCAGCGGCGGGCGCTCAATCGGACGGCCCAGCGCGTAGGAGATCCCGAACAGCACATAGCCGGCGACAATGGCCAGCATCAGCTTCTGCACCGTGGCCCAGGACGTCCAGTAAATGATCTCGTTCGCGGCGATGAACGCCAGCGGCGCCAGGACCGAGGCGGCCGGCACCCGGTACGGGCGAGCGCGCTGGGGATCGGCCTTGCGCAGGGCCAGCAAGGTAATCGGCGTGAACGCATACATGATCACTGTCGCCGAGGTGACCAGTGAGACCAAGCCCTGCCAGCTCGGGAAGGGAAGAAAGCAGACCAGACCCACCACGAACGCCAGAATGATCGAGGTATAGGGGACACCGCGACTGCTGATTCGACTGACGCCCCGGGGAACATAACCGGCATGGCCCAGCGCGTAGGCCAGCCGCGCGGAAGTGCCCACATAGACCAGGCCGGTACCCGCCGGTGAGATGAACGCATCCACGTACAAGATGACGGCCAGCCAACCCAGACCCAACCCAGTGGCCAACGTCGCATAAGGTCCGAAATCGCCCTTGCCCACCGGGTGGGCCCACCCCTGCACAAGGTTACCGGGACTCAGCGCACCAATGAAAGCAACCTCCAATGCCAGATACAGCACGGTGCCCACGGCCACGGAGCCGATCACGGCCCGAGGCACGTTACGTTGCGGGTCGCGAGCCTCACCGCTGATCTGCGCCGCTTGTTCAAAGCCCTGCATCGCGAATACCACACCCAGGGGTAGCGCAGCGAACACCCCGTGGGCTCCGTAGGGGATGAAGCCGCCACCAGCGGTGAAGTTCGAGACCCGGAACGACACCGCGATCAAGATACCGACCGTCAGGACCGGCACGGCGATCTTCCACAGCACCGCGATCCTGTTGCTCTCCGCGAGCCACCGCACCCCGAGGATGTTGATAACGGTGAACAGCAACATCAATGCTGCGGCCACGCCCAAGCCCATGGTCGTCAGCGCACCAGCATTGTCGATCAGTCCATGCCACTTGTGATCCAGATAACTGAGCGCCGCCTCGACCTCAATCGGGCCGATCGTCACGGCCTGAAGCCAGGCCGCCCAGCCGGCCGTGAACCCGCCCAGCGAACCAAACGCCAACCGTGGCCAGCGCGCCGTGCCCCCAGCAAGGGGATAGGCCGCACCAAGCTCCGAGTGTACCAACGCCAACAACACGATGATCATACCTGCGAGCGCCCAGGACACGATCGACGCTCCACCAGCCGACGTCGCCGCCGTCAATGCGCCGAGCAACCACCCCGATCCGATGATCGAACCCAGCGAGACGAACATCAACGCCATCAAACCGACGTCACGCCGGAAACCCGGCTGTACCTCAGACACTGCCCCGCGCACCGACGTTTGCACCATGATCACAGCCTCCCACAGCAGGCCAGCCTGATCCGCAGCAGTATCCTACGGTTGGCCGGAATCGGGGAGTGACGACCTTCACGGCCGGAGCGGTGACCTGAACCCAGATCACCTGGAGCGAGTATGTTGAGCATCACGTTGAGCGTCTATGTTGTGTGAGCGGCACAGTGTTACTTGTTACTTGAGCATCGTTACTTGAGCGTCACAGTGGGGCGCTGACCAGGGAGGCTGCGATGGGCGAGTTGAGCCCGTGGCATTTGTTGATCGTGGTGGCGGCCTTCGTGCTCCTGTTTGGGGCCAACAAACTGCCACAGATGGCCCGTTCGGTGGGTCAGTCGATGCGGATCTTCAAGGCTGAGACCCGCGCCTTGTCCGGCGAGAAGGAACCCGAGCAGCTACCTCCGACGGCCAGCTCGCCGTCCCCGACTGCTCAGTCTTCCCCGGCCCAATCTCACCAGGCACCGTCGGCCCAGGCACAGTTGGCGCAGACACAGCTGCACGAGAAACCGCCTACCAGCTAACTCCTTCGGAGACTGATGAACTGGTTTGCCCTTTGGGCGCTGCCAGCATCCCAAATATCGTCGTGTTCCAGTAGCAACGGGTGGCGTTAATCGTCTTGCGGTAAGTCGAAAATGTAGCCGACCCCGCGGACCGTCCGGATGCGAGTTGGCTGGTCCACGTCACTCTCGATCTTCGTACGAAGCCGACGAATATGCACCTCCAGGTAATTCCGGACATCTGCCCGATCCGGACCCCATGCGTTGTCCAGCAACTCACGCCGGGTGACGACCCGACCGGCATTGTCCATCAGCTGCCGCAGAATCACGAACTCCTTGTGTGGCAGGTGAACGGGTGTTCCTCGGACAAGGAGCCTGTACCCATCAAGCTGGAGCTCCACATCACCGATCTTCAGGATCCGCAGTCGCCCGAGAGTCTGGGGATCGACAGACAAGTAACGGCTTTCCTCCGGTGTGTTCATCGGCCCCCAGCTCTCGATCGATGACATCAGCCAAACCGCCCCGAAATGTAATCTTCAGTCGCCTTCTGCCGCGGATTGGAGAAGATCTTCTCTGTGTCATCGAGCTCGACGAGGCGACCCGGCTTGTCGGCGGCCGGTAAATTGAAGAATCCGGTTTGGTCAGATACCCGAGCTGCCTGCTGCATGTTGTGGGTCACGATGATGATCGTGTAGTCCTTCTTCAACTCCCCAATCAGGTCTTCGATCGCCAGTGTGGAGATCGGATCCAGTGCCGAGCAGGGCTCGTCCATGAGCAGAACGTCGGGTTGCACCGCGATAGCACGCGCGATGCACAACCGCTGCTGCTGCCCGCCCGACAGGCTGCCGCCCGGCTTGCCGAGCCTGTCCTTGACCTCGTTCCACAGATTTGCGCCGCGTAGTGATCGCTCGGCCACCTCGGCCAATCGGGCCTTATCGCTCACCCCCTGCAGCTTGAGGCCGGCCACCACATTGTCCCGGATAGACATTGTCGGAAACGGATTCGGCCGCTGGAACACCATGCCGACCGCGCGACGTACTTCGACTGGGTCAACGCTGGCCTGGTAGATGTCCTCCCCATCAAGCTCTACCCGACCCTCGACCCGCGCCCCTGGGATAACCTCATGCATCCGATTGATCGTGCGCAGCACGGTGGATTTACCGCAGCCCGAGGGACCGATGAACGCGGTAACCGCGCGTGGTAGCACCGACAGATTCACATTCTGCACAGCATGGAACTTGCCGTAGTAGATGTCGACGTCTTTCATCTGAACGTTCTTGGCCATGGCAGATCCAATTTAACCTAGGTACGGACGCCCGCGAAGCGTGCAATGACTCGGGCGATGATATTGAGGATCGCGACGATCAGGATCAGGACCAACGCCGCCGCCCAGGCCCGGTTGATCGCTGTCTCGTTAGGCAGACCTGCCTCACTGAACACGAACAGTGGCAGCGAGGCCTGCGCCCCGGAGAATGGATTGACATTGAGGGCGGTGTTGCCGAATACCGTGAGCAACAGCGGAGCAGTTTCCCCGGTCACCCGCGCAACAGCGAGCATCACCCCTGTCACCATTCCCGCCAGGGCGGTGGGCAGAACGATGCGCAGCACGGTGACCCATTTTTGTATACCTAACGCATAGCTACCCTCGCGGAGGCTGTCGGGCACAATCTTCAGCATCTCCTCGGCCGACCGGACCACCGTAGGCAGCATGAGGATCGCCAGAGCCAACGAGCCGGCAAATCCGGAGAAGCTCTGGCCCAACGCCAGGATCCATAGCGCGAAGATGAACAGTCCAGCAACAATCGACGGTAGGCCGGTCATCACGTCGACGAAAAAACTCACTACTCGACCCAACCGCCCGGAACTGTATTCTACAAGGTAGATCGCGACGAGTAGGCCGAACGGGACCGCCATGAGCGTCGCCAAACCGACTTGCTCGAGCGTGCCGATGATGGCGTGATAAATACCACCGTCCGCATCCTGCTCGGCGACTCCGCGCATCGTGTGGGTGAGAAAGGATCCGTTGAGTACGGCCATACCCTTGACAACGGTGAATCCGAGCACTGCGACAAGCGGTAGGATAGCGGCACAGGTACACGCCACCACGATGCTGGTTACCAGCCGGTCCTTCGCTCTGCGCCAGCCTTCGACCAGACCCGACACCACGGTTTGCGCGACAACGTAGAGCCCGATTGCGACGAGCAGAAATTCGACCCGACCCTGCATCGGTGTCGCCGCGAACAAGACCAGGGTCGCTGCGATCGCCCCCGCCGCGATCGCAGCGAGCGACCAGCGGGACAGCCGCACCCGAACCAACGCTGAGCTCACTATAGAGGCCGCACTTGACTGAGTCATGATGAACCTCCCCGAGCACTTCTGCCGACGATCGCTCTCGCCCCGAAGTTGACGACCAATGTGATGACGAACAGCACCAAGCCCGACGCGATCAGCGCACCCCGGCCCACATTACCGGCCTCCCCATAAATGTTGGCGATGTTGGCTGCAATAGTGTTGCCGCCAGGTTCGAGGATGTGGAGGCTGATCCCGTAGTTTGCCGACAGCACCAACGCTACCGCGATGGTCTCGCCTATTGCCCGCCCAAACCCGAGAACCGTCCCACTGATAACACCCGAGCGCCCGTAGGGCAGGACCGCCGTGCGGACTACCTCCCATTTTGTCGCCCCAATCGCCCAGGCCGCCTCGATGTGATCACGCGGTGTCTGAATAAACACCTCCCGGGAGATTGCGGCAACGATCGGGATCACCATGACTGCAAGTACTACAGATGCAGCGAAAATCGACTTGCCGTAAGTGCCATTGGAACCAAAGAGTGGAATAAACCCCAGATAGTGACTCAGAAACTTCGACGGCGAGATGATGTTGGGGACAAGATAGACCAGTCCCCACAGCCCGAAGACGACGCTTGGCACGGCGGCTAACAAGTCAACCACGTAGGCCAGCGGACGCGACAACCATCGTGGCGCATAGTGGCTGATCGCGAGGGCTACTCCCACGGCCACTGGCACGCTCATCAGCAACGCAAGCAGCGACGTCAGAGCACTACCGAAGGCCAGAGCCGCGATACCGAAGGATGAGGGTGCACCGTCTGGATCCCACTTCAGAGTGGTAAGGAAGCTAGTGGTATCCGTCGTCAGCGCAGGAATGGCCTGGAGTACGAGGAACACTGCAATAGCGGCCATGATGACCAAGAGCAAAATGCCGGATCCCTGGGTTAGCATCCGGAAGATTGCATCGCCTCGTCGATGAGTTCGGCGGCTGTGATCTCCGCTGGGCGGAGGAGTGCTCGTCGTCAGCGGTTGCGCGGCTGGTGACGATGAAATCCGCGCTCCACCGCTCTCCGGAACCTGTGCGGACAATGCCATCGAGACCCCTGTGCTTTCCAGTTCATTCATGCTACATCCTCATGCATGCTACATCCTCATGTCTGAGCATTTCTGACGGGTGGTGCGATCGGAATCGACAGCCGTCATCGTGCGTTGCGGTGACACCGGAAAATAGCCGTGCTACTAGCCAAGAGAGTCAATCGTCTGCCGCACCTGTTGCTGGAGATTTGCTGGCAACGATATGTATCCCTGGCCCGGGAGTTCCTGCTGACCAGCCGGACTGGCCGCATATCCCAAAAAGTTCTTGAGCAACGGCAGTTTGTCCGCAGCGTTGCCCTTCGAACACACTATCTCATAGGTGACGAGGAGGTTCGGGTAGGCGGCGGCATCGGTGGTAGTGTAATCGAACTGAAGCTTCAGGTCGCCACCAGTACCTACCACCTTGGCCTTGGACAAGAAGTTCACCGCATTCTCCTGGGTGAGCGGAATGAACTTGCCTTCAGCATTGCCGACCATTGCGTAGGGGATTTGACTCTGCGTCGCAAACGACAGCTCGAAGTATCCAATGCCGCCCGGAGTAGACTTCACACCCTGAGCAACACCCTGACTACCCTTGGCGCCTTGACCGCCTGGCGCAGTCCAGTTCTTGGCTGTCCCGAACGTCCAGTCAGCCTTGGCGTCATTAGCCAGATAGTTCGTGAAGTTGTAGGTCGTCCCCGAACCATCAGACCGGTGGAAACTCTGGATGCCCAGCGATGGTAGCTGTGTGCCAGGATTGTCCTGCGCGATCGCCGGATCGTTCCAGTTCGTGATCTTGCCACTAAAAATCTTGGCTAGATTACTGGCAGATAGATTCAGGTTTTTTGTCATCCCGGGCACGTTGTAGCCGATAGCGATCGGTCCACCGACCATCGGAATGTTGATTGCAGGTCCACTCTTACAGCGTGCGTCCGCAGCTTGCTGTTCCTTTCCCTCGGCCAACGGAAAGTCGGATCCCGCAAAGTCGATTTTCGCATCAGTGAACTGCTGAACACCCTGCCCAGAACCCCCTCCGCCATAATTAATGTTAGCGCCCGAACACTTGTTGAGATAGTCCTTGATCCACTGTGCGATGGCGTTCTGCTGGGCCGTCGATCCGGCAGCAGTCAGCGATCCAGAGCTACAGGTGATAGCCACCGCCCCGCCGGGATTGGTTGAGGGGTTGGGTGACGAGCCTGCGCCACCGCCGGTGTCCGAGCCGCATGCGGAGAGCAGCAGCCCGGAACCGGCCAGCAGGCTCAGCGCAGCGCGACGCCGCTGGAATTTCACGAGACCTCCGAACGTGGGAGCAAGTGTGGAAACAGCCACGGCCGAACGGCCGCTGGCGCAACCTATGCAATTTCGGTAGGAGAATAGGTAGACGCCAACTAGTCATAAAGTGAACAGCGAATGAACCTTCCCCCACAAGAGGTGTGAGTGCCACCTGTTCGGTCCAACACCAGGGCCATCAGGTCAACAATGCGTGATTGAATGACCCTCCGCCGGAGCCTAGACAGTGCGTTGGCTACGGCTCAGGGTCGAGCAGCAGGCGGCCTCTGACGGGTGGTCGACGTTCTGGGCGGCGCTGAGGTGGCTGGCTTCGAGCGATGAGGCTGCTGAACGGCGGACCGGCAGGACACAGCGTGTTCAGGAGACCGGCGTGTTCAGGAGACCGGCGTGTTCAGGAGACCGGCGTGTTCAGGAGACCGGCGTGTTCAGGAGACCGGCGTGTTCAGGAGACCGGCGTGTTCAAGAGACCGGCGTGTTCAAGAGACCGGCCCGAAAAGCATGTCTCTCAAGCTCTGCGTCCTTGAGCTCGATTTACCCTCGCCCTCAAGCTTCGCCTTCCAGGCAGCGCGGAGATCGTCGCTCACACCTGCGGACTGAGACAGCGGCGAGCCCGGATCCAACCCTTGGAAACCGCAATTCACCTCAACGTTCATACAGTGCTGGTCGGTGCACTCCCTGATGTCCGTTTCGGTGTGCTCTTCCTCGCTCCAGCGAGTCCAACCGCTGAAACCGCCGCGCATCGCCCCGAGTATCGGCTTGTCAACGCCCGGCATACGGCCGGACTGCGCGTTGCCAGACTGGTAGACGTTGCCAGTCTGGGATGCCCTGTCGTACTCGTGGCCCATACGGGGCATTCTATCAGCCGGGACCACAAGGGAGGGGTGTGGCAGCGTGCGACAGTGATCGCCAGCTGCCACGCTGCCGTGAGCCTGGGGGACGATGCCCGCGAGACCTGCCGACCACGTCGCAGCTAGGCCTTACGCCACCGCGTACCTACGGAACGCGCAGGCTACTATCGATCGCCCATCGTTACTCTTGCTGCGACATCATCCCGCAGTAATTCACTCTTTAGTATGAAGAGATGCTGACTGGGGTGGCCTAGCGTAGTGGCCTTCGAAGTGGCCCCGAGTGCAACACCTCCGCAGTCGCCACTTCATGTGTTGTGGAGGTTAGGCGATGACGCAGATCCTGGGACTCGAAGCGCTCCGCGCTCAACTCACCGGCCGGGTGATCGACAAGTCCGACCTCGACTACGACACGGCCCGCTCAGTCTGGAACGGTGACATCGACCGCCGTCCGGCGGCCATCGCCCGGTGCGCAGGACCGTCCGACGTCGCAGCGGCAATCGCCTTCGGGCACGAGCATGGACTACAGATCTCGGTACGGGGCGGCGCGCACGGGTTCTGGGGAGCCGCGGTACCCGAGGGCGGCCTCATGATTGACCTCAGCGATCTGCGGGGGGTATCGGTGGACCCCGGCAGCCGCCGGGCTTGGTGCGGTGGCGGCGCCACCCTCGCTGACCTGGACGCCGCCACCCAGCGGCACGGTCTCGCCGTGACTGGGGGAACGATCAGCCACACCGGGGTGGGCGGCCTGACCCTGGGCGGCGGATTCGGCTGGCTGGTCCACAAGGCTGGATTAACCGTGGATAATCTGCTGTCCGCGGAGGTGGTCACCGCCGACGGGCGTACGTTGGGCGTATCCGCCAACAAGCATCCCGATCTGTTCTGGGCCCTGCGGGGCGGCGGCGGCAACTTCGGTGTTGTCACCGGCTTCGAGTTCCGGCTGCACGCCCTCGGCCCGCTGGTGCATCTCGGGCTGTTCTTCTGGGGGGCGGAACACGGTGCCGAAGTGCTTCGCCTCGGCCGGGACGTGGCGGCGTCGCTGCCCCACGATGCCGGACTGCTCCTGGCCGCCGGCCTGACCGCCCCGCCGGCACCCTTCGTGCCCGGGCAGCATCACGGGACATCAGGGTACGTGCTGATGATCGCCGGATTCTCCTCGGCGCGGGAGCACCACCGGCTGATCGCACCGATCCGGGAGGCGCTGCCGCCGCTGTTCGAGTTCGTGACCCCGCTGACGTACGTCGAGCTGCAGAAGATGCTTGACGGCACCGCACCGTGGGGCATCCACGCCTACGAAAAGGGCCTTTATCTTCAGGACCTCAGCGACGCGGCCATCGCCATTCTCACCGAGCGTATACCGCGCAAGAGCTCACCGATGTCCCTCATCCAGATCTTCTCGCTGGGCGGGGCGTTCGCCAACGTCGCTGAGCAGGAGACCGCCTTCGGCGGCAGCCGAGCGACCCGGTTCGTGGTAGATGTGATGGCCATCGCACCGGACGCCGAGTTGCTGGCGACCGATCGGGCGTGGGTCCGTTCAGTGTGGCAGGCACTGGTCCCGCACGCCAGCGAGTCCGGCGGCTATGTCAACTTCATAGCCGACTACGACGAGAACCGCGTGCGAGCCGCCTACGGTCCAGCGAAGTACCAGCGGCTGGCCCGGATCAAGGCACGCTATGACCCGGACAACGTGTTCCGGATGAACGCGAACATCAAGCCCGCACCGCAGCCGACGTCAGCCGGCGGTGGCCCGATTGCCGGCTCAGCCAGCGGTGGCCTGGCTAGGTGAGCGCTGAGCGGGCCACCCTGGACGCATCGAGCCGGAGTAAGTTCAGTCCATGGCGGAGCTGCTGCGTACCGACCGGCTCCTGGTGCGGGACTGGTCGGTCGCCGACGCCGAGGCAGCGCTGAAGATCTACGGCCACGACAGCGTCATCCGGTGGCTGCACGAGTTCGATCGCATCCCCGACACGGCTGCCATGCACGCGGTGCTACAGGGCTGGGCCGCCGACCAAAGTGAGATGGCGCCGGGAACCGGACGGTGGGCTCTGCTTCTGCTCGACGGGCGCGCGCTGGTTGGTGGAATCAGCCTGCTGCCGATGCCGGTACCCGAGGCGGACGTCGAGATCGGTTATCAGCTTGCGCCGGAGTACTGGGGCCGAGGTTACATCACCGAGACCGCCCGGGCGCTGGCACACTGGGCCTTCCAGCATTCCCTGGTTGAGTTGTTCGCCCTGGTTGCCCCGGACAACATGCGCGCGGCGGCCACCGCGCGGCGGATCGGGATGGAGTGGGTCGGCGAGAGCGACAAATATCACCGGACACATTTGGAGGTGTTCCGGCTGCGACCCGACGACCTCATCTGCGGACGTCAGAAGTAGACCCGGGCAACGTAGTCCGCCACGCAACCAGGCTTTGTGCTGCCCTCGATCTGCAGCGTGGCGTGCAGCACGAGCTGCAGACCGCCGGTCACCTCGGTGGCCTCGGCAAGCGCGACTTCGACCCAGACCGTGGATCCCACCCGCACGGGAGCGGGGAAACGCACCTTGTTCAGCCCATAGTTGATCACCATCGTGGCGCCCTCGACCCGGTAGATCTGGTCGATCAGATGCGGCAACAGCGACAAGGTGAGGAACCCGTGCGCGATGGTGGTGCCAAAGGGGCCGGCCGCGGCACGCTGCGGGTCAAGGTGGATCCACTGGTGGTCCTCAGTCGCGTCCGCGAAGGCGTTGACGCGTTGCTGGTCGATTGTCATCCGGTTGCTCACGCCGAGCCGCTCGCCGGCCGCAGCGTGCAACTCGTCGGCTCCGGTGAACACTTTCATCGCCGATCACTCTCCTGCCGTCGGTCGTTCGGGATCTGCCAGCTTGATCCAGAACACCTACAGTGGCATACCGCGGGACGCAGTGAGGCACCAGCCAGCACGCCAGTTGGCAGACAAGCCGTCCACCCTGGCTCGTGCCACGTAGCTGTGGTGCAACATCACCGGATCGCACGCTAATCCTCGTGGGGACGTGGGACCCAGCCGCGACCCGCCGGGAATGTGACCGGGACGTGGCCACCGTTCTGCTCACCTGGGACGGCATACGCCACACTAGTCGGCGATGGCGACGAATCCTCCCTCAGCGGGGGTGAGGATGGGCACGCCTGCCGGGCGGTGGGTGCTGCTGGCGACGATCTTTGGGTCGGGTATGGCGATGCTCGACGCCACGGTGGTGAACATCGCGCTGCCCTCGATCGGCCGCGACTTCGGTGCCGATTTCCAGACCCTGCAGTGGATCGTCAACGCCTACACGCTTACCTTGGCCGCACTGATCCTGCTAGCTGGGGCGCTCGGGGACCGGTTCGGGCGACGTCGGGTGTTCGTCATCGGGGCGGTGTGGTTCGCGGTTGCCTCATTGCTGTGCGGGCTGGCGCCGAATGCGCACGTGCTGGTCATCGCCCGGGCTCTGCAGGGCATTGGTGGGGCGCTGCTCACTCCGGGCAGCTTGGCGATCATCTCCTCGTCGTTCGTAGCCGCCGACCGAGCCAGGGCAGTGGGTGCCTGGTCCGGGCTGAGTGGGGTGGCCGCCGCGATCGGGCCATTCGCCGGTGGCTACCTGGTCACGCTGACCTGGCGGGCGGTGTTCTTGGTGAATCTGCCGGTCGCCGTCGTCATCGTGGTGGTCTCGCTGCGGCACGTGCCGGACAGTTCGGCCGCACCGCCGGCTGAGCCGGCAATCAGACCACAGGGCGCCCCGCGGCTGGATGTGGCCGGCTCGGCGCTCACGGCGGCCGGGCTGGCCGGAGTGACCTATGCGCTGACCAGCCTCAGCGGCGGAGGTGGCAACGTCGCGGTGTTCGTCGCTGGCGTAGGCGGGGCTGCCGCGCTGCTGGTCTTCGTGCTGGTCGAGCAGCGCTCTCCACACCCCCTGGTACCGCTGGGACTGTTCGCCGACCGTCGGTTCAGCGTGGCCAACGCGGTCACGCTGCTGGTGTACGCCGGGCTCGGGGTGTTCTTCTTCCTGCTGGTGCTGCACCTGCAGATCGTGGCCGGGTTCCCTCCGTTAGTCGCCGGCACCGCGATGCTCCCGATCACCGTGCTGATGCTGCTGCTGTCCGCCCGAGCCGGCGCACTCGCCGAGCGGATCGGCCCACGGCTGCCCCTGACGGTGGGGCCGCTGGTGGCCGCCATGGGTTTCCTGCTGACCCTGCGGATCGGGCCCGGGGCGTCCTACCTGGCCGACGTTCTCCCCGCGGTGGTGATGCTGGGACTGGGGCTCTCGCTCACCGTGGCGCCGCTTACCGCGACCGTGCTGGGGTCCGCCGATTCGCGCTACGCCGGGACGGCCTCGGGGGTGAACAACGCAATTGCCCGATCCGGCGGCCTGCTGGCCGTCGCGGTCATCCCGGTGGTGGCGGGCCTGGGTGGCACGGATTACACCGATCCGCTGTCCTTCGAAGCGGGGTTCCACACCGCGATGTTGATCAGCGCGGGAATGCTGGCGCTGGGTTCCTTACTGGCAGCGACCCTACTCCATGATCCATTCCGCGCCCCGCTACCGACCGACCGGATCCCCCTGGAGCGCTGCTCCCACTGCGGCGTCACCGCCCCCCAACTACACCCGACCAGCGGTCGGTGAGGCGTTAAGTTCCGTAACACCGTGACGTACTCCCGGGGCAAGAGGCAAACTCCATCCGGAGCCAGAACAGGGCCGGACCGAGGACGGCCTCGAGCACGGCGTCGGGATCGGTGTCTGCGTTGGGGGGGACTCGCAGTGACAGTCCACCATCGATCAGCACGACCCCGGCGGAGCGGCCCGGGTGGGCGGCAGCCAGGCGAGCAACGATGTAGGCCCCCATCTCGAGTGGCCGGCGAGGACCGCCCGTTCGACACCCCAGTAGCTGAGGACGGCCACCAGATCGGCCACGTGGACGTCGAGGCCGTAGGGCCCCGGAAGCCCCGCACTGGCGCCGCGACCGCGCAGGTCGGGCGCCAGGAAGGTGATGTCACGGGCCGCCAGATGGCGGGCCAGCACCGCCATCTGGCGGTGCGACCCGGTGATGCCGTGGACACCCAGTACCAGTGGCGCGGCGCGCGGCGCGCGGCGCGCCGGGACCGGCGACGGCGACAGCCAAGGGACCACCAGCGACAGGGACTGCGAGTTCGGCGTGGAACGCGGTGGGGACCATCGCCGCCAGAATAAGCCGCGTTACTCAAGCAGCAGCTACCGACGGCCACATACCAGAGCACGCCCTACCGTCACCGCCCTGCGAACCACACGGACTGGTCATCGAAGGCGACGATGCCATGTGGGTCGCTCTCGGAACCGGCGGGGTTGCCCGCGTTCCGCTTGACGTTCCCGCTTGACCTCAACGCGAACGCTAGTGCAGCAGCGGGAAGGCCCATATCAGCGGGTGACCGTGATGGCCTGCACAGGGCACGCGAGGGCACCCACATCGGCTTGGGACTCCAGGTCGGGCGGGACCTCCGGGTTATGGATCAGGCAGTACCCGTCGTCATCCAGGTCATAGACCTCGGGCGCGACGGCGTTGCACTGACCATGGCCCTCGCAGATGTTCGGGTTGACCTCGACGCGCACAGCGTCCTCCTCGACTTCGATCTCAGCGCGGTGGGAACGTGACCATCTTGGCCTCGGCAGCCACGGCCGGACGCTCGGGGATAGGTCCGCCGACGGCAGGCAGTCTCCTCGCGGAGACTAGGCAATCCGGGTGCACTTGGGACCCCACCCCAGCAGATCATCACGACGCCAGGGTGAGGGGGGTTACGTCCACGAGTGAAGTCCGGTAGACAGTGCACTGCGGCGTGACGGCGCACTGCGGCGTGACGGCGTTTCGGCGGTGTCGTTAAAATTGTCAGGTGCGCCCTCGGGGTGGTCGGGGGGGCGACAAGGAGGTAGGCAAGTGGATCATCGGGTGCGACGTGCGGTGTTGGAACGATTGGCGGCGGTTGAGGAGATGGCCGCGCGGGCGGGTGCAACGCTATCGGCACCGTTAGCGCGCAAGCATATCCAGACCATCACCGACGGATGGCGGGAATTGCTCGTCCAACACCAGCCCGACGCCACGGGTCGCTGCCCGGTCTGCTCGGGTTGGCTGCGCCGCCGCCGCTGGCCCTGCGACGTCTGGGTGACCGCGCATCGCCACCTTATCGGTGACGGCACAGAACCGATCGAACGGCCCGCCAGGAACTCTAATCCTTTCTGCCGACCGCGCCAGGTGCTGGTGGTCCCGCGTCAGCTCGCCGCTCCAGCCGCCGAACAGACCGCGGCGGGCAACGTCTCCCCGCAGAGCGAAGTCTCCCCGCAGAGCGAAGCCGGCAGGGCATCGATCCACCGAGCTTAATCCACCAGTCGCCGGCCGGGGTCGGTCGCTGGCACAGGCGTTGAGCGGCTAGCCGCTCAACTGCCCTGGGCCTCACTGGCCCCAGCCACTGCCTGGGCGGTCGCATAACCGGACAAACTGTCAGGGCATTCGCATAACCTGACAACCGTGACAAATGTGCCCGCTCAGAGTCCCCCCCACCGGGCTGGCTGGATCCGCCGGCTGCTGGCAGCCTGCTGGTGCCATCCCCGCCTCACCGTGGCAGCTCTGCTCGCCTCCGGCATCGGGGTCGGCATGGAAGCCAGCATCCCGCTGCTCATCCGGCTCGCGGTGGATGACGCCGTCGCGGGTACCACCGAGCGGCTGGGCTGGCTGGTCGCCGCCCTGACCGGGGTGGCGCTTCTGCAGTTCGGGACCGCCTTCATGCGTCGCTACCTCGGTGGGCGGCTGTCTCTGGACGTGCAGCACGATCTGCGCAATGCCGTGTTCCGAGCGGTGCAGAAGCTCGACGGCGCCAAACAAGACGCCCTGCGCACCGGGCAGGTCGTGTCCCGGGCTATCTCCGACCTGCAGCTGGTGCAAGGCCTGTTGTCGATGGTGCCACTGACGGCGGGCGTATTGGTCCTCTTCGCCGTCGCGCTGGTCGCGATGCTGTGGTTATCCCCGTTGCTCACCGTGATTGCGCTGATCGCGGTGCCGGCCGCCGGGCTGGTCACCACCCGGACGCGGCGCACGTTGTTTCCGGCGACCTGGTCGGCTCAGCAGCGCGCGGCCGACATCGCCGAGCATGTCGAGGAGACCGTTGCCGGGATGCGGGTGGTGAAGGGATTCGGCCAAGAGGCCCGCGCCGTGGCCCAGCTCGAGAACCGGGCCCAGCGGCTGTTCGCCGAACGGATGCGCTCGGCGCGGCTAAACGCGATGTTCGCCCCGACGCTGACCGCGTTCCCGTCGCTGGGTCAGATAGCGGTGTTCGCCTTGGGCGGCATGCTGGCACTGCGTGGGGTGATCAGCCTGGGGACGTTCGTGGCATTCGCCGCGTACCTGGCGATGCTCGTCGGCCCGGCCCGGTTGATCGCCAGCCTGGTGGTCCTCGCGCAATTGGCCCGCGCCGGAGTGGAGCGAGTCCACGAGTTGATCGACTCCCAACCCGAGGTGGCCGACGCGCCGGACGCGATCAAGGTGCCGGATGGACCGCTGGCGGTGCACCTGGACGGGGTGCGCTTCGGCTATGCCCGCAGCGAGCCGGTGCTCGACGGGGTGTCCCTCCGCATCGAACCGGGCGAGACGCTGGCCCTGGTAGGCACGCCGGGCTCGGGCAAGTCCACCGTCTCCCTGCTGCTGGCCCGGTTCTACGACGCGCAGCAAGGCGCGGTTCGGGTCGGGCCGCCCGGCCACCCCATCGACGTTCGGCGGCTGCGGTTGGCGTCGCTGCGCCGGGCCATCGGGATGGTGTTCGAGGAGGCGTTCCTGTTCTCCGACACGGTGCGGGCCAACATCGCCTACGGATGCCCGGATGCTACCGAGGAAGAAGTGCGCCGGGCGGCGAGGGCGGCGGCGGCGCACGAGTTCATCTCCGCGCTGCCGCATGGCTACGACACCCAGGTCGGCGAGCGGGGGCTCACCTTGTCGGGCGGGCAGCGCCAACGGATCGCATTGGCCAGAGCGCTGCTATCGGACCCACGGGTGCTGGTGCTCGACGACGCCACCTCCGCGGTCGACGCCGCCACCGAGGCGGCCATTCACACCACCTTGCGGACGGTCACCGCACGGCGCACCACCCTGCTCATCGCACACCGCCGGTCCTCCTTGGCGCTGGCCAACCGGATTGCGGTGCTCGACGGCGGACGGGTGATCGACGTCGGGACCCAGGCCGAGCTGACCACTCGGTGCGCGCTGTTTCGCGCACTGCTCGCCGGCCCTGGGGAGATGATCGAGAACGTCACAGCCGGCACGTCGGGCGCGCTGCATCCGGGACCGGGCGGCATCACCGCGCAGCTCTGGCCCGCAGGTACTCCGGTTGACACACCGGAGGACTCCAGCGGCGGTCCGCGGGCCGCCCGGGCAGCGCAGAATGCGGCAGGCACAGTGCGGGGCGGGATGGCGGGGGGTGCCGGGCGGGGCCGACTGACGGCCGGCATGGTAGACAGCGTCGGGCCAACCCCGGAACTGCTCGCGGCGGTCGCCGCGCTGCCGCCAGCGACCGCCCAGCCCACCATCACAGGGACCGACCCGAGGGCCCCCGAGCCAGATTTCCGGCTCACCCGGCTGCTGCGACCGATGCTGGGGTGGCTCATCCTCACCGCCCTCTTGGTGGGACTCGATGCGCTGGCTAGCGTGGCATTCCCGGCGCTGGGCGGCCTCGCCGTCGATGCCATCACCCAGCACGCACCGAACCTGCTCGCCATCGCGGTCGCCGTCGGGCTCGGAGCCCTCGCCGCCGACTGGCTTGTCATCGCCGCCCAGACGGTGGTCTCCGCGCGGGCCGGGGAAACGCTGCTGTACTTGCTGCGGGTGCGGAGCTTCGCGCACCTGCAGCGGCTCGGGCTGGACTATTTCGAGCGTGAGATGGCGGGCCGGATCATGACCCGGATGACTACCGACGTGGAGGCGCTGTCCACGTTCTTGCAGACCGGGCTGTCCACCGCACTGGTGAGCGTCTTCACGGTGGTGGGGGTGGCCATTGCGCTGCTGCTCACCGACGCCGGCCTCGCTGTGGTGGCGATGCTCGGCCTGCCGGTACTGATCGCGGCCACCGTGGTGTTCCAGCGGCTGGCGTCCACGGCCTACGCCGAGGCCCGGGAACGGGTGAGCGAAGTCAATGCCGACCTACAGGAGAACGTGACCGGTGCGCGGGTGGCGCAGGCATTCACCCGGGAGCACCGCTCGGCTCGGGATTTCGCCGCCCGCAGCGACGCCTACCGGCGCACCCGGCTGCGCGCTCAGCGCTACATCGCCACCTACTTTCCCTTCGTCGCCCTGCTGTCCGACCTCGCGCAGGCGGCTGTGCTGGGCGTCGGGGCCTTCCGAGTCGCCGCGGGCACCGTCACCGCCGGGGTGCTCACCGCCTTCCTGCTTTACCTGGGTCTGTTCTTCGCGCCCGTGCAGCAGCTGTCCCAGGTCTTCGACGGCTACCAGCAGGCCGCAGTCGGGCTGCGACGCATCCGGGAGCTGCTGGATACGCCGACCTCGGTGCCGCCTCCCGGCGCCGACGCCATCCCGGTGCCGGCGCGACTGCGCGGTGAGGTGGAACTGCGCGAGGTCACCTTCAGCTACCCTGGCGCGACGCAACCCGCGCTGGTCGGGGTGTCGCTGCGCATCGCGCCCGGCGAGACCGTCGCTCTGGTGGGGACCACCGGAGCCGGTAAGTCCACCGTGGTCAAGCTGCTGGCCCGATTCTATGACCCGGCTGCCGGAACGGTGCTGATTGATGGAGTGGACGTGCGGCGGTTTGACCCGGCGGCGTTTCATCACCGGCTGGGCGTGGTGCCGCAAGAGTCGCATCTGTTCCGCGGCGACGTCGCGGGCAACATCAGCTACGGCGTCCCGCAGGCGTCCCCCGCCGAGGTGGAGGCGGCGGCCCGGCGGGTCGGCGCGCTGGAGGCCGTTGCCGCGCTGCCATACGGGTTTCGCCAGCCGGTCGGTGAGCGCGGGCAGGGCCTGTCGGCGGGGCAGCGGCAACTGATCGCGCTGGCTCGCGCCGAGTTGGTCGACCCCGACCTGCTGTTGTTCGACGAGGCCACCGCCGCGCTGGATCCGGCGACCGAGTCGGTGGTACTGGCCGCCGCCGACCGGCTCGCCGCGCGCCGCACCACCGTTGTCATCGCACACCGGCTGGCCACCGCAGCCAAGGCCGACCGGATCGTCGTGCTCGACGGCGGGCGGATCGTCGAGCAGGGCCACCACCTCGAGCTACTCGCGGCGGGCGGGCACTACGCCCGGCTGTGGGCCGCAGGCTCGCCGGACGGGACCGTCGCTGCGTAATCAGCCTTACCCGTCCCGAATCCGGCGCGTCGCTTGCCCACCCCTAATCCACTGCCGAACCGGACGCCGAGCAGGTAGGCTGGCGACCTCGTTGGGGCTCCCCTGCCGCTGACCGACCGACGGTCGCCGTTCGCCGACACGCCGTGGGCCGCCAGACGGTTCGTGCCCGGCGGCGGGGACTAGCCTGGGAACAGCGTCAGCGATCCTGAGCAGGCCAGCGCAGAACGGATAGAGGCGACTTCCAGCAGTGTCCCGCAGTGACCGCCACGTGCAGTTCGGGCCCAACGAGTGGCTCGTCGAGGAGATGTACGAACAGTTCCTGGCCAACCCCTCGACGGTTGACTCCTCGTGGCATGACTTCTTCGCCGACTACCGGCCCACACCGTGCAGTGACAACGGTCATCCGCCACGCACCAGCATGCAGGCACCCCCGAAGCAGCCGTCGGTGACGAGAGCCCGAGGTCAGACCGCCATACCCGCGCAAACGCAGCACCACCGGGAACAGGACACCGCCACCCCACTACGCGGCGCGGCGGCCCGCGTCGTGGCGAACATGGAGACCTCGCTGGAGCTGCCGACGGCCACCAGCGTGCGGGCAATACCGGCGAAGCTGCTTGTCGACAACCGCATAGTGATCAACAATCGGCTCAAGCGAACCCGGGGCGGCAAGCTCAGCTTCACCCACCTCATCGGGTATGCGGTGGTGCGGGCAGTGGCCGAGCACCCGCAGATGAACCGGCACTACACTACCGACGAACTGGGCAAACCCGCCGTCGTCACGCCGGAGCATGTCAATCTGGGCCTGGCGATCGATCTCCATACCGCCAGGGGCCGCAGCCTCGTCGTCGCTTCGATCAAGGGCTGCGAGGTGATGACCTTCGCCCAGTTCTGGCAGGCCTACGAGGACATCATCCGAAAGGCCCGGGAGGGCAAACTCACCGCCGAGGACCTCGCGGCCAGCACCATCTCACTGACCAACCCAGGCACCATCGGCACCAACCACTCGGTACCTCGGCTGATGTCCGGACAAGGCGCCATCATCGGCGTCGGCGCGATGGAGTACCCGGCGGCCTTCCAGGGCGCCAGCGACCGGGCACTCGCCGAGATGGCCATCAGCAAGATCATCACATTGACGTCCACCTACGACCACCGCATCATCCAGGGCGCCGAGTCCGGCGAATTCCTGCGTCGGGTACACGAACTGTTGCTCGGCGCGGACGGCTTCTACGACGATCTGTTCGCTTCGCTGCGCGTCCCCTACGAGCCGGTGCGTTGGGTGCAGGACATTCCCGAGGGCGAAGTCGACAAGACCGCCCGGGTGCTCGAGCTCATCGACGTCTTCCGCACCCGTGGCCACCTGATGGCCGACGCCGACCCGCTCAACTACCGGCAACGCAAGCACCCCGATCTTGACGTGCTGAGCCACGGTCTGACCCTGTGGGATCTGGACCGGGAGTTCGCCGTCGGTGGGTTCGCGGGGCAGTCGCACATGAAGCTGCGCGACGTCCTGGGTGTGCTGCGCGACGCCTACTGCCGCAACGTCGGCGTGGAGTACATGCACATCTCGGCGCCCGATGAGCGGCGGTGGCTGCAGGAGCGCGTGGAGCGCGTGCACGACAAACCCACTCGCGCCGAGCAGAAGTACATCCTGTCCAAGCTCAACGCCGCAGAGTCGTTCGAGACCTTCCTGCAGACCAAATACGTTGGCCAGAAGCGCTTTTCGCTGGAGGGCGCCGAGACCGTCATCCCGCTGCTGGACGCCGTGCTGGACAAGGCCTGCGAGCATGAGCTGGACGAGGTGGTGCTCGCCATGCCGCATCGCGGCCGGCTCAACGTACTGGCCAACCTGGTGGGTAAGCCGTATTCACAGATCTTCCGCGAGTTCGAGGGCAACCTTGACCCCGGCCAGGCACACGGCTCTGGTGACGTCAAGTACCACCTGGGGGCTGAGGGCAAGTACTACCGGATGTTCGGCGACGGGGAGACGAAGGTGTCGCTGATCTCGAACCCGTCTCATCTGGAGGCCGTGGACCCGGTGCTGGAGGGCATCGTGCGGGCCAAGCAGGACATCCTGGATAAAGGCCCGGACGGCTTCACCGTGCTGCCGGTGGCGCTGCACGGAGACGCCGCCTTCGCGGGGCAGGGCGTGGTGGCCGAGACACTCAACCTGTCGCAGCTGCGCGGATACCGCACCGGTGGCACCGTGCATGTGATCGTGAACAATCAGGTCGGATTCACCACGGCGCCGCAGTCTGCACGGTCCAGCGAATACTGCACCGACGTCGCAAAGACAATTGGCGCACCGGTATTTCACGTCAACGGCGATGACCCGGAGTCCTGCGTCTGGGCCGCCAAGCTGGCGGTGGACTACCGGCAGGCATTTCGCAAGGACGTTGTGATCGACATGATTTGCTACCGTCGCCGCGGACACAATGAGGGCGACGACCCGTCAATGACGCAGCCGAAGATGTACGACATCATCGACAGCAAGCGGTCAGTCCGCAAAAGCTACACCGAGGCACTCATCGGTCGCGGAGACATCTCTGTGGCAGAGGCTGAACGCGCGCTGAAGGACTATGCGCAACAGCTCGAACACGTCTTCAACGAGGTTCGGGAACTGGAGAAGCGCGCCGCGGCGCCGAGCGAATCGGTGGAGGCCGAGCAGATCGTGCCCACGGGACTAGCCACCGGAGTAGATCGCAGCGTCATCGAGCGGATTGCCGACGCGCACGTCAACCTGCCCGAAGGTTTCACGCCACACCCCCGAGTCAGACCCGTCCTGGACAAGCGAGCGAAAATGGCCCGCGAGGGTGGCATCGACTGGGCCTTCGCTGAGCTGCTGGCACTCGGCTCGGTGTGCCTGGACGGCCGCATGGTGCGGCTGTCCGGTCAGGACACCCGGCGTGGCACCTTTGTGCAGCGACACTCGGTGTTGATCGACCGCAAGACCGGGGCCGAGTACACGCCGCTGATGAACCTGGCACCGGATCAGGCAAGGTTCCTGGCCCACGACTCGGCATTGTCGGAGTTCGCCGCGTTGGGCTTCGAATACGGTTACTCCGTGGCGAACCCGGACGCGTTGGTGCTCTGGGAGGCGCAGTTCGGTGATTTCGCCAATGGCGCGCAGTCGATGATCGACGAGTTCATCTCCTCCGGTGAGGCCAAGTGGGGCCAGCGCTGCGACGTCGTGTTGCTGTTGCCGCATGGCCACGAGGGGCAGGGGCCGGACCACACGTCAGGGCGCATTGAGCGGTTCCTGCAGCTGTGCGCCGAGGGCTCCATGACCGTGGCGCAGCCGTCCACTCCAGCGAACTACTTCCACCTGCTGCGCCGGCATGCCCTGGACGGGGTGCACCGGCCGCTGGTGGTGTTCACCCCGAAGTCGATGCTGCGCCTCAAAGCGGCGGTGAGCCCAGTGGAGGGTTTCACCTCAGGGCGATTTACCTCGGTGCTCGATGACCCGACGGTCACCGACCCGTCGACGGTGCGCCGGGTACTGCTCTGCAGCGGCAAAATCAGCTACGAGCTGAATACCGCGCGCCAGCAGCGTGGTGTCGGCAACACGGCGATCGTGCGCATTGAGCAGCTCTACCCGGTGCCCCAGCGCCGGCTGGCCGCAGCGCTGGACCGCTACCCGAAGGCCATCGACGTATGCTGGGTGCAGGAAGAACCCTCCAATCAGGGCGCCTGGCCGTTCTACGGGCTGAGTCTGCCCGAGTTGATGCCCGAGCGGCTGGGTGCGCTGCGGCGGATCTCCCGGCGTGCCATGGCGGCCCCCTCCGCGGGGTCAGCCAAGGTGCATGACGTCGAGCAGCGGGAGCTCATCGCCGCTGCCCTCGACACCTGACTCCCGTGTATTTCACCGACCGCGGCATCGAGGAACTCGAAGACCGACGTGGCGACGAACAGCTCAGCGTCGAGTGGCTGGCCGCCCGGATGCGCACGTTCGTCGACGAGCACCCGGAGTTCGAGGACGCCATCGAGCGGTTGGCCACGTTCTTGGCCCGCGACGATGTCGACGAGCCGGGCAACCTCGCAGGCTGATGGGGGCTGTTTCACCACACACGGGTTAGGAAGCATTACCACGCATAGGCCTCCGGGGCGGGTTGGGCGCCGCCCGGGGCCGGCAGAGGAAACTGCTCGTCGAGCCGGGCCAGCACCTCAGCATCAAGGCTGACCGCGATGGCCCGCAGCGAGCTGTCCAGTTGCGCGACAGTGCGCGGACCGACGATCGGCGCGGTCACCCCATGCTGGTGCAGCAGCCACGCCAGTCCGACGTTGGCGGGATCCTCGCCGAGGTCGGCGCACAGCTTCTCGTAGGACTCGATACGCTCCCGGTTCGCCACCAGCGCCTCGGCCGAGCGCCCCGTGGTGCTTCGCGCACCGCTGCCCTCGCGTTGCTTGCGCAGCACCCCGCTCAGCAGGCCGCCGTGCAGCGGCGACCACGGGATCAGTCCGATGCCGTAGTCCCGCGCGGCGGGCAGCACCTCCAGCTCGACCCACCGGGTGAGCAGGTTGTAGATAGACTGCTCGCTGACCAGCCCGGTGACGTGCTGCCGGCGAGCCGCTTCTTGCGCCGCGACCAGGTGCCAGCCGGCGAAGTTCGACGAGCCAACGTAGATGATCTTTCCTTGCTGCCGGAGCAGCGACATAGCCTCCCAGATTTCCTCCCATGGAGTGGCCCGATCCACGTGGTGCATCTGGTAGAGGTCGATGTAGTCGGTCTGCAGCCGGCGCAGCGACGCATCGCAGGCCCGCCGGATGTTCAGCGCGGAGAGTTTGGTTTCGTTGGGCCAGTCTCCCATTGAGCCGTAAAGCTTGGTCGCCAGCACGGTGCGCTCCCGCCGTCCACCGCCCGAGGCGAACCATCGACCGAGAATTTGTTCAGTGATGCCTTCGCCCTTGCGCCAGCCGTAGACGTTGGCGGTATCAAAGAAGTTGATGCCATGCTCGTGAGCCCGATCCATGATCGCGTGACTGTCAGCTTCAGACGTCTCCGGACCGAAGTTCATCGTCCCCAGGCACAGGCGGGACACCGAAAGGCCGCTGCGACCCAGTTGCGTGTAGTCCATGCCACCAGCCTCGCATCCCAGTCCGTGTCCAGACCACCTGGGTCCAGACCACCTGGGTCGTAAGCCCGAGGGCCGCAGCGGTCCGCTCGGGGTGACGACCAGCGCGCCACGAATTATGGCCGCCCTTATCGGCCGCTATCACAGCGTTCCAGCGACTCCATTACGATCTAGATTAATCTCTTACGCGACAATAAAATGGTAATAAGACTGTTATGTAACGGTGCATAGCTATCCTCTGTGAGGTTTGCCGCAATCCTCTCATCCACTGTCGGACCTTGTCCGTTCACCTTCGTGGGGGAGCGTCCCCCTCAGCCAAATCGGTATGCGCGGGAGGTGTGATGACTACTGCTCGGTTCCAAGTGATCTCGGCGGCGCGCGCTACGCACCTGCCGGTATCGCCGGCGCCTGACAGGTTCGGAATAGTGGTCAATCTCAACAACAAAAGGGCTCAGGACTGGACGGGTCCTTCCTCTAAGTGACGTGCATCGCAGGTCCGAGGTGGTAAGGAATGATCGAAGCGCGCGAGGGCGACCAGCTTAGGCGTGGTCGCGGTCGGGCCAGATTCGCGGTGGGGCAGCTTGACGCGTCAGGTGCGCTACGCGTCTTGCAATCGCCATCTGACGACCCGCCGAGTTCTCCCATCCTAGATATCGATGTGATCATCCCAGCGTTCAACGAAGAAACTCGTCTCCCCTCGACGCTGATGCAGACAATCGACTTTCTCGCGACAAAGGAATGGAGTTCGCGTGTCGTAGTAGTAGACAATGGCAGCGCCGACAATACAATTGAAATGGTTCACCGAGTGGCGGCCGGACTTTCGTCGGCGGTCGACGTCGTCGTAGTCGGCTGCTCGCGACCTGGTAAGGGCGCCGCCGTCCGCCGCGGTCTGCTTAGCAGCACTGCTCGTTATGTAGGATTTTTTGATGCGGACCTGGCAACGCCGGTTGAGACGCTTGACGTCACCTTCCGTCATCTGCAACGGGGTGCCGCAGCCGTCATCGCGTCCCGGCACATGCCAGGTTCCACTTTCCTCCGCCGCCAGCCACTCGTACGGCGCGCGGGCGGAGCGGTATTCCGATTGCTGACGCACAGCCTCGTTGACGGAGTTTGGGACACGCAGTGCGGATTCAAATTCTTCGAGCGCCGCGCAGTGCAGCGCGCCCTCGTCGAGTGCCGAACGAGTGGATTTGCCTTCGACGTCGAACTCCTGCAACGGCTTCAGCACGACGGCGGCCGGATCGTCGAGGTGCCGGTCGCGTGGACCGACGACGGGCGCTCAACGTTTCATCCCGTACGCGACGGGATCGCAGCTTTCGACGCGGTACTGCAGATGCAAAGGATCCGGTTCCCATGACCAAGCAGCCACCGCCACTCTCCGCGCGTCTGTCCGGTCGCAGAGTGCTGGTCCTCAACTGGCGCGACGTCAAACACCCTCAAGCTGGGGGTGCGGAGCAGTACATATACCAGATTTCCCGTCGATGGGTCCAGGCCGGCATGAACGTCACCTGGCTCACGGCTCGCGCTCCAGGCCAAGCCCAGCATGACTCGATCGAAGGAATCTCGGTGACTCGGCTCGGAGGTCCACTCTCAGTGTACCCAACAGTGGCACTTCAACTGTTGGCCGCGCGTGACAAATTCGACGCCGTCGTCGACTGCCAGAACGGAATCCCCTTCTTTTCTCCGTTGTTCCTCGGGCGCGGCGTTCCAGTCGTCCAGGTGATCCACCACGTTCATCAAGACCAGTTCTCCACGCGCTTCTTGCCACCGCTCGCAGCTGTTGGCAGAGTCCTCGAAGGCCGTATGGCGAACTATGTATACCGCGCTTGTGCGATCGCCGCTGTTTCACCGTCAACACGGCTTGAGATTCGGCGTCAACTCAAGTTCCAGGGACCGGTCTTTATCATTCCGAACGGCACCATCGACGTCCCGGCGCTCAGCGGGCCGCGCGATCCCGACCCGACCATCACCGTTGTCAGCAGGCTCGTTCCACACAAGCGGATCGAGTTCCTGCTCGGACAGATCGCCAGTGTCGCACCTCAGATACCTCGACTCCGCGTAAATATCGTCGGTGACGGACCGGAGCGGGCCCGTTTGCGGGGCCTCGTCCTGGACCTAGGTCTGCGGAGCACCGTGACTATTCATGGTTATCAAACGGATAGCGCACGGGACGCCTTACTCAGCCGGGCCTGGCTCACGACGTCGACATCCATTGCCGAAGGCTGGGGGTGTTCAGTGATCGAGGCGGCGGCGTGGGGGGTTCCCTGCGTGGCGCTGAATGTCCCGGGAATCCGTGATTCCGTCGTCGCCAACCGGACCGGCTGGCTCGTCAATCCGCAAAATTTCAGCACCTCCATCGTCCGCGCGCTGAACGCGTTGGCCGACGAGGACCGCGCGCAGCAGATCGCGGCTACGTGCCAACACTGGGCGCGTTGCTTTTCCTGGGATCGGAGTGCCGAACTCCTTGCCGGCGTTCTTCTTGAGCAGATCGGAACCATAGACCGCCTTGGCCGCCACGCGGCTAGCCAGCGCTTGGCCCACTCAGACATCGGAGCCTTCGCCCGTTTTAGTCCCCCCCATGGTCTCGACCTTCGATCAGCCTTGCGTTCGACAGACGAAATCGCCCACGTCGGCGATGAGGCGTCGGTCCTGCTTGCGGGATGCGATGAGTTCGACGCCGCCGCAGTCCTCCAGCGTCTAGGAGTCTTCAACGCGTCACTCCGTCTTGCGGTGCGTCATGACTTACTCACGGGTCCAGGCGCGCCGAACATCATCAACGATCCGGTTGTCGTCCCAAGAGCTACGGACACATCATGAGGTCATTGGATGTCGATGGCCACCGATTAGACTAGTGAGACGTGAGGCCTCGTCAGTCGACCGCCAACGTTGGATTGCCCCCTGGCCACTCCATTGGCGAATTCAACGCCGCCCACGCCGCCGAAGTCCTCACTCTGCACGACGCCGTCATTCTCGTCACCAGCCGCGCCTCCCTCATGCAAAACCACGCCAAGACCTATTCCGCGACACCTCACATCCCATCAAGTTGACAACGCCGGTCAGAATTCTGCCATGTAGTAAGTTTCGGGCTCGCAAGGAATATGGGAGGTTGGGAATAAAGCAGCTTCCTGAGTTTTGTATCCCCGAATGAGAGACGCCTTTTCGACAATTCGATGATTCCAGAACCAGGGCGCGAGCTTGTTCCTCTCGATGAATTCAGGATCGGCTGTAAATGACTGATTATAGGGGAAGTCAGAGTAGTAGATCACCCGGTCCGGGTATTGCTGGCCGATAGTTCGGGTGATGAGATGGTCGACGTGTCGGCCCACTCCGATCGGACAGAAGAGCAGCCCGGCGCTTGTCTGTCTGATCAGGTCGGACATCTGTGTAGTGAGGTCGGCAATGAGTTGTCGATCACCTCGCGCCACGCGTCCCTTCGCGATGTCAAACCGGTAGGTCGGGTAGCGGTGCATTAATTCCGGAAGTAGTCGACCGAGATGTTTCGCGGCCGAGGAGTCGATCTTCCGTCGGCGGTAGAGCGCGTCGGCGATACCCAGGTGAAGATGGCTGACTCCCAGGCCTTCTAGCACTTCTTGGTCCTCGGCACGGCGCGCTGAGAACAGGGTGGCCGCGTCGGTGGCTGAGCATTGGCGCATGAAGGACCATGCGGCCCGAGTGTGTGGGCCTGGACCAGCCGCCGTGAAGATCGTTACGACGGTTAACGAGCAGTGGCCGGCCAGTGCTGCCATGAGGGCGCCACACGAAAGGACCGCATCATCGAGGTGCGGCGAAAGGAACAAGCATTTGACCTTGGCTGATATCGCGCTTTTCAAGCGGTCTGGAACCGTGTCGAACACCGTTCCTCCTCTGACGCCCGCGCATGTCCCCTGCGTTAGGCCTCGGGTCTGCGCCTATCGGTCATCCTTTTCGCCATAGCGCGGAGCCGCCGTTCGGTGTCCGTGAGTGGTAGCCGCTCGAATCGAAGGGCCTCGTACTGGACCGGAGACGCCCCGAACTTGGCTTTAAACTGCTCGACCCCGGAACCGGCCTCGGACTCACCCATGTGGAAGTAACGGGCCCCTGCGTTGCAGGCGTCCTGGATCGCCAGCCACTGAAGTAAGTAGCCGGCGTACGTCTCGTTCGCCAGGTCTCGGTTCATCACCGACATCCACAGGATGCTCTGCTCGCCGTAGTGAAGGGTCACGTGCACCGCGACCGGATCGCCCGCCCGGTGCGCCGACCAGCTCACGCATGCCTGGCCCAGCGCCGCGGAGGCCGTCGCCAACTGCCGGGTGCGGTTTCGGCGACCCTCGACCAGGCGCGCAACCCACAGCGGCTGTCCGCGCTGCTGGGCCCAGCGATCAACCGATTGGCGATTCAGTTCGGCGAAGGCTTCGACGGCGCTGGCGTCGTGGTTCCTGCGGATCTCGAGAGAATTTTTCTCCGCTCTGCGTACTCCATTCCGGGCGTCTCTGCTATACCGCTTGGACCACACCGTATTGGATCCGCCGTCCAGGTCAACGATCTGAGTGAGGTATGGCACGCGTTGTGCTGTAGGCGGTGCAGCAGCCGCCCAGATGTCGCCGGTGAGGGGCATCGGCACGACCACGAGCCGCACCACGGGGCGCCGGGTCAGGTCGGCGAGGACGATGTCGGCGTCCGAAGCGGTCAGCCGCCCGCCGGCGACCAGGGCACCTCCGTAACCGAAGCCATAAGGCATGGATTCTTCGGTGATGCGTACCCCGGCGCATGTCTTCGCGGCCATTGGCAAAATTAGGGTGCGGCCGTCGGGGAGCTCATAGAGTCGGCTGGCGTCGAGGTAGCCGCGTGTGGTGCACAGCCAGTCGAGCCATTGTGGGGTCTGGGTTGGGCAGGCATACGGATCAGCCGCCAACGTACGTTGCCAGACGTCGCGCGGAGCCGGACTGACGATGCGGGTGGTTGCCAACGCCGGTAGGTATGCCGCCGATGCAGGGAGGTGCCTACTAGGCCTGAGATTCACGAGTGTCTTCCGTCCCTTTCTTTTCTAATGCGTCCCCGGATACTTACTATTGGGTCTGGGCAGCTGGTTTGAACGACGTTCCGGACCCGCCGACCAGCTATCACGGCGGTGTATGCTCCAAAAGCTGTTGTACGGCGTGAGCTTGGTCTCAAAGGACCAGCCCGACTTCTCCAGATAGCCTACGACGCTATCGTCGACGAAGTCCTCTACCAGTAGCAGCACCTCCTGCGCGGCGGCCAGTGTTGCCTTGGCGCCGTCGAGAACGGTGATCTCGGCGCCTTCAACGTCCAGCTTGAGGACAAAGACGTCCGGCACCGGCAGTGCGGCGGCCTCGACGTCGATGGTCGAGACAAGCACCTCCTCGGACTCTGTTCCCTGCTGGGGGGAAGGGTTCAGGGCACTACTGCCGGGTGCACGCGGGTCGAACCGAAGAAACGCCGAGGTGATCGAACCGTCACCCAGGGCCAGCTGCCGCGACGCGACCAGTGTTTCCAGTCCGTTGTCGCGCAGATTCCGTCGGAGAAACTCGCAGGACGATCGGGACGGCTCGAATGCGACGGCACGGATATCGCCGAGCCCCCGCAGGCTGTTGACGACCGAGACGGCGTAGGTTCCGACATCCGCACCAACGTCGAGGAATATCACGCTGCGTCCGGCCGAGAGGCGCTCGCGGAGCCGAGACAGCAGGTGATCGAGATCAGGCCGCTCGAAGGCGGGGGACACGCAGGCGGCGTCGATGGTCCCCGGGCGGATATTGAAGACCCCGAATACGGTGCTTACCCGGTCGAGCTGGAGCCACCGCAGCGCCAGCGGAGGTCGATTGGTCGCCCGGCACAGGGAATAGACGATCTCGTAGAGGAACAGCCGAAATCGGGGCCGATGAACGTCCCTCCAGAAGAACAGAGTCTTCGACAGTACATACGTGAGAACGAAGGCGCACCGTTGTGGGGTAGTGAAGCCGAAGACCTTACCGTTCTCCGGTTGTCGCGCAAGCGGGCTACTGGTCATGAGCCTGATCCTTCCGGTGGGGCTGAATGTCACGGTCGAGCGTGGTTGCGCTGGTAACAGGGCAGGATCGGTCCAGCTGAAGGCGGCGCGTGCTTCGCCTGATGCACAGCGGCGCGGTACACCCGCGCCTGCTGCCGGGCAAGAAGATCCCAGTCGTAGGTGGTCGCGAAGATCCGGCCCTGACATCCGGCGGCGAGCAGACGATCGCTGTCGGGATAGAGAGAGATGAGTTGGGCGGCGAACGCGGCGACGTCGAAGGCGTGGACTCGCCAGCCGCAACCGGGCGGGACGACTTCTCGCAAGCACGGGATATCGAAGGCCAAGACCGGAGTGGCGGCCGCCAGCGCCTCGACGGCGACGATGCCGAAGGTTTCGTGTCGCGAGGGCACAACTACCAATCGGCTGCCGCTGAGCAGCTGGTGCTTTTCCGGCCCGCGTACCCAACCGACGAAGCGGATGTGGTCGGAGACCCCTAGCCGGTCGGCGAGGGCGCGAATCCTTGACTCGTCTGGCCCGCGCCCGGCGATGACCAGTTGGCCGTCGAGTTCATGGCAGGCGCTGGCCCAGGCCTGCAGCAGCAGGTCCAGGCCTTTTCCTCCCATTTCGAGGCGCCCGAGGAACAGCACATCGCGTCCGAGCTGCGGTTGCTGCTGGAACAGCGCGACGTCCACACCGTTGCCGATGACGTCGACATGGGCGCGGGGGTTCATTGCGCGCAAGCGTTCGGCGGTGCCACCGGACACGGCGATCAGTCGCCGGTGGGTGCGCACGCCAGCGCGCTCGAGGAGGTGGAACGGCATCTTGTATTGGCGGGCCTTCTCACGCGCGTGGAGCCACTGCACCATCCCGATCGTGGGCCGGTTGGTCCACAACGGTGCGGCCATGCTGGAAAACGGGGCGAAGAAGTCCTCGATGACCAGGTCCGCTGCGCGGTCGGCGCGGACCGCCGCGGGCAGACCGAGCACGTAGCCCAGCAGGCGGGTCAGTCGAGTGCGGCCTTGGCCCAGCCCGACGTGCCGGTAGCGGACGCCGTCCTGAACACGGTCGACGCACCCTGGATAGCGAGTGGTAAGGACGGTGATGTGAAGATGGGCGGCGACGAGTCGCCGGTTGATCTCATGGGTGCGCTGGGACCCGCCGCCGGCGCCGGGCATGAGCGGATCCTCAAAGCCTAAATGCAGAACCCGTATGGGCCCCAGACGCGCGCCGGCCCCGACCGTACGGCGTAGCTTCGATGATCGCCCCGGGCCTGCGATAGCCGCGGCGACGACCCTGGCCATGGGACACAGCCAGATGAGCAACACCGCTGCCACGATTAGGAGACCGAAGGTCGGGATACGGACGCGCCCGGGGAAGGCGCGTGACAGCATCGGTGAAGCAATCGCAACGGATCGAATGGGGTGAACTGCCGTCACGGTGATCCACCATCTTCTTGATGGATTTGTTGTGAGTAGCTGTTGACGCTGACGCCGGAGGGATCACCGAATAGATCGTCCTCGAACGCCCACATCATGATTGTGAGCCCACATTGCTTGGCGTAACGGGGGGCATGCACCATTTGTTGGGCCAAGTTGTCGGAGCTGGGGTCACCACCGGTGCCGGGGGCATCGGGGGAACCAGGGTTCTCGCCGACGACACCGAGTCCGGCGTGGCGGGCGTTAGCGATGGTCCAGCGGAATGTCGACCACTGCGCGACCCCAGTGTTTGTGAGCAGGTTGCTGCCGGCGTCGCCGGGTGTACAGGTATCCTGCGGGGGGTTCTGTCGGCGCGCCTGGACCGCGGTGGCGTCGTCGAGGCCGGTGACGTCGACGACGACGCCCGAACTGGCCTGATGGCTTGGGGAACTCATCGCGGCGATGTCGGCCAGCTGCTCGGGGTAGAACAGGCCGCTCTCCAAGCTGCCGTCCCGGTCTCCGGTGCCGTCGAGGTGCGCCACGAGGGCGGAGTTCAAGTCTGCGGGCAGTGCTCCACGGCCGGCGAGCGGCAGGTGGAAGTCACCGCGGTAATCGTAGTGGCGAAACAGTTCGATCTGCCAGACGACGGCTTGTGCCGCGGACCGCGCATACCACGAAAACCATTCTTTGACCTGCGCGGGGCTGACCGATTGGTCGTGCCAGATTGTCGAGCCCGGCGTCCATCCGGGTAGTGGGCTAGGTGTGGCGCCGGCGGCTAATCCTTTGCCGGTTTGTGCGGCGGTGTCGAACGCCCAGAAGTTATTGCTACTGGCGTCACTGCCGTAAGGTCGCCCGGGGTAACCTAGCTCACCCGACTCGCTCGTCCCCACCCTGATCGCACCGAATGTACTGAGCGGTATGACGGTGTTGAGTTTCGCGATGTAATCTGCGGCGGCCTGCCGGGCGGCAGCGCTAAAGATGATGTTCGGAACGCGCGTTGGGCCTGTGCCGCCGTACTGGTTGCGATAAGCCCCAGCGGGTAGCTTGGACACCCACTGGGGGGCGTCCTGGAAACCAGGGCTGAGGACCACGGTGAGGCCCGCGTGCCGGCACCGGTCGATGGTGCCGTTCAGCTGGGAGATGTAGGCAGGGTCGTAGGTACCGGGAGCCGGTTCGAACTTGTCCCATTGCACGCTAACTTCGGCGAGCCGGACACCAGCGGTCCACAACGCGGAAGCCCGTTGCGTGTCGCATGTCGATCCGAGCACACCGAAGCGAAGAGCTTTCGGCGCACTTTCCGACTGAAACAGATTGGCAGCGATGACCAGAATAGCGAGCAGTACGACGGTGCGGAGCCACCATCGGCGAGATCGGATCCTCGGAACAGGTCTTGGGGAGGTGGCAACGCGACTATGTCCGCTGTTGTGCGCCACGGTCAGCCCCTACCGTCCGTCTCGGGCAGCGGGGAACCGACGTTGAGCTGTGCTGCCAGCTTCAGCGTGGGCTGATCGATGAACCACAGCACGGTGTTGCCGTTGGTGGGTCCCGCGTCGTGGAAGACCGGTGTGGCGTGGCGGGTGAGCCAGTCGAGCATCTGCCGTGATTCGTAGTCGTATCCCTGGCTGGCCGGCAGGCTCTGGGTCAAGATGTAGTGGGCGTCGTGCTCTTCGAGCGATCGCGCCGTCGGCCATGCCCCGAAGCGGGGATCGTTCTGGAATGCCCACTCGGCAGTGCTGTCGGTGACGCCGACGTGCGCGTTGGCGGGTAGGTTGGTCACCACCCAGGCGCGGAACTGCTGGAAGCCGTTATCACGGGTCAGCTCCACGCGGGTGCCTAGCGCAACGGTGAGGACGAGGAACGCAGAGCCGACCCAGACGACCGTCCAGGCCAGGGCGTGGCGCCGTTCGCAGACCTCGGCGGCGCAGATCGTGAGTGCGGTCACGCTGGCGATCATGATGCCGTAGCCGTACTGCTCCTCAAACGTGCCGAACAGCGCGATGTACACGCCGAACACACCCATGGCCACCGCAGTGAGGCCGATCAGGCGCCGCTCCGGGCGGCGACTCCGACACGCTAAAGCGCCGGCCACGGGACAGGCCAGCAACAAGACATAGCTTGTGCCGTACTCACCGACCTGGGCGAGGAGTCGGCTGGTCAAGCTGGGCCCGTTGGGCGCATTGAACCCAGTCGACTGCACGGCGCCAAGGATCCGCTGTAGGCCGCTGGTCTTCGCGTACCACCAGTCGCTGAGACGCCCCTTACTGGCCAGAACGATGAGGTAGGCCGCGTACGGAGTTACAACGCCGCCCAGCACAATGGCAGCTTCGCGCGGCCGCAGGGTATGTCTCCAGAACGTGGCGAGCACGACGGGGACCATCGCGTAGATCGCGAACACGTCCTTGGTGAGCCAACCGTATCCCAGAAACAGCCCGGCCACGAGGAGCGGCGCCCAGGCTGGCTTCCTCTGCTCGCGGCCCAGGTAGCTGACCAGGATGAGTAGCCCAGCCAGCACGGCCGCGCCGGCCATCGTCTCCAGGAACACTCGACTGTTGTTACGCAGTACGAACGGCTCGAAGACCAGGACGATGGCACTGAACCACGCGATGCGGGTCCCGGCGACTCGGCGAACCAGCAGGAACGCCAGCGCGACCGAGATCGCGCCGAGGGCCGCGCTGAGCCACCGGAGGTCATAGACCACGCTCATGCTGTCGCCGGAGATACCGAAGATCTTGATGACGGCGCCTTCGACTAGGAAGAAACCGGGAGGGTGCAGGAAGAACGGGCCATCGGGCAGAGTGGGGAACTCGCCGCGGCTGACGGAACGCCCCAGCTCCGCATAGAGCATCTCATCGACCCACAGCTCGAAACTGCGGGATAACCCGATCGACCGTACAGCGAAGGCCATCGAGCCGATGATGATCGCCGACAGGAGCGCCACCCTGGTCACGCCGCTCGGCGAGCTCACTCGGCGGGCGAGGGCTCGAGGCGCCACCGCGATCGGTGCAGTCGGCGCATCAGCAAAGGTCTTTTCGGGCGCGAGCGGACGAATGGGCATAATTCATTCACCGGGGAAGCGAGAGTCGATGACATCGACCGGAGCGCGCCTGACCGCAGTGCGATGATGCCCCCAACCAGCGGATCGGGATCGGATCGAGTCGGAGGTCACATCACCACCTCTTGTTGCTGGTCGCCGCAGCGCGGGGAGCTGACCGCGGCGGCGTAGACGGCCCGTTGCTGCCGCGCCACGGTGTCCCAGTCGAAGCGGGTGGCGAACGCACGCGCGCGGGGAGCTGCGTCGGCGACCCAGCGGTGGTCGTGGTATCGCGCGGTGAGAGCGGCGCTGTAGGCGGCAACGTCAAACGGCGCCACCCGCTGGCCACATCCGTTCGGGATGATCTCGCTCAGGCACGGGATGTCGAATGCCACCACCGGGGTACCGGTGGCCAGCGCTTCAAGCGCGACGATGCCGAAAGTCTCGAACCGCGAGGGCACCGCGACGATTCGGGCGGAGGCGAGCAACTCGTACTTGGCGCGGCCGCTGACCCACCCGACGAACTGCACCCGGTGCGCAATGCCCAGGTCCGTCGCCAGCCGGCGTAGCCGGTGCTCGTCCGGGCCCTGCCCGGCGATGATCAGTTGGCCCGGTGTGTTGTGGCAGGCTAGCGCCCACGCCTCCAGGAGCAGGTCGAGGCCCTTCTGGGCGGTCTCCAGACGGCCGATAGACACGATGTTCTCACCCAGGCATGGAGCCAGCTGAAACGCCTCGGCAGCCACCCCGTTGCCAATGACGTCCACGGTAAGGTGGGGGTTCATCGCGCGCAACCGTTCAGCGACACCGTCGGACACTGCAATGAGGCGGTGGTGACGGCGGACCCCGAAACGTTCGATGAGTTGGAAAGGGAGCTTGTACTGGCGCGCCTTGTCCCCGGCATTGAGCCACTGGACGACCCCAATGGTCGGCCGTCCGGTCCACATCGGGGCTCCCAGCGTCGAGATGGGGGCGAAGAAATCCTCGACCACCAGGTCCGGAGCCTGACGGCGCACCGCCAGCGGCAGGCACGCGACGTAGCCCAGCAGCCGGGTCAGGCGGGTGCGTCCGGAGCCGATTCCGAGATGCACGTATCGCACTCCGTCCTGGGTGCGGTCAGCCCAGCCCGGAAACCGATGAACAAACACAGTGACGCTGTCCCGGTGAGAGAGCCGCCGGTTGATCTCGTGGGTACGCAGCGACCCACCGCCGGCGCCGGGCATGGCGGGATCCTCGAAGCCGAGATGCAGGATCCGCATTCGGCGCGGATAAGGCGTGGGGATGTGCTGCAGCCTGCCGCTGGCGCTGTGACGGCCGGTCCGGCGCTCGCGCATACCGCGCAGCATCACCGCACCCGCGGCCACGACGGCGATCAGCCACAGCGTCGGATGGGGGCGGGCAAGCTGCAGCGCTGCGAGCAACACAGCGGCCTTAGCCAACCCGGTGACAGCCCGCCAGGCGGTGCCCGAGGGCAGCAGCGGCGCTGCGATCACGGCCAGCGCCGCCGTCGCAGTAAGTGCGCCGAGGGCGCACCCGACGGTCAAGCCGTGGATGCCGTCGATCCGCCACCCGAGGACCAGCCCCGCCGGTAGCACGAGCGAGGCCACCAGTAGCCCGAGTTGGCTGCGCCGGTAAGCGCGCAGCGCCAACATCACGGTGGCCAGCACGGTGAGAGTGGCATATCCCAGGCCGGCCGCAGCCAGCCAGGGCAACATGACCAGCGAGCCCGCGTAGCGCTGCGGTAACACCAGCAGCGCGAGTCCGGTGGGCACCGTAGTCAGCACGGCGGCAGTCGGGAACGCCAACCACGCGAAGGAGCGCAACGCCTCCCCCAAGATGTCCTCGACTCGGGCATTGCTGGAGCGCAGCAGCGGGAAGGCGACCAATACCGTGCCGGCGGCCACGTAGACGGGACCCTTGGCCAGGGTGGCCAATGCCTGGTAGCCGGCGGCGTCCGGGGCGCCGTCGCCGACCAGCGCGACGAACACAATGTCGGCGCCGATCAGTGTGGAGATCACCAATTGGGTGAGAGCGATGTCGCCGGTCTCTGCCCAGCGCAGTTTCTCGGCTATGGCACGAGGACGCCACGCCAGATCCCGATAGAGCGCGCCGAGCCCAGCAAGCAGGACAACCATCGCGCCGGCGACGAACCCGGTTAGAGCGCCGGTCGCGCCCCAGCCCAGGAGTACCGCGGCGACGCTGAATGCCAGACGTATCCCGACCTCGGCCGTCGTGGTCATCGCGTAGCGCACAAAACGCAACTCGCCCTGCATCCATCCCCAGACAGGGGAGATCGCGAACAGCGCCAGTGCCGAGGTGGCGACCGCGCCCACGATCGGCGGCGGCGCGAACACCGCTGCGACGGCCCCGGTCGCCGTGGCGGCGACAACACCCGCTGCCGCTGAGACCGACCACGCGAACGCCATCCCGCAGCGCCGACCCTCTGATCCGCGGGGATGGTTGCGGACGGCGTGCACCAAGGGCAGCGGCACCAGTGCGGCGGCGACGATTCCGACAATACCCAGCAGCATCTGCCCAGCGGCGTAGTCGCTGTATTCCAGGGGACTGAGTACGTGCGCCATGAACAGCGTGCACACATAGCTGAGCAGGCCAACCACGCCCGCAGAGAACGACACCAGCGCACTGCGGGGAGCAACCCGGCTCCCGTCCGCCGGCTGCGGCGCGGCGTGGGTGGCGATCATCGCGGACCGCGCGGCCCCAACGATCATATGCTTCACGCCGAGCCGAACCCGTCGCCGCGAACAGGAATAGAGGCTGCGGCGAAGCCAGCGAGTAAATCGCGGCAGCCGATCAAACGCAGCAGGCCCGTTTTCCTGTTGATCACCAAGTCGCGGATGCCGGACACGTAGTTTTGCGGGGGTAACCGCTCCGGCCCGTCACCGACGATACTCGCCCCTGTAACGTGCCGCGACGCAATCACTGCGGTTGTGTCCTGCGGCAAGTGGCCCATCGCCGCGGTCAGCGTCTCCACCGGGGTGGCAAGGTCGGCGCCAAAGAAGCCCACAAACCGTGACGTGCCGCTTAACAGCTCTCGACGCACCGGACCGCATCCCCGTCAAGCAACATCTAACCCCTAACCGCAGCACGTACATCCCCTTCCCGCCGCTCCAGGTGGGGTCGAATGCGAGTTGCACGCTGGCCACCACACCCCAATCCGCCAACCAGCGGGCTGGTCACAGGCTTATCTGGATACACGGATTTCACTGGGAGGACGCTGCGCCCTGAAGGTGAACAGTAGAAGTCCAGCAGTCGATCAAGGGATTGCGGCAAACCTCACAAGGGATAGCTAAGTGGTTGAGGATTACGCGAAACGCAGTTTGAAGAAGTGAAGTGCCCGGACGACCATTTTCACCGCCTGTGGAAGCGCCAGTTCCCTCGGCCTGTCTCGGCCGCAATCCCAGAACAGCGCTGCCCGAAGTGGTCGACGAGCTTGTCGAATCGCTCGGACGTAAGTAGCTGCAGTTAATAACTAATCAGACTCAGGCTGCCAGCCATCCGCAAGATCCTAGAAGGTGCCCAGCATCACGATCGTAACACCCAGTTCTGGTACATTACGTGACAGCTCGGCTGAGCAGTTCCTGGCCAGCAGTGACCCGGTCATCAGCATCAACATCCCGCCGACCAGCAGCGTGCCCGAGGTGGACTCCGCTATCCGGTTGACCATGCGCAAGAACCGCAACCCGAGATGGGTGAGCGCGGGTCAGCGCAGCAGTGGGCCGCGCTCGAGCAGTGTCCGGAACTCGGGTCCTGGAACCGCGCGGGAGAACAACCAGCCCTGGTAAGCGTCCACCCCGAGCCCTTGCAGCACCTGGAACTGGGCTGCGTTCTCGACACCCTCAGCGACACAGACGCGATCCATCGCGCGCGCCATGTCGACCACAGCGCGGGTCACCGCGAAATCCGATGGGTCGACGCCCACTCCGCAGACGAATCGGCGGTCCAGCTTGACGATCTGCGCGGGCAGCTCCTTGAGCCGGGCCAGCGAGGAATAACCGGTGCCAAAGTCGTCCACCGCGAAGCGCACTCCCCGCCCGACCAGCTCGGCCATCGCCCGTCGGGTCGCGCTGGGCAGGTCGATCAGCGTGGTTTCCACCAGCTCCAGCACCAGACGGTCCCAGGGCAGCCCGCTTTCGGCCACTGCGGTAGCGACAGTGGCCACGAAGTCACCATCGCCGGGATCAGCGAGGTTGACCGCGACGGCGACTGGGTGCCCATCCCAGGCTACCCACCCGCGCGCCTCACGCAGCGCGGTGTGCAGCACCCACCGATCCAACTCGCGCATCAGGCCACCCTGCTCGGCTACCGGCAGGAATACATCCGGGCTGAGCATCCCGCGCTCCGGGTGCGGCCAGCGGATCAGCGCCTCCGCGGAGAGGATCGCTCCGTCAGCACTGACCACCGGCTGGTAGTGCAACTGGAGTTCGTCGCGCACGAGCGCCTCACGAAGCTGGCACTCCAGCTCTACCTGCCGATCGGCTGACGCGATCAGCGCCGCATTGGCCATCACAAAATGTCCGGTGCCAGTCCGCTTGGCCTCGAACACGGCTGCGTCGGCGAAACGCAGCAGATCCTGTGCGCCGCCGGTCGAGGCGTCCGGCACCGCCACTCCGATGGCTGCTGACATCCGGATCACCTGGCCGCGCAGCGGGACGGCGGTGCACAGCAACCCCGAGACCGTGGCGACGAGCGAACCGATGCCGCCCTGTGCGACGATATCGGAGCAAATCACCACGAAGACGTCGCCGGACAGGCGGCCAGCGGTGCAGCCCTCGGGCAACCCGTCCTGCAGTCCCCGCGCCAGCGCGATCAGCAGCTCATCGCCGGCATCATGGCCGAGCGCATCGTTGACCCGCTTGAAGTTGTCGATATCGCAGAACAGCACCGCGATGTTGCGGTCGTCCGACACGAGCAGCTCGGTCAGGGTGTCCTTGATCGCGGCCCGATTGGGCAAACCCGTGAGCTCGTCGTGCGTCGCCCGGTAGGTGAGTGCCTCAGCCACTCGGCGCCGCTCGGTGATGTCGGTGAAGATCACCAGCAGGAAACGCTGGCCGTCGTCCTGCACCGACGCCGAGACGTGCAGCTCGCAATACACCGGGGCACCGTCGGCCCGCAGCAGCATCCGCTGCGGCACCGTATAGCTCTCGGATCCGGCTGCGTGATGAGTGTACAGCTGCGCGGCCCGCTCATCGGGGTGGATAAGCGCCTCGGAGCTCATCCCCCGAAGCGTCTCCAGATCGTAGCCCAGCAGCTTGCACAGCGCTTCGTTAGCGTCGATGAGCCGATCGTTGTCGTCGAAGATCCCGATGCCCACCGGGGTGATCGCCACCAGGTCAGCGAAGCGCTGGCTGGAGCGCATCATCCGGGTTTCGGCGGCCCGCTGCTCCGTGACGTCCTGCACGGTACCGACCAAGCGGAGACGCCCGGACCCGGCGGCGATGGCCGCGCCATGACAGCGGACGGTGCGCTCTACCCCGTCGCCTCGCAGCACCCGGTGTTCACAGTCCACCGGCACCTGGTCGACGACCAGCTGACGCCACAGCTCGTCCACCCACTCCCGGTCATCGGGATGCACCAGGGAAAGGAAGGTCTGGTACGTGGTCTGCCGGGCGGCCACTCCGTAGAGGTCTTGCATCACGTCCGACCAGAGCAGCTGGTCGCAGTCCGGATCCCACTCCCAGATACCGATCCGGGCCACCCGCTGCGCCTGCACCAGCCGATGCTGTTCCGCACGCAGCGCCCGTTCCACTGCTCGCGTCTGGGTGACATCCTGCATGGTGCCTACCAGACGCAGCACCTCCCCGCTGTGTGAACGCTCGGCCCGCAGGCGGCACATATAGAAGGACTCACCGTGCTCGGGCAGACCGCGGAACTCCACCTCCAGCGTGCTCGAATTCCGGTCAGAGACCATCTCGTGCACCCGTCGGAACAGATCGGGCAGATCCTCTGGGTGGATGTGGCAAAATGGGTCGGCCGCGTCGACGCAGCACCCGGCGAATAGCTCTCCCAGGGCGGGACTGTAGCTAATCTTGTTCGTGGGCCACTCCCAGGTGAAGCTGCCGACTCGAGCGATCCGCTGCGCCTGGAGCAGTCGCGCGTGTTCCTGGGCAAACTCGCCGGTACTCACCGTGTCGTCAGCCGAGCGTAGGTCGGAGATGTCGACCAGGAACACCACGAGCAGGTCCGTACCCGGCAAGATCCAGCGCGTCACCCGCACCGGTACCGTGCGCCCGACCGTGCGCCCGTCCGGTCCGATCAGCTCGGCGTCGGTGCCGTTGTTGAGGCCCGCGAGCAGGTGGTGCAGCGGAAGGCCGGTTAGCGAATCGGGGAGCCACCGGCCGGCTAGCTGGACCGCGGCCTGATTGGCCTGGACAACAACACCGCCTTCACAAACCAGCGCGGGCGACTCCGGCAAGGGGAGCTGGGGCAACGGGTCCGACGGCACCGGTATCGACATCGGCCGGCTTGGCCGGAAGGCCGCGAATGGGCGGTCAGGAGCGGCCCACGCCACCTCTCGGGGGTCCAGTGATAAGGGCACGAACTCAACCCGCTCAGCGCGCTCGGCCACGGCACCACCCTCCCGCCGCGCCAACCGCCACCGGCACTTTGACATCTGGCAACGACGTGTCACAACCCTGTCGAGTGCCTCAACGCGCGAACTGACGGTTAGTTATGCGTCTTGTGCAACCGCGCGTGACAGGTGATGCCCAACTTTCGCGGCGGTGGATCTAGAGTGTCACCAGATCAGGTGGCTGGAGTCGCTTTGCGCCGTCGGCCTGCTGGCTAGAGTTGGGCGCCGTGCGGTTCCGTGAGCTGGCGGTGCCGGGAGTGGTCGAGTTCACTCCCACGGTCTTCCCCGACGCGCGCGGTCGGTTCGTCGCGCCGTTTCAGGAATCCGCGTTCGTCGAGGCCACCGGCCACCGGCTGCACCTGGCGCAGTCCAACCACAGCATCTCCCGCCGCGGCGTGGTCCGCGGGGTGCACTTCTCCGACGTGCCGCCCGGTCAGGCCAAGTACGTGCACTGCTCCCGGGGTGCACTGCTGGACGTCGCGATCGACGTCCGGGTGGACTCCCCCACGTTCGGCCGCTGGGACTCGGTACTGTTGGACACTGAGACCTACCGCGCGGTGTACCTCCCCGAGGGCATCGGACATGCATTCATCGCGCTGGCCGAGGACACCGTCATGGCCTATCTGTGTTCCACCGGATACGACCCCGCAGCAGAACACACGGTGTGCCCGCTGGACCCGACGCTGCGGCTACCCCTGCCCGCCGGCCTCGAAGTCGTACTGTCAGACAAAGACCGAACAGCCCCCACCCTCGCCGAAGCCGCCCAAACCAACATCCTCCCCACGTGGAAGGACTGCCAAGCTCGTTACTCCCAACTCCGCGCCGCTCTTCCGCATTCAGCGGGCTGAGCGGGCATTCGGGGGCCCGTTACCCGCTGGGTCCGCTGAATGCGGGACTAACCGGTGGGGGGTGGGGTAGAGCCGGACCAGGACGACCGCGATGGGGTGGGCGGTGCCCAGCTGACGAGAGTCGGTGGATCCGGCGGGGTTATCGCCTAGGGCCCACCAGCCGTCTCCGTGCCGGCCTACCACCCGCTTGACAGACAATTGACCGGGCCGCTGCGCCCACCGGGCAAGCACCACCGCCCCGGGGCGTGGCCGAGCTCGCAGGCTGACCAGCAGCACGTCACCATCAGACAGGGTCGGGGACATCGAGGGGCCGCGCACCACCGCGAGCCGCCAAGGCCACCCGAAGAGGTTGTGCCCCGCGCCCACGAACCATCACCGTCCGAGATGCTCGGCACTCCACGGGCGAGTATGGTCGCGTGACGTCGGAGCACCACATGTCAGGGAGGAACGATGCGGCTGCTGTCCCGCATTCTGCACCGCCCCCGCCTGGAGGTTACCGCACACTGCGACCTCCCGTGCGGCGTCTATGACCCAGCACAGGCCCGGATCGAGGCCGAGTCAGTCAAGGCAATTCAGGAAAAATATCAGTCCAACGATGACCCGATGTTCCGCGCGCGCGCAATCGAGATCAAGGAGCAACGCAGCGACCTGGTCAAGCACCACCTCTGGGTGCTGTGGACCGACTACTTCAAGCCGCCGCACTTCGAGAAGTACCCGCAGCTCCACGAACTGTTCAACAAGGCCACCAAGGCTGCGGGTGCCTCGGGCACCAAGGGCTCGACTGACCCTAAGACCGGGCAGGAATTGCTGGACCACATCTCGGAGATTGACAAGATTTTCTGGGAGACCAAGCAGGCCTCCTGATCGCAGCCCCGAGAACGCTGCTGACCAGCGGCGATGCTCGCCGCTGGTCAGCATAGCAGCGTGGCTCGTGGTTGAGCGTCGTTTCGTTCACTGAGAATGATCGGACACCCGCACCTGCCAACTCCGACAGCCCCAGCCGCGGGGCCGTCCCGGCGCCCGCGCCCGACGGTCACCGCGTGCGCTGCCGTGCTGGTCCTGTTGCTGGCTGTGGTGCTCTCCGGCTGCTCTCAACCCCCCACCTCCCAGTCCCCCAACGCGAATTCGGTAGCCGCCGACGAGCCGGCTGCCCTTAAGCGCTTCTACACCCAGAAACTGACCTGGTCGAGCTGCGAGGCGATCTTCGAATGCGCCTCGTTGACGGTACCGCTGGACTACACCAGCCCAGCCCGGAACACCATCCAGCTCGCGGTCATCCGCAAGCAGGCCACCGACCCCGCGCACCGAATCGGCTCGCTGATCACCAATCCTGGCGGTCCGGGCGGATCGGGTGTGGAATTTCTCAAGGAAAACTATACCGCCCAACCCGGTCATCCTTCACATTTCGGCCCACAGCTGCGAGCCGACTTCGACATTGTCGGCTTCGATCCGCGTGGGGTGGGCCAGAGCGCACCGATCACATGCCTCACTGACACCCAATTCGATCACTACGTTGCCCTCGACCCAGCCCCGGCTACCCCACCCGAGGTGGCGGCGGTGGTGTCCGGGGACAAGGCCTTCGATGCGGGCTGCCAAACCCACTCAGCCATCCTGCTGCCGCATGTGGGCACCCTGAACGCAGCCCGCGATATGGACATCCTCCGCGCCGTGCTCGGTGACCGGAAAATGTACTACCTCGGCGCCTCCTACGGCACGTACCTGGGCGCGGTCTACGCCGAGCTGTTCGGAACCCACCTCGCCCGCGCGGTGCTGGATGGCCCGCTACCCCCGAACCTCACTGCCAGGCAGCTGGGCATTGGACAGGCCGGCGGCTTCCAAGACGAGCTGACCCGGTTCATCGCCGACTGTGCAACCCATCCCGACTGCCCGCTGGGTACGGATGCGACCACCGCGGGACAGAAATTGGCGGATTTCTTCGCCTCGACGCATGCCCACCCGCTGCCCACGGGCACCGGCCGGATGGTCGATGAGGCGCTGGCCGAGACCGGCGTGCTGGTCACCATGTATGGCAGCCCCAAGACCTGGCCGTTCTTGCGGCAGGCACTGGCCTTGGCGATAGCCGGTGACGGGCGCGGGCTGCTGACGTTGGCCGATCTGTACTATCATCGTGACCCTCAGACGGGGCATTACTCCAACGATGCCGCCGCCAACATCGCGATCAACTGCCTGGACCGCCCCGACGTACGCTCGGTGGATGATGTCTACGCCGAGCTACCTGACTTCACGCAGGCCTCCCCTCTGATCGGGGCCTACCTTGCCTGGGGTGACCTACCGTGCGCGTACTGGCCGGTGCCGGCGCAGAGCAGGCCACACCCGATCCATTACGCGGGTTCCCCGCCGATCCTCGTGGTGGGCACGATCCACGATCCGGCCACGCCGTATTCTTCGGCTCAGGCTATGGCCGATCAGTTGGGTTCTGCGGTGTTGCTGACCTACAACGGTGACGGGCATACCGCCTATGGTCGGGGCAGTAGGTGCATCGACACCGCCGTGGATGCTTACCTGACCCGGAACACGGTGCCGGCTACGGGCACAGTCTGCCAAGCCGATTCGGTCCCGCCCACCCCGACGCCAACGCCCTGAACGGTATCCGACAGTCCCTTGAAGCGGCCCCTCGAAGCGGCCCCTCGAAGCGGCGCTGACCAGCCGACACCACTGCTGACCAGCCAACGCCGCTAGCTGGTCGGCATCGCTGATAGTGGTCGGCGAACAAATTGACGTAGACCAAGTGAGTGGATTATCCCCCTAAAGGGAGGAGATCTCTCACCATCAGCACAAGGCGTCAAGGCAACCGCGAGAGAGGATAACCGGTGCGGGTGTCGACACCAGAGCCGGCAGAGCGCACGATCGGCTACACCGTGGACGCAGTCGAGCACTTCATTGCCTTGCTGGCTAGGCGTGGGCCGGGGCCGGAGCTCGATGTAGGCGCGCTCGCGATCGCCGCCGGCGCGGATCCCGAACTCGACGCCGATACCTGGCTGCGCGAACTGGATCGGCTGGCCGAGCGGGTCGACTCGCTCGAGACGCTCATCCGCCGGCTGTTCGTCGACGAGGGGTTCGCCGGCAACACGACGAATTACTACGACCCGCGCAACTCCCTGCTGGATCGGGTGCTCGACCGCAGGCTCGGCATTCCGATCACATTGTCAGTCGTCTGCCTCGAGGTGGGGCGCCGCGCCGGGGTAGCACTGGAGGGCGTCAGCATGCCCGGTCATTTCCTCGTCCGGCCGCTGGCTACCGATCACTACCTCGATGCGTTCAACGGCGGCGCGCTGCTTGACCTTGCCGGTTGCGAGGTACTGTTTCGCACCGCTAACCAGGTAGGTCCGGACGTTCCGTTCGAGCGACACTTTCTGACGACCGCCCCCAGGAGGGCGATTTTCGCTCGCATCCTGCAGAACCTGCGGACCGTCTACCGGGACCTCGGACGCCCCGCCGACCTGGAATGGGTATTGCGGATGCGCCTGGCGCTGCCCGGGGCGGGGGCCCAAGAGCTCATCGAGCTGGCTCATACGCTCGGCCGGCAAGGCCGCTTCCTCGACGGCGCCAAGTTTCTCGAGTCACAAATCTCCCAGTGGCCGCAGCACGCAGAACTCCTCGAATACGCCGCACGCAGCCTACGAGCACAGCTCAACTGAACTCGCGACACCGCAGCACCGTGCACCGGCGGGATGTGGGCGAAGGCGCTCAGCGCGCTTGGCGGTGGGTGCGGGTAGCCCACCGCAGCGCGGGCGGGACAAACAGCAGCACCAGCACGGCCAGGCAGAACACCGCAGCTGGCACCCCGTAGGCCAACTGGGAGGAGGGGCCCGCAGCGTCCCAGCAGACGCCGAGTAACAGGAGCTGAGCGACGATAGCCGGAGTGCGGGCACCGCGGCGCCCCCGTACCAGATTCGCGCCTACGACGAGCAAGATGCAGCCGAAGCCGGCCAGGCAGGCCGCAGTGGCCCCGACCGGCACCGGACCGGCGGATCCGCGCACCGCTACGACGAGCAGCCCGGCCGCGATCGTGACACCAGCCAAGCCCTGCAGCCCCACCAGCACGCCCGCGGCCCGGACCGGACGTGGTGTGTCGGACTCGGCGGTGTTCATGCCACCTCTGCAAGAACAAGTACGACTGCAGGAACAAGTACGACGGCGGTCATCACCGCAGATTAGCCGCCGACCTCCAGTCTTACTTCCACGACGGGTGGCCCAGGCACCCAGGCGGAAAAACTGGGCCGAAACGTTCGGGCCGGCAGTCTCGTTAGACCCTGCAGGGCTAGCTGCTGAGAGGCCCGACGGCTGAGGGGGTCGGTGGGTTTTTTGGTCGATGCACCGTGGTGATCCTCATTGCGGTGATCGAGCGGAGCGGACAGTCGTGATCAAGAGATCGTGACGCACAGCTACGTCCGAATGATGCTTGGCGAATCGGTTTCACACGCGGTTGGCGGTTCGGGCGGCGGGGTATCCGCCGGGTGAATTGACCCGCTGCGCCCGTAGATACCCCTTGACATCGCGGGTGATTGTGAAATCATTCACAAGCCCAAATGACAGGACGACGACGGCGTTGGGACACAGGAGTTCACCAGCGCGATCGACGAGGAGCAAGCACCATGGACTGGCGCCACCGCGCGGCCTGCCGAGACGAGGACCCCGAGCTGTTCTTCCCCGTGGGAACCAGCGGCCCCGCTCTACTGCAGATCACCGAGGCGAAGGCCGTCTGCCGGCGCTGCCCGGTCAATGCTGAGTGCCTCAACTGGGCACTCGCCTCCGGACAGGATGCTGGTGTGTGGGGCGGTATGAGCGAGGATGAGCGGCGCGCCCTGAAGCGGCGCAACGCTCGTAGCGGGGCCCGTAACGGCGTCTGATCCGTGCACGTAGTACGACCGACGAGAGGTCCGGCACAGGGTATGTGCCGGACCTCTCGTCATAAGGTCGGCCGGGCAGCCACCTCACTGTCCAACGGCACCGCGCTCTCACCGGGGTGCCGTCAGCGGTAATCTCAGCACCGCCATGGTGCCCCGGGGCAGCTTTCGTTGCAGTTCCAGGGATCCTCGCAACTCGGAACCAACCAGAGTTCGGACGATCTGTAGACCCAGCCGCTCGGCTTGGGCCAGCGAGAAATCGGGCGGGAGCCCGCGACCGTCATCGGAGACGATCACCTCCAGAGATCCCGCGGACCGCTCGGCACGAAGTACCACCTCACCCCCCTGGCCCGGTTCAAAGGCGTGCTCCAGGGCGTTCTGCACCAGCTCAGTGAGCACCATGACCAGCGGCATAGCAAGTTCGGCGACCAAGGTCCCCAACGCGCCTTCCCGTCGCACGACGATCCGGCTCTCCTCCCCCGACACCTCGGCGACCATGGAGAGCACCCTGTCCACGACGTCATCGATATCCACCCGCTCGTCGAGAGAAATCGACAGTGTCTCGTGCACCATCGCGATGGAAGCCACCCGACGTACCGACTCCTGCAGTGCTTGGCGGGCCTCGACATTCGTCGTGCGGCGAGATTGCAACCGCAGCAGCGCGGCCACTGTCTGCAGGTTGTTCTTCACCCGGTGGTGGATTTCTCTGATGGTGGCGTCCTTACTCAGCAGCGCACGATCGCGGCTGCGCACCTCGGTCACGTCGCGGACCAGCACCAGCGCTCCGGCCGACGCTCCCCGCGGACGCAGTGACAGCGCGCGGAACAGCATCGTGGCGCCAGCGGCGTCAGCCTCGATCCGCGTGCTCGGGCTGCCCTGGATCGCGGCACGGATCCGCTGCGCGACCTCCGCAGCGTCGAACGGGTCGGAGATCAACCTGCGAGTCACCGGGGCAAGCTGCTCCCCCCGGAGATCCGCGGCGTGCCCCATCCGGTGGTAGGCCGACAGCGCGTTGGGACTCGCGTAGATCACAATTCCGCCTGCGTCGAGCCGGAGCAAGCCGTCGCCCGCTCGCGGGCCACCATGCCGGTCCGGAGTGGTGCCGGCGTCCGGAAAGGTGCCATCGGCCAGCATCTGACACAGGTCTGTGGCGATTCCCAGGTACGCGATCTCCAGCGGGCTGGGCACCCGGGGCACCGCCAGGTTGGCCTCCCGTCCCAGGACGGCAATCTGCCGCTCGCCCAGCCGCACTGGCACCATCTCGCGACGCACCGGAACACCGAGCAACCAGCGTGGCTGCTCATCACGCAGGATGCAGCCTTGCAGCAACGCTTGGCGCAGTTGGGGGTACTCCGTCTCGGCAGCATGGGTCCCGACCACATCCTCGGGATGGACGGTGGGACCGGTGGTAGGCCGGACGTGGGCCACGCAGAGGAAGTCTGCGGCCGCCTCGGCAGCGTCCAGTGGTGCCCACATCAGCAGATCGGCAAAGGCTAGATCAGCGAGTAACTGCCATTCGGCGACGATCCGCTGCAGGTGACCGACTGCCGCGCCGGACAACTGGGTGTGCTGGGCGAGCAGCTCGCTCAGCGTCGACATTTCGGCTCACCACCTCACCGCCTGTCCTCGCTCGGGACGACATCACTCAACCACGGCGATCAGGTCGCCCTGCTGCACAACGTCACCCTCCGAGACTGCCAATTTCGCGACAGTTCCTTCGACCTCCGACAGGACGGGGATCTCCATCTTCATCGACTCAAGGATCACCAACGTGTCACCATCAGACACCACGTCACCCTCGGCGACCACGATCTTCCACACGTTGGCCACCATCTCGGCCCGGATCTCCTCAGTCATGGATCGCCCTCCTCGACGCTCGGTCCTGTTATCCAACCACGGTGCGCAGTGGCCGCGTTGCGGCCGGCGATCGGCACAGTCCTGGCGCCCCGTGACACACTCGCCCATGACCGTCATGACATGAGTCGCTCAAGATCATCGACACAGAGAGGAAAGATGTCGTGTCCAAGCGCGGCCGCAAGAAGCGTGACCGGAAAAAGAACGCCGCCAACCACGGTAAGCGGCCGAACACCTGAGCCCCGCGGCGGGCCCGCCGGAGCGTCGGCGGGCCCGCCGGTGAACTCAACTCTCGGTTGAGAGCCAGGCGTGGCTTTCGATGCTGGTCGATACCTCCACGATGGTGCCGTCGTCCCCCTGCCGGACAGCCGCCTCCGCGCTGAGGACGGCTTGGCGCATCATGATCTCGTGGATCGACTGCCGCAACCTTTGCTTGAGCGCATCGGGCGCGTGGTCACCGCCGCACTTACGAGCCAGCAACGCCTTGAGATGCTCCTCGAGACCGTATTCCTCCAAGCACGGGCCGCAGTCGTCCAGATGGTGCCGCAGGAACTCACGCCGCTCGTGGTCGCACTCGTTGTCCAGGAAAAGCCATAGCTCAGCAAGTACCTCGCGGCAGTCGGTGACGTGAGAATCTTCCCCACTCATGACGCGACCTCCGCATCACGCAGGAAGCCTCGCTCGCGGGCCACCCCGGTGAGCATGTCGCGCAGCTGTTTGCGTCCCCGGTGTAGCCGCGACATCACAGTCCCGATCGGGGTACCCATGATCTCGGCGATTTCCTTGTACGCAAAACCCTCGACGTCGGCCAGGTAGACGGCCATCCGGAAATCCTCCGCCAGCTGGCTCAGGGCATCCTTGACGTCGGAGTCAGGCAGCCGGTCCAGCGCGTCCATCTCCGCCGACCGCAAACCCGACGAGGTGTGTTGCGCGGCCTGGGCGAGCTGCCAGTCGGTGATCTCCTCAGAGGGTTGCGCCACCGGCTGGCGCTGCCGCCTGCGGTACCCGTTGATGTAGGTGTTGGTGAGGATGCGGTACAGCCATGCCCTCAAGTTGGTCCCCACGCGGAAGGACTCGAAAGCGCCATAGGCCTTGAGGTAGGTCTCCTGCACGAGGTCCTCGGCGTCGGCCGGGTTACGGGTCATCCGAAGTGCCGCCGCGTAGAGCTGGTCAAGAAAAGGCATGGCGTCACGCTCGAAGCGCGCGGTGCGCTGCTCCGGCGTCTCCTGGATGCCTTGGCCTTCGGCGCCCCGGTCGACGTCCCGATCCTCGACGCCCTGATTTTCGACGCCCTGATTTTCGACGCCTTGGTCGACACTGTCGGACGGCGGCAGCTCCTCGGCCGCCGCAGGGCCGCCTGACACTATTGTCCTTTCAAGGCTCGATTCGGGCTGACCGGCCTGGGCACTGTCGGCGGACATCTCTCCGACCACCCCCATGCCCAGGTATGCATTGGTGGTTGAGGGTACGCGCCAACCGGGCGCTCGGCCCAACGAAACGGGTCTGGGCCACGTAGGTATGGGCCGTGTGGGTCTGGGCGGCCGCGTCACCCGGTCGCGGGTCCGGTGGCGGGATTGTTGGACTCTCGGTACCACGGCCCGAGCAACGTCTCGCACGGCGCCCGCATTCCGTGACGCTGCGTCCCTCGAAGCCACTCCGCCACCGCGCGTCCCACCGCCGCGGGGTCTGCCTTGAGCGAGTGGTCACCGGGCAGCAGCACGACCTCGCGTCCGGCGGCGGATTCGGGGCGGCCGAACGGATCCCGCTCGCCCTGCACGACAAGCATCGGCACGTCCACCCCGTCCAGCTCGTACATCCGGCTGCGATCCGGCCGCCCCGGTGGGTGCACGGGAAAGGCCAGACACAGCACCGCCACGGCACCCCCCGCCACGGCGGTGCGGCAGGCCACCCTAGCCCCCGAGGAACGTCCCCCGAAGATCAGCGGCAGGTCAGCGAACACACCGACCGCTAGATACCTGGCGACGGCCAGCCATGCCTCGTCCAGCCGCCTGGCCGAGGCCGGGGCACGCCGGCCCGCGACCCGATAAGGCTGTGTGATCAGCGCCACGTGCACTCCGCTCGCCGTCGCCGCCGTCGTGGTGGCCACCAAGTCCGGCGCACTGATGGAGCCACCGGCACCGTGCCCGAGCAGCAGCGCCGCACCCGATCTGCACGGCAACTCCGCGCCGGCCTGCGGGGAGCAGTGCAGCTCGGCCTTGGCCGGACCGTGCGGCGTCGGGATGGTCAGTTCGATCACCGCACCTCATCCCCAGCCCGATCGACGGTCCCACCGTCCCCAGCCCGATCAACGGTCCCACCGTCGGAGTTCAGCAGCGCGGGCTGCTCCGGCTCAACCCGTTCGACCAGCTCCGGGCCATCGCGCCGAACGTTGTTCACCGCGGTGGATACCGGCCGCAGCTCCAGCGCGTGCACCAGTTGCACGGGCGGCGGCGCGAGCAGTTCGCTGGGATCGTCAGAGCCCGGATCCAGCCAGGCTTGCCAGGTCTGGGGGGGCAGGATCAGCGGCATCCGATCGTGGATCTCGGTGAGTGGACCCACCGCGTCGGTGGTCAGCACCGCGCAGGTTACCCACGGGGGTGCGGTGGCGTCCGGGGGCCGCCAGGTCGACCACAACCCGGCCATGGCGAGCCCGGAGCCGTCCGCCGGGGTGATGAAGAAGGGCTGCTTGCGGGTGCCCAATCGCTGCCACTCGTACCAGCCGTCGGCCGGGAGCAGGCAGCGCCGCTTGGCCACCGCGTCGCGGAACGCGGGCTTGCTGGCAGCGCTCTCGGCCCGGGCATTGATCAGCCGGGATCCCACCCCAGGGTCCTTGGCCCAGTGCGGCACCAGTCCCCAGCGCATCACCCGAATGCTGCGCACCGTGCGATCCGGGTCGGGAACTCCCTGCGGATCGCGCGGATACCGGGTCACGACCGACAGCACCGGTGTGGTCGGCGCGACGTTGTAGGCAGCACCCGGCGCCGCATCGTCGGTTCCATCGACAGCGTCGAACTCGACGGCCAGCGTCGCAGGATTCCTGGTGGAGGCGTACCTGCCGCACATGGGGTCATCGTCGCACGCCCCTCACGCACTGGCCGGGTACCCAAGCCGGATGCGCAATGATGGCGCCATGACGACCTCCACCCAGCTGCCATGGGTCGCGCCGCTGGCGCACGGACCGGTGCGAGCCACCGTCCCCGTGCCGGGATCGAAGTCGATCACTAACCGGGCGCTGCTGCTGGCCGCACTGGCCGGCACCGGCGGCACCGTCCGGGGGGCGCTGCGCAGCCGGGACACCGATCTGATGGTCGGTGCGCTGCGCGCCTTGGGAGTGCCGGTGACCAGCCGGGGCGATAAGCTGGACGTGGCCGCACACGGCGGTCTGGGCGCAGCCGCCACGGTGGACTGCGGCCTGGCCGGCACCGTGATGCGCTTCGTGCCGCCGCTGGCCGCGTTGGCGCACGGCCCGGTTCACTTCGACGGTGACGAGCGGGCCCGGCAGCGACCGATGATCGCGATGTTGGGAGCGCTGCGTGCGCTGGGTTGCCGGGTTGACGGTGATGCGTTGCCGTTCGTGCTGCACGGCGTGCGCGGCCGGCCAGGCGGCGAGGTGCGGATCGATGCGTCGGGTTCCTCGCAGTTCGTCTCCGGATTGTTGCTGTCCGCCGCCGGCTATGACGGGGGCATCACGGTTCATCACGACGGCCCACCGATCCCCTCCCGGCCGCATATCGAGATGACCGTGCACATGCTGGCCGACCGGGGAGTCCAGGTGGATACCGACGGCGCGACGTGGTGGACGGTGGCACCTGGCCCGATCGCGGGCGGCGACCATGACGTCGAGCCGGACCTGTCCAACGCGACGGTGTTCCTGGCTGCCGCCGCGGTCACCGCTGGGCAGGTCACCGTGCCAGGCTGGCCGCGACGCACCACCCAGGCCGGCGACGCGATCCGCCCGTTGCTGGCCCAGATGGGGTGCGCGGTGGAGCTGGACGAGCGTGGGCTGACCGTCTCGGGTCCTCCTCGGCTCGAGGGTGTGGATGCCGACCTGCATGATGTCGGGGAGCTCACCCCGACGGTAGCAGCGCTGGCGGCGCTGGCTAGCGGGCCTTCGCGGCTGCGCGGGATCGCGCACCTGCGCGGGCACGAGACCGACCGATTGGCCGCACTGGCCACCGAGATCGGGGCACTGGGGGGCGACGTTCGGCAGACTCTCGACGGTCTGGAGATCCGCCCTCGGCCGTTGCGCGGGGATCCCGGGCGCCCCTGGGCCGTCTACGCCGATCACCGGATGGCCACCGCGGGCGCGATCCTCGGCCTGGTGGTACCGGGAATCGCTGTCGACGACATTGCCGCGACGACCAAGACGCTGCCGGAGTTCCCGGCGAGCTGGTCGGCGATGCTGGCGGGTGGTGCCGGCTGAGCCGCCCCGGTGGCCCCCGCGATGGTTCCCGCCGGGGCTCCCGCGGTGCTCACAGCCTCGACGAATCCGACATCCGGATCCGGCCGGGGCGGCACGGTTCCCGCCCCCGCACCAAGCGCCGCCCCGAACACGCCGATGCGACAGGCGCGATGGTGGTGGCGGTGGACCGCGGCCGGTGGACCTGCGCGCCCGAGGGCGACCCGACCGTCCGGGTGACCGCGATGCGGGCTCGCGAGCTCGGTCGCACCCCCGTGGTGGTGGGCGACCGGGTCGGGCTGGTCGGCGAAATCAGCGGCGCGCCGGATGGGCTGGCCCGGATCGTCCGGGTCGACGAACGGACCAGCGTGCTACGCCGCACCGCCGACGACAACGACCCCTACGAACGGATCGTGGTGGCCAACGCCGAGCAGTTGCTCATCGTGGCCTCGCTGGCCGACCCACCACCGCGCACCGGATTGATCGACCGGTGCCTGGTGGCTGGGTACGCCGGCGGTCTGGAACCGGTGCTCTGCCTGACCAAGCGGGATCTCGCCACGCCGGACGCCGTGCTGGAACGCTACGCCGCGCTGAACCTCCCGGTGCTGGTCACCGCCCCGGAGCTCGGGTTGGACGCGGTGCGAGCGCGGCTGGCGGGTCGGGTCTCGGTGCTGGTCGGGCATTCTGGGGTGGGCAAGTCGACGCTGGTGAACCGGCTGGTACCGGACGCCTTTCGCGCGACTGGGGCGGTCAGCGGGGTGGGCAAGGGCCGGCACACCTCGAGCTCTGCCGTGGCGCTGCCGCTACTGGGGGGCGGGTGGGTGGTGGACACTCCGGGAATCCGCTCCTTCGGGCTGGCGCACGTGACGCCCGACGATGTCGTCCGTGCCTTCAGCGACCTGGCCGAGACGATCGTCAACTGCCCCCGAGGGTGCACCCACCTCGGCCCGCCCGCTGACCCGGAATGCGCGATGGACGAGCTCGACGGTGCCCCCCACCGCCGGGCGATGTCCGTCCGGGTCCTGCTCGCCGCGCTCACCGAATCGGGTTGACCCACCCGGTGCCATTCGATCCTTGTGCAACGGCTGACACAGGGGACCGAGTGGGGTCGACGTATCGAGCGCACCCTCCTCAGGCGTCCGGCTATGCGTCTTCCGAGTCAATACGCATGGCTACGGACGCCACTGACGGGAATGGCCAGCACGATCATTGTCAAGCGAATGCGTAAGTACAGCGCAAGCGAAATGCAAGCCGTCCAAAGAATAATTGATTCATGAGGAACTCAAGGCGCTACGTTGTGTGGTGACTTTATTGCCGGTATTTCGCGCGCGCCGGGTGTTGCCGGGTTCGAGGTGGGGAGGGGTGAGGGATGCGTCCACGATTGCGTGATGATGTGCGGTATGTGAAATGCCCGGAGGGCGTGTACGTCCACGGCCTTGGCGGGGCGTGCATCTTGAAGGGGGCACAGACCTATGAATGGCTGTCCCGGCTCGCTCCACATCTGACGGGTGAGCGCACCCTGGACGAACTGGTCGGGCCCCTCGCGGTCGACCAGCGCACGATGGTGGAGGGGTTAGTCGGGGTTCTGTCCAAGGAGCGATTCATCGTTGACGTGGTGGGCGACGAGCCGCATTTGTTGGACGCCGAGGAGCAGCGGGTCTATGCCGCGGAGATCGCGTTCATCCGGTATGGGCTTGACTCCGCCGAGCGGCGCTTCCAACGGGTGCGGGAGGCGCGGATCACGCTGATCGGCGGGGGACCGGTGGCTAGCGCATTGCTGGAAGCTGGACTGTGGTCGGGATGGCGCAATGTCCAGGTGCTCGCGCCCGCCGAGCAAGTCGTTGCCCTGCGGGATGTGGTGCAGAGAACGCGCCGCGACGTCAAGCAGTCCGTGCGGCTGCAGCCGTGGCCCGGGTCCTCGGGAGATGAGCATGGCGCCGAGAACCAGCGGCTGACCGGCATCGCAGACGAGGCGGACGTTGTGCTCCAGGTCTGCAGTGAGGCAGGCCGTGCCGACCTGATCGTCCTCAGCCAGGCCTGCGTTGGCTCGGGTACCGCAGTCGGGCAGGTGCTGGTCGGTGAGGATGAGGTCTGGCTGACGCCGGTGGGAGCGCCCGCTGAGGTTGAGGCGGAGTCATGCTGGCGTCGTCTGGCCGCGCAGCGGGGTATGGAGGCCGGTACCTCATCCGGTGGGGGGTGGCTGACCGGGCCGGTTCCGGGCATCGTCGCCGCTGCGCTGACGCTGTCGTGCTTTTCGCACCTGACGGGGCTGGATGCCCTGCCGGCGCCGGAGCGGGCACCGCAACCGCCCGTGCTGACCCGTGTCGACCTGCGCACGCTCGTCACCCGGACCCACCGGGTGCGGTCCCACCCGCTAGCGGGACCGCAGGCCCCGAATACCGAGGCGGACGCCCGAGCGCTGATGGACGAGCTGGCCTGCGGCGCCCCGGTGGAGGCCGAGGATCTGCTGGACCGCGCCGCCGGCTTCATCGATGCGCGCACCGGCCTGCTCGGCGTCCTCGATGAAGAGGACCTGGCCCAGGTCCCCCTGTCGGTGTGCCGCGCGAGCGTGTCCGACCCCTACGGTGTACTCCCGGCCTGGGCGCCGGCACCAACGGTGACAGGCTGGGGGAACGACCAACCGACGGCCCGGCTGCGCGCACTGCTGGCGGCACTGGCCACGTATGGAACCTTGACTCCCGGGCCGGTTCCGGAACAACGGTGGGGGCTGGATCTGGCTACCGGTGCGCTGCGGGCGGTTGCGGCCACGATGGTCTACCCGGTCTTGCGCGGCGCGCCGCTGCCGTACCGGGCGCCGGTTGGCGCCGCCGCAGGGCGCTGCTGGAACGACGCCGTGGCGGCGGGCCTGCGCGCCCACAGCGAGGCCCTACTCGCCCAGCACAGCAACGGCGGCGGGCGAGATTTCCCGCAGCTCGATGTGGCCGAGGTGATCGCTGAGATCGCCGACGAGCAGGCCACCGACCTGCTGCTCCTGTTGCAGGCAGCAGACCAGCAGGTCAGCGTGGACGACCTGAGCGGCATCCTCGGGCTTCCGGCCTTCGCCTTCCGCGCCGACGCCAATGCCGACCCGATGGTACTGACCTGTGCGGCCACCGCAGCCGAGGCGCTGCGTGACGGTCTGGAGCGCACACTGCTGTTCTGGCAGGCCCGCGCCGAAGGCCGGCCCGCGCCCTGGACATCCGCAGGTCTGTGGCCTGTCGAGCGGCCTGGTGACCCCGGTGCCGATCCGCGGCGCCGTGCGCTCACCGGCGCGTTGCGTCTCGCCGGCCATGTGCCGGTCGCCGTCCCGATCACCCAGGACCGCCAGGCACGCAGCCTGCTGCCCTACATCGTGCACGTAGTGCTATGTGATGACTGACATGGTGCGCAACCTCGCCGCCCTGGACGCAGCCCTGCTCACCGCAGGAACGCACCGAGCGCGCTGCTCGGATCCGGGCTACTGCACGCAGCCCTGGCCACGTCGCTGGGTAGCACCTCTGACGGTGGAAGCCCCGTCGCGGTGGCCCGGCTTGCCCCCGCGCCCAGGCCGTGCACGACAGCCAGCACGGATACGGCCGGGCCGAGGAGTTCCGCTCCGCCACGCTCACCGCCGTGACCGAGGCTCTGGAGCGCCTGGCTGGCATGCGCCGCGCCAGACACTGTTACGCACTTCCGAGGCCGGTGGGCGGGACGAAGGTTTCCTTGATGCTCCGGGGACTGGTCCAGCGCAGCAAGTTGGCCAGTGAGCCGGCCTTGTCATTAGTGCCCGATGCGCGGGAGCCGCCAAAGGGCTGGCGGCCCACGACCGCCCCGGTGGGCTTGTCGTTGACATAAAAGTTACCCGCGGCAAAGCGCAGCGCCGCCTGGGCCTGCACCACCGCCTCCCGGTCGGTGGCGAAGACCGCGCCGGTCAGGGCATACGGGCTGGTGGAGTCGACCATGTCGAGGATCGCGGCGTAGTCGTCGTCGGGGTAAACGTGCACCGCCAGGATCGGTCCGAAATACTCCGTCGCGAACACCTCGTGCTTGGGGTCAGCACCCAGGAGCACCGTGGGTTGCACAAACCACCCCTGAGAGTCGTCGCAACCGCCGCCAGCGAGGACCTCGATCGACGGGTCGGCGGCGAGGCGCGCCAAGAGGTCACGGTGCTTGGCGAAGGTGCGCGCGTCGATCACCGCACCGCCGAAGTTCGACAGATCAGCGACATCGCCGTAGTTGATCGTCCGCGTGGTGTCGGCAAGCTGTTCGGCCAGGCCGCCGTCCCATAGCGACCGGGCGAGGTACGCCCGGGAGACCGCGGAGCACTTCTGGCCCTGGTACTCGAACGCTCCCCGCACCAGCGCGGTCGTCACCGCCGCCGGATCGGCCGACGGGTGCGCCACCACGAAGTCCTTGCCGCCGGTCTCCCCCACGATGCGCGGGTAACTGCGGTAGCTGTCCAGGTGATCAGCGATGGTGCGCCAGAGCGTCTTGAAAGTCGTGGTGGAGCCGGTGAAGTGCAGCCCGGCGAAGTCCGGATCGGCCAGTGCCACCTCGCTGACCGCCGTTCCGTCGCCGGTCACCAGGTTGATCACTCCGGGCGGCAGCCCAGCAGCCTCCAGCAACCGCATGGTGTGGTGCGCGGCGAGCTGCTGGGTGGGGGTGGGTTTCCACACCACCGTGTTGCCCATCAGCGCGGGCGCGGTGGGCAGGTTTCCGGCGATCGCGGTGAAGTTGAACGGGGTGATCGCGGTGACGAACCCGTCCAGCGGGCGGTAGTCCAGGCGATTCCACTCGCCGGGTGCCGAGCTCGGCTGCTCGGCCAGGATCCGGCGGGCGTAGTGTACGTTGAAGCGCCAGAAGTCGATCAGCTCGCAGGCCGCGTCGATCTCGGCCTGCTGCACCGACTTCGACTGGCCGAGCATGGTGGCGGCGTTGAGCGTGTCGCGCCACGGGCCGGCCGCGAGGTCCGCGGCCCGCAGCAGGATCGCGGCGCGCTCGTCGAAGGGCAGCTCGCGCCAGGCCGGGGCAGCCCGCGTCGCGGCACGGACGGCATCGGCGACGTCGCAGGCGCTGGCCTGCGCGCTGGTGCCCAGTACGTGGGCGTGCCGGTGCGGGGCGACCACGTCGAATGGTTCGCCGCCAGCCATCCGCTGCACGCCGCCGATGGTCATGGTCAGCTCGGTCCGCTGGGCAGCCAGCTCGGCGAGTGTACGGGTGAGCGAATCGCGTTCCAGACTTCCCGGCGGGTAGCTATGCACCGGTTCGTTGCGCGGGGCCGGAGTGGACGTGATCGCGTCCATCGGGACCTCCTGATCTGCAGACCCGTGAGTGGCGATGCGCGTCAGGACGCGCATCGCCACTCACGGGTCTCACAAGAGTTCGAGCAGGAAAGGGATCTCCTGGGTGGCGTACCAGGCCATGTCGTGGTCCTCCACGTCGCCGAGCACGAACTCGGCGTCCGGATCACCGAGGTCCGCGGCGTCCACCGCCGCCGCTGCGGTGCGCACCGCATTCTCCGCCTCGGCCACGTCGACGTGCACGGCGGCGACCGCCGACGCCGGTACCGCGTCGGCGACAGTGACGGCGGCATCATCGAGATCGGGGCGCAACCGCACCCGCTCGACCTCGGCGGCCACCACGACCCGGCGAGGAATCGCCGCCGAGTCGCCGTCCAGTTCGGCGGCCAGCAGCCGCAGCGAGGCCC